>Ga0172381_10000543_pt1 | contig 45572 bp, 42 predicted proteins | sample Leawel6488metaG_FD_119754 | JGI IMG/M metagenome (GOLD analysis project Ga0172381, IMG submission 119754) | Leachate microbial communities from a municipal landfill in Southern Ontario, Canada - Leachate well 64-88 metaG | ecosystem: Engineered > Solid waste > Landfill > Unclassified | place... | reverse complement strand
TCCTACTCTCGCCACCAGTTTGATAACGAGCGGGAATAGCTCAATTGGTAGAGTGGCAGCCTTCCAAGCTGTAGGTTGCGGGTTCGAGTCCCGTTTCCCGCTCCATATAAAGCAATCTAGGCTGGCGTAGCTCAGTGGTAGAGCAACTGATTTGTAATCAGTAGGTCGCTGGTTCAAATCCAGTCGCCAGCTCCAGTTTAAGTTGTTTTTTGTTTTGTTTTTATTTATAATAAAAGACATAATCGCCAATTTAGACCGGATTGCCCACGTAGCTCAGTTGGTTAGAGCACTCCCTTGGTAAGGGAGAGGTCACCGGTTCAAATCCGGTCGCGGGCTCCATGGCTCTCAAGTAAAAAAATTAAGGTTATTTATGGCAAAGAATCGCGTAACAACTCATTTAGCTTGTGAGTCGTGTAAAGAACGTAATTATTCTCAAGTTGCAGGAAAACAGAGGTCGGTAGGCTCATTAAAGCTGAATAAGTATTGCCGTCACTGTCGTAAACATAGCCTGCATAAGGAAGCAAAGTAGTAGAGGCCAGTAGCTCTAACGGTAGAGCGGCAGACTCCAAATCTGCGGGTTGGGGGTTCGAATCCCTCCTGGCCTGCCAACCAGAGGTGAGAAAGTATGCAGGGATATGAAAATCGGTCGATGTTTGGCCAGGCGAAAAAATTTTTACAGGAAGTAGGGGATGAATTAGGGCGCGTTGAATGGCCCAAGAAGGACGAATTTATAGGTGCTACAATCGTGACGCTTGTATTGGTTCTTTTTTTCACTATTTATTTGGGTTTTATTGACGTTGGGGTCGGGTTGATTATCCGGCGCATTTTTGGCCAGATCTAGGTGCAGGGATTACTCGGGATTCTAAAAAATATATGAAACGTTGGTATGTTGTCCAGGTATACGCTGGATACGAAAATATTGTAAAGGCAGATGTAACAAAGCGCATTGAAGAAGATGGTCTTCAAGAGCTGTTTGGCGAAATTCTTGTGCCTTCAGCGAAAATGAAACAATTCTTCGATGTGGCTGATGCTATGAAGGATCAGCAGCTTTTTCCTGGTTATGTTCTTGTCGAGATGGAAGCGGTTGCGCAGGCGATTAGGTTGGTAACAACAACGCCGCGAGTTTTACGTTTCTTGGGTGGTAAAGACCCTGTTCCTCTCTCACAAAAAGAAATTGATCGCGTACTTGCTCAGATTCGTGGCGAAATGGTTATCGCTGGTGAAAAGCATGAATTTGAAGTAGGTAAAGAGGTTGATATTAAAGAAGGGCCGTTTTCAGGTTTTGTTGGAATTGTCGATTCTGTCGATGAAGAAGGCGAAAAGTTAACGGTTATGGTAAGTATTTTTGGACGAATGACACCGGTAGAACTTGGTTTTGGCCAGGTTAAACAATAATATCTCTAACATTAAGGATCATCATGGCAAAAGAGATTAGAGCGAGAGTTCGCTTAGAGATTCCGGGAGGCGCAGCGACGCCGGCACCCCCAGTTGGTGCTGCCTTAGGGCAACAAGGTGTGAACATTATGGAATTTTGCAAGCAGTTTAATGCAAAGACTGCTGATCGCAAAGGCCAGACGGTTCCTGTTGTTATTACGGTTTATACAGACAAAAAATTTGATTTTGTTGTAAAGACGTCGCCAACTTCCGAATTGATCAAAAAGAAAATTGGTCTTGAAAAAGGCTCGGCAAAGCCTAATACAGAAAAGGTTGGCACTATTTCTATGAAAGAAATTGAAGAAATAGCGCACATTAAAATGGTTGACCTAAATGCACATGATATTGAGCAAGCCAAGAAGATTATCGCAGGCAGTGCTCGAAGCATGGGTGTTGTGGTGGTTGAGTAGGGGCTCTTTATGGCAACATATGTAGGAAAAAAATATAAGAAAGCGCATCAAGGGTTAACGCAAAATAACCTTCCTTCTCTCGAAGGCGTAAAAAAAGTTAAAGAACTTGCTTATGCGCGCTTTGACGAATCAGTTGATGCGACCGTTAATTTAGGTATTGATCCAACAAAGGGCGAACAAGTTGTCCGTGGTTCGGTTCTTTTGCCTCATGGTAACGGTAAACAGGTAAGAGTTGCTGTTTTCGCAAAAGGTGATTATGCAGAAGAAGCTCGCAAGGCTGGCGCTGATTTTGTTGGGGCAGAAGACCTTGTTGAGAAAATTGAAGGCGGATGGCTTGGTTTCAACAGTGTTATTGCAACTCCCGATATGATGGGTCTTGTAGGTAAAGTAGCGAAGATACTTGGTCCTCGTGGGTTAGTGCCTAATAAAAAGAATGGCACGGTTACCTTTAGTGTGACTTCTGTTGTTGAAGATCTTAAGCGCGGACGTCAGTTCTTTAAGAACGATAAGAATGGTGCTGTACATTTTTCTTTTGGACGTGTTTCTTTTGATGCTCAAAAGCTTCAAGAGAATTTGACTGCATTTGTACGTGCATTGGCTTCCACAAAGCCTCCTTCATCGAAGGGTAAATTTCTCAAAAAAATGACGATCTCATCGTCTATGGGCGTTGGCATCAATATAAATCCAGAAGAACTGTTATAAAAGTGAAAAGGTGCACACTATGAATCGTCAGGAAAAACAGGTCATTATTGATGCGGTTAAAGGCGACTTTCAGCAATCACAAGCTGTGTTCCTTGTCGGCATGCAGGGCCTTACTGTTGAATCAGTTCAGGTGTTACGTAAAAAATTGCATAGTTCAGGCGGAAAACTTCGTGTTGCTAAAAATACGTTATTGAAGATTGCCACAAGTGGTTCTCAATCGGGAGCTGTTTTGGCGCCTTACTTTAAGCAGCAAGTGGCTGTGATTTTTGCGCATGATGAAGTTCCTGGAGTTGCGAAGCTCTTGTATGAAACTTCAAAAGAAAACGAAAAATTGATTTTAGTAGCAGGTACGTTGCAAGAAAGATTTCTGGCGGCTTCTGATATTAAGATACTTGCTACCCTACCTCCAAAAGAAGTAGTGGCGGCTCAGCTATGTGGAGCATTAAATGCGCCTATGGCAAATACTGTTGGGCTGATGCAGCAACTCGTTGTACGATTGCTGGTTGTGCTGAAGCAGATAGCAGAAAAACAACAATAAGTAATAGAATTTTTGTATTTAAAGCCAGATATAGGGAGACTTAACAATGGCATCATTAAATCGCGAACAATTGGTTAACGAAATCGCGCAATTAAACGTACTTGATCTCGTTGAATTGGTAAAAGCTTTAGAATCAAAGTTTGGTGTTTCAGCAGCTATGCCAATGGCAGCAGCAGCTCCTGTTGCACAAGAAGCTGGTCCTAAGAAAGAAGAAGAAAAATCTGAATACAAGGTTGAACTTGTTAAGGCTGGCGATGATAAGATGAAGTCTATCAAAGCTCTTCGTTCTGTCACTACGCTTGGTTTGATCGAAGTTAAGAAACTTGTTGAAGAAGCTCCATCCGTTATTGCTGAAGCAGCATCTAAGGATGACGCAAAGAAAATCAAAGAAGCTTTAGAAGCTGCTGGTGCAGTTATTAAACTTTCTTAAAAAAACGAGTAGGTAGTTTGAGAGCGAAACAGGATATTGGTAGAGATTTTGCTATATAAGGAGCAGCTTCATGTCTAGCCTCCGCATGGGCAAGGAACCGGTGCGCCGGTCTTTTGGGAAAATTGGGGATATTGTCTCAGTTCCTGACTTAATAGAGATTCAATCGCGATCTTTTAATGAATTTGCTCAGTTGGATTTTTTGCCATCTGAGAGACAGGTAATTGGTCTAGAAAAGGTATTTCGTGATGTTTTTCCTGTCGTGTATAATGAAAAAGTATCGTTGGAATACGTAAGTTATGAATTGGGAAATTGGGCTTGCACTTGTGGTAAATTGACAGGGATTACACATCGGTATACATGGAGCTGTTCTTCGTGTAAAAAGTCTGATTGTTCTCGTTTGGATGATCAGTTAACATGTCCTGCTTGTCGTCAAAAGACGGCTCGATATAAGGCATGTGCTAATTGTCTGTCGCGTGTAACTGTCCAGCTTCCGCTTTCACCTGATGAATGTCGGTCAAGTGGACAAACGTTTTCTATGCCATTAAAAGTAAAGATGCAACTCGTAAGTTGGGATATTGACGAAGCGGGAACGAAGATTTTACGCGACGTTAAAGAGCAAGATATTTTCTTTGCTGATATTCCCGCTATGGTCGATCTTTATGAAAACAACGGAAGATTTTGTGTTGGCAGCTTAGGGACATTCTTAATTAATGGTGTTGATCGTGTTATTGTAAGTCAGTTACACCGTTCTCCTGGTGTTGTTTTTGCGCAAAGCAAAAAGGCAAAGGATGTTCGAGGTAAGCCGTATTACATAGCAAGAATTATCCCGATGCGTGGCTCATGGATAGACTTTGAGTTTGATAGCAGTGATTATCTGTATGTACGTGTTGACAAGAAAAAGAAAATTCTTGTTACTACGTTCTTGCAAGCTCTTGGTATTTCTCGCGAACAAATTATTCCTCTGTTTTATCGTTTTGATTCGATAGGCGTTGAAAAGGGTGAATTCTATCAACGTTTGACAGATTCTCTGTTGGGGTTTCGTCTCGAAAAGGGCATGATGCCTAGCTTTAAGGAAGAAGATTCCTTGGTTGGGAAAAGGCTTAATAGAGAAATTATTGCACGTCTTCAAAAGGCAAAGATTGATCGTCTTGTTTTGCGAAAAAGTAATTTATTGAATCGTGTTTTAGGTAGCGATGTTATTGATCCTCAAACGGGAGAAGTAATTATTGAACAGGGTGTTGCGTTAATGCAGGAGCATGTTGAACAGCTCCTTGCGTTTGATCAACTTCAGTTCGAAGTAATTGCATCTTCTGGCTATGTTTATCAGCCAACTATACCTCTTACGTTGACGCAGGATCGTTGTTACACTCGAGAAGATGCGTTGCGTGAGTTTCATTCTAAAATTTGGCCAGGAGACAGTTCTTCTTTCAAGGAAATTAGAGAACGTCTTGAAGCTATGTTTTTTGATGCACGTTTGTATGACTTAACTAAAGTTGGTCGTATACGTATGAATCGAAAGCTTGAACTTGCGGTTCCTGAAGAAGTAACAACGCTTACTCGTGAAGATATTGTTTCAACGATTAAATATTTAGTTAATTTGCGTGAGCGAGGCGAAGGCGAATTAGATGATATTGATCACTTGGGAAATCGTCGTGTACGTTTGGTTGGTGAGCTTCTCAATAATCAGGTGTATGTTGGACTGCTTCGTATCGAGCGTATTATTCGTGAAAGATTTAGAATGCAGGAAGCCCACAGCGCGCTTATGCCGCAGGATTTCCTCAATGTTAAGCCGTTAAATGCTATTCTCCGTGAATTTTTTGGAACGGGACAATTGTCTCAATTTATGGACCAAACTAATCCATTAGCAGAAATTGCTCATAAGAGACGTCTTTCTGCTCTCGGGCCCGGCGGCGTCATGAAGGACCGTGCGACTTATGAAGTACGTGACGTTCACGCATCTCACTATGGACGCATTTGCCCTATTGAAACGCCAGAAGGTCAAACGGTTGGTCTTATCTCATCTCTTTCAACGTATGCTATGGTTAATGATCTTGGTTTTATAGAAACTGCGTATCGTCCGGTTAAGGAAGGTAAAGTTTCTCAAGATGTTGTTTTCCTAGATGCTTTTGAAGAAGCTGAAAAATATATTGCACAGGCAGATGCTGTTGACCCGAAGACTCAAAAACTTCATGAAGGTCCTATCTTTGCCCGTCGTGATGGTAACTACATGTATACTGAAGGAAGCAATATCGATTATGTCGATTTGTCTCCAAAACAACTTGTCTCTGTTTCAACCGCTCTTATTCCTTTCTTGGAACATGATGATGCTAGCCGTGCGTTGATGGGATCTAACATGCAACGTCAGGCGGTGCCTCTCGTTCGTATGCAGCCGGCATTAGTTGGTACTGGCATGGAACATGAAATTGCACGTTCCTCTGGCGCGGTAGTGATTGCAAAACATGCAGGGGTTGTTGAGTACGTGTCTTCGTCGAAGATAGTTATTCGAATTGATGAAAAAGAATTTAAGAATACTGATGACTGGATTGCGCAAGGCGTTGATACGTATTATTTGCGTAAATTCCAAAGATCAAGTTTTTACACATGGATACATCAAACCCCCGTTGTTCAAGTTGGTGATCGTATTCATGCTGGTGACATATTAAGTGATGGAGCATCAGTTTATGATGGCGAGCTTGCCCTAGGAGCAAATCTTTTAGTGGCATTCATGCCTTGGCATGGTTACAATTTTGAAGATGCTATTGTGCTGAATAAGAGGCTAGTTGCTGAAGATACGCTGACATCGGTTCATATTGATGAATATGTTGCTGATGCTCGTGATACGAAGCTTGGGCCTGAAGAAATTACTCGCGATATTCCTAATGTGAGTGAGGCGGCTCTTACTGGCCTTGATGAAGATGGGATTGTTCGTATTGGTACGCGTGTGCGTCCGGGTGATATTCTTGTCGGTAAAGTAACGTTGAAGGGGGATGTCCAATTTTCTCCTGAAGAAAAATTGCTGCGAGCTATTTTTGGTGAGAAGTCTCGTGAGGTTCGTGATACGTCGTTGCGCGTTGAGCCGGGAATTGAAGGAACGGTTATAGACGTGAAGATTTTCTCTCGTGCAGGGATGAGAAAGGATAAGCGTTATAAGGAAGTTGTTGCTCAGGAAACGATACGTCTTGAAGAAGATTTTGTCATGCATACGGCTGCTCTCGAAAAAATGGTTGCCGAAAAGCTCACTCTTCTTTTTGACAAACAAAAGCCCGTTGGCAAAGTCCAAAAGTCTTATCTCAATAGCGGTGGTACTTTTGACGCAAAGAAACTTTCTGCGCTTTCGGTAGTGCAGTTGTGTGCTTTGCGTGTGGCTCATAGGGCTACGCAAGAACAGATTTTAAATTTAAAATCGCTCCTTGATAATCAAATCCGTATTTTACAGGGTCTCAAAGAAGAACGAATTAACAAGCTTAAGAAGGGTGATCCATTACCATCTGGTGTTATCAAGATGGTTAAGGTGTATATCTCTATGAAACGACCAGTTTCTGTCGGGGATAAAGTAGCCGGAAGACACGGAAATAAGGGTGTTGTTTCGTTAATTGTTCCCCGTGAAGATATGCCATTTATGGATGATGGGCGTGCCATTGATATAGTCCTTAACCCACTCGGTGTTCCATCTCGTATGAACGTCGGGCAGATTTTGGAAACTATTTTGGGGTATGCTGGTCGTGAATTAGGTAAGAAATTAGGGTTGTTTTTGCAGGAAGCTGGGTATAAAGAAGTTAAGAAAAAACTTAGTGAATATTACGGCAAGGAACTCATTGAAACGTATGAAAAAACGTATGGTCAAGATGAGGTTCATGCTCTTGCGCAAAAGACGGCTCAATTTGGTGTCTTTTTCAAAACGCCAGTTTTTGATGGAGCTCAATTTGATGCGGATATTAAGCCATTGTTAAAGGAAGTTGTTGCTCCGGATAATGGTGCATTTAAGGTTCGTGATGGACGTACGGGCGAGTATTTTGATCAGCCAGTTACTGTTGGTTCTATTTATATGATGAAGTTGAACCATATGGTAGATGACAAGTTACATGCGCGCTCTGTTGGTCCTTATTCATTAGTTACTCAACAGCCACTAGGGGGTAAAGCTCAACTTGGTGGACAACGCTTAGGTGAAATGGAAGTGTGGGCCCTTGAGGCACACGGTGCTGCGTACGCGTTACAAGAAATGTTGACGTATAAGTCTGACGATGTTCCTGGTCGTCATAAAGTATACGAGGCATTAGTACGTAACGAAGATGTACCAGAACCAGGACTACCAGAATCATTTAATGTGTTGATTAAAGAGCTGCAAAGTTTAGGTCTACGAATAGATTTATTAAAGAGTGGCAAGGAGGAAATCGGTGAGTAATAAACTGCTCGAACGTTTTCGCGAGTATATCAATACTACACAATTTGATGCGTTAAAAATTGGTCTTGCTTCGGCTGAGAAAATTCGGTCGCTTTCATACGGTGAAGTTAAGAAGATTGAAACTATTAACTACCGTACGTTAAAACCAGAAAGGGATGGCCTTTTCTGTGCGCGTATTTTTGGTCCTCAGAAAGATTGGGAATGTAACTGCGGTAAATACAAGCGTATGAAACACCGTGGTATCACGTGTGAGAAATGCGGTGTTGAAGTTATCCAGTCCCGTGTGCGTCGTGAACGCATGGGGCATGTTGAGCTTGTCGCTCCCGTATGTCACATTTGGTATCTCAAGGGAATTCCTAGTTATCTAGGGCTTATTTTGGATATGCCTATCAAAGATCTTGAACGCGTAATTTATTTTGACGCTTATTTGGTTGTGCATCAGGGTAAATCTCCTTATCAACGCAAGACGTTGTTGTCTATGGCTGATTATGAGGCTTATGTTGATGCTCATTTAGAAGATACAGAATTTTCAGCAGAAACGGGTGCTGAGGCTGTAAGGCAGATTTTAAGTTTGATCGATCTTTCTTCTGAAGTGGTAAAGCTTAAAGAAGAATACGAAAAAACTACTTCTGTTGCTGCACGTCATAAGCTCATGAGACGCATTAAGGTGTTTACGGGATTTATTCATGGAAATCAGCGACCTGAGTGGATGATTCTCGGTGTTTTACCGGTATTGCCACCAGATTTGCGTCCGCTTGTTCCTCTGGAAGGTGGCCGCTTTGCAAGTTCAGATTTGAATGAATTATATCGTCGTGTATTGAATAGAAATATTCGTTTACAAAGACTTTTAGAAATTGAAGCTCCTTCTGTTATTATCAAAAATGAAAAGCGTATGCTGCAAGAGTCGGTTGATGCTTTGATTGATAATGGCCGTCGTGGGCAGCCAGTGCGTGGTGCCAATCGTCGAGCTCTTAAATCTTTGAGTGAAATATTACGTGGTAAGCAGGGTAGATTTCGTCAAAACTTGCTTGGGAAACGCGTAGATTTTTCAGGACGTTCGGTTATTGTTGTTGATCCTGAGCTGAAGATGCATCAGTGCGGTCTTCCTAAGATTATGGCACTTGAACTTTTCAAACCACATGTGTATGCGGGTCTTCTTGAACGGGAGCTTGCACCTAATTTGCGCGTTGCAAAACGTATGGTCGAAGAAGGGTTACCTGAAGTGTGGGATGTTTTAGAAGATGTTGTTAAGGATTATCCTGTATTACTTAACCGTGCTCCAACATTACACCGCTTGGGTATTCAGGCCTTTCGTCCTATCTTAGTTGATGGTAAAGCAATAAAAATTCACCCTTTGGTATGTCAAGGTTATAATGCTGACTTTGATGGTGACCAAATGGCGGTTCATATTCCTCTGAGCAAACAGGCAAAGGAAGAATGTGATCGTCTTGTGTTATCAGTACGTAACGTTCTTTCGACTTCTAATGGTAAGCCAGTTGCTGTTCCTTCAAAGGACATGGTTCTTGGTCTTCACTATATGACGAAGGTTCGTTGTAATGTTCCTGGTGAAGGAATTGTTTTTGGTGGTACTAAAGAAGTTGTTACTGCGTATCAGTTTGGCAAAGCACATCTACATGCACGAGTTAAAGTGCGTTTAGCAGATGGTCAGATCGTTGATACAACTGTTGGTCGTGTATTAGTATTTGAGGCTTTACCAGCTGATTCTGATTTTTCGTGGATTAATAAGATTTTCTTAAAGGGTGATATTCCAAAGCTTATTGAAAAAATTTATCATCGTTTTGGCAGTGAATTGACTGTTGTTTGTCTTGATAAATTGAAGAAACTTGGTTTTTATCACTCAACGATGGCTGGTATCTCTTTTGCCATTAGTGATCTTGTTGTTTCTGATAAGAAAGAAACCATTTTGTACAAGGCTGAAAAAGAAATTGAAAATATCGAAGAGATGTATATGGAGGGAGTTATCACCAATGGCGAACGATACAATAAAGTTATTAGTATCTGGTCGCAGGTAACTTCGGATGTTGCTGTTCAGGCAATCAAGGATCTTGAAAAAGAAGACCATGAATCCTTCTCTAATACGCGTGAAGATTTTAAACCGTTTAACCCGGTATTTATGATGCTTGAATCTGGTGCTCGTGGTACGAAGGATCAGATTAAGCAGATGATTGGTATGCGTGGTTTGATGGCAAAACCATCACAAGAAATTATTGAAACCCCTATTAAGAGTAACTTTAAAGAGGGGTTGAGTGTTTTTGAATACTTTATTTCGACTCACGGTGCTCGTAAGGGACAAGCTGATACAGCATTGAAGACGGCAAACTCTGGCTATCTAACTCGTCGTTTAGTTGACGTAGCTCAGGATGTTGTGGTTTCCATAGCAGATTGTAAGACGCTTGGCTTTACCGAAGTTGAAGGCCTTAAGGAATCGGGTGATGTTCTCTATTCTCTGGGACAACGTGCTTATGGACGTGTTACTGCTGCTGATGTTAAGGATCTGATTACTGGTCAGGTTGTTATTAAGCAGGGTGAACTCATTAAACGTGAGCATATTGATCTTATTGATAGTGCCGCTATTTCACGCATTCCTATTCGTGCGGTATTGACCTGCCAAGTAAAACGGGGTGTGTGTGCTCTGTGTTATGGTATGGATCTTTCTCGTGGCGAGCTGGTTGATGTTGGTGCAACAGTTGGGATTGTTGCTGCACAGTCGATTGGTGAACCGGGTACTCAGTTAACGATGAGAACCTTCCACGTTGGTGGTATTGCAAGTGTGGCTGAGCAATCGTTCTTTATGGGAAAACATGCTGGTATTATCCAATTGGATGATATGCGTACGGTGAAAAATAAACTTGGTCAAAACGTTGTCATGAGCCGAAAAGCTCGGATATTGATTACGGCTCCAGATGGTCGTGAACTTCAGCGTAATGATCTTGAATATGGGTCAATCTTATTGGTAGAACAGGGGCAAAAGGTTGCCGTTGGCACAAAACTTGCTGAATGGGATAGCAATAATAAAGTACTGATGACTGAAAAAGCCGGACGTATTCAATTTGTTGATCTTATTGAAAATATTACACTTCAAGAACGCTTTGATGATACAACGAATAAATCTTTAAAGATGGTGCTTGAGCAGAAGGGTGATCGTTATCAGCCAATTATTAATATTATTGGTGCTGATGATGTTGAGCTTGCTCAATATTATTTGCCCTCTGGCGCTTATCTTAATGTTGAAGATGGTCAGATGGTAGAGATTGGAGCTGTTCTCTTCAAGATTCCTCGTGAAGCTTCTAAGACGCAGGACGTTACTGGTGGTTTACCACGCATTGCGGAACTTTTTGAAGCACGTATGCCAAAAGATCCGGCTATTTTAGCGGATATTGATGGTGAAGTTGTCTTTAGTGGTCTGTATCGTGGTCTACGTAAAGTGGTGGTAACAAATGGAACGGATTCATTTGATTACTATATTCCACGTGGTAAGCAGTTGAGTGTCATTAATGGTGATCGTGTACGTGCTGGTGATCAGTTGACATCAGGAACTCCTATCCTTCATGATGTTCTTCGTATTCTTGGTCCTGATATGTTACAAAAATATTTGGTAAATCAGATTCAGCAAATTTATCGTTTGCAGGGTGTTGATATTAATGATCGCCATATTGAGGTGATTGTTCGTCAAATGTTGCGCAAGGTACGTATTGTTGAACCAGGTGATACAGACTTCTTGGTTGGTGATCGTGTTGATCGTATTCATTTACGTATCATTAACGAAGCTCTTCAAGCAGAAGGCAAACGGGTTGCAGCTGCAAAGCCGCTTCTTATGGGTATTACCTTAGCTTCGCTCGGCACTGAAAGTTTCTTCTCAGCAGCATCTTTCCAAGAAACAACTCGTATCTTGGCAGAGGCTGCAGTGTCTGGTCAAACAGATCATCTGTATGGATTGAAAGAAAATATTATTATCGGTAAGTTGATTCCTGCCGGAACAGGTGTGACGGCGTTTAGGAAAAAATATTTAAGCACACTCGAAAAAGAAAAATCAGTTGATAGTGTAGGCGCGTAGCTCAGTGGCAGAGCATTGCTTTGACGTAGCAAGGGTCAGCGGTTCAAATCCGCTCGCGCCTACCAGATAAATTAAGGAATATTATGGCTGAATTTATAGTAAAACGGCATGAAAAAGATACAGGTTCTTCGGGAGTTCAAATTGCTTTGTTGACCGAACGTATTAATGAATTGAATAAACATTTTGATAAAAACAAAAAGGATCACGCTTCACATCGTGGTTTAATGATCATGGTTGGCCGTCGCCGTCGTCTTTTGGATTATCTTGAAAAAACAAACGAATTGAAATATAAAGAGTTGATTGAACAACTCAATTTACGTAAATAAATACATTTTAGGTTATTTGAATGGAAAAAAAATATTTTTTGCCAGAATGTGGTTTTGAGGTTGTGCTCGGCAAGTTTGCCGAACAAGCTGACGGAGCCGTCTGGATTAAACAAGAGGGAACGATTGTCCTAGCGACTGCTGTTTCAGCACCGTCTAAGGAATTCCCTGGATTTCTCCCACTTACTATCGACTACCGTGAGCAGTTTGCTGCAGCGGGAAAGATACCGGGAGGTTATTTTAAGAGAGAGGGTAAGTCGAGTGATAAAGAGGTGTTGGTAGGACGAATTATTGATCGTTCTGTGCGGCCATTATTCCCTGCTAACTATTTTAATCAGGTACAGATTTTGGCAACGGTCTATTCCGTTGATAAAGAACATATGCCGGGGCCATTAGCGCTCGTGGCGAGCTCATTGGCGTTAACTATCTCAAAGATTCCTTTTATGGGACCTGTGGGTGCTGTTGAAATAGCTCGTATTGATAATGAATTTATTTATAACCCAACCTATTCACAAACCCTTAAGTCGGATCTACGCATTATGGTCGTTGGTACGGACGAAGGCATTTGTATGGTTGAAGGGTCTGCTAATGAATTATCTGAAGCTGACTTTCTTGATGTTATGTTTAAAGCTCATGATTTGATTAAGAAACAGGTTGCTTGGCAGTTAGAAATTCAAAAAGAAATTGGTCTTCCTAAAGAAGAAATTGTTGATCAATTTGATTGGCAAGATTGGAAGAAGAAGGCAGCTGATTTTCTGAAAGAAGCTGGTGTTGATGCTCTTTTCACGAACAGTAAGGAAGATCGTGAAAAAGTGCTTGATGCGTTAAAGAGTAATTTTTTTACGCGCTTTGAACAAGAGGCAGAATCTCTTGAAATTTCACGTACTTTCTTAGAATTTGTTTTTGACGATGTTTTAAAGACTGTTATTACTGACTATATCTTTGAACATAATAAACGCCTTGATTTGCGTTCATTTGATGCAGTGCGTACGATTACTACAGAAGTTGGATTGTTACCATTTAATCATGGTTCGGCGCTTTTCCAACGTGGGGCTACCCAAGCATTGGTAAGTGTTACGCTTGGTGGTGGACAAGATGAGCAAAGAATTGAAGATCTCATGGGTGAATCTCCTGATGTATCATTCATGTTGCACTATAATTTTCCGCCATTTTCTGTTGGTGAAGTACGTCCTGTTCGTGGTCCTGGTAGACGGGAAGTTGGACATGGACATCTTGCCGCTTCTGCGCTGAAGGCAGTACTTCCATCGAAGGAAAAATTTGGTTATACGATACGAATCGTTTCCGACATTTTATCTTCTGATGGTTCATCATCTATGGCTACGACTTGTGGTTCAGTTATGGCTCTTATGAATGCCGGTGTTCCTATCTCTAAGATGGTGAGCGGTGTTGCAATGGGGTTGTTGGTAAATAAGAGTGGGGATCGTTTCCAGGTTCTTACTGATATTGCTGGACTTGAAGATGCTTTCGGGTTGATGGACTTTAAGGTGGCTGGTACCCAAGAAGGTATCACGGCTATTCAAATGGATATTAAGTATAAAGGTGGTATCAAACGCGAGGTATTTGAACAGGCATTGGCTGCTGCGCATGCAGGAAGAATTCATATTCTTGGTGAAATGCGTAAGGTTATGACTGCACCAAATCCTACGTTGTCTGAATTAGTTCCACAAATTGTTCTCTTTAAGATTCCTACGAATAAGATCGGAGCTGTCATTGGTTCTGGTGGCAAAATTATTCGTGAAATTATCGATAAAACGGGTACGTCTATTGATATTGAAGATGATGGGATGGTCAAAATTTTCGGACATCCTGGACCTCTTCTTGATCAAGCAGTTAGCTGGGTGAAAGTACTTGGCGGCAGCATTGATCGCGGTACTATTTTTGCTGGTAAAGTGAAGAAGATAGCTGAGTTTGGTTTGTTTGTTGAAATTGCGCCGGGTCTTGATGGTCTTGTGCATGTTTCCAATTTGCCACGAGCTATTCAATCTACTTTTTCTAAGGTGTTTAAACCTGAAGATCCAGCTAAAGTTGAAGTGGTTGATTACGATGAATCTACAGGCAGGATCCGCTTAAGACTAGTTGAGTAGGAAGAGTTATGCACGAAGGTATTCGTTCAGGAGCTCGTCTATCGGATCAGTTGAGGCAGTTGCGCGTTACCTACAATGTGTATCAGTATGCTGCCGGATCGGTTCTGTTTGAAATTGGCAATACAAAAGCATTATGTGCGGTTACCCTCCAACCGGGGGTACCGCACTTTTTACGGGGTAAGAAAGCGGGATGGCTTACTGCTGAGTATGCTCTTCTGCCTACGTCAACGCCTTCGCGTACCGTACGTGAAGTTACTGCGCATAAAAGAAATGGCCGTACGATAGAGATTTCTCGTCTTATCGGGCGTTCTTTGCGGGCTATTGTCGATTTATCGCTTCTTTCTGAACAAACAATATTTATTGACTGTGATGTATTACAGGCAGATGGGGGTACGCGAACTGCGTGTATTACTGGAGCATTTCTTGCATTACGTGCTGCTCAGGAGGTCTGGCTTGAACGGGGAATCATTCCTGCAGCATTGATTAAAGATGAACTGGCAGCAGTGTCGGTGGGAAGTGTTCGAGGACGAGCTCTTCTTGATTTAGATTTTCTTGAAGATAGCTCTATTGATGCAGACTTTAATTTTGTTCTTACGCGTTCAGGGGGCGTGATAGAGATCCAAGGCTCGGCTGAGAAAGCTCCTTTATCGTGGGACGATTATGAACATATGCGGTTCCTTTCCTTAAAAGGAGTACAGGAACTGTTCAATTTTTTTGATACTCATCCTCCCGTAAGTACTGCCGTGCCTTTAGCTCATGGAGATACGATTATGGTGCCAAAAGTGACGCGTAGTTGGGATCTTTTTGAATAAGAGTACCTATGAACTTTTCTACACATATCCAGGGTCTTCCTACCCTTCTTAAGGGTGATGGAGCTCCGACGCGTATTATTTTTCAGGCGGCTGCTTACTCGCCCCTTTTTTTTATGTTCTTATATCAGTACCTGCAACGTTCGGAAGTTAACAACCTTACAACTCTTGATGAACGAGTGTCTCTTGATGACTTTAAGCAGCTCACTACGATAAGTTTTTTAGGTAGTAAGAATATTTTCTATCTTAAGGATCTGTCGTGGATTGATACGCGTCAACGGGCAGCGTGGTATGATTATGTGTTTAACTATAAGGGTCCCCATACTCTTGTGGTGAGTACAAGCGCTACAGAAAAACAGAAAGAGTCTACAGATAGTTTTGTTATACAGGTACCTGATACGCTGACGCGTGAGCAGTATCAGCAGTTTTTTGCTCTTTTTTTCACTTTTTGCCAGCCTGATGTGGCGTTTGATCAAAGACTTTTTCGTTTAAAATCGTCTGTTGATATTGATATGGCCTGTCGTTTTATGCGGTATCAAACGGTGGTTGGTAAGAATAGTTCGTTGTTTTTTGATTTTTGGTTAGTAAAAATAGCTGCACCTACGGCATCTCTTTTTACGTTGAGCCAGTATCTTTTTGCTGGAGAAGCACAGAAATTTTATGATTACTGGTTGGGGATTAAGGATGACTATCCTGAAGAGTTTTGGACAGTGTTTTGGTCAGAGCAGATCTGGCAAGCGGCTATTTTTGTCTATAAGACACAACATATAGGCTATGCTGAGGCAAAAAAGAGCTTTACTAGGCTTCCTTTTTCCTTCATTCAGAAAGATTGGAAGAAACATACAATTTCATCTCTTACCCAAGCACATGATCTGATCTATCAGCTTGATTACCGTAATAAAACGGGCATTGAAGGTTGGTACGGGCTCGATCTGATGTTCAATAAATATTTCTTGAGCAATCATTGATAAGCTTAGAAATAACTTTCTTTTAGTATTTCTCTTCCCTTTATTTTCTTATCTATAACAAATAGTGCTTTTCTTAAATTCTTGAATTATGGTTGTTTTTGGGTTTATTCTCAACAAGAGATATAGGATAGTAGTAAATAAATCTTATTTTCTGGAGAGTGATATGAAAAAAATATTATTTTTATTAGGTATTGCTGTATCAAGTGTATTCTTATGTGCTGAGCAGCAAAAAAAAATTTTTATAAAAAGCCATAGGCAAGGTTTAATATGGTATGCGGTTTATCCGCAAGTTATTGAAAAGGGTGAATGGATTAATAAAACAGCTGATGACTATAAAATTATTAACAGTAGGGAAGCTGACTATAGAGAAATTAATGGAGACATACAACATTATCCAGAAATTATTTTTGCGTTAGAAGAACCGAAAGAAAATACGCCGCTGTATCACGTTATGTTAAAACGGGATATTCCTGTTAAAAAGCTTGCAGATAAGACTTTTTTTGTAGAAGTGTATGACCTTCTTGGCCAAGCTGCTCTCGATAAGCTAACAGGAGAAAGGGCTGATATACAGAAGATAGGACCTCTTGCCATTTCACCTTTGCGTGCTACAAAAAAAGGTTTTTTTACTAATCCTGTCTATGAGTTTGATGGGTTAAAATTGTCGCTTAAAAACAATGTAACTTTAAAGGACCTTGAATTTTCAGAAGCTCGTTATAAAACGCCACAAAGCAGAGCAGCTGCGAATCGTCTTGATACACGTTATACAGCTGCTGATATTATTATGTTGGGGCTTAAAGGTCTTGGCTTGCCATCATATGTGTATGATAGTCATACGGATTACGGAACTCTTGGATTGAAAAAAGAGGATACTCCAGAACACATTGAAAAAAGACATGAAGAGTTAATTCGTGTAATAAAAATGCTAGCTGCTGGTAAAGAGCGGAAAGAGGCAGAGGATATCATAAATAAGGCTTACGATAATCTTATGAAAGATGTTCCAACTCGTGTTATTAAGATAATTCAGCAGGTATTAAGGGTAAATTTAGATACTGCGCCAGCGCTTATCGATCGATTTAATCAGGCTGATATAACTCCAGAAAATAACCCGGCTATATTCTTGGGTCTAGATGAAAAAGCGTCTTTGGTAGAGGGAGAGGAACAGTATAAGAAGCTCGTAGAAAAATTAGATAAAATTGTTAAAGATGCGGTTCTCAGGAAGGAAGCTCTTTCTGTTGTTAAAAATGCATTTAATGCATTTAAAAATCGCAAGGCTGCTACTGGTATTCAACGGGCATATCGTGAGTATAGAGGGAAAATTATAGCAAAAAAGGAGAGACAACGGGTAGAGCAAGAACGCAAGGCTGCTCTAGAAGAACAGAAAAAAGAGCAAGAGGCGCGTCGTATTGCAGAAGCAAAAATAAAAAGACGAAAAGATAATGAAGATGCGATACTGCAAGATCAAGCAAAAAAGCTAGGAAAACTTCATACAATTGTTCAGCAAAATGATGAATTTAAACAAGAACGATGCAAAGAAGTAGATGAATTGTCTAAAGGTATAGATAAATCAAATAAGGGTATCAGTAATGAGTTTGCTCTTGCCGCCTTTTCTTATGAACCTAATAAAAGGTGGGTGTCCATAAAAGATCTTGATGTTCTTCTTAAAAAGGGAGCTGATTCCAATCTAATGTATACATATAAAGATAGGACAGAAAAAATTCTTAATTGGATGTTAATAAATAAAAAGAAAGATGTGGTTAATCTTCTTCTTTTGTATTGCGCTTTGCCTGATACTACTTCTTTTACTGAAAGCATTAATACCGGAAATTATGAGCAACTTGAACAGCTTTTTTATTATAGTCATGGAAGGATAGAAGAGTTTATACCGGAAGAAATAGTGCTAAATATGTTGTCTCGTGAGATGGACGTAAAAACAAAGAATCGCTTGTTTGATACGTTAATTCGCTATGGTTACGATCTCGCATACAAAATTGGTAATGATCTGTGGATAGTAGTAATACGTTATCCAGAACTAGTTAAGACTCTTTCTGACTATGGTTTTGTGGGAGCTCTTCCTGAAGAACATAAAAGCATTCTTTTGGGACTTTATTTACGCAATGGGACTGTGCCAGTTGAGTCAATGAGGGTGTTGCTTAATGCTGGTATCGGAATCATAAGAGATGAAAATAGGCGCACAGGAATTCGAGGAGAGATTGATTTTGCAAAAAACAGTGGGGATGCAAACAGGAGAGCGAATGCTGAGGCAGTTGAAGCGTGGATGTTTCCCGAAGACTAAGTAAGAAGTTTTTGTAACTGTTGCGACAGATGGTTGATAGCTTCTTGCGCACAATAATGATCTTTCTCTTCGATCATAATCCGGAGATAATTTTCTGTTCCTGAATATCTAATAACGAGCCTGCCGGTTGGTAGGCTCGAACTTGTTTGAGTAATAAGATCAGAAAAAGGCGGTAAGGAAAGGTCCTTTTTTTCTTTTACCGGCAGATTTATGAGAAATTGGGGAAATTTTTCAAAGCTTTCTAACTCTCTATTTTCTGTTAAAAGAATAGTTTCAAGGACTTTAAGGGCTGCTAGAATACCATCGCCTGTTGCTAACATGTTTTTAAGAATAATATGTCCAGATTGCTCTCCGCCGAGGAGGAGGTTCTCTTGGGTGAGTGTTTCAGATACATACTTGTCTCCTACAGCAGTACGTAATAATTTTTTATTGTGCTGATGCAAAAAAGCTTCGAGCCCCTGATTACTCATAATAGTTCCCACAATGGCAGGCATCTGTGTATAGTCAGGATGAGTACTTAATAGTGCCAGGATATCGTCACCATTTTTTATGACTCCCTGACTGTTGACCGCCATAACCCGATCACCGTCACCATCAAAAGAAAAACCAACATCAGCATGGTGATTGATAACTGCCTGTTGAAGTGACTCAAGATGGAGAGCTCCGCACTGGTGATTAATATTGATACCATTAGGTGTGTTATTAATCAGGATAGTCTCAGCACCTAATGCTTTAAAAATCATCTCTGCACTTACTGACGTTGCTCCGTGAGCGGTATCGAGAACAATGCGTAGTCCTGAAAGAAAGTTTTTAGCAAAAAGTTTAACGATGTGGCGTGCGTACAGTTCATGCGCATTATGTAGAATGGTATCATGTCCCAATTGTTCATAGTCAATACTGTTTTCGATGGGGGCATAGAACAGGCGCGAGAGTTCTTGCTCATCTTCTAGGGAAAGTTTACCGGTTACCGAATCAATAATTTTAATACCGTTGTCATAGTAGGGGTTGTGTGAAGCAGATATGATAATCCCTGCATGGCACTGAGTTTGTTTTAAAAGATGAAATACGGCTGGTGTGGGGAGTACTTCTGCATCATACAGGTCGGTAGGGTGGCGCAGGAGACCATTTTTAAGGGTTGCCTTAAGCCATGAGCAAGAAAGGCGTGTATCGTGTGCCAGGAGGAAACGTGGGCGAGGCCCATATTTTTTTTCTGCCCATTGGTAGATTACATGTCCAAGGTGTTGAATATTATTGAGAGTGAGGGGGTATTCTCCTACCCGTGCGCGGATGCCGTCTGTGCCAAAAAGGTGGGACATATGCTTATGCTTGCGTGGTTGCAGGGGTTGTTGTAGTTGTATCGCAGTTGGTACTAATCATGACCGTTGATGGTACATGATCATGGAGACTAACGGCTGCAGGGAGCAACAGATCTTGACGTGTGATGACATACGGATGAGTTCCGATAGATAATTTTTCTGCGTCGATATGTACCGCGATACTGTTGATATCAAGTTTGGCAAGTGCTTCGCGTGGCCCGACGAGTGAAAGAGAAATATCGGTTGGCGCTTGAATATGGAGTGCCTGACTCGTGTTATAAAAGCCTATTGGTAGAGAAAGAGATAGTGAACTTGTATGTGCTGTGCTCATGGTGAACCACAGTCCGTAGGCGATAACAAGTGCACCAATTTTTAAAAAACTACGTTGTGAAAGTAGGTGGGAAAAGCTTAATTCCATAGGACCTCTGAATGGTAGCGGTGGAAATTATCATTTCAAACTAACGAAAAACAAAATCTTGTCAAAATTATGATATAATCACTCTGTAGTATAACTTTTTATTCCGAAGGTGCAGTATGTCTGGACATTCTAAATGGGCGACGATTAAACATAAAAAAGCAAAAGAAGATTCAAAGAGGGGTAAGGTTTTTACGAAAATTATTAAGGAAATAACGGTTGCTGCCCGTGTTGGTGGTGGTGATCCGAGTGGTAATCCGCGCTTGCGCTTTCTACTTGATAAAGCAAAAGCAGCTAACATGCCTATCGATAATGCTATGCGTGCCATTAAAAAGGGTACTGGCGAACTAGAAGGGGTTCATTATGAACAACATTTCTACGAAGGATACGGGCCGGGACATATCGCGATAATTATAGAAGTTCTTACTGATAATAAAAATCGTGCTATTGCCGAATTGCGTAACTTTTTCAGCAAACGTGGCGGAACAATAACTGAAACGGGAGCTGTTGGGTGGATGTTTGAAATAGCTGGTGTTATTCATGCACATGGTGATCAGATTACCGAAGATATGCTCCTTGAAAACTTACTCGATTACGATATCAAAGATATATATGAAGAAGATAATGGCTTTGTTATTTCCTGTGAGCCACGCCATATCGAAGAAGTTAAGCATGTTCTTACCAAGCTTGGCATGAAAATTGATGAAGCAGAAGTTGAATATGTAGCTAAAACGCTTCAAGAAATTCCTGCAGACAGCGAAGAAAAAGTGTATGACTTTCTTCAAGGCATTGAAGATCTTGATGACGTGCAAAACGTGTATAGTAACGCTGCTTAATTTTTATCGCTGCGTTTCACGTGAATTGTCTTTGCGTGCTGGCTGAGTGTAACAGGTGGCTGAATTAAAGGTGTTGCTTAAAAAAAGTGCTGTTTGTTCTGCACTTAAATTTTCGAGTAGTTTTCCCTGAAAGCCTATGGTAAAGGTACGTGAAAGGGGTTCTGCTTTTAAAATAAGAGCATCTGATTTGCTGGTTATTAAAAGAGCTTCCTGTTTCCACTGGTTAAGCTGTTGCGCTTCTGGTGTTACCCATCCCTCATGAATAATAAGTGTGTGGTTCCAGTGTGCGTTGATTGCGACAAGCTTGCCTTCTCGATTGATCCATACAAAGAAATCAGTAGTCCGTGTTTGTTTTTCTATAAGCAGATCAAAAATATCTTTTTTGAGATCTGCATAAAATACACAGGGAGCTTTGATGAGGTCTTTTAGTTTATCCTGGCCTTCAATCACGCAGACAAATTCATAGTTTTTGTTGAGAGCTGCAAGACATGCACGCATGAATTCATCAAGCCAATTGGTTGGCGTTGCTTCGGGGACATGGAATTTTCTGAGCATGACGAAGTTTTTTTGGAGTGTTTCTTGATGTACGAGAATGAAGAGCATGAGCGCTGCTGGTGCTGTCATGAAAAGAAAATAGGTCAGAGAGGAGAAATTAAAAAAGTAGGCTCCAAAAACAAAGAAACAGTAGCCGTAAAAAAGAGGTATGAGATTTTTTTTCGTGTCCTTTTTGAGCCACAGCATGAAAAAATAGATAATAGTTGCCAAGATCAGAATTTCGATGATATCTTTCCAGCTGAAGATATGAAGCTGTTGAAACAATGGCATCATCACAGTCTCCTTTAGGCGTCGTTTTTATGAATAAATTTTTTTGATACTCTAGTCAATCTTATAAAATTTGTATATCTGGAAAAATTATGACACAAAAAAAAAGAATATTAACGGGTGATCGTCCTACTGGTCCTTTGCATATCGGACACTACATTGGTTCACTTGCGAACAGAGTTAAACTACAAGATACCCACGAACAAATTATTCTTGTTGCTGATGTTCAAGCGCTGACTGATCATGCTGCTCAGCCCGAAAAGATTCGAGCTAACATGATCGAGGTGGTGAGTGATTATTTAGCAGTGGGTATTGATCCACAAAAAAGTACTATCGCCATTCAATCCTTAATACCGGAAATAGCAGAACTGACTATTTTCTATCTCAATTTAGTAACGGTGAATCGTTTACGCCGTAACCCTACGGTAAAAGCTGAAATTTTACAAAAGGGGTTTGGTGAAAATGTCCCTGCGGGATTTCTCATGTATCCGGTAAGCCAAGCAGCTGATATTACTATTTTTAAAGCGGATCTTGTTCCCGTTGGCGCTGATCAAGTGCCTGTTATTGAACAAACAAATGAACTAGTACGTGCCTTTAATCGGTTATATAAAACGGATATTTTAAGAGAAGCTGAACCACTTGTACCCACTGTTGGTGGAAGACTTTCAGGCATTGATGGCCAAGCAAAGATGAGTAAATCATTGGGTAATGCCATTTATCTATCAGATTCAGCTGATACTGTTGCTCAAAAGGTAAAGAGTATGTTTACCGATCCAGGTCATCTTCGTGTGTCTGATCCAGGAAAAATAGAAGGCAATGTAGTATTTACCTACCTTGATATCTTTGCACCAGACAAACAACAGGTAGCTCAGATGAAAGAGCATTACCAACGGGGTGGTCTTGGTGATATGGTAGTCAAAAAGTACCTAATCGATGTTCTTGAGTCCGTTCTTGGGCCTATTCGTACGCGCAGAGAACAGATTGTGCAAGATCGTGCACTAGTGATGGATGTAGTACAAAAGGGTACTGCACATGCTCGTGAATTGGCGGCTCATACGATGGCAGAGGTACGCAAGATCATGTCGCTCGATTATTTTTCATAAAAAACTATAAATACGCTCTAAAATAGGTAGATAGGGTACACAAGGTATTAAAGGATTTTAGGTGCAATTTTTCATAGATGAATCAGGGCATTTTCGTGCGCCACAACAGGTTGAGGCCAATGTGAACTTTGCATGTATTACCGCTGCGGTCTTAACGGATGAGGTATTGACTCAAATTGAAGAACGATTTGGGGATAAGGATAAAGAGTTCTTGCGTCGAAATGCGAAAGATATCATTGGGTTTCTAAATAAAAGTAATTGTATAATTTTCACTGTGATTACCGACTCAAATTTGCAGCAAGCAGACATTGTCGAAGCTCATCGCGATAAATATATTAACGGCATTCGTTTAATGAATCACCCAGATTTTCTATTGGAAAGTGTTAATAGCCATATAAAAATATTACGTCAATGTAGCCATGACGAATATATATATGCTCTGTTAATGATAAAGCTACTAGAGAATATATTCAGGGGGGTTTGTTGCGAATCTACAGATTTTTTACAATATGATGTGACATGTTCTGATTTTATCTGTGACAATGTAAATGCTCGTATTGTTCCGACAATCAAATATCTTCCCTCTTTTTCCATGAATTGTAATGCTGTGAAAAACTCTGTATATGTAAAAAACAAGCAGTATGTCAGTCATTTACTTGATCCTTCTGGCCGTTTTCTTAACGCTGCACTTTTTTTTAAAAACATTAATTTTAGAGCAAGTAAAGATTCTATGGGGATTAGAGTAGTGGACGTGATTTCTAATCAGATTTTTAGGGTTCTACGTGAAGAAACGCCTGATTATGAGATATCCATGTTACAAAAATTATTTTCTAATCCTTATAGTTTTGATGCCCTATTCTTTAACATGGACTATGACTTTATAGAAAAACCTCTGGGGGAAAAGGCTTTCGCTTTTTATAAGGGAATTAAATGCCTTCGTCCACATTGAAACTCATAAAAGATCCTTTCTTGCCTGATACAGATAATCTAGTCGTCATTTTTTTTGCTGATAGTATCTGGAAAGCATTATTTTTGAAATAAGTGTTATCGTTTTCTGGTGTTTCACAAAACTCTTCCTTTTTGAATAATTCTTATGATACGGTAACTGATGGTGGGGTGAGTTACTTAAACAAAGGAGACTATCTATGAAGAAAATAATTTCGTGGATTTTAGGAATAGGGTTTGTAATTATCTTTTCCGTCATGCTTGTTGCCTTTATGCGGGGAGCTCGCAAAGAAGATAGTGAAGTAATGGCACAGCAGATACAAAAAATTCATGCAATTTTTTCTGGTATCAATGAAGAGTGTGGCATTATTTCTTTTGATCGTGATCATGCTGCGATCGATTTTTTAAATACTATAAAATTCTCTGGTTCACAGGTAGGACCAATGAATCTTGCACACCCTGAACGATGGCAGGGCCCTTATGTAGAGCGGACTATGGAAATTCAGGATAAACCATATCAAATAGTAAAAACTAAAAAAGGATATGTCATTCTTCCAGGAGATGGTGTTCGTTTGTATAACAAAAAAGTAATTGGAATGACGTTAAAAATAAATTTTGATACAGATATTACTGAGCTTGTGCATGATAAAAATTTCCTTGCGGCAGTTTCAGATAAACCCCTGGCAATGATTATTCCTGTGTTGAACGATGAGGTAAAAGAACATGTTTTTGCTTTAGGTGAAGCACTAGAAAATAATTATTAATGTTGACAGACACCCAATATTTTTTTTACGTTTAGAGCAGTAGTTGATTTGAAAATATTTTTAACACAGACCACAAAAAAGGAGTACCTTATCATGGTCAAGAAGGCTACAAAGAAAGTAACGAAAAAAGCAGTAAAAAAAGTAACGAAGAAAAAAGTTGCTAAGAAAAAAGCTGCTAAAAGAAAATAACGTTGCTCAGGTTATTTAATTGATAACCGCGATTAGAAGGGAGCGTGAATTAATTCACGCTCCTTTTCTTTTTGAGCTTGTTAATCTTACAATGTGTCGATAAATTTTGAGTCGATTTTTTTTGTGCCAGTATCGAAGCGGATAGTTAAAATAGTTTTGCGAATATCCCGTTCATCTATTTGTTCAATGATACCAATGCCAAATTTTTGATGAGAGATTTTCTGTTTGTACTGCCACTTTTTATTTTTACCAAAAGGTGATGCGGCGAGAATGCGTTCAAGTTCCTTTTGTGCGTGTGCGACAGGATTCTTGGTAGGAGTTTGTTTTGCAGCGACTGTTTTTATTGATCCTGCACCGGAGATCCACAGTGCAAAATAAGCGGGGAGATCATGCAATTGATGAGTAAGCTCATGACGAGCGAGATGTTCATTAGGAAGCTCTTGCAAAAAGCGAGAGGGCCGTTGATCAGTTACTGAACCATAAAAAGCACGATGACGCGCATGCATGAGTAAAAGACGTTCGCGTGCACGCGTCATGCCAACATAAAATAATCTCCGCTCCTCTTCGAGGTTTTCTGGTTTATAGAGAGAATGGCTGCTTGGTAAAACTCCTTCTTCTATCCCCGTGATAAGTACCGTATTAAATTCGAGTCCTTTTGCAGCATGAAGCGTCATAAGGCTGACATAATCGTGATCTTCGTTACGGGTGTTTAATTCTTGTAACAGCGAAACTTCATGAAGAAAATCGGCCAGTGTCCCGCTCTTTTTTTCTTCAAATAGTTTTACTGCATATTGTAATTCTTTGATGTTTTCTTTACGGGCGCGTGCTTCATCTGCATCGTATGATTCATTAAGATAGGAAAAATAGTTGGTACGTGTGAGTATTAACTCAAGTGCTTGTGTTGGCTGTGCTTGAGCAGCATCGATAAGTAGCGTTACTAATTGATTAAGTGATTGTTTTTTTCCGTGAGTAAGCTCGCTTGAGTCTTTAATAAGGTGGGCGAGTTCAATAAATGTTGAGAGGGGGTTCTGATTCCACTGATCGAACAAAAACTCTTCAAATTTTTCACCGAGTCCACGGGGAGGACAATTAATAATTCGTGAACATGCGATACGATCATAGGGATTGACGAGCATGGTGAGATAACCAAGAAGATCTTTTATTTCTTGTCGTTCATAAAATTGTACACCACCAATTATTTTATACGGTATACCTTCATGAATGAGAGCTTCTTCTAGCGCACGTGATTGATAGTGAGAGCGATATAGAATAGCGTAATTTTTAAGAGGTTTTGCTACTTGTTTGAAAAATAATGCGGCACTTTCTGCTTCTTGGTAATTTGATGCACAAGCAAGAACGCGTATACGATCCTTACCTTCTTTCTCTGACCACAATTTTTTTGGATTGCGATCAGTGTTATGTGAAATAAGGGTGTTTGCTGCTGATAAAATAGGTTGTACCGATCGATAATTCTGTTCGATTGTAATTGATAGAGCGTCGGGAAAATCATCCTTAAAATCAAGAATATTTCTAACCGTAGCACCACGCCATGAATAAATTGACTGATCTTCGTCGCCTACTACACAGAGCGAATCAAGTGCGAATTTTTTTTTGTTCAGTGTCATCTGACAGAGGAGTTCATGCTGAATGTGGTTGGTATCTTGATACTCATCAACAAGAACGTGACGTACATTGTTTTGAAACTGTTCTTTAAAGGTGGGATGAGTTTTAAAAAGGGTAAGTGTGTCTACCAGCAGATCATCAAAATCAAGACAATGTGCAGCTTTTTTTTCTTGCTCATACAGGTTGTAGATCTCTTGCGTTTGAGGATCAGACCATTCTTTATTCTCTGAAATGGCGCCATTTTTTATATGAGAAATGGTGGATAGGTATTGTCGCGAGGTATTTCCTTTTAAGTGGTGCTTATGAAGAATTTTTTTCATAAGTTTATCTTGGTCAGAATCATCAAGAAGAGAAAAATTTTTTAGTGGGTGTAAGTGAGCGTTCTGCTTTAATAATCTGAGACAGTAGGCATGGAACGTTCCCACATAGGGTAATGCGCTATCTTTTCCTGCGTATGAAATAATACGTTCTTTCATTTCACGGGCAGCTTTATTGGTGAATGTAAGGGCTACGATGGCGTGAGGCGTAACATTATGTTCAAGCAGGAGCTGAGCCATGCGTGCAGTAATAACACGTGTTTTACCAGAACCGGCGCCGGCACAAACGAGTAAAATTCCGTGAGAAGGAGCAACAGCCTTTTGTTGTTCAGGATTGAGTTGAGATGTGAAAAATTGACGAAACTGTTCAAGAACGGTTTCCATGTAGGTATCCCCGGTGATCGTTTTTTTATTTACAGTACTACTGGATGCCAGGAACGAAGAAATTCAATTAATGGCTCAAGGCCCTGATCGGTGGTAGCCGATACAAGTACGTGCGGTTGATACTGCTCTATTGTGGGTAATAGGGAAGCCAGATCAGCTACTTTATCGCTTTTATTGAACACATAGAGAACTGGCTTGTTAACACCGAGCTCTTCAAGGATATGTGCGACAACTGATGTATGATTTTGCCAGTTAGGATCTGATATATCGATGACCTGTAACAGGAGATGTGCATACTGTAGTTCAGTTAGGGTTGACTTAAATGCCTCAATGAGATGATGGGGTAAGAGCTGAATGAAGCCAACGGTATCTGAAATAAGCCCCTTCTTTTTACTGTCGATATAGAGCTCTCGTGTGGTTGTATCAAGGGTGGCGAACAAGCGATCTTCAGCAAGCACGTTGCTTTTGGTAAGTTTATTTAGGATGGTCGATTTACCCGCGTTGGTATAGCCAATAAGACAAAGTTGGGGAAGGTCTGAGGAAAGACGTTGTTTGCGTTGGACTTCACGGTGTTTGGTGAGGTTAATCAGATCTCTTCTCAATCTAACCATAAGCCGTTCAATGTGCTGAGTTTCCTTTTCTTTTGCCGTTTCGCCGGGCCCACGTGTACCAATTCGTCCACCTTGTTGTGAAAGGTGGATACCGCGACCAGCAAGACGGGATTTGCGATGCTGAAGCAGTGCCAATTCTACTTGTGTTTTACCTTCGGCTGAATGTGCCCCTTTTTCGAAAATTTCTAAAATAAGTTGGGTGCGATCAAATACGCGGCAATGGAGATATTCGCTTAAATTTCTTTCTTGTTGCGGGCTGAATGGTTCAGAGAAGATAATTTCTTCTATTTCATGCTTTTTTACGAGTGCAGCGATCTCTTCAAGCTTTCCTTGGGAGATGAAATATCCTGCGTCTATTGTGCGGAGGCGAAAGAAGAATGTTTCAATATAAGGTACACCGTTTGACTTGGCGAGATTAACAAATTCTTCGTAATAGGACTCTATGTTTTTTAAATGATTGTAGGGAGCATGAATACCAACGAGAAGAATGTTGGGGTATTGTACCGTCGGAGTCTCTGTTCTCTTCATGGTTTTATGCCTTATTTTATGATATAATTCTCATTATAATTTTTAAAAATCCCCTCTTTACACAAAAAATCACTGCCATGTGTGATGGTAATATAATGCCATGATGAATCGCTAGGGCATGCGTTACTCAGTGATACATTACTCAAGAGTACCAAAAAGGGACCTATGTTTGAATTATTATCTCAGAAATTGTCATCACTCTTATCCCCTTTTACGGGATCGGGGTGTCTAACTGAACAAAATAGTGCTGCTTTATTTACTAACGTATTTGAGGCGCTTATAGCTGCTGATGTGCCGTATCAAACTGCTCAAAAATTTATTGAGCAGGTGCGTCAAGAGGCTCTTGGCAAAAAGATTTTTGCCTCACTGCGTCCTTCGGAACAGTTGGTTAAAATTTTTCATGATCAGATTATAAAGTTTTTGGGGGCTCAGGCTCAAGAACTTACATTTAAGACGCCGGCCGTTGTGGTCATGTGTGGATTGCAGGGAGCTGGTAAGACGAGCACGATTGCCAAACTTGCTGTCTATGTTCGTAAAAAACATAAAAAAGGTCTTATTATAGCTGCGGCATCAGTCGACTTTTGTCGTCCAGCTGCTCAGGAACAACTTGAGATATTGGCTCAGCAGGTAGGGATTACGTTTTATACCCCGGTTTCTCGTGAGACGGTTGCTGCTACCCAAGAAATTAAGGAGCGTGCCCGACAAGATAAGGTTGATATTCTTTTTCTTGATACGGCAGGGCGTTTACATGTTGATGAGCAGTTGCTTGATGAACTCAAACAGGTGGTTGCCTATGCGAAACCAACGACCGTATTATTGGTGCTTGACTCTATGACAGGGCAGGAGTCCTTGTCGGTAGCCCGCTCTTTTTGCCAGCAGGTTCCCGTATCCGGGGCGATTATGACTAAGATGGATAGTGACACAAGGGGTGGAGCTCTTTTTGCGTTTAACTACGAAATTGGGAAGCCTATTTATGGTATGGCGACCGGGGAACATAGTGAAGATTTTGAACTGGTTAGAGCCGATCGTCTTGCTACACGTATTCTTGGTATGGGTGATTTGGCAAGTTTACTTGAGCGGGCGCAGGAGAAAGTTCAACAACATGAACAAGATGCGATGGCCCGTGCTTGGTCCCAAGGACGCATGACGCTTGATGATTTTGCCCAACAACTAGGAATGGTCAGTCGTCTTGGTTCTCTTTCGGGTCTGGCTAAGTATATGCCGGGTATGGGTGCTGTATCTCCTGAGATGTTGGAAAAGGGGGAGCGGGAGATGAAGAAGTTTAAGGCAATTATGAGCTCTATGACTCGTTCAGAGCGTCTAAATCCAGGAATTTTGGACTCTTCTCGTAAAAAACGAATTGCGCGCGGTGCTGGGGTGGCCATGGCAGAAGTGAATCTTTTGCTCGAACGATTTGAGCAAAGCCAGCAATTTGTTAAACTAATAAGAAAGATGGGCGGTAATAAGATCTTTCGTTCGTTTCTATAAGTAAATTAAATCGTTTTTAAGGTACAACAGTAAGGATTTATGCATGGCAGTTAAAATACGTCTTTCCCGCGTGGGCAAGATACATGCTCCTTTTTATCGTGTTATTGCGATCGACTCTCGTAAGAAAAGAGACGGATCTCCTCTCGATATTTTGGGAACTTATAACCCACGTACAGGGGAATTAATTCAATTCCACGCAGATCGTGTTGAAAAATTTGTCGCTCAAGGCGCAATTGTGTCAGATGCGGTTAAAAAGTTGCAAAAAATACATAAGAAAAGCGCTGCAGCTGTAGCGTAAGTTAGGTGCATATGGTTACCAAGCTTATTAGTTACCTGATGACTCAAATGGTTGAGCATCCTGAAGTGGTAGTCGTTGAAGAAGTGACGTCGGCCGATGGTAGGCACGTGATTGAAATTCGCGTTGCTGCGCAAGATATGGCTCGCGTTATAGGGCGTGAAGGGGCAACTCTCAAGGCCTTACGTTCTCTTTTGGCTGCTGTCTATCCGGATGAGCGTAAAGACATTGTTGTCAATTCGGCTTCGTAATAGATAGTTGTATGAAAATCGCGGTAGTGACTCTCTTTCCCGAATTGTACGCTCCTTTTGTCAGCACGAGTCTGATAGGGCGTGCGCAGGAGCAAGGGCAAGCTGAGATACATATCTCAAGCTTGTTCGATGTTTGCCGTCCAAAAGAGAGGGTTGATAGCCCGACTTTTGGGCACGGTGCGGGTATGGTGTTACGGCCGGAGGTTATTGAACGAGCGGTTGATGAACAAGAAAAGCTTTATGGCGCTACGTATAAAATATTCTTTTCTCCTCAAGGGCGTGCTCTTGATCAGGAAGTGTTGCATGAGTTGAAGGCTCAGGCTGACAACGGTAAAACTCTCTTGCTTTTACCGGCTCGTTATGAGGGGATGGATGCCCGTGTTGAGGAACAGTACGCCGACTGTCTTTTGTCAGTTGGTGATTTTGTGCTTATGGGGGGAGATCTCCCGGCTATGATGCTTGTTGAAGGGCTATTACGATTAGTACCAGGGGTAGTAGGTAAACCTGAATCTGTTGAGCGAGATTCGTTCACAGGTCCGTTTGTTGATTATCCTGAATATGCTGAACCGGTCGTGTGGAAAGATAAGGCGGTACCTGACGTTGTACGTTCTGGTGATCATGCCAAACTTGCTGCATGGCGTCGGGAACAGGCAGCAACTAAAACGGTCCTCCATCATTTTGAGTGGCTGCGTACTCATGTATCTGATCAAAAAGATATCCAGGATGCTGGAGATCGTATGCCTGACCATTATGCAGTATTGATGCATGACAAGGTTCTTCTTCCTGATCAGCAGGAGGGTAGGAGCTCGGTTACCTCTCTTGATATTCATGATATCGCACGTTCAGCGCGGACGTATGGCATTAAAAAATATATTATGGTAACTCCGTTAGAAGACCAACAAAGAATTATTCAAAAATTACTACAATTTTGGCAAACGGGTGTTGGTGTTGAGTATAACCCACATAGGCATGAAGCTCTTGAACGTGTTGTAGTGGTGTCATCGCTTGAAGAAGCAGAAGAAATTATAAAAAAGGAAACGGGTAAAGACCCGGTTTTGGTAGCTACGACTGCTCGTCCTGAACAAAAGGATAAGGCTATTGGCTATAAAGACCAGGAAAAGGTATGGGCCTTAGGAAGGCCCGTTGTGTTTGTTTTTGGTACTGCTCGGGGTTTGGCTCCTTCGGTACTTGAACGGGCCGATTTTGTTATGAAGCCATTGAAAGGTTTTTCTTCGTTCAATCATTTGTCCGTCCGTTCGGCTGCGGCGATATTGTTTGACCGTTGGTTAGGAATATATACATAAGGGATGATCATGAAAGCTACTAAATATACTAAAGAAACTATTTTATCGGTTGACGTGAAAGATCGCGGCTTTGATACTTTTCGTGTAGGTGATGCCATTTCGGTAGGGCAGCTTATTCGTGAAGGTGATAAGGGACGTGTTCAGGCATTTGAAGGTGACGTTATTGCTTTTCATAAGAAGGGCATTTCGACTACCTTTACGGTGCGTAAAATTGGTGCTAATTCAGTACCAGTTGAACGTATTTTTAGCTATTATTCTCCATCGATCGAATCAATTAAATTTATCAGTGCTGGTAGAGTCCGTCGTGCTAAGCTCTATTATATGAGAGAACGTATTGGTAAGGCAGCTCGTGTTGCTGAAAAGATACAGACTAAGGAAGAAAAAGCTCTGGGTAAGGCAGCTCGCCTGCAAAAAACTCTGGCTCACGAAGAAAAGGCGGCGTAAGGCGGCGGATAGGTTAATGAATCTTTTACGCGTGAGTCGATGGCTTTCGAGCTTTCGACTGATGTATGCTTTGTGTATGGTTATTCTTATAACCATACCTGGGTGCCTTCATAAGAAACCAACTCAGACGAATCAATCTCGTCTCTTTCAGGATGCCACTCTTGATATACCTGTTCCCGTAGGTATTGTCTCGTGGATGCTGGGGACCAAAGTATTGCGTTATGTGACAGCCCTATCAATCGATGGGGTTGTTTCTTTTTATGACAAAGAGATGGACCGCCTTGGTTGGCGGCCTGGTATGTCTTGTTATGCTTCAGAATCTTGTTTGGTGTTTGAGAAACCACATGATCAGTGTGTGATTATTGTGCGTCCAGCCTATAAGGGAGAACGATCACGTATTTCTCGAGAACAGCATCTTTTATGGAATCCTTCTTTAGATACGGTTGTTACTGTGTATACAAAAAAAAGAACCAGTCTTTAGTTTTGAAAGCTGCTCTATAAATGTGTGGTGACCGTGCGTCTGGTCTATCAGGGGGAAAGATCCAGGATCGCACAGACACCACAACTCTTGGGGGGACCGGCTTTTGTAACCTTAGTTATTGTCTAGGTAAAAAGCAGGTCCAGGTTATAAATTTCAGGTTTTTTTATAGATTTTGTCTACGAGAAGCAATGCTTAATCCGCCGTTCCAAGTACTTCTAATATCGAAGACTTCATCATATTTCATCCCGCGGTTCAGGAAGAGTGTAGGGTTGCCTTTTTTTGTAGCAAGACCGACTTTTACTATAGGGTTACACAGGAATATTGAGTCACTCACATGAAAATCCTGTTTACCATTTTCTAATAGATCTTCTGTTCTGAAATTGCCACTTTCAGCATCTTCTTCTGTACAGTAGGTATAGGCCCATACTGGAGCGTTAGAGTTGTTAAATAAGCGGAATGTTTTACCGAATGCTGTAGAAGCAATGCCCATAGCGAGTAGTGCTAAACTTAATAGTATTTTGTTCATGATATCTCCTCTTTTTTTATTAGTTTTTAACTTATTTTTTCTTTCTTAATTCTTCGCGTAATTCTCTCATTTCTCTACGTAATTCTTCATTTTCTCTACGTACGCGTTCCAGCGCGGCATCGTTTTGGACAACGACTGGCTGTGGAGTAGGTTGTTGTACGTATACCGTATCTGACCGTCCACCACTTACTAAGGCGCTTCCTACGACACCACCGAGTAACCCTCCACCGAAACCGGCACCAAATGAGTGGCCATGTCCATGATATGCGGTGACACAGAGGGGAGATAGTAAGAGCACGAGGCTAAATAATAGCTTTTTCATAATCTATTCTCCTAGAACACTACCTATACGATTATTTTTTCTTTTTGACTTCTTCGCGAAGCGCGCGCATTTCTTCACGTAATTCTTTATTTTCTTGTTCTACGTGCGCAATGCTTCCATCGTCTTGTACTACTGTTTGCGCTGGTTGTTGTACGATAACAGTATCGCCACCATTATCACCCAAGGCATAACCTGTTAATGCACCGGCACCTAAGCCCCAACCGAAGCCATCCCAACCGCCACCATAATAGCCGCCGTGATGTCCGCCACCATGATGTCCACCGCCGCCATGACCACCGCCATGACCACCACCGCGAGCGATGACACAAAGAGGGGTAAGTATGAGTAAAAGGCTGAACAATAACTTATTCATATAATCTCCTATTTTGTTTTTAATTATTTGTTTTTTACGCGTTTGTTAAGGGTAAAGACACAGCGTACTGGCCCTTCTTTTTCTAAAAAAGCACGGGTCTTAACTGGCAAATATGCCTTTATACTTAATAATTTTTTACCAATGATCGTCGCGTTCCTCTCATCTTTGACGGCACGTAATATTTCGCACACTTCATGGTATGCGGGAGCATTTTCAAGATATTCAATAAGGCCAGTGGCAAATACCTTAAATGAAGCGTTTGGCTTACATTTGAGATCCATCAGTTCGTGAATAGTCTTATCGACCATATCATCAGCTTCTTCTTTGGTAATCGAAATTGTTACATACTCAGTTTGCTGAGCAGGACTTGTTTGCTCTGGTATCGGTGTAGCTACTTTGACAGGTGTTGGTATAACAGGCTGAGGTGTAATAGGTTGTGTTGACTCTACCGGCGATGTTACAGATGCCGTTTGTTCAGCAATTACTGGCTGAGCAGTCTGAGTTTCGCTTGCTACCTCCGCAGAAGCAGTAGTAGGTGTGGTAGATATATCCGCTGGTTGATTAATTACTGGCGCACTTGTTTCGGGTGTTTGTGTTGATGCATCAACCATTGTAACGACAGGGGCAGTAATTTCGGCGGTTTGTGTAGCCTTATCAACCGGTTGTTTAATTTCTACCGGCTGACTTTCGCTAAGTGCCAGTGCGACCTCTGCTTGAAGTGCTGCTGTCATGCTGGTAAACGTTGCTAAGAGAGCAGGAAGTAATATTTTTTTCATAACATCCTCAACTTTCTCGTTTAGGACTTAGATTTAGGTATTTCATTGTGTTATCTATTTTTATTCTTACATAGTCAGTTACAAATAGTCAATAATTTTTACTTTTTCCTCAACCATTACCCTTAATAAGGAAACCCTTGATAATAGGTTCCTGGGTATGAGGTTGAGTAACTGGTGTAACAATAGGGGCAGCTATAGTCGTAATAAGGGGGATTGATGGTATAACCTGGGCCGGCAAGGGCCTCTTTTAACCCGTTGCGATAGCTATTGTTTTTTGCATTAAGCGAGGTACAAGCGCTTATAATGAGAACGATGCTCATGATCGCTACATTCATATATCTTGTAAACATATAAACCCCTCTTTTTATAATTAAGCCTGTAACGGTGGCTCAGCACCGTTGGTACCCGTGTGAATCTCTACACCTAACGACCATTACCAACCGTTACAGACATCTTTTTAATAAGCAGCTATTTATATTTAGTTGCTTTGGCATTTTCTTTATTCATCCATACCAAGATCGGGTCTGCCGCCAAAAGGAGCAGTTGCTACGAACTCAGCAGCTTCAAGAGGTGCGCCAATAACCACGTTAAACGGATTATTACGCCTGTCAGTATGCCTTCCGTCTCTACTCAAATCGGGTCTGCCGCCAAAAGGAGCAGTTGCCACGAACTCAGCAGCTTCAAAAGGAGCTCCGACAGCAACGTTGACCGGATTGTTCCTACCGTCTGCACAGACAAACTGGCTGACCAATGCAGAAACTGCAAAGGTTAAGACAATGATCTTTTTCATAAAACGTCCTTTCCTTTTTGATTAGTGATCTATATTTTCAGTTTGAATTATGTTGCCTATGAAAGTCAATAGATTGGTTGTTTAGATAGGATGTTGGCGTAAATGGGAGGTTTTTGAGGGGAAAATGGTTAAAAAACGATTGCCAACACTGCTAAGATGCGTATAGTGAATAGTTATTGTTGATCGTTTGTTCGTTGCATAGTAGTAGGTACAAGAGTTCCTTATTCCTGTTATTTTTAAGGGAAATGCAGGGTTTTGATGTATGAGCATCAAGTTCTTGATGGTTGGGGATAAAAAATTACGTAGTGGATCGTTATGGTACATAATGGCATTGTCTTACATATTCCTTCTGGACATAGGCGGCATGCTCTTGTCTATGATGAACAATCGGGTGCTATCGAGGCTTTTGTTTCGCATAAGTATCGGCGTGTTATGTGCCATGGTGCGTTGATACAGTATCGACGAAATAGCTGGCATCATTATTTTCTTCTTGATCATGTTAATTTGATTGATATACCGTTATCAGGGGCACGGGTAGACATTTTTTTTCTTCAGCACGTGTTAGAGTTGGTTGCTCATTTTTCTCCTATGTGTTGTGTTGCTGATAGTGAAGTCCTTTTTAATCTGCTAAAAAATATTTACTCACAAGAGCTCATTTTTAGCGATAATGACTCTCAGCGACTGTATCTCTGTGCCTTATTGCGTGCTATGGCTGTTTATCCTGAAGAAAAGTATTTGCTTTCACTTGATGATGATAGTAATGTATCAATGAAGGTGCATAAATGGATTAGCTCATGCTTGCGTGCGCATCCTGAAGTGTATTTACTAAAGACAAGTGGCGTGTTGAAAAAATTAGGAATCCATGATTAGTACGAAAAGTAGTTTTTTTCTTTTTTTTCTCTGTATTCCTGCAGGGGTATTTTCCTTTGCGTGGATTCCACCCCTTATTGATGGTTTTGATAGTAGAAAAAATTTTATTGTTACGCTTGAAGCAGAAATCGCTCATCTTAAAACTGAAAAAGAAACACTGATCAGCCAGGAAGAATCGTATAAGAAATTATTGTGCGAACGTGCTGACATGGTTCAGCGGTTAAAGGAGACTGCTTCTTGTGTACACACTCATGTTGATCAGTTGTTTGTTCAAAAAAAGCTTTCACTTGCAACACAAATTTATCAAACTATTCAGGAACAGATAAGCCTTATTCAAAGCATAACAATTCTGGTAGATGCGCATAAGAAATTATTAGAAGAATACAAAAAAGATCCGGAATTTTCTGGCCATCAGCAACGACTTGAACGTTCATTTTATGCAATTAATGAAGTACAGCAGATGTATGGACAGGTACTTGAGTTAGAAGGGCGTGTACAGGAGTTGGAAGAGGGAAGGAAAAGAAATTCTCTTGATCTTTCGCATCGGCAACGTACTTTGGGGTTGGCTGTTCAGGAATTTGAAGAAAAAAGACATCAACGCAAAGAATTTTCTCGTGTAGTACCATCAATAAAAAAAGAGGATAAAGGAACGGCCCTTACTGCGCAACAACAGGGGGAACTTCTTGAGTACCAGGAATTATTATGTGCTGTTAAGCAAGAGCTTGCCCAATTGCAGGTGCATGAAAGTGAAATAAAACGGTATTTTATTGAATCACAACTTAAAATGTTAGATGCACAGATTGCACTGGTACGTCGTGATTATGTAAAAATGAAACAGCATGTACTTGTTGATTCGCAGGAGCGTCAGCGAGCACAAGATGCTTTGGAAAAAAAGAGACAAGAATATAGTACTGCGGCGCAAGCCTATGAACTTAAACGTAAAGCGCTTGAAGTTTTACTAACGACAGCCAATGAACAAATTACTACCTATAAAGATCGTGAACAGTTATCGATTGAACAGTTAAAAAGTTACCAAGAATGTACTGCGCATCCGCTGACAAGTGTGGCTTGGCAGCAGTATGTATGGCTTACCTTTTTGACAAGCGATGCAGCCGATTTAAAAGCAAAAAGAGATCTTCTTGAAGTGCTCCTTGAATCACACAAGATCGAGCTTCAAGAACAGGATTTAGATGCCTCGCTTATTTTCTCATGGTATGCATTAGCGAGTCATAACAATGATCAGCGGGAATTGCTTGTCCGTGAATTAAAGAAGTATGAAAAGAAAACAACAGAGATTCAGGCTCAGATATTACGCCTGCAGGATAAAAAATTACAAACATCGAATGAATTAGCAGCACAAACAAAGCTGATTGATACCGCAAAACGTATCAGTAGTGAACTGCGTACGCATAAAAATACTCTTTTTCGCCATAATTCTTCCGATTTATCTGGTCTCCTTACGCGTATGCAAGAAACGCGTGACCATATGCAACGACGAAGTGAAACTTTGACGCAGATGGTTGAGCAGTATGGTGTTGCATTACAAAAGAGCGCTGTTCTTCTTAAAAAAATTGAACACATGTCAGGAGAACTGCGGGAGAAATCAGGATTAAAAGGAACATCCCGGCCACTCTTTAAGAGTATTAAAGAGGATGTACCTGCGATTGGGTTGTTTATAAAAGATTTTTCTCAGCGTTTGAGGGTAAGCGTTCCGCATTATACAAAACTGCTTAAGAAAAACATTTATCATTATCTGACAACTCCTTCTGATCTTTTTATTTTCCTTCTACAGTTTCTCATTTTAATTTTGCTATTTTTATTAGTACGGGCATATCTTCCCGATATACGTTCCTTTTTGAGCCTTATTGGTCCTGATCATCGTTTCCTTTATAAGATAAGCAGTTTTATTATCATTCTTGTTTCTTTTATGAGCCGCCATTTATATGGTCTTTTTATATGGTCTTCGTTCTTCTTTTTTGTACGATATGAATTTATAGAAGATCGGTTTTTAGAAATTTTCTTTTATTTTATTTCAATTCCGTATCTTCTGGTGTATTTGTTTTTGTTTCTTTATACGCTTTTTAGTACCAATCGGCAGCGTAATTATGTGTTCATTGCTCAGGAATATGAACGTCGTTTTTTTATTATTTGTACGCTTATTTTTTCATCAACGCTTATATTTTCTTTTTTCCGTGAAGCTTTTGCTTTGAGTATTTACGCGCGGGGGTCAGATGTTCCGCGCATGTTGCTATCCGTTAATTTCATTATTGTACAAATTGCGCTTTTGCTTCTTTTTGATAAAAAAAGGCTTCTTTCCTGGCTACCTAATCATTCTCCTTTGTGGCAGTGGGTATATGATCAGGTTAATAGATATTATGCATTCGTTTTTGCAGGAATTTTAACTGTTATTATTTTGAGTAATCCCTATTTAGGATATGGACCACGGTTCTTTTATATTGTTACTCGTCTCATTCTTATTGTGGGAATGATTGTACTCCTCTCTTCATTACATGATCGTATAAAAAAAATGGCAGGGCCCGTTTTCTTCTATACAGAGGGTGAGGTATTGAAAGATCGTTTTGCCTATGGAAAAACGGCCTATGGGACCTTTATTATTGTAAGTTTTGTATTTTTTGTGTTGTTTGCTCTCTTTTTGAGTGCTCATCTTCTTGGGTATCCGATTGGCCTGAATCAGGTATCTGATCTCTTGCACAAAGAGTTGTATCATGCCTTTGATAGTTCTTCGGGTAAGCGTATTGGTATTTCCGTACTTGATTTGTTAAGTATTGTTAAATATATCTTTTTTGGCCTTTTTGCTGCGTTTGTGCTGAATAGATTTATTTTGCGACGTATGTTTGATCTTTTGTTGGTTAATATTGGTATTCAAAATGCCCTTCTGTCTCTTACTCGTTATGTTATTCTTATTATCTTTTTAGTGGTAGGGCTTCAAAGTGTTGGATTGAGCTCAGCCCTTTTGTATATTTTTGCGATAATTGGTGGTATCGGGGTTGCTGGTAAAGATCTCTTAGCCGACTTTATTGGCTATTTTATTATTCTTATCCAACGACCGATAAAAATTGGTGATCAGATTCGTCTTGATAATGATATTGCTGGTGTTGTGCGACAGATAACCTTACGCTCGGTGATCATTCGTCGAAAAAATAGCGTGACTCTCATTGTACCTAACTCATACGTGATGAGTCGTCCGTTGGTGAATTGGAACTATTCGCGCACTTTCTTTGCTTTTGAGGATATTTTACTGGTTACTCCCTATACTGCAGACCCGGCGCGAGTACGGGAGCTACTTCTTGAGGTGCTTGAACGTAACTTAGATATTTTAAAAAGCCCTGCGCCTATCGTACAACTTGTTGATTTTGTTGATAATGGATTTCAGTTCATGATTCGTGGCTATCTAAGCCATGATAAACTTTCCGATCAGTCAGATATTGTATCCTCTATTAGACTTGAATGTGTACGGATTCTTCGTGTTAACAATATTATCCTTGGAGCACCAGTTCGTACGATTAGAGTGCTGCCGGACCTTCTCGAAAAATGAAAGAGGCGCTGTTCTGTTGCGCCCCTTTTATCTGGTTTTTAGTAAGAGCTACCCTTGAACTGAATTACTTTAGCCTTATAAAGGTAGTGGTGGAAGTGGTCTTCTAAAGACAGATCGAGCCTCTGGCTTTAGTTCTATAGCGCCTTTAGGTATGGTTTAAATCTTTTTTTTGTTTCTTCTGTCGCAGTATTTACCGTTTGACTGCTCCTCTGGCAAAATCTTCTGCAAAGGCTTCTACTATTTTACGTTCTTGCAAAAGCTTCTCCTGAGTTTTATTTAAAATGTTTTTGATGTAAGGATCATGAGCAATATCTGCAGGGATTTTGCCAGCGTAATTTTTTACTTCTGGATTTGCTCCATTATCTGTCAGTAGATAAAGGGCTTCCGTGTTAACTTTATGTTGTTGGGCTAGGGCATGAAGAGGTGTGTCTCCCGTTTTCAAGTCACTATCATTTGGGTTGGCACCATTAGCTAAAGCTTCAGCCATTTCTTTAATGTTTTGATTTTTTACTGCTTTCCATAGTGCTTTTGCAGCTTTTTCGTATTCCTTGGTGACCTTGTCTGGTAGGATACTTACGTAAGGGATTCTTTTTCCTGACCATATTCTTTGTCCGTTGTCAGTAGCTACTTCAACAAAGGTGACCAACGCAGAGTCAAACTCTCTTCTTAGTTGGCGTACGTAAACGGTTGTTTTCTCATCGGTCGTATAACCTAAAATTGCTCCTGGATTAAATTTAAGATGAGGATCAAAGGGATTAACTATTTTTGCCTGCTGTTGGTGTTCAAGTGATAATTGCGATCCAAGCTTTACGGTTTTACCTACAAGAAGCGAAGACATGGTGAATAGGGCAGATAGGGCGGCCAGTTCTTTTTTCATAAAGGATCTCCTTTTTATGAGATAAAATATATTTTTATATATGACCTATGATAGATTACTGATCTGGTGGAAGTCAATTTATGTGAATTGTTTTTAGGTTTCTATGGGAACTTTGTTACAGTAGTAAGGACGATACATATATAAACGAACTAAGGAGTAAAAGCATGAATTCTAGGCCCTTTTTAGCACTTGTTGGTAGTCTTTTAATTGTTCCTGGGTGTGGGCACAAGAGTAACGAAGCAATTCTTCAAGAGTCGCTTGGTACGTATCAAAACTTTTCATTGCGCTATGAATCTGTCCTAAAATCTTCACGGCAAGATACGCCAATTCTCATGGCTGCTGTTCGACAGCTTGGGATTGATGTGAGCTTTTCATTTGGTGAATCACTCTGGGCATCATTAAGTGGTAATGACCATGTGATTGCTTCCAGTGGTTCTCCTTTGCATCGTGCACTCTATGTCATGCGCCAGGATGCACGGAAACTTTCTCAATTAGTGCGCCAGTTTGAGCAACGAGGTCTCTTTGATCGACCTATTTATAAATTATTGTATGGCTTACGGATTGATTTATGTGCCGTTATGCGTGTTGTGGAATCGCAGCAAGACTATAGTCAGGAAGCACAGTTTATTGAATCTCAGGAGGTACAAAAGGCTTTACTGAATCAATCATATCAACAGAAGGTGTTGTTGGCAGATATTGCTTCTCAACCACGATCGCAGACGACTACGGTCATTAATAATCCGAAAAAAGTTTTAGTTAAAACCTATTAACGAAGAGTTGTTGCCCCTTGCCAACTTGCTGCCCAATCATGTAAAGCCATGCTTTCTGGTTGAATTAATTCGTGCATTCGTTTACGAGGGAAATTCTTTTGTGATAAGCCAAGGGGGAAAAAGTAGGTAGGAGGTAGGGCAATATCTTTAGTGGTAATGCCAGCATGCTTCCAGAACAGTTTGGTAAAAAGAACTGGTCCTGATCTCATCCATACAGGAGTATGGGGACTCCAGCTGATATTTTTTAGGCTTCCTATAAGAGCGCGGAGCACCGGATGCCCGGGACGTGAAGCGATGAGGCCATTGGCAATGGCAAGCATTTTTATATCAAGCGGTTGAATGCCGACGTACATATCATAAAAATGGTTTAAACGATCAAACTCTGCCGGTTGTAGACACCAAAAATCACAGTCACAGTATATGCCTCCAAAGCGATAGAGTATTTCGTAGCGAGCAATATCTGATCGTTCTCCATAATTATCTGATTGGTCATACAGTCTTTTGTTTTCAAGACAGAGTTCTTCAATGTCTTTTTCTGTCCAGAGGATGTATTGCCATCCTTGAGCCTGCCAGCTTTTTTGAGCTTCTTTAAAACGTTCTGGTAGTTCACTTCCTAACCAGATCTGATGAATAATGGGTGGAATGCGATAATGAGTTCCTGGTTGTATAAGTTCAGGATGATATTTTTCAAATAACCGTTGTAAAAATAATTTGAGTTCTTGAGCTGGCGCCGCTGTGTCCCAGAGTGAACGTGGTTGATAGTATAAACGAAAGCCGGTACGCAGGGCGGTTTCAAAATCTCCCGTCTCTCGTACTAAAGAGAATATGTTACGGTACATCTTCCCGCGCCGCTCGCAGCAGTCACGGAAAAGTTCTCCCCAGTAACCAGATTTGTTTTTTCCGAGTGAAGAATCGAAATCGATCATTGCTATCCTATAGGCTCATTCGGGTCGTGCTTTTTAAGCACGTTAACAGCTTCTTCTACGCTATCGGTGATGGTAAATATAGTAATTTCTTCCTTTTGAATTGCTCCAGCTGGAATGGCAGAATTATTAAGCCATTCAACAAACGGGTGCCAAAAATCTTTTCCAATAAGAATAATAGGACTAGGTTTGATTTTCTTGGTACGCACGAGATTGAGGATGTCCGTTAATTCGTCAAAGGTACCAAAACCGCCAGGGAATACGACAAATCCTACCGAGTATTGAATGAGGAGCCATTTTCTGGCAAAGAAGTAATCAAGATTTACTACAGCACTGGCACAATTTGATTTGACTACCTCATTTGTTAATCCTTTTATTCTTATGGCCATGGCATCAACTTTACCGGCAACCTGTGCGGCTCCACAGGTAGAGGCTTCCATAATTCCTGGACCACCACCGGTCAGGATTGGGAGATGATTTAATGCACAAAGTTTTCCTAGTTCGGCAGCTTGTTTATGGTAGGGAGATTCAGGCTTTAATTGTGCTCCACCAAAAATTGTTATTGGTGGACGGGACAGGCGGTAGATATACCAGGTACCGAGTAAGAGTTTAAACATATCAGAAAAGACGATCATGCTTGAACTCAGATAGCTGATTATATTTTTACGTGTCCATGCCATAAAAATTTCCTTATTTTTAAAGTTTTTTCAGGTAGCACAAGAATATATGAAATGGGCAAAATCTTCCAATTGATGTTGTTGGTTAAGTATACTTAATGAAAAGGGGTTGTGTATGAGTAGTATGATGAAAATATTTTTATGTATAGCATCTGTTACTTTATTGTCCGCTGCTGAAGTAGTGTATGGGCCTCGTGATGATGAGAGCGTTCAAAAGCAGTCTCTATGGCCGTCTCTAGTCGTATTTGTTCACGGGTCGGTGGGGGTATCTCGTAAGCTTATTGGAGCTAAAACAGTTGTTGCTTTGCTTCGTGGTTCTGTAGACAAAACTGACTATTCGCGGAGAGTTTCTGCTATTCGAGCTGAATCAAATCGCTATCGTGCTCAGGCTATACAAAAAAAGGGGCTATCGCCTATTATTACAGAAAGTACTGAAGGTGCTCGTATTATTGAAAAGCTCTATGAAATGTATGAAAATCGTGTTTCTCCTTCTGTGAACAGAAAATATTATACGTTTGGTTGGTCTGGTCTTCTGAGTGAAACGGCGCGCACAAAAGCAGCGCGCAAGTTGTATGATGCACTGAAAGCTGAGCTTAAAATATATACTGATAAGGGTATGTACCCATCGGTAACATTAGTTGGGTATAGCCATGGCGGTAGTGTGTGTCTTAATTTGGCAGATGTTGTGCGAGAGAAGGAAGATTCCCAACTTTTAATAGAAAAATTGATTCTTATAGGGATGCCCGTTCATAAAAAAAATATGGGGTTGATAGGCTGTTCTTTGTTTAAAAAAATATACCATTTATATTCGACAAGTGATTCTGTCCAGGCTTTGGACATATTTTCTCCTCATAGCCTCATTTCGGGAAGATGTTTTAAGGGTGCATTGCCAACAAAACTTGTACAAATTGAACTTCAAATACGTGTTCCACGTTCTGTTCCTCGGCGTGGGAGAGTGATCTCTTCGCCTTGTGCGGAAATTGTTCGAGAAACAGATAGCTTTTCTCCGGGACATGCAGAATTATGGTTTCTTGGATGGACCTCAACTAATTATCGCAAACTTTTGCCTATATATCCGTTTCCTCTTGTCATTTATGTCCCGCTTATTATTGATAAAGTTGATGCTTTTTTAAAACAAATTCGCCAAGTTGATCAGGCTGAGTTAGTAACCTGTGCATTAGTGCCTGATCAAGAAAAGTTATTTATTGAACACCAAGAAAAACGGTCGCTGGAGAGTTGTACTGTTACCTCCTTCGTAACGAAGGAAGAATTTGAACGAACAAAAGCGATGGCAGAAACGTTACGAGGGAATATTTCCTAGGGGTTAGGGGTTTGTTTTTCAAGAGCTCGCTCTTTGTGAATAAGTTTTAGTAGGCTAATAAAGAAAAGTATGGTGAATAAAAGGGAAATTTTTGAAAGGGAATTCATGGATACGAATATAAGAAAATTTAAAGTGTGTGGCTTATTATTTGTACTTTCCTTTATAACGGTAGTAAAGGCGACTTTTCTTGAAGAGGTAAAGGAGTACTCAAAAATTATTGCTCTGTCAGTAGCAGCAGCGAATGTCTATGGAAATGTAGAAAGCCAAATTAGTATGAGGGTATGTCCAGAATCTTTTACCGAAGGAAGTAATCGTAGTTTTGTAGAAAATGATACGAGTGGCTGGTTACAAGCTGCTCTTTCAAATAAAGATGCCTCTGTTACGGCAATGGCGAGTATTTGGGGTGTGATGAGAAGTTGGTGGGTTGGATTGCCTTATGGTGTTTTGGCAGCGATAGCTGCGCGGGCGGGGAATAAACCGAAATTAAGTTGGCGTGATCTTGTTAAGCCAACGGTTGTTATTACCGCTGGGGTGGGGCTATCTTCAGCTGCTGTTGGTTTGACCGCATATCATGCTGTTGGTAAAGACCCACGAACCGTTCCTGGAATGAGAGAGAGGAGTAATAACAGTTTTGGTGACTGGACAAAGGATTCTGAAAAACGGCGTCGTTGGTTAGCAAATGAAGCGGCAAATGATACAGCGTGTGTTGTTACTCATGCTGCTGCTGGTTATGGTCTTGCAACGTATGCTATATTTGAGCGGGATAGACGTGCACGAGAACAAGCTGCTGTTGATAAAAAACGGACAGGAAATATTGAAAAAAAATAAAAGACAGAAAAAGTTTTCATAAAGAAAGAGCTGTATCTCCGGTCATTTCTTTATTGTGCAGTACTGTATAAAAATAGAAAAAATTAGTTTGAAGAGTTATCTTGTTATGAACTTAGTTTCTTTTTATCAATTTTGCCCGTTGACGTAATAGGGAGCTCTTTTTCTATGATGATCTCTCGGGGAACCTTGTATGCTGCCAACTTGCGTGAACAAAACTCAATCAATTCTCGCGATAATGCTTCATGATCTTGAGCTGCGGATGCGATATAGGCAATGGGGTATTCATCCGTTTCTGTTTTTTTTCCTATAACAGCTGCTTGGTTGACGCGTGGATGGGAAAGAAGGACATTTTCGACTT
>Ga0172381_10000542_pt1 | contig 45579 bp, 63 predicted proteins | sample Leawel6488metaG_FD_119754 | JGI IMG/M metagenome (GOLD analysis project Ga0172381, IMG submission 119754) | Leachate microbial communities from a municipal landfill in Southern Ontario, Canada - Leachate well 64-88 metaG | ecosystem: Engineered > Solid waste > Landfill > Unclassified | place... | reverse complement strand
TATATAATCAGGGATACCTAACAGTATCGCCGGACTAGCGTCTAGTATAATCGCTTTGACTTCTCTCTGTAATTCTGAAAAGTTCATGATAACTGATACTCCTTCAAGCCATGTCAAATTTTGCCGTTACTTATTAGACACCAGGAACGATGGAAATCAGCATATGGTAACGACACTGTCCTACAAGTATAGTACCCGCATTAGCAAACGTAGCACAAACACAGTAAACAGTAGAAGCTGCACCAGTGATCAAATCTGCATCAGCAGTAGGAATACCAGCAATTCTGTACTGTGCAGCGTCAGCAGCAGCAGCAGGAAAATACACACCTGCGGTAGTATAAGTGGCATTAGTAGTTTCCTCCAACTGGTTCCCAGAACCAACTATGGTAGCTACGCCACCCGCCGTGATAGCATCTGTCGCCAGCGTGTAGTAACCTACGATACCTGTAGTACCAGCAGTGAACGGAGTAATAACCTGGCAAGCAAAACCAAGTACAATTACCTTCTGCCCTGCTTTAGGAAAACTGAATAACTGAATTACCTTGTCATCAATAGCAGCAGATACCGAGGCATCTACTAAACCACTCGAAACCCAGAAAGGCGTTTCCAATACTGTGTTTCTCTGTGCCGGATTTCTACAATCTTGAATAATTGCAACTGTCATCTTAATCCCTCCTTAAGGATGAATAACTGAAAACTGAACAAACACTCTGAAGTTACCAACAGCACCACTACCGTCTAACACAGTTGCTGTTATTGCTCCAGAACCACCATTAAAATACTTTCCAGGAAATGCAACTATCGTAGAATTAAATGCTCTCTTTACACCTACGATAAGAGGATCTGCTATTTCGTTGGTAATAAAACCAGCCGGTACAGCAGTCTCTCCATTTCCTAACCAACCAACAGTAATACTTGCATCTACCGTAAATGCCGTTACAATCTGAACCCATACATCTGTAATGAAAGCAAACTTGGGAATTTTAATCAAATTGTAAGTGGCATCAGCAGGAGCAAGCATTAACTTACTGGCTTCCAATCTGTAATTGTCAGAAGCCTTATGTGTGTAAGCATCAATATTTGCCACAGTTTAATCCTCCTTATTCGATAGCTGCTCCCCAAGAACTGCCTACAATAGAACCGTAGTCATTACCATCAAAGATGGGTTTGGCAGCACCAAAAATACCACCGCCTCTAATCTGTACAAAGCGTTCTGCATCCTTAGTATAAGGAACAAAAGCCATTGTAGTGGACTTCGACTCGCCTGCTCCGCCCCAAGCCCACACAGCAGCCTGGCATCCAAGGAATAAGTTACGGTATACGTTTGATGTTCCTGGAGCTTTACGAATATTCTCACTCTTGGAAATCAGCATTCCATTGTACTCGATTTCTGTATTAGGAACTGCAAGTTTGTTAGCAGCTCTCTGCAAATCACCCCATTGACCAATGTTCGTGTTCTGACGAAGTTGATCAAAAACAAAGTTATGAAGAATAACTCTGTAGTAGTTCTTTCCACCAATCTGCAAAGCACGAAGTTTATAACAACCAGCAGCAGGAATCTCTGCGCGTTGTTTCATCTTATCCAGCATGGTCAAGTCCATAACATCAGCAGACGTCATAGAAGCTTCTGCCACACCATTAGCTAGAATAAGATGACCGGTATCAGGTGCTGTAATTGTAGTACCAAAAGTCTTTCCTGCAACAACACTGTAACTGGTATCGCCACAAAGAACAGCCATCAGATAGGTGTTCAACTTAGCTACCCACCAATCCTGTAAACCATTCTTACCTTCTGCCATCAGATCGTAAGGAATTCTCTGCTCTTCCATCTTACCGCCGGTATCAACAGCATGGTTGAGTTCTTCGATTGTCATCTTGAAATCTTTGAAGCGAAGTTTTTCTTCGTTACCTTCAACAGTATCATTACCAACAATACCTTCACCTACCAAAGGCAGTCTGATACCGAAGGTTATCTGATCACCTTCACCTTTAGCAAGATCTGTTTTGATCTGTACGATTGCGTTACTGTCTTTACCGACCAGAGTGTTAATTTCAACTGCAGGCAAGACGATTGAAAACAAGTCTCGTGCCCACTTCTTCCGCGTAAGATTGTTGTTGGTCAAAAATTGTGTCTTAGGATCACTCATCACTTACTCCTTCTTTAGTTTAATGCTCCAACAAGATATTTTTGATAGATATCTTTAGGAACAGTATGTAACTCATCTTCAGGTAAAGCATCAATCTTTGCAGAAGTCCATCCTGCTGCACCTGCTCCAGAACCACCAGCACCTATATTAGCTGCTGAACCTTGTACATCAATTGGTACTTTCTTCTTTACTCCATCAGCTTCTGCTGCAATCTCTTTTACTTTAGCTGCATCTGCTGCTTCTTTAGCTGTTGCATCTTCTTCTTTGACAGCATACTTAGGATGATACTTTTTAACAATCTCGTATATCTTTTTATACGGATTAATCTCACCCCATATTTCACTGGTCAAACGCGTAGTAGCTTCAGCAATTGTTCCACCATTTTCTTTTGCATAGTAAGTAGCAAAAGCATCAACAACATCGTCCAGATTACCTTGAGAACAAACTTGACGAACGTCAGTATAATTTGGATTTAACTCCATTATCTCGACCATTTCCATCAACTTTGCTTGCCGCTCCATTAAAGCATTCTGGGCAGCTATCTCAGATTCTTTGGTAGCCTTTACTTCCTCATCTGTAATAAGACCCTTATCTACCATTATCGAGTGAAGTTTCTGATAATCACCAGTAACCTTTTGAAGTGCCTCTTTGATTGCTCTGTTTTCTTCTCTGAGCGATCTAGTATCAACTTCAGGTTCTTTTTGTTTATCATCAATAACTTCAGTTTTCGTAACAGGTGCTTCACCTTTAGCCTCATCAGTTGGTATATTAGACTCTTCAGACTTAACACCATCTGCTGCTAGCTTACCAGCATCTGCACCTTCCTCTACATCTCCAATAGGATTCATTTCATCTTGCATTGCATTAACATCTTCAATTGTTAGACCCGCCATTATTACTCTCCTTTGGTTTATTACTCGGTGCCGGCTGCATTGCCAACATCTGTTTTTCATGTATTCCAGATAACAAAAGCTTCATAACATCTCCTTCAATCTTCTTATCTGATGTAACTAACTTAGTTAAGTTATTGATTACTGCTATGTACTTTTGGTTATCTAACCTTGCTTGTTCCATCTGTTGTTCTAGTGCTGCTTGCTTATCAGCATTTTCTTGTTGTGCCTTCTGCTGCATTGCAGTATATTGTTTTAACTTCTGCACGACAGAAAAAGGTGCACCAGAATACTCTGTAATTAACTCTGCCGGAACAGATCCAGGATTATTTTGACTTAATCCAATAAGCATCTGCGCAATAGAGTTTCTAGAGTTTACTGTTTCAATTCCCTCCTCAACAAAGAAATCATATTTACCTACACTTATATCATTAAATCCTGGCGCACCAGGATTACTCTGTGAGTTTAATTGCTGTAGTAACTGTTGTCCATCCTGTCCTTCAATTCTTATAACTCTTTCAGTAGTTACATACTGCTGTATAAAAGAGAATAATATTTTTGTTGCTTGCAGCCTACTCTTCTTAAAGTTATCAAGAAGTATATAAAGGATTGCGATATTCTGACCTTGTCTTAACTGCGTAGTAATTCCAGGTTCTCTAGAATATGTCTGTACACCCAGTGTATCATTCTGTATACCTGAAACATCTTTCATGAACTGCTGATCAACTTCCATCAACTGCCCGTACACAGGAGAAATAGTTGGCTGATCAGTAAACCTGACTTTTTCTAAAGCACCAGTTGCAACCTCCATGTGGTAGTTAGGTTCAGCAGATCTTTTCTCATAAGCCTCTATATCAATGATTGCCCCAAGTTCATGTATAAGTATTCCTTTTGGAGAAGTTTGTAACAAGTGTTGCATTTGTCTCCGCATAGTATTGATGCCTACTTGCGGATCGATCATCATGGTAACTAAACCAAACCATCTGTTCTCTGTATCATGTTTATAACCACCAAACAAAACTGAAGGAAATCCTTCCCATCTGTGCTTTGATACACCCTGTTCAAATATATAAGTATTTGAAAATATTACACATCTGTAAACAGTTCCCATCTTTTCAATTGCTGTAAAGTTAGGATCAGTTATAACCCTACCATCAGGCATCTGAAGACCCTGTTGCAGTTGTGTCTTCATTGTCTCGAAGGTTTCTTTATTAACCTTCTCAGTATTATTGGTAACAGGATTAACAATCCAATAAACTTTTTCTACTGACTTATACCAACACTCTGTTACCCGATAAGTATCTGTTATAGCATTATAAAATAATGGCGATGAACCATCTGAAGCACTTAACTGTGACACAATAGCAGGATCAAAATCAGGATACTTAGCTATGATATCTTCTTTATCATACCAGAAATCAATAAAGATAAATCTTGCATCTGACAGGTCATAGTTTATACTTCTCGGATCAATTTTAAAATTTCTGCCATGAACAAACCTGGTCTTTATTTCAGGTTCATATGGATTTTCATCTGACACATAGAAGTGCATCAAACTTCTTCCACTCTTTACAGTATGCTCAAAACATGTCATCTCGTTGTCGGCGAGCATAGACTCTCTTCTGAAGAATTTAATCACACCGTTGGCAAGTTCTACCATTGCTTCGTCATTATGTTCAACTGGAAAGGCAGAAGGTAATTGTCTGTTCTGCCCAGCTAAACCAACAACAACATCAACCTTAGGTTTAATTTGATTGTATGTAAGAGCAGGTCTCTTAGCATCAGCTAATGCTTGCAGTACATCTATATCGTCTTGATCTCCTGCGTAGTAAGCGTAGTCTTTTTCAGCAACCGTTAACCAGTTAGCTTCACTATCAGAACCTTCAGTTTGCTTTAACCAATTAGTAACCTTATTAAGCAGAGCAGCGTCTTCATCACTAACACCTGCAGCAGTTCCAATAGAAGTATTCTCTGTATAATTCATCTTATATTAACTCCAGTTAACGTCAAAATTTGACATGGATTATTTTTTAGGTAAGGCTAATTTATTTCGCTTACTACGTTTTCCTACTTTAATATTCTTAGGATCAATCTTCTTCATTAGTGCGTTAAGTATTTTCATAGTACTCCTTTTGGTTGGTTGCAGTGAAGCCAAGGAGACGCAAACTCCACTGCAACCCGTTAAGACTCCGCCGGAAGAGTCCTATTTATGGTGCAGTTAAAATAGGATATGGCTCATTTCCGTATTTAGCAGCAAAGCCAGCAAAATGATCTACACCCTCAAAGTATATGTGAGCTCTTATGTGGTACATACCATCTTCGATACACATTGTTTCCAGTCGTTTATCTGCACTTGCTTTACACCTCTCAGGCAAATAACCTAATCGTATTAACTGGTAAGTACCGTCATGAACTAAACCGCCCCGCATATTAGTATGGTCATCTATTGTTGGTCCAGAACAACCATCCCAAGCGTAACCAGAAAGCATTGTCAATAATCCCTTCTCTAGATAGATGAACTGTGTGTACGCTGTGTACTCAAAAAAGTCAGTCCAGAGTGAGTATGTTTCTGCTAACTGATACTTATAACCTTTACGATACTTTATTGTATCTCCAGACAATGTTTCATCCTTATGCAGTAAAAACTCTAATCCTGTTTACTGCTGGCTTTAAGTCAAAATGTAACCATCGTACATTTCCTTCAAGTCTTGTAATGCGCTTTAACAATTTATCATTTTTATGCAGAAGAATTAGTTCTCTTGCTTCCGCTGCAGTTAATCCTACAATCGTGCAGTCAAAGGCATTACCAACTGAATGTTGACTACCTTCACTGAATTCTTTACATGCTGGAAGTCTAAGACCTCTCCACTGTAATTTACCACCAGATGCCCAATTGTTTACTACGATACTTTTACCAAAGAATTCCCTTAAATCATCAAGAGCAATTAATGCTTCTTTATTAAAGTAACTAAAAGACTCTTCACCTTTTTCCTCGAATGTCTTTCTATCTACCAGTTCCTGTATTTTAAAGTACTTCATTTTCTCCCTTTAAAGCTTTCACGCATTTCTCCAAGTATTTTTTCAAGTGCATCTCTTCTTTCGTTACAATGACTCCAATCAACTTTCTTATAGAGTGCTGCTACAATAGCATCTACTTTTATTTCAATAGAGCACTGCTTCTGTGAAAATTCTGTTCTCCACGCCAACAAAGCAACATCTTTTTCATGCTCATGTTGCTGTAAAAGTAACTCTTTCTCTTCCATAAGTTCTTTTATCTTGGCATCTAATACTTCCTTTTGCTTATCCCTTTTTACCATTAATCTGTTCAAGACAGTAGTTGAAATCCAAATAGCAATACCAACTACAACTGGTGTAACAAATAAGTTCCAAGTTATTACAGGTTCTACTATAGGCATCTTAACTCCTTGAACAATTAATAGTATCCACCAACTTGCTTTACTAAGTGTCCTAAGCTCGGTATACGCTTACTGTAAGCATGCACAACAAGTTCACTACTCCACGAACCTAGTACCCATGAATTAGTTGCCCATGAGCCGACCTTCCAGCATGAACCCATTGTCTCTACTACAACTGTGCTCCAAGAATTAACTTCCCACGCATCAGTTTCCCACGCTGAAGTAGTCCAACAAGTTCCCATTTATACTGGTCCCCAAGGAGTTGCACTACCGTCTCCTGTAATAGTTGTGCCGTTTATTTTCTTAATGTCTGCGTTAACATTATTTGTTATCGCAGTTACTGTTCCACTATCTACAATGACATGCTGATTTGCAGCCAGCGTTGCTGCAGGAATTGCTAAGGCATTGGCATCTATCTGATTTGCTACAGTAAAAGCCATCTTATCTGTCTGAGTTTTAACTGCTGCCGTGTCTGTCTTAACAGCCGGAAGATCGGTGTCGTGAATATCGGTCAGTTGCGATTTGATTGCCGCATTGCCGTAAGTGCCACTGTTGACAATTGCGAAGGAATCGCCGGTTTGAACTGTACCAAGATCGGCGGGTTTTACCAAAGTCGCTCCGGGATCATGGCTGGCCAGGGTATTGATGTTTGTTACATTCAGTGCGCCGATGTCTTTCGCTGTCTGGGAGGTTCCGCCAACCTTTGTTGTGTTGACATCAGGAATCGTACTGCCGTATTTCCAATCGAAATAAGCCGCACTGACAACTAGTATATCAATCCAATGCACAAGGAAACCGTCCACATCATAAAATGTGATCCGGGCATTACCCAAGAAATTCAACTGTGCGGCGGTAAGTTCCAAATCATACACACCCGCCGTATCATCAGTGACATGAACCATGTCGTTATTTCCGCCTGATGCCGTGGGTGCAAACTGCGTGTGAACGACTGCCGTGCCGTCGTTTTTAATCTGGTATAGTTGCACAGAGAGATCAGTTACAGTCAGCGAGGTCTCGGCGGTTTTTCCGTCCGTTGGATCAACGAGAGGCCCAACGGCGATTCTGGTAGCTGTATTGGTTTTGAGTTCGTGCATTTTTAATGCCTCATCTGGTTAAAATAATTTTGGATGATGGGTAGGCCAAGGCCTGATGCGGCCGCGTAATCGGCGTAAATTGACCATCTAACAACATTGGCCGAGGTCGTTAACCACGTAGTCGGCAGATCTGTGCCTGATTGTACGTTATAATTGTTCCAGTCGGTATCCGCCGTGTCATATTTGACATTTATATTGTCCGATGACCACGCGAGCCAATATTTTGTCAACGCCTGCAACGCAACAATATAACTCCCGGAAACCCAACCAGTTACGCCATTACCAGGTGTAATCTCAATCTCAGTCAATAACTGTGTGTCGGGAACTGACATGTTGTTGCTGTACATACACGCAGTAATAATCCGCGTGCCGTTGGCTCCGGATTCCACGCATAAATGTATCTGCGATGTGTTGCCTCCCGAAGCGTCCGTGGTGTCATGGTTCGCAAACGCATAACCCGACCCACTGTATGAGCTACCTCCAGCGGAGGTATATCCAAACGTCGGGTCGAGGATCACCGGATAACTTGCCGCCGATAGCCATTTTTCATCCATCAGGATTTGTATGATATTGACTGCCGGATCAATAAATAAATCACACCATGACACATTCCCCTTGCTATCCACCAAAAATGGTCGGTAAATATGGGCAATCTTGCCAGTCTGGTATTTATTGTTGAACTGATTCCCGTACACAGCATAAGAGCCAACTACCCCATTTGGTCTTATATAGCCGTCTTGTCTTTCTTTTTCCGTCAATTCCGGCTGATAATAAAAAGATAATCCTTTCGATAACTGCAAATCTAAAATTATTTCCGGCGAGGCAGGTATAGATGAAAAAATGATCTCATATTCAAGATTACCATTTGCGTCTATATAGTACCGATGGCAGTTATTGCCGACAATCAGGTCTGCTTTCCCGTCAACAAAGGATTGCGTTTCTCCCACAACGGTAACCGCCTTGTTGTTGATATTCAGCCATACCTCATCGCCCCATTTGCTCGCATTGATATTTGGGACGAATTTAGATGTTGATTCACCGCCAACTTTAACCAAAGCGTCGGCATGTCCCGAAGGCGTTGTACCTAATGTGGATTGATAGAGGTTAATTGCCTTGTTTTCTGTAAATATCGCCATTTAAATCGCCTCTCCAGGGCCTACACTCAGACCGCACGATGCATAAGGATAGGAACACCCACAGATACTAATAATACCATTTTCCACTACAGTTATGGTCACGACAGGTCCAGTTCGCACATCACCTCGCGTTCCTTTACTGTATTCGGTGGTATGGGGCTTTCGTTTCAGTTCTTCACAAACCAAAGTAATCGGCGGTTTAACGCAACATATAATTTCTTCCTGCGCTAAAACAGTTGACGGTAACAAAAGAAACAATATGACTAATAGGTTTTTCATTACTACCATCCCCATACTCTAATAACAGCCAAACCACCCGTTGACTTTAGATATACACCAGTTGCATTACCTACATGAATTGTTATTGACTCACCACCACTTAAGTCACCATGTAACGTAGCACCATCAAAAGATAATTGAATAGGATCACTTACGTGCGTATTCTGAATTGTGATACTATGGCATAAATTACTGAAAACTTTCTCTACATATAAACCTGTTGACTCGTACGATGTGTAATACTTAATCGGACCACCGACAATAATTACTGGTTGAGGACTTGTTGCAAACGCCATAACTAAACCTCCTTGCCACAATCCTGACAAACATAATGAGGTTTAATTACATCAACAATTTGTTCCCTCAATTTTGCCTGATCAACAACCACGTCGTGATAAACAAGTACTGGAACATCTACGCTGTATTCGTGCTTAACTTCGACAGGTACTATTTTTATTTTCTCCACGTTGATGATTTTATCTACGTATACTGGTCTTTCTACAATCTTATCTACATACTTAGGAACTTCAACTGTAATTATAACCTCTTTAATCACAGTCTTTTCAACGACGATTTCCTTCTTAACATACTGTGGTACTTCAATAACAACATCTTTATATACAGGTCTCTCATATATCTTATCAACATACTTTGGTTTTTCGATAGTAATAATCTTATCCCTAAAGACCGGCCGTTCTACAATTACATCTTTAAAGATTGGTGTCTCTATTACTTTCTCAATTACCTTTACCTCAGTATTGGTTTGATTTACTGGCCCGCTAACAAATCCCATGTTATGCACCCTCCTTACTAAAAGCAATAATTAAGGAAATTGCAGAAGCAGCAACATTACCTTCTACTATCTTTAGTCTTGCAAACTTAGCAAGAACTGGACTGTATGTGACATAAGTTCCAGTGGTAACTGTTACAGCAGAACATACATTACCTGTTGCTGTTCCTTCGTGGGTTACTGCATCAAAGAAATGTATGTTATCAAATGAACATTGCTGTGTTATTGTCACGCTACCAGCAGTTGATACCAGTAATACTGAAACATTTCCAGTACACTGTTCAAACAAAAATCCAGGTGTATAAATAGTTCCTGCTTTTTCTACAGCTTCGGCACTTAACAACGTTTGCATTTTAAGCATGTAAACTACCTCCAATTATTTAATCCATGTCAATTTTTGACATAACTTATGTTATAAGTAATCTTTCCTGACGAAGGGCCAAACAAAACAAAAACAAATTTAACTTACACGTTTTGCAGCATTAATAATATACGTAATATCAGCAGAACTAAATTCGTAACGAATCTGCAAAAAATCTGTTATGCCATTCAAGTTAACTTTATCAGCATCTATAAACCATTGCCACAGTTTAAGTCTTAGTACATTATCCTGCTTTGTGTGAGTAACTATAGCTCCTATAGTATTTATCGTTGTAATTAATTTATGGCATCTGACACATAAAACCACAAGTTTTGTAGGACTGTATGTAATATGATGTTTATGCACCTTACCAATACTACCACACTTTTTACAGGTTCTACGTGGAACAAATAGTTTACCACCTCGCTTATATATAGAACAGTCTATACCCTTTATTGGTTTTAAACTGCGTTCTACTACTGATTTCCTTTCATCCCTTGCATTACATCCCATAAAGCTTTTCTCCTCGCCATGCCAAAACCAGGCGTAACATTAATCTCGTCAACCTGCTGTTGAGTCAATGGCGGAGGAGCTGTGGGTTGGGACTGAGGGCGAGCAATATCATGTGACTGCATTGCATTACCCAAATAATCCTTAACAAAGCTTGCAAGATTGCTTGCTTTTTCAATTCCATATACAAGTGGATCACTAACCGTATTCATGAAATTTGCTGCCTTCTTTCCTACCTTAGGATTTCCACCAAAAAATTCACCAGACATTATAATCTCCTATACTAGTTGCCAGTTATTTGCTCCCTGTATACCTCTTCTATTCCGATTGCCACTGTTACTATTGCCGGGCTGGAGCATCTTTCTCTTAGCCTTCTTTCTATCCTTACGTCTAAATATTCGCATTGCACTGCCATAAAAATACTCGGTGATGCAAAGTGCATCTGCAATGTTAGGGGAAGCAACTCCCCTTTTCTTCATCTCTTTTTTACCTTCAACCTTAACTGCTCCGTTTCTATTAAACTCATAACGAGGACTGGATAACTCGTTTGCCAATTCCTGTCCAAGTGATAATGTCTCACCAGGTAACTTGATGTCTGGAAAAGAGTAGTAACCGTGCATACAGTTTTCTCTAACCCGCCACCACAACTCATCTCTCAACAATGCAAACTTCTGCGCATCACTTGACGCCCAATGCACATTGATGTCAAATAACCCAGGCATATCTCGCTTTCTGAGGTTGTCCGCAACACCTGCGCCAACACCAATAACATCGACGCCACAACCCTCTGCGTCATTCTCATCGTATGTTAGAACAACATGGTCAGTAAGTATTGCTGTATTCATACCCTGGAATGATTCCCAAGGTTTAATGATTAATCCCTGCCGTGGGAGTATGATTGATTTATCCTCACCATACCTCGCTACATCAACACCAAGATAACATGGTTCTTCTTCATCAATATCCAACTCTTTGCCTATGCATTGTTCGGCCCAATACAGTGGAATTAATGTTCGCTCATCTTCAAGAGGAGGTTCACCAGCAACTCTAATCCTAAACACATTAGAATCAACGCCATACTTAGTAGCCATATAGACGGCGTATTCAGGTTTAACGTTTTCACTATCTCGCGAATCCCAGTGAAGTCGATGCCACATCTTTTTAATCTCTGCATGGAATTGAGTATCATGAAAATAACCTTTGTTCTTTGTAGGATTTCCAATTAGCAGTACCCTATTATCTTCCTGCGTGAGAGCACCCTCAATTGGTATGAAGACAGGATCTTCAACACCGGACGCTTCATCAACAACAATGAAAAGATGATCACCATGAAACCCAGCTAATGTTTCTGCTTGGTCTGTAGGGTCAGCCTTCACACTCGGTGAAACAGCTCTTGCCCACCATTCCTTAGGTGCACCCTTGTGAAATATCTTTTCAGATTGAATTACAAACTCATCTTGAATTGCACTATCACGCGCCCACTTACTTATCTCTGACCACAGAATATCGTTTAACTGTCGCGCTGTAGGTGCTGTACAAACTACCTTAGCATATACCCTAGTACTTAAGAACCAGAGAACTGCCCAACTTGCGGAAGCATCTTTACCTGTTCCGTGTCCAGATCTGATAGAGATTCGTTTCTGCTTAGGCAGTGCCCGTAGGAACTCCATCTGTTGTGTGGATATCTTTACGTGTGGCTTATTGACTAGCAACACTTCCTGGACGAAGAGTACAGCATCATTTCTCCATCTTCTAATTCTTTCGAGTATTGCCTGTTCTACTGCCACTTAATCACCTATATCTATAGTATCTCCGAAGAGCGATAACTGTTCTGCTTCTTCAGGTGCGTCATTTTTTGACATGACTGCTTCAATATCTTCTTTCTCTAGGTGCAGTAGATAGCCCATCAATCCATGTATCTCAGTGGGCTTTCCTTGAATCAACTGTGAAGCTTTATTAAACACTCCATATGCTTGAGCAATTTGACCTAGTGGAGCATCTGCTATCTTCTCATCTGTGATGCCACCAACAAGTCTTTGCTGTACTCCTATGATATCAAGGTATGCTACCTTATCATAAGCAAGGAGATTTGACTCCGCCTTCTTAAGGTCTGCAATCTTTCTATCTAGTGTAGGTAGGGATATTGCAAGGACGCCTGCGACCTCTTTCTTAGAGAGTCCCTGGGAGAGAAGGTCAAGCATCAATTCCTTATCAATTTCTTTAGGTGGTCGACCCCAGTTGCTCATTACAATCTCCCTGGTTTGTGTTCGTTTAAAAACCAATTATAGCATTTTATTGCAACTTTGTCAATGATTTTCGCTACTGGGAAAAACTATATTTGCTAGCTAGGAATTTTTCAAATTTGATCTCACATATATTTCAGATGGGTGTGGCCAAATCCTATAGGTTTACGTTAGGATGCTGAGGCTTGCCTCAGGTGGAGTTTTTAGATTTTGTTTGTGGGGTGAGGATACGGTCTTTAAACTACGACAAGGTGCCTCCGGTGCTCGGTGGGGGGTCATCCATTAGTCGGGAATTTATTTAATGCATCGATGATAATAAACCTTGACATTTAAAATGGATGTGCTATAGTGCAATCAACAAAAGGGAAATGCCAAATGGCAGCAGCAAATAAGACTTGACAATTAAACAACAGTATGTTAGGATGCATACAACAAATCAAATAACTAGGAGGTTATTATCATGGCTAAAGTAAGATTCGATTATGCACTAGTGGGATTGGCAAAGGTAGATGGCGTCGTAACATTTGACGGTGTTGAGATTGTATCACAATTGGATGGCATGGGATACCACAAGGCTATGAAGGCTGCCGCGAATTATGGTGTGTTTGTGAAGGCTACCAGAGCATTGGCTGGACACGAAAGCGATACCATTGCCGAGAAAAAGGAATTGATCAAAGAGGTAATTGACTGGTATATGGCGGACTGTCCGAAGGTGGAGCGCAAGAATGCTGTCAAAGTTGATCCATTCATCGAAACGTGCAAGACAATTATGGCCTCGGACGCAAAGCCAGCTATTAAGAAAAGCACCATCCAAGCAATCGAAGTGGCATATGGCAGGAAGTTTGAAATGCCTGCAGCAGAGTAATTAAACAATGTCCTCAGCATGACTATAAACTGCTGTTCCTTACGGAGGGCGAACAATGAACAAGGATGAGGTATACATCTATATAATCACATCTACCAGTAAAACAGGTTATCCGCGAATAGATGCCTTTGATGATGCAATAGAAGCAGCAAAACACCGTAACATGATGCACGAATTACTGTGGAAATGTACAATCACAAAAACATTACTGCACCAAAAGGATGGCAAATAATGGAAAATGAAATGAGATGGGTGTATATTGTACTGTCAATTGATCAGACAGGATGTAAAAGAGTAGAAGCATTCGATGACATAAAAGTAGCAGAAAAATACAGGGATATGATGAAGGAATTATTATGGAAAGTTACCCTCTTTAGAAAGTTATTGTGTGAAATAGAAGGGAAATTATTATGATTGATGCAATTGATTTAATATTGGAAGCGATAGCAGAGAAAGATGCAGGCATAATTGATAAGGATGAAGCACTGACAAAAATAAAGCTATATGCTACGCTGCAAAAGGCAGTAACAGTAAAGTTCATCGAAAAACATGCAGTTATGAGGTATGCTGATTAGCCTATCGGCAGTGATGTTAAATATTGACATGGATTAGTTTATTGTAAGTCATGTCAAAAAATAAGTGCTATTTTTGAGATGGGGGCCGGGGGATTATACAAACATTCTTACAGAAATATACTTATATAATATTACTTATAGTATAGTAATCTTATCTTACGAAAGGCAAACAACAAAGTTAATGTTACTTACTTATATATTAATAAGCCATGTCAAAAAATGACATTGAATAAATGAAATAAATGAAATAAATAGGATAACGTAATAACATAATAACATAATAACGGGCCGTCTAATACCCTCTTTTTGACCCTTTTCCCGTGACATGACTTAGTCCTAATTGCTTACATTTAATCAGTTATTCGCTCTAAGGTTATTTGAAAAAGTGCTTATTCTCTCTATAGTACTATTTGGTAATCTTGATATATAATAATATTATATAAATATATATATATATACATAAGAACATACAAACACTATAAGACTAAGCAAAAATTTATACTGACCTTTAGGTCAGCCATGTCAAAAAATGACAACACTGATATAATAGTCAGCCATGTCAAAATAAAAGACCGATAAATGGCATACTAGGAACACTGTTATTATGTTATTATGTTATTATGTTATTGACAATAAACAGGATAAACAAAATATAAATACCGTAGATGTCAATAAAACATTGACAGCTTATAATTAGTATGGTATACTGATTACATTAAACAAAAATAAAAGGAGGTAATAATGCGCGAAATCTTACTTTCACACAATAAGATAACTTTAGTTGATGATCATAATTATGATTGGCTCAACGAATGGAAATGGAGTGCTAGAAAAGATGGTAATAAATATTATGCTGTAACTTTATCGCATGTTTTAATGCACAGAATAATAATGGACAATCCCAAGGGTATGGACGTACATCATGCAGATAGTAATGGATTAAATAATCAAGAAAGTAATTTAGTAATACTTACACATAATGAGCATATGCGTATTCCTAGAAAGCAGTATACCCGTAAACTTAAACACAATAAGGTAAGTTATAGCGGCACAACGAAAATAACTAACGGACTGATAAATCCGTATAAAGGTGTAACTTGGCACAAACAAAGAAAGATGTACTATGCTTATATTTATGTTAGTGGTAAACAAAAGTCACTAGGACTATATGAAGATATTAACGAAGCAGCAATAGCGTATAATACAGCAGTAATTGAGAATTTAGATGAAAAAGCTAAACTTAATGTTATATACTCTATTGATGAAATTAATGAGATGCAACGAATAGCAACTTTAAAATAAATTTACCAGTTTACCAAATTTATATTGACAGCTATAAAATAATGTGGTATACTACTCACATATTAAATAAGTAAATAAATAATGGAGGTTACACAATGAAAGCTAAAATTGTTGTGGTAGGTTCAGAATTTGTTAAAAGGAACTTAATAATTGAAATCGATACTCCAGAAGCTGAAGAGTTAATGATGAGATTATTCAGTCATGTAAAGATTGATGCACTGGATGTTCAGACAGCAGCTATGGAAATATATAATATGTTAATGCTTAAAGGAAATAGAGGAATTTATAATTTACCTTCAGGCGGAATAGATACGGAGACTAAATGAAAGACAGATTAGTTAAAGAAATACTGGCAGTTGTAGACTTAGTTACTAACAATCAAATTAGTAATGATGATGCGATTAGGAAGATTGTACTGTATACAGAGTTATATAGTATTGATAAAGAGTGGAATCACGGAAAACTAATTAAGAAAAGTAGAATGTCATACTTTAAACTGCAAGATTAAATAAACGATAAAGGAGTTAAAATGCTTAACTTATCAGCAGAAGAAAAAGAACTATTAGCTAGACTGAATATCTCATTGGATGGCATTAAGCCAGTAGCACCAAAAGCACCAAAAAGTAGAGTTGCTGACCTTAAGATTGCTTCGATATCTGAGACTAGAGCAACAAAAATAAGCAATCTTGATTTCACATCGGGTAAAGTTGTTAGGTATTGTGATTGCTGCGGACTAATATCAACTACCTTTGTTGATCATGTTAAAAGAGGAGACGATTCTGGTTACGCTACGTGTACAGTTGAGACACCATCATATGAGATTAAACGGACATATAGATACAATGTCCTGCAGTGTGCTAATTGTACTGATGATAAGTTAAAGGTTAAAAGCAATTATGATTTGATGGTTATGATTAAAAAGCTAAGAAGTAAAATACTATCTAACGAAAAAGGAGCTAGTACGACTAATGCCTGATTACAGAGTGCAGTTATGGGATTGCAGTAGAGGATGCGATGAGATGGTTGTCGCATCTAAGTTTAACCCTAATAAGATAAATGGTTATGGTGTTGCTGTTTTGCCAGCATCTATTAAAGGCAAGAAATGCGCTATTGATAAGAGGTGGACTAAGAAAAGAAAAGTAACAATGATAGCAGAGTAATAAGTTTACTGTTGTTGACCCTCGTAAGGAAAGATTAAAGAGGATTTTGATTAATGAGACAAGCTAAAAGGAATATAACTAATGGTAAAGTAAGTAAATGGATACGCTTTGCTTACCTTTGTAAACTGTTAACTAACTATGAGGATGCAGTAATTAAACGATTGATAAGGAATAGGAGATAATCATGAAAAGAACTGGAAAGATTATAATGCAGTATAATGGCCCATCAGTAGTACTTGATATGGCTGACGAAGAAGAACTGTTTACTAGAGCTATACTTAAAGTAGAACAGTACATCAACGATGAGATTGCAAGTAAGGTATACGATAAGTTTGGTGTGTTAATCAGAGTTCATATTTAAGGAGAGTAACGATGACTGAAAACTTTTGTGACTTGTATAAAACACCGTTTCCCAAGGCAGTGTTGTTTCCTTCTGGTGTAATTGTTAGGCTGTTTTCACTCAGAATGAGTTTGCATCAAAAAGCCAACTATGTTGTCGGTACTGGTAGAGTGATAATGACTTTTTCTAATAGCTATGAAGAGATAGGCAGAGTATACGATGACTGGGTAGTACGTACAGAAACGTGGCGCGAATGTAAGGACGCTGTATAACCAGAGAATGAGGAGTAATGGACAAGTATCTTACAGAGAAAGAAGAACAAGAGAGTATCAGGAGACTGTCCAGATACAGTAATTGCCCTGATATGAATGAACTTGCTTATTCAGCAATTTATTGTGATTTGCATAAAAAATACTGTGGTGGCATTGATCATTGCCATAAAGGAGAAAGTGAAATGCTAACTAAAGAAGAATTTAATGCTACGCACAAAGATTGCGTAGCAGGATGGAATGAATTATCTGTAACAGGAGCAACCATAAAACCAGATTTTTTACGTGTATACTGGTCACGATGTCCTGCATGTCATATTGCATCAAAGATTACCCAGACCAACGGCTGGAGACGGCTTAAGCCTCAGTGCACTTGTTGTCCTGTTGATGTATGGAGAGAAATAGCAATTAAAACTGATGAGTCAGTAGCATGTATGGTAGCTGGTCAACTATATCAAAGATGGGTTAGCTTAACTCAGCATGTTAAAACGAAGGACATAGAAGCTGCCAAGCTTGTTGCAAAACAGATTGCTGAGCTGCATTGGACTTACTTACCTTTACAGGTAGAACAATTGGAGAAGAATAATGACTAAAGCTGAGGCAGAAGAGATAATAATTGCTGTTGTGCTGAGTGGTGAGGATGTTATAGCTATACCACTTACATCAGTGGAAACACAAGTGTTTAGAGTGTTGGTTGGCAGATCACTTAAAGAGATGGAAGTAAAGAATCATACACTGTGGCTCAAGGCAAGGGAGTATGGTATTGAGTATAAAGAACCATATGCTATCATAAAGAAGCAGAATATGCACAGGTTTAAACTCTTTAAGGTGGGGCCAATAGGTGAATTGGTTCCACTGGTAGATGAGCCAATCGACGACAAAATTTGACATCACTTAGTTATTAAAGGAGGTATTAATTAATGCTGATTGAATTTACATTACTAGTAGAGTTAGACGAACCTCATAGCTATGTTGATGATAATACTGAAGGGAAAGATATAGTGGATGAAGTGCTAAAAGATTTAGATGAAGTAATTAATTGCTCATCTTTTAGTTTAGATGATTCTAGTTGGAGAATAGTATCATGAAGCTGATTCTGCTATCAACATCTAAAGACTTCTTTGGTGTTATTGATGTCTGTGTGCAGATTGACGGTAAGAAGGAATATACTTTTGCGATGAAGAGTCAGTATGATATAGAACAGTTTTGTTCTTTGTTGCCGCGTAAGCCAGGCACAGCTTTAAACTACTTGAAGACTAACTGTATAAAGGATAAGAGAGATGGATAAAGAAAGGGAGCATGGATTTAAAATAATTAGAGCTTGAAAATAAATTAACATGCTTGAAAATAAATATTGACTGCTTAGAAAAACCGTGGTATTATACATTATATTACGGAATAACGATATTACGCTGTGTTTCAGTAAATTAACGAAAGGAGATTCAAATGGCACACCTTCAGGCTCAGATAAGCAATGAGACTTTAAAGGAGATCAAGAAGAAAGCAATTGATCAAGATATACCAGTGCAACAGTATGTTGAGAAGGCTCTCAAAGCTCAGCTTGAAGTAGACAAAGCGGACGCGGAAGAGAGTAAATCATTAACCGACCAACAACAATCGAATTAAGGAGATTTAAAAATGGCTAAAGTAAGAAAGCTTCAGAAAAACATCGAAGGTACCGTAGTTAATTTCAAAGAACTGACAACTGGTCAGGATATGGCATTTGATTTTGCAGCACTTCCGGAAGACATTCAGGCAAAGCTCGGCCCCTTCGGCCTTTCGCATAAACTGGGTGATGCAGCAGCAGGAGAAGTTGGACAGGATGCCATTGATTCCATCAAGAAAGTATACGAAGGCTTACTCGCCGGCAACTGGGCAGTAAAGGGCGCACGTGGAGAATCTGTATCTCTTTCTGCTGTTGAAACAGGAATCGGTAAACTGCCTGAGCGTGAACAGGTTGCAGCTCGTAGACTTATGTTGAAATTGAAGTTAATCAAAGCAAGTACGGCTGACGATTTCAATTACCTGGGAAGTATTAAGATGTTGACTCCGGAAGAAGTTGAGAAAGCTATTGCAGCAATCGTTCCGCCCGATGCTCCGGTTCAGGCATAACAATAGAATGATTTAATTTTAGTGTGATGAACAAAGGTACTCACAGTGGCGGAAAACTTAATACGCACCTAGTAAATGGTAGATGAAAACGGTAACGGCTTTGGGCGTGTATCGGTCAGTAGAGTATACTAGGATTGGCTTAGGCTAGGAAAGTGACGCACACAGATAGCTTCAATATGCTGTGCAAGATCGAACCGAGGCGCCAAGTAAGATTCCATTGCAGGTACAATCCTGCCTGTGAGTACCTTATTTTAATTAAGTAGTGACAAATTTTGACATGGATTAACCAAAGGGAGATCAATATGCCGGAACGAATCAGAATATCTCACTCAGTTTCAAACACTGTAAATACCTGCTCTAGAAAATTACTGTTTGAAAGAAAGCATAGGATATTTACAGAGTATGGAAGTATTGCTATGAGATATGGTAGTGCATTCCATAAGGGAATGGAATTTTACTACCGGAATAAAAAGAGTTTAGTAGCAGGTTGGGAAGCTGCTGCTAAGTACTGGAAAAAACCAACAGTACAAAAGTTCAACGAAGACTATAGGAATCTACAATCACTACTTAATTCTATTTCAATCTATCACGACCAGTACCAAGCAGATGAAGAGGAAGTTTTTGGTGAGCCAGAAAATAAACTGAGCGTGATCATATCCTTAACAGACGAGGAAAAACGTTGCTACGGCGACATTGAGGTAGAGTTTGTAGTTATTATAGATTTAATGCTGGTAGTCAGTGGTATGAAATGGGTAGTAGATTTTAAGACAACTTCAGTTGATTTGCCTTACATGGCAGCAAAGCTACAGAAGATGATTCAGTTGATGGGTTATCAGTTTGTGGCAAGGGAACATTACGAAGGTGTTAATGGAACGATGGTTTACTACCATCAGTTAAAGGCAACAAAGAGCAGGAAGACTGGTGAGTACGGAGCCATTAAAACAAACTTCATGAAGTTCCCTCAAATCTACTCGAACAGAGATTATGCGGATTGGAGAAGGCATGTTATATGGAATGCTTTTAAATTGAAGAAAGCAGCAGAAGCTGACTATCCACCAGACTTTGGCCATTGCTTTGACTTCAACAGCACATGCGGATTCATGCCACTGTGTACTCACCCTAGATGGGACATTGAAAGGTTCAAGACAACTGATGGATTTGTAATCGTTCCTGACGAAAGGGAAACAGGAGAATAGAAGGCATGGAGACTGTATGTAGAAAGCCTAGATAAATAAGGAGATTGAAATGAATTATAATGAAGCACTGCAAAAGTTGCATGAGATGTATCCAGATACTTTAGTGTCTTTAAAGTACGAAAGAGGAATACATCCCGATGGAGGAAATAGTTCAGATAGTCCTGAAATTACAGCATATGCTGGACCATTTGGATGGGGGAAAGCGCAGAGTAACTTTTATGATGCCATTAATATCTTTACCAGAGAAAAAGATATGGATAGCGGCATCACGGAGTCAAAGGAGGATGAATAATGCCATCAGCAAAAGACGTATCTGTTGATACAGAGTATATAAAGGTTATGTCTGTAGGTGACCCAGGAACAGGTAAGTCTATTCTTGGCTCATCCTTTCCGACACCTGGGTATGTGTTCGATGCAGCAAACAGTATTATAAGCTATAAGGGACTTGATTTTGATTATGAGCAGTATGATTTAAGTCCTAAAGGATGGTTGAAATTTGAAAAGGATGTACTTGAAGTTGGTAAAGCAGTAAAGGAAGGTAAGTATGTCTCAGTCATTGTGGATGATCTATCTGCGTTAACAGCACTATGTATGGAAAGAGCTTTGCAGCTCGACAGTAAGAGGTCAGAAACTGGTGGGCCTATCTGGAATGTTCACTATAGCATGGTGAGAAATTTAATGGAGGGAAGATTAAAGCAGATTTACAATTACAACTGTAATGTACACTTCATTTCGCATGTGCACTATATTACTGACCAAAAGACAGGAAATATTCTAGGTGTTGAGCCAATGCTTACAGGCTCATTACCTGTTATCATTCCCGGCTTTTTTGATGAAGTGTACTACCACACAACTAAAAGAGAAGGAGGTGAATCAAAATGGCTCATCCAGACTGTGCCTATCGGATTTAATAAGGCGCGGTCAAGATTATCTGGAAAACTACTGACATTACCTGATTATTTGCCTAATGACTATAACGAAATTATGGCTTACTTAACGGGAAAGAAAATTAAAGCGAAAAAACAACCACCAACAACAACGACGACTAAATAAAGGAGATCACAATGGGAAAGAAAGCTGTAGTAAATGAAGAAGAAGGAACTGTAGCAGAGAAAGCAGAGTTTCAGGAGCCTACTTATGCAGGCAATGAGGATGAGCCTGAGGTAGATGGAAATGTTGAGGCAGGTGGATTTAAGTTCGATACGGACTTTAATGTTGAGGAAGAGTTTAAAGAGCCGCCGTTGATTCCTGCTGGTGCGTATGAAGGTTATGTAACAAATGTTGTTTTTGACAACGAGGCTTGCGCCTTAGTGTGGGATGTTTCCCTGCGTGCTGACTCAGATATTCTTATGTCTGACGGTGAAACACCTGTTGACGGAAACGTGTTGAAGTATAAGAACTGGTTTCCTAAAGAAGGCGATGAACTAGAAAGAACAAAGAATGGTAAGATGACGAAGCGGCAGTCAAAGATTAACATGATCAATGACTTCCAGAAAAAGATGAAGATCAACATGAATACAGCTAAAAATATTACTGAAGCTGTACAGAATGCTGAGTGGATAGGCATCGAAGTTGTAGTTCAGGTTGAGGTTCGTGAATGGGAAAAGAGATTGAGTAACCAAATCAAGAACATGGTTGCTTCCTAGTAAAAGGGATAAGTAGAAGCATGTGCATTCATGCCTAAATATATGAGGCTCCAGTTTGCAATCTGACGCTTCCAAATAGCGCACCATCAGAACACTGGAGAGGCAGAGACGAATAAGGCATCCGGACTGCGCGAATACTCTGTCCTGCTTACTAACATTAACTAAGGGTGGATACTACACTTGTTGACTGCTATATATTGGGGAATAGATGGCGAAAAATAAGAGTATCCACCCTTACTTGCGAGGAGAATTCAATGAGCAACAAAGAAGCAAAGAAGAAGTTAGAGGCATGTTTAGATAAAGACTACAATGAGTTACTGAACACACTATTTGGTGCGTATGATCAAGCTAGCGTAGGTAAAGGTAAAGTTAGACATGCTGGTGGTAAGCCATTTTTAGACCAGCCAATCATGTGGATTGAAGACCAGTTTAAATCGTATCAACTTGGGCAGGCAGTAAAGAAGATACACGAAAGTCAGATACTGCCTATTGATGCTGCTATCCATGAACTCCGAGGAGCAATCGTATACTTATCAGCACATATACTGCACTTACAGAAAGGGGAAGACTAATGGCTACTGATTTTGATGTACTACTTATGCGATGTAAGAACATAGCACATGCTGCAGTTACTACATCAACTGAGAAAGTGGATAGATTGCAGGAGCTTATTAGACTGACAGAAGAGGAGATGAAGAATAATGCGACTGGAGCAGATGAGGCAAAATGTTCTTGATCTACCTTTTGATCTGCTAGTTATAAAGGTGGAGAGAGACTCTATAAAGAGGGAGGAGTTATTAGCCCAAGCCATGTCAAAAATTGTCATACCTGCAAAGAAAGTAAGCACTAAGATCAGTAATGTTAAATTATCAGAGCAGGAAAAGCTAATAGCTAAATCTATGGGACTTAACCTTAAAGATATTCAAGCATTGATTAAATTAAATGGAGGTCTTGAATGACCGATTACATGGTAGTTAAGACAACAGAAGTAAAAGTAAAAGAAGGATTACCAAGGCTCAGAAAGGACATGAAGAAGATCAAGGAATTGTCTAAGTCGTTTAAGAAGTTTGGTCAGATGCAACCTTGCTTAGTCAATAGGGATATGGAATTGATTGCCGGCGGTAGAAGACTAGCGGCATGTATCATGAATGAGATTGATGTAAGGATTGTATTTAGCGATGCAGTTGACCCTATTTTGATGCGTGAAATGGAACTTGAAGAAAACCTGCAAAGAGAAGCATTATCTGTCGCTGAGGAAATACAAGGTATCAGTGAACTGCATAAACTTAAGCAGACTATCTACGGTGACAAGTCAATTAAGAATCCAGATGGATGGACGCAGGAAAAGACTGCTGAACTAGCGGGTAAAACAAGAACATCTGTAACTGGTGACCTTGCGCTTGCTGAAGCACTGGAGAACTTTCCTATACTTGCTAACTGTAAAACTAAATCTGAGATTAAAAAGGCAGTAAAGGGACTTCAAAGAATTTCAGCTTCTGTTACTGCTGTTACAGAATACGATGAGAACATGAAGAAGAATGAAGATAAGTTTACATTGCTTAATGTTGACTCTATTGAGCACATGAAGACTTTACCTGCTAAATCTATCTCTGTGTTGTTTACCGACCCTCCGTACGGCATCGATGTCCATGATACTATGATTAATATTGGTGGACATACAGGTAGCGAGATAACATCTACAGGCACAAAGTATGATGATGCTTTTGATCAGGCAATGGAAAAGATTGCAGTGCTAGCTACTGAAAGCTCTAGGTTTGTTAAGGACGATGGATTTGCTGTTGTGTTCTGTGCAATTAGTCACTTCTGGATTGTTAAAGCACTATTTGATGGAGCTGGTTGGAATTGTTCGCAACGTCCTATCATATGGATTAAGAATGAAAGCGGGCAGAATAATGCACCGACAAAGTGGATGAGTGCAGGTTATGAGGCAATGCTGTTTGCTAGAAAAATTGATTCACAACTTACTGTTGAAGGTAAGGTTGATTGGATTCAGTGCCAAAATGTTGTACCTTCTGCTAGAATTCATCACGCAGAAAAACCTGTGCCATTGTTTAAGGAATTGTTAAGTAGATTAACAATGCCAGGTGACTCTGTGTACGATCCATTTGTTGGCAGTGGTACTTCAATTGAATCTTGCCTTGATCTAAGGTTACATATTATAGCATGTGAAGACTCATTTGAAACGTATGCTCTTGCTAAACAAAGAGTTGTACAATACTTTAAACAAAAAGGAGATTAGTAATGGCACAGCAAATACAAGCAGGCATTAGTGTTAATGCTTCAGAATTAAAGACAGTAATTTGTCAGTGTGGAAAGTCGTTGTTTGATCAGGTATCAGAGTATAAGATACTTCCTGCTGTATACTCACAGACAGGCAAACCAGCGTTGATTGCACGCCCTTGCTTAAGATGCATCGCATGCGGAACAGTTTGTAGTATTGACGAGTATGTAGCTTAGAGGAGACGGCAGATGGCAACGCATAAACAAATAAGACAACGTAACTTAGCTAACACAAAGAAGTGTTTATCGTGCTCACTGGCGCATATACAGAACGCCAGTAAGAATGATTTTTTATCTGGTACATACAGAAACGTACTGCAAGATATAAAAACAAGTTTGCAAAAAGCAGTAGATTTATTTAACAACGATGTAGGTTGGGATGATTAATGAGGAACTGCTATGATGAACATAATAGAGGGCACGGGTAAAGACTTAGTAACAATAAGTTTTAGACCGTACTAACTAACTAATACTAAGGAGATAACAGATGCAAGTGAACACAAGAGGGCCACTTGATAGCAAAATGTTCTTTCTAGGTGAGATTCCGGGAGTACTAGAAGAACAAACTGGATTGCCGTTCCAGAACTTACACGAGTCTGGTAGGGTTTTTAATCTGGCTCTATCGCAGAACAATATCAATAGAAGAGAAGTCAGGATTAGGTATGTTGCTTTACAACGTCCGAGAAGTAATAACATTAAGGAATTCTTTTATGACGCTAAGTGCACTGTACCTAAACCTGAGCTAGTAGAATGGATTGAGCAGTTACGCATAGAACTGGAGATGAATAGACCTAATGTTATTGTAGCAATGGGAATACTTGCTTTATGGGCATTAACTGGGATGAAGAAGATTTCAGAAGCAAGAGGTTATGTTATAGAGTCAACATTAGTTCCTGGTATTAAAGTAGTTCCAACATACAATCCTCAGTCAGTAAACGATGAGTGGAAGTTGTTTCCTGTAACAGTATTTGATATCAGGAAAGCATTGTTTCACTCGAGTAGTCCAAATTTACTTAGCGATAAAACACAGTATGTCGCGCCGGCATCGTTTGAAATGTTTATGGACTATATGGAGACATTGAGAAGAGATCATAAAAGAATTGCTTTTGATATAGAGACTCACATAGGTACTGCTTATCCTCATCTTTTGGGTATAGCTGATAGCGCAGAGTTTGGCATGAGTTTTTACTGCATGAAGAATTGGAAGCCAACACTATCAGTAGATCAAGAAGCACAGTTGTGGTATAAACTTGGACAGGTAGGTAAGGCCTGCGAAAGTATTATGCACAACGTATCATTTGATAAAGCTGTAATGTGGCATCATCACGGTGTGCTGTTTGAGAATGTTTATCTAGATACGCTGATAGCATCTCATGTTATATGGCCTGAGTTTCCTAGAAATCTTGGGTTTTTAGGCAGCATTGTTTTGGACGTTCCACCGTGGAAAGCGTTGTCAAAAGTTGACGCCGCTGTATACAATGTACTGGATGCTATCAGAACATTTGCTATAGCGGAACCTTTGATGGCAGAAGTTAAAAAACAGAAACTTGAAAAGGTACTTGAGTTTGAGATGAGTATGCTTGACCCTGCTATAATGTTACAGTTAAGAGGAATAAAGTGTGACCTTGCAGTAAGAAAGAAATTAGTTGAAGAAAACCAAGAGATTATAAAAGAATCTAAAAAAGACTTAACTCTAAAGTTCGGGAAAGAGGTAAACTTTAACAGCTCTAAGCAAATGATTCAATTACTTTATTATGACTTAGGTTTAGAGCCACAGTATAAAAGAAGGAAATCTGCAACAGCGCCGAGAGTAATGACTGTTGATGCTAAGGCAATGAAGAGACTAGCAAGAAAGTATCCGCTTGATTTAAGATTAAATTCAATTCTTGATTATAAGAGGAAGTTAAAGTTACTTGGTTTCTTGGAGGCAGAACCATCACCAGATGGAAGATACCATACTTCTTATAATATTACTGGTTCTTCTAAAGAAGAGGAAGGTAAGAAATCGTTTGGTAGATGGTCATCTTCTGGCTCTATTATTCTGCCTTTTGGTTCTGGTAATCTTCAGAACATACCTCCAGTTGCTAGAAAAATGATGAGAGCAGACGATGGAATGTTACTTGTTCAGGCAGATATGAAGCAAGCAGAAGCTGTTATTGTCTCCCATTTGATAGGTGACTATAAACTACAGCAGTTCTTTAAGAAAGCTTTTGCTGCTACCACTGAAGAAGAAATGGCTAAGTATGATGTACATAAATTAACAGCTAGCATTATGTTTGAGATTCCTTACGACGAGGTAACGAAAGACATTAGAAAGATTGGTAAGACACTAAGGCATGCCTGTTCATATTCAGCAGGACCGCAAGTAGTAGCTGATCAGTTAGGCATAGAGTTGAAGGAAGCAAAGTCTTTGCTGGCTCTTTACCATAAGGCAAATCCTTTACTCAAAGTTTGGTATCTTACAATACAAACAGAGTTAAGGACAACAAGGAGTTTGACTACTCCACTAGGAAGGAAGCACAGATTTTTAGATATGTGGGGAGATACTTTATTTAGAAGTGCTTATTCCTTTAAGCCACAATCTACTATAGGTGATTTCCTTAATGCTTCTATGAAAATCTTCTATGATAAGTATGGCGATCAGTATGATATCTTACTGCAATTGCATGATGCTATGTACGTGCAGTGTGAAGATAACAGAGAAGCACTTGAACTACTTAAGGCAAGGATGAAAGAGTGCATGGTTAGGCCGATAACAATTGGTTTTGAAACCTTCGTAATTGAAGTTGATTTTAAGACTGGTTATTATTGGGGTGAGTTAGATGAGCATGATGATTTTGACCTACTCGATTTACCTGATAGTGAGGAGTAGTTATGGCTATAGAATGCTATACAACAGAATGTCCATTTCATAGTTGTTGGAATGGAAAAGATGAAGGTCCTTTCTGCAATGAAAGTGAGTGCAGACAACCAGCAAAAGAACTCAATAAAGAAAAGATAGATTACAGAGAACTTGCTCGTAAATGGAAAGGATTTAGCAATGAAAAAGATTATTTAAACTGGGTAAAAAGAACAGAGTCTAAAATAGATAATCTAATGTTTAACGCTCTGTGCAACAAAGACACAATGAAGGAGTAGACATGCCAAACATTATAATAGCAACTAGCATTAGAGAACAGCAAGAAGTAATGCACTATATTGTGTCTAGGTTAAAAGAAATTTATCTAACAGAAACATCAGTAGAAATTCTTACCTCCAACATGAGTACTATTAAAGTGTTGAGAACAGTTAATGGAGTGAAGCATGTTGCAGTTAGTTATCATGTGCTGATGGTTCCAGTTACAATGTGTCTTGATAACTTAAGGGGATTTTCACATGATACTGAGTTTAACATTACTCGGCTAATAGAAAGATTAGACGATTTGAAGAAAGAGGCAATTAACTTTGTTGCCAATAGAAAGATAGTGACTAAGGCAGAGCGGGATAAAAAAGTTGATTTCAGTAAAACAGTAGGTAAACTATTTAAGGGAGTGCATTGATGGCCAGAGATTTAAAAGATTGGTTTGAAAGTTATATCCTGTTCCAGAAGAATACTGAGCCTGCTGCTGTGTTCGACAAGTGGACAGCACACTCCATGATTGCAGCAGCCTTACGCAAGAAAGTAAAGTTACCTTATGGTAGAATAAATTACTATCCTAATCTGTATGTTGTATTTGTTGCAGAACCTGGGATAGCAAGGAAGTCTCAAGCAATTAACTTCGGTGTAAAGTTACTTGCTGAAATACCAGATATTATTACTTCTGCTGATCAGATCACAAAGGAAGCTTTACTACAGGATTTGGAGGCAGCAAAGCAAGAAGAACCGATGCCGAATGGTGAGACACTAGTACACAGTTCAATGAGCATCATCTCTAAAGAACTTGAGTCTTTCATAGGGCAGAAGAAAGACAACACAAAGATGATAGTATTTCTAACTGATATGTTCGACTGCGCTGAAATGCCAACAAAGTACAGGACTAAAAACAGTGGAAGTAGTATTGTACCATCAATCTTTGTTAACCTTCTGGGGGCTACAACACCTGAATCATTAGCGTCATGTTTGCCAGCAACAGCAGTTGGCGGTGGTTTAACATCCAGAGTATTGTTTATCTGGGCTAACGATAAAAAGTGTAAGTCTCCTAAACCATCTATGACAGATGAAGAACTTGTTTTAAAGGAGAAACTGCTAAGAGACTTATATAAGATAAGTAGAATAGCAGGTGACTACGTAATGAGTAAAGAAGCAGATGATAACTGGTATAACTGGTATATGCAGTATGAAGAAAAAGATAAAGGTAGGATATGCTTGGACAAATCATTTGCTGGCTGGTATGCAAGAAAGCCAATGTACATCTTAAAGATGGCAATCAACAGAGCAGCTAGTGAATACGATAAGTTAGTGATAGAGTGGCGACATATACTGTTAGCTATTTCTGATATCGAATCAGTAGAACACGATATGGGATTAGTTTTCAGAGCTATTGGTAAGAGTGAGGTAGCAAGTGAAGTAGATACAATTATGCAACTTATCTTTGACTATAAGGTTATCTCACACCAGAAATTAATGGCTCTTACTTGGAGGGATATTGACTCATTTAAAATGGAGAATGTTATTGATACAGTATGTAAGACTGGGTATGTAAGAAAAGAGTTGAAAGGGCCGAAAGGCGAATCTGGAGTTTGGTATTACTCACAACAAACATAAGGAGATAAATAATGCGAGCTATACAACCTCACTACTGTATAGAAGCAATAAGTGGAGCAGATCTATTGTTGATGGAGAAAGCTGGAAGACTTTGTTATCAGTCAGAGTCTATAGGTAAACCTGATGAGTTTTTAAAGCGTATAATAAACATGGGTCACAGCACTATACTTGAGCACAGTTCAATGTCAGTCAGATTTATTGCGGACAGAGGATTTACGCACGAACTTGTTAGGCACAGGATAGCATCGTTTAGTCAGGAGAGTACAAGATTTTGCAACTATACTAAACACGGAATAGAAATAGTTCATCCTGCTTGTCTTACTCCCGCGCAGATGCAGAGAAGAGAAGATCATTTCTGGCGTACACAAGTAATATACGAAGCTGAAATTAGCGAAGGTCAGTCACCACAGATTGCACGCGGTGTACTTCCAACAGCCTTAAAAACTGAAATAATGATGACTGCCAATTTTAATGAGTGGAGGCATGTATTTAATCTGCGTGCACTAGGAACAACAGGTAAACCACATCCACAAATGAGTGAGTTAATGCTTCCTTTGCTAGAGGAAGTTAAAGTTAAAGTTCCTGTAATCTTTGATGACTTAAGTTGGTGATAACATGGAAACAGAAGATAAGCTTATTAAGATAAAAGAATGGCTTAAAGAGACAGAAGATAAGCACGAAAATAGTTCTATTTACAGAGGAGTAGCAGCTGCTTATGATCTGGTAGAGAAAAAGAAAGTACTATTTATAACTACAATTGTACTTAAAGAAGTGCTTAAGGTACTGGAGGAATAATGAATGACTTTGATATTCCTGTCGTACAAGACGATGATGAACTTGTAACAGGCAGTAACAGCAGGAGATGGAAGGGAATAATGAAGTGTGTTCCATTTGAGGAAAGTAGATTACTTAAGTGGACACCACCTTTTATTGTTCAACCTAAACTAGATGGTGATAGATGTTTGAATAAGCCAATGGGTTTGTTCAGTATGTTACTGTCGAGTGAAGAGAATCAGTTTCTTAGTGTTCCTCACATAACACAAGAAATTATGGATTCTGGTTTATATACTCTACCTATTGACGGAGAGTTGTACAGTCATGAATTATTCTTAGAAGGTGGGCATGAGTTGATACACTCGGTTGCATCGAGAACAAAGAATCTTCATCCACGGCATAAAGAACTTGAACTATGGGTGTTTGATATTAAGTATCTATATATGGATCAGGTAGTAAGACTAACGGCTGTACAGGAACTTCCTAAGAATTTAAAGCATATTAAAGTTGTACCTTATTGGATATGCAGTACACTAAGTGAAGTTAAACATGTATATGATAAGGTTATTGCTGACGGTTTCGAGGGAATTGTAATAAGAAACATTAAGAATAACTACGAAGAAAAGAGATCAACATTGTTGATGAAGTTTAAGCCGAAGAGAAAGGATACTTATAAGGTTGTTGGCTGGAAAGAAGAAGTAACAATTCACGGAGAGCCAAAAGGAAGGATTGGTTCTTTGGTACTTACTTCACAACAAGGAGATATTTTTTCTGTGAGTGCTGGATTGGACGACAACGATAGAGAATACCTGTGGAGTATTAGAGATACTTTAGCAGGGCACAGTGCTATGGTACATTATCAGCATTTAACCAACAAGAAAATCCCAAAAGGATGTTTTGATATTGAGGTAATATAGTGAGTAGATCGCCAAGAGAAAGATACTATAACGACAACAACTTTAAAACACTTGTTGATTTTATGGTGAACAGTATTATGACTTGCCACTACACACCAAGTGAAATGAGGGATGCAGCATTACTTGCATCTATTAAGTACGAGGAACAGCATCCTCCAAAAACAATTATGTATAACCGTGCTGTATTAGCTTGGCTAGATGGTGAGGAGGATAAGGGATGATATACTATAGTGATGGAAGTTCTACAATAGATGTTAAGTCTGCGTACTGCGTAGCGGATGATGTAGGTAATATACTAGAACATGTGGAGACTATTCCTTATCAGTATACAAACAACGAAGAAGAGTATCGAGGTGTTATTGCAGCACTAAAGCGTACATCATCTAGAGACATTGTGTACTCTGATTCAAAGTTAGTTGTTTACCAAATTGCCAATAAGTGGAAACTCAATAAAGTACATTTGTTTCCGCTGTGTCAAGAAGCACAAAAGTTAATCAGGTTAATTGGTAGTAAAGTAGAATGGGTTCCAAGGGAGTTAAACTTAGCTGGTCATTTCTTTGATAAGAAGAAGAAAAGTAAATGACCTGTGAAAATTGTAATCGAAGTAACGCGTTTAAAGCTTATTGTTTCTTTAGCAAACGTACATTGTACTTTAAAGAAGTTAATAGGTGTATGTTTAGTCCTGAGTCTTTTGTACTGTATGCTATAGAGATGCAACTACAATGGAAACTTAAAGTTTATTGTGGATTAAAAGAAACGACAGAGTTCAATGGTTACTGGCAAGTACTGCAAGATCCACTCAAAAAGGCTCTCAGGTATTTGAACACTGAGAGCCTTTAAGATATGTCAAATTTTGACACCACTTACTTTACATGAGAGGTGTCAATCTTTTAACTTCGGTACACCAAACAAATAATTCAACTTGTTGTCTCTATACATTACTGGAATATCATCACTTGTTAAACTTGCAGCCTTATGTGCAATAGCAGGAAAGCCAGTCTTAGTTCCATAGTTACTAAAGAACTTACTAAAGAAACTACTTAAAAAGAAATCATCTTCCTGCTTTGCTGCTTCTCTTGTCGACTTATACGCAGCACTAATCAATGGATTAGTTCCAAGTTGAAGTCCCTTATCACCCATCTGTACACCTGGTATGTGTACAACATGTCCCCATAAATCTGAGTCAAACGCCATCTTACCAGTACCAATTACAGCACCCATTGTTACCATCTGCCTCATGAACTGCGTACTATACGGTGTACCATAGATATCTTTCGAGCGTGTCAGTTCATCTTTAAGCATGTGCCACTGGAAGTTAGCCTCTCCAGTTTTAACATCTGCTTTAAGTTTGGCAAGCATGTTAATAAGACCTTTAACATCTTTACCTGCGTTGTATGCAAGCATTGCTCTTTGTTCCAGTATCTTAAACGGAGTACCTTGAAACATCATCATGGTTCTGATCAGTGGGTCTTTAAGCCACTTAGGATTGTTAGGCCCAGTCAAGAAGTTAACCTTAAGAACTGAATCCATCAAAGCGTACCTTGCCTGTTCAGGAGTCATTCCTTTCTTACTTGCCATTAGCATAGCAGATGCAAATGTCTGACCTCTATCTATATGCTCAACACCGTTTACAGCAATACTGCCATACTGGTTCCATTTAGTAAGCCACTTATCGAATACACTTGTTGGCAACTCGTAAGGAGCCATATCTGACACAGCAGCATAAACATGTGACTGATTAGTATATGCTTTACTAAGATCAGCAAGCATATCTTTTCCTGTAAACGTACTACCAGATGTTGCCTGTGCTAACTGCCTTGTCATTAATCCAACATTGTAACCAGTTGCTTCTGCACTAACTCCTGGAGAGAATACTGCCCAGTTGCCCATCGTCTTAAGGATATGCTTGAAGCTGACGGAGGGAGACAAAGTAAGTAACCTAGCCACTTCAAATGACGCATACCTATTAAGCCATTTACTACCTGGCATTGTATCCATCGGATCGAAAGCAGTCTTAATATCATTGAGCATTTTAACTGCACCGTCATATCCACCCTTAGCATTCATCTGTTTTATTACTGCATCCCAACCACCTGGCTTATTTACCTTCCACATATCAGCTATTTCGATTCTCTTTGCTGCGTCAGGAATGTACTTACCCATTACATAAGCAGTATCAGGAATCATTAATCTACTTTCTGTTCCCCTGTGGTAAAAATTAACCAACCTCATTGCTTCTTGCCCATCAGGTGCAACAGAATTAAGATGCTTTAAGTCGCTAGCAAAGTCAGCAAAGGGATGGGAAGGATGATGCATATACTGAGTATTAAGTACATCATGTCCTACCTCCTGCATTCTAGTTTTAAACGTATTATTAAGTGAACTAATCCTTTCTGCTGCCGCCCTTTCCTCAGAAGATAACATTCCAAGTAACCAAGGGTCTTCTCCTGACATTCCAAAACCATCAGCAGCAAGTGATATTCTTGATGTAGCGTACTTTGATGCCAAGTCTTTCATGATTGCTTCATGTTCAACTTTAAACTCATCAATAGCAGGTTGCAGTTTTAATAAGGCATCTGCATTTTTCTGTCTGTCTACTTTAAGTGTATTATAAAAGTCTTGCATTTCAGGATCAAGTTTACTGATGTCTTTCTTTGCAAGTTTTATCTGTCTACTTAAATTAGTAGATGCACTATCACCAGTACTTCTAAAGTTACCTTCCATGATATCATCGAGCATACTCATTCTTGCTTTGTAATACGGTGCTTCAAGATTTACTGCCTGATGATACTTTTCTACAAGTGGTCTTGTTGCTTCTGCAATTTCATTAAGATTACTATCCTTGATGCCTGCTGCTTTAAGAATATTATCAACAGCCTTTAATCCTACCTGCGTTACGTTATTGATTACCTGACTTCTATCTCCAAGTTCAACAGCAGGATTAAAAGGAAGTCTATTACCATTGGCATCTTTAGCATCGAAATGAATTTCTCCTCTGGTATGCGGAGATAACACCTTGTCGATGATACTCATTACCTTAGTACGTGGAAATATACTTACATCTTTCGGAGCATATGATTGCCCTTTCATCATCTGAGCTATACCGAAACCATCATCAGTCATCATAGATGAACCGTGACCAGCAGCAATTAACTTAGATACCATTTGGTCGATGGGATTAGTAGATCCTTTTAACATATCCATAGTAGCAGATGTAAAAGCACGGTTAGGGATAACACCAGCCTCTGCACTATCAGGAGAGAACAAAGAAGCAATAGGAACTAATGCTGCCGTTGCTGCTCCAGCTAATCCTAGCTTCTTCCACTTAGCAAGATGGTTACTAATCTTCTTATCATTAGCCTCTAGAAACTCCTCTGTTATTTCTCCCTTAGGAGGAACACTAAGTGCTTGCCATTCTTTAAGTTTCTGTGCTTTAAGTACTTCTATTTTTGCCTGATCTCTCATAGCAGAAGAAGGACTACTTGTTGGAATCATATCAACAACAGCATCATCCATACCATTTCTACTGGAACTCTCTACCTCTTCCATAAAAGGTTTCTTAAAGGAGTTAGCAAGTTCTCTTACTTTCTGTTGGATTACGATTGCTTGTTGCTTACCGTCAAAGCCATACTTACCGATAGTGCTTTCTACTTCATCTTTAAGTATCTGAGTAATATGGTTTATGTCTACAATAGCTATATCTTTAGGCAGTGTAGATGCTTTCTCTACTGCACTCTTTGCCAGATTAATAGACTTGGCAGAATCTCTAACAAAAGAATATACTCTTGCAGCTTGTAGATTCGCTTTGTTTCCTTCTCCCAACTCAGTGATTATGTTTCTAGTAGTTCCTAATTCAGTAGGAGACTCGTTGCCAATTGCTTTCTGCATATCCTTATAGTAAGAAGAGCTGTAAGGTGCAGGAGTAATCTCATTAATTACCTTAGTTAATGGTTCTGTAGCACCAGCAATGTTAGTGATCTGCTTCTTTTCATCCATACCTGCTCTGATAACAGTTGGTGTTCCCTGCATAATGTTTAAGGGTTTACCATTACCTATTATCTTTTCAGGTAAGACCGCGGGAGGAAGTATCTCATCCCTTACCATAGGTATCTTATTCTCTGCTACCATTCTTTCATTCAGTATATTTTGGTATGAGTGTTTCTCCCAGTTCACTCTAGCTTCTGCCAAATCCCGCGGCTGCATTGCAGAGATTGCTTCGTCAGAGTAGGTAGAATTCTTCTTGAGGTAAACTAGATCATCTCTAGTTTCGTCCATTGTGGGACGAAGAGTTCTTCTTGCTGTCTCAAGTGAGTCTTTAGCGCTAAGTGTAGCATCAGCTTCTCGCATCATAGAAGCTTTGCGCACAACTTCTTCTTTCGCTAAGTTCTCTTTTAGTGTAGTTTCTTCTGCATCCTTAACTACATTAAGATTAAACCTATTCTTAACTGCATCTTCTCTTGTTATCTTACCGAGTGCAATTGCTTCTTCATCTTCAGTGGTAAGATTTTTGAACTTCTCCATTCGTTCCATCTTATACTTATAGGTAGCTTCTGCGGTCTTGTCTGTCATTGCCGCAGGATCCCACCCAATGTACTTCTTTTTAAGTTCTATCTGTAACGGATCTGCATCAAAGACTTCAGTTAAACCAGTTTTCTCAGGAAGTGCTTTTCTGTAAACAGGTTGCATCGCATCAACAACTTCGGGAACTATTGCCGGTGTCTTACCAAACATCTTAGCAAGAGCCATACCACCAAGTTTTCCAGCACCTATAAAGGCAGGAGCAGACATAGCAATATCTTGTGCCAAACGAGTTAAAGGATTTTCACTTATCTCAACAGCACCAGAGCCAACAAGTGCTTTCTTTGTAGCATCAGCAGCAAGCATACCACCTACAGACAAAAGTCCTGCTGCAGCAACCTTAGCAAACAAACTCGGCAGAGTAGGAGTAGCCGGCAAGAAAGACAACAGTCTACCTGCTCCGGTTGCTAGTGAAGCAACCTTAGGAGCCATGCTTAACATCCTCGACGCACCAAGTGTTTTAAGTCCTTCTGCGGCAACTTGACTTCCTGCACCAAAAGCAAGCGAACTAGACAGTGGTGTCCATCCTGGATTCTTTCTTTCCCAGTCTTCGTAACCTTCAGCAGGTGCAGGAGTCTTATCAAATAATCCTTGCTTACTTTGAATGTACTTGTACACTTCTTCTTTAGAAGCATCACCACTAGCTTTTACTGCACTAGCAATTGATTCTCTAGGGTCAGTTCCATACGGAGTACTGCTAATAATGGATGGCATTGCTGTCTGCAACTTCTCAAAGGTTTTTCTGCGTGGGTCATCTTTATCTATTGCTCCCATTACCTTTTCAAAGTTAGAGCCAACAGGAACCTTGGCAGCAACCTTATCAGTCATTGCTGTCCTGCCAAGATGTGCTAATATTTGATCTGAATAAGTAGGATCATTTAATAACTTATTCTTCATCGTTTCATTTTGAAACTTAGCATTCTCTTCCAGCATTCTTCTGTGCTGTACAATAGGGTTTACTTTTGGGTTTAGTATCTCGTCAAGCATTGCCATTTAACTTTCTCCTTTATTGATGCGCTAAGTACGATTCATTTGCTTTCCTTACTCTAGCTGCATACTCATCTTCTTCTTTATTCTTATCACTGAAAGGATTATACAGATCGCCTTCCCATAACTTCTGCGCCCATCCTCTTGTAACAGGATGTACTGTCGGTTGATAAGGCGTGTTTGCCCATTCTGGTTTAGCCATATTTGATGCTTTCCACGCAGTATAGTTCTTATCTGCTAATGGAGTTACTTCACTTATATTAGTAGCAGCATTTAAATCCATCGTAGATTTATTCTGCGCTATTAAGTTAGGTCTTGTTTCCTGCGCTACACCAAGGCCAAACTTATTTAAGTCAGCAGCAGCGTTAGCTTGATTTGCTGTAGCACTATGTACTGGTGCCATTGCTATATTGTTACGATCCATTTGTCCGCCAGGACCAAATTGCATTGCTGCAATCTTTTGTCTGCTTTCTAACTCTGCGCTAGCAATATCACTTGTGGTATCTTTATTTACCATAGCTAGTTGCAGTGCATTAGCAGCTCTTTCTTCTCTAATCTTTCTTGCGCGTTCTGGATCATTCATCATGGTGTCAAAATTTGACATGGCTTACTCCTTTAAGTTATGTTTCTTTAAACTCATGTATATAACTTGTTTGTGAACCAGGTACAACTGACTTAGTTCCATCGTTACTTGTATTATAACTACTTGACGCACCAAGATTGCCATTAAATCCATAATTGGCAGAAGCATTAACAGCAGACAGGGCAGATGCAACAATTTGAGATGTTACCTTAGATCCACTCTCGTAAGCAGTAACCTGAAGTTGATGCAGTTTCATTGCTACTTCTTCCTCAACTGAAACTCTTTTAAGTTCAAGTTCAGCTCTTGTCATTGCTTCCTGTAAACTAATCTTTGCTATCTCTACCTGTGCCATGATATCAGCATTATCAACTGCGGCACTTGCTTTGTATACGTCTGCTTCAGAAGCATATACTTTTGAAAGTGCTTCAATTTTTAGTATTACACTATTGATTTCCTGTTTGTATGCTTCTGCCTCAGCAGTAAACACATCAATAGTTCCTTTATTGTACTGAATAACGGAAGTAATACTTAACTCTGTTAACTGAACAACTGCTGCAGCACCTTTCTCTATAGCGAATTGAAAGTTTGATTGCTCTAATTTAGCTTGTTCTACAAGTATATCACTATTAAGATTACTGTTATTTCTTGCAACTTCAATACTTATTTCTTGTAACTTTGAACTAAGTGCACCAGTAGGTAGTTCAAACCCTCTAGCAGAAAAATATTGCTCTGCCTCAGTATACAACTTAGCATTAGCAAGTTCTTGTCTACCTAGTGCTCTATCGTATATTGCTTGTTCTACGGCAGGATCAAGTCCTGTTGCACCCGGCTCAAGTGTACTTATTAATCTACTTATTATTCCGTTGCGCAGAGTATCAAAATCTGAGGTAAGAAAATTAAAACTTGGTAATGGATTAACTTCTCCAAGTACTGGCCTTACGAAGGGCATGGCAGTGTCAAAAATAGGACTGACAGGTTTAGTACCATGATCGCTAATCGCTAAAGCAGTTCCTGTATAGTTAAAGGGCACAGCAACAGAGGTATCAACACTAGGATGAGTGACTACGGTTACTAAGTTACCAAGATAACTATTTGCTTCATCCCACGCATTCTTTGCATACTGTTGAGCTTCACTAAATCTACTACTGACAAATCCTCTTGCTTGATCAGATACGGCAGTGTAATCTATCATCTTAAACTCCTGTGTAAGTTTTTGACTTTCTTGATACTCCTATACTTAATGATCTAGCATAGGTGTCCCAAGTTGCTTTGTCGATATGCTCATAATCAGATAATAACGCATACCCTAAATTTAAATCATACTGCCACAAACAAGGTGTAACAAACTGATCTATTTGTTTAGAGTATAAAAAATCTCCATCACTGTTATATGCATCTATGTACCGTGTCATTAAACCAGTTGGTGTAGTCGGATAAGTAACTACTTGTGGACTGCCAGCGTTATCACTAAAATCTTCAAGTCCTGTATTATCCCACTGCAATCGTGAAACAAGTACAACCTTTGACTCTTCATGATATGCCATACAGCCAATGTATTGTCTGTTAGTTGGTGCAGCATATGTAGTTTCTGTTGATTGCCATACACCTTCACCCATGTCAGTCCAGTGTGTAAATATACCCTCACCGATTACATCATCTTCAAGTGTAGCAATAGTTGTGTAATCTAGTAGATTATCAACTGGAACTGATCTAATATTAATTGTGCGTCTGTAACCAAGACTATTTGCATAGTAGTGATAATCCTGTGAACAAGTACCAAATACATACCATATATGATCTCCTACTTGAACTCCAGTATTGTATACGCTAACTGAATCAATATAATGAACATAAGGTGTACTTGATATTAAGTACTCTTGTACTTCCTGTGTTTTATAATCTTCAAGAAACATTCTCCATTCTACATTGTACGGTGAAGCACCGTTAATCCATCCATGTATATATACCATTACACTTTGATCAACCAAACAAATCAATGTTTGTGTAGTATAATCCATAGGTGGTGCAGAATACGTAGGATAACCTGACACTTGATAAACATCATATACCTCATCAATTTGTGTTATGTTAAAGTCACTGTCCATTATAGTGAATCCGCTTGCTTGTGGAAAATAATAGTTGTACGGGTCAGCAGCAACACTAGTAATAATAACTTCAATGTTAGAGGAGACAGAAGGTAAACCATTAAGTGAAGTAGCAATAGCATTTAGTAATTCACCAGTCTCACTTACTGCATATCTGTAACAGTATTTACCATCCGGTAAACCAGTTAACCCAACAAACACCTGGTAACAATCTAACTTATAGTCCCATATTACTTGTGTAAGTTTAACATCGGCAAAGTAAATACCTGCTGAAATTTCACACGAACTTATAAGTTCTAGTTCTTCTTGCGTAACCTTATATAGATAGAGTTTAAATAAAGCCATTGATGCGTCCAACACAGCAACAACATTATCCTTTACAGTAACTGTACTAATCTTCTTTTCATCTTTAACTTCCTCAAGCACAATAGGAACGTAGATGCTTATTATGTTAATGCCATAATTGGAAGTTAATATTATCTCAGTACCATCTTCAAACCTCTTTTGCATTGTGTAAGTATTAAGTCCACCTAACTCCATTATGTTTTTCATGGAATCAAGACTTTGTCTGGCAAAGCCAACTAAACTTACTCCTTTCTTTTTGTCTCCAGTAAACCTAATTGATAATGATTCAGCCATTACTCACCTGTTGCCTCCCCTGTTATTTCTGGAAGCGTAACTTTAATTCTTCCTATTATACCGTACTGTACTGCTGCTAAAGTTAACGCAACTACAGTTGCTGTAATGTTATCTATGCTAAAGTCTGATCCATTAACGTTACTTACTCTAAGTCCAATCAACTGACCATAATCATCGTAGTCAGCAGGTATCTTTACCTGCATTGAAGTTAGTGTTGGAGGACATTCAAGTGTGTATACTGTACCAGTAACGGTGTCAAATTTTGACGTCACTTGCAGAGTACCCATCAAATTACCATCTACAAATATTCTTCTTAGCCTCTTTTGCTTTGTAGTACCTAAGTCTGTATCAAACAAGTCAAAATAAGCAACTACTGGTTCTATATTATCTGTATCACCAGAGTGAATGAATATTCCTGATGCACCTGCGCCAAGTACTTCATCGTTAAACACACACATACTATCAAACGAAAATCCAGTATATGTAGAAATAGCATTAATTTCTGTATTTAAACAAATGCCTAGTGTAGCGACATTAAGTAATAGCGAGCCATCATTTATGTATCCTGTACCATACCCGATTAGACTTGGCAGATACGCTGAACCATCTCCTATCGCTACAGTATACGCTAGTCCAGTACTTGTTAGGTTATCAAAACGAGCATTACCGTTTACTTCATTTACAGTTACTGTATAACCAATGCTTCCTAACGGGGGAAACAAAGAAAAAAGATCAACTGTTATTTCTACAGATGCTACTCCACTACCGTCAAGTAACGCAAAAGTTCCTGTTGTGGTAAGACCTGTATTACCTGCACCCATAATCGCAGGTATAATAGCATCTCCACTTCCTCCTTCTATTGTGTTACCTTCACTAGTTAGTTCTGGAAATGACGCATCAAAACTGATTGGAATGTGCGCATTACTAACACCACCTTCCATCCTAATATTAATTGGTATACTTACACTGGCATCACCAGGATAACCAATAACTGTACTAACGGCTACTCTAGGATAGAAGCATATGTTACTCCCTCCCAACCAATCAACTGTTAACGGATCAAAAGTTTCCCAGTACAGTGCCTCATCTGTAAACCTTAATTCCTGTACATATGTTATAGAGTAAGGTATATCTGGATTAAGTACACCATCTTGTCCACCAACTTCTATCGGTCTAGTTATTGTACTCCAGTCAGTTACAGTTGCTGTTGCACCAACTACACCGTTTATTAATAACCTGATATTGTTGCCACTACGCACAAGAGCAAAATAAATATAATCTGGACTTGTGTTTGCAGCACGATGATCAGTAAATGTTGTCTCCCAGTCAATAGGGAAACTTGCAACCATATCTACAATGTAGGATGCTGTATTTGCATCCCACACACGAAAGTGGAATGCATCATCAATATACTCTAAGGCCCACCAGTTACCCTGCTCACCACCAGTACTAGCATCCCACAGAATATCGTCATACTGCCCTACTATAGCATAACGAGGAATAGGTTCTCCCTCAAGTGTTTCATATAGATTGTCAATTCTCCACTTACCTTCAAGTGTAAAATCACCTTTGCTTATATCAACAATACTTGCTGCATAAGAAGCATATGCATTCTGATTACCGAAAGGGCCAGGATATACTCTATCTCCATCTCCAGGTACTCCACCTCCTAGTGTACCTTCTGTGGCTGGAGGAGTAAATGGACCAGTGTACTTAGCCTCTCCTTTAGTAAGTATAAACTCGTCTACCCATTTTACGTAAGCCATTAGTTCTCCTAAAGAGCTTCAAAGAAAGGAAAGTTGAAATATCCTGTAGTTACAGTAGGTATTGTTATTTCCATTGTTTCACTTCCTACAACTGTACCGTTAACATAGATAGTAAATACATTTCCACTTCTAGTAAGAGCAACATGGTACCACTCATTATATATTGGAGTCCAGTTAAGTGCGCTAAAAGAATAATTACTCCAATCAATATACACCCTAAATTCAATGCTTTCTCCATATGGCCATATTGTTAACACATAACCATTTTCATTATCACCGTAATTAAACAATATTACCCTAGCAGAGTCAGTTTGGTATACGTATGATTCTATAGTAAAGTCACCAGTGCCAAAATTAAAATCTTCTGCTGCTGCAGCTCTAACATAGTTTTGAAAGTTAGCAGATAAAGAAGCTGATCCTAGTTTATGCATCGAACTATCTATAAAGGCACCTTGGGATTCCCATGTTCTACCACTTTCATCTATGATAGGTCCATTATCCTCACCATTAAAATGTAATAGAACTTTAACATTTCCTGCTGCTACCCATGCTGGTAAGGCAGAAAAGTTTGGGTTATTTCTAACTCCACTTACTAATGCTGGAGTAGGATTTGTTGCTGTACTACCTATACGTGGATACGCACTATAGGGATCTGGAGTAGGGCCAACATAAAACGAAGTAGGACCATACTGCGTACTTCCTGTATTAGGATCAGTATGAAGAATATATCCTGCACTTATAAGACTTTTAGTAGTAGCCATGTTATCTCCTATGCAACGTATATGTCAGCATTCAATAGTGTAACAGTTTCTGTTTCTACGATGTTAGTAAGATTAATTGTAAACGCATTGAATGTGTTGATTCCAACATCTCCATCAATAATAAGTGATGAATCACCAGCACTACTTTCTAGTCTTCCCCACCCAGCTATACCACTTGCGGCTGCAGCAGCACTATAACCTAATGCTTCTATTAACTGTGCTTTTAGCGCAACAACAGGTGTGAGCACTACTGCACCTTCAACTCCATCGGTACCTGCTATAACAGTAGTAGTTACTAGTACACTTGATGTGCTGGTAGGATCTACTTCGTAAGTACCATTGTTATCTCCTGTTCCTGTAAGTACTACTATACTTCCTGCGTGTACAAGTGCATAAGGTGTTCCTGTAGCTGCAGTAATAGTTCCTTTACTACTTCCATTGTTAACATCAATTGTTGCTGAGTGAGAAGGAACTGCAGTAAATGGACAACCCCATTGAATGTTCGGTATAGTTACCAGAAGATCTCCGGTTGCTGCATCGAGTGGTGTTGCCGGTTGAGTACCAGTATAGATACGTAACCTGCCTGTACCAGTAGAACCTGCTGCACCTGCAAGAGCATCCAGCATACTCTTAATTAACTTGTTCTGTAATTCTGTACTTATACGAAAAGCCATTTTAATCTCCTCTAGTAAGTGGTAACTAGACTACTGCTACCACTTACTAAGTTTAATTTATTAATACTATTTTACACCAGGAAACGTGTAGTTTACACTGTCTATTGTAACTGTCTTAGCTACAGTTAGAGTAGTGTTAGACATGTTTAATTCACCGCCACTGGTAGCAACTAAACCATCAACTCTAGGATAGATAAAGGTTGTGTCTATAACTCCAGTATCTGCAGCATTAGCATACAGTCTGTAGTAACCTGCTACTCCTGTAGCGAGTACAACACCACTCCAAACATCTGCACTCTTTCCAATTATCCCTCCTGACGGGGCAGCAAACTCAAGTCCATTACTTACTGCACCAGGAACGAATGCTCCACTACTAATTGTTAACTGTAATAATAAAGTACCAGTAATGGCAGCATCAGCAGTAGCAGGTTGTACACCGGAGTAAATACAAAGTCTACCATCTTTAAAGATGTCTCTAAATGATCCACCCTTTAAGGCAACTAGCGTAACTGATTCTCCAGCAGCATCAGCTGTAAGTAAACCTGTTGCAACTTCCATAATTCCTGCAGCAACACTCAGTAGTTTAAACGGGCCAACGATGTACTGCATACCGCCAGTAAAACCTATAGCAAGCACAGAGTCATCAACAGAAAAACCTTTAACTATAAACTGTGTTGCTGAATCAGTAAAACTATCTAATCCCGCTCCACCATCAACAGCAGCAATGGTAGTAGCGGTATATGTAACTATACTCCTTTCAACAGGAGCTCCTAACATGTCATTTCTAAGTTTTGTCGATAATCTTAAAGCCATTGTTTACTCCTCTAATTCATCAAAGTTATATACTTATTATCATTATATACTGCACAACCACTATTACTAGCAGGGTAAGTTAACTTATTATTAGTTAAGTTAGTTACCTCACCTCCCGCTTTACCAAGATAAATACCATCTTGTGCTGTCCACATAACAGCATTTATGGTAGTACCTGTAGTAAAGGATATCTTGTCGGACTTACCGAATCTATCACTACTTACCTTAACGTCTGTTCCAGTAACAACTGGAGAATTTGATACCCAGATATATTCAAACTCTTTTGGATCTTTTCCTTTTAAGAAAATAACACCTTCATCAATTCCTACGTACATCCCATCTACTACTGCTTTAATCATCCGAGGTTTACTTCGCAACGGTATGATATTAGCGTGCAGATCATACCAACTGTACGCAAATGGTTCACTGTGTATTAACCCATATTGTGTAGCAATATACATACGCGAACTGTGATAACAAAGCAAATGCCCGATTGGTGGACTATTAAATACTCTTGTTGTTACTGGACCTACATAAGGTTGTGCTTGCCATACGTGACTAACACCATTCTGAATGTAACCAATCTCGTATCCGTTAGTGTAGTATATAGTGTTAGCAATTCTTTCGTAGTGCATCTTTGCGCCACTTGTTAAACCACTTCTTATTCCTGTGCGCGAGTAGTCTGCATTAAGTTGGTATAATGATGTTCCTGATACAAAGAAACACTCACCCATATCACAGAATATACTATGGCAACTTTCTGTTCTACTTGTTGCTGTTAATCCTTTTCTTCTACTTATTCCGCCAGATACATCAATATCCACATTAACTGCACTTGCCAACTCACAGGTAGCAGATGCTGGATCATATTTAATCCTTGAGGACTTAACAACATTATTAAGTCCACTCGTACTCTTAAACAATGTAACTGGTTTCATTAGTACCTCCAACTACTGGAACTAATCACTGATCGTCTTTTACTGATATATGCCCGTATTTTATTGATGCCAACTTCAGCAAGAGACAACATCAACTTAGTATTAACTTTACCTACATCAATTTCATCTTCAATTATATTGTAGGCCACTGCAGCAGCCTTGTTTACAATTGCCTCCCTGTGTAAGTAAGAAGGAATAACTGAAGGAGTATCGTTATCATTTACTAGAGTGTCCGGAGCAAAGTAACCAACACAGGTAATTGCTGTAACTACAGTTGGAATTGGCTGATAATAAAGAACATTCCCTTCTAGTAGAAGATGTTTAATGTCCCCGCTTTCATCGAGAGATGGATACAATCTTATCAAGTCTTCAATTCCGCCGTCAAGTACTTTGTACTCGCCACTAGAATCACCAGCATACACTAAACGGCTTGAGAAGCCGGAAGGCATGTTGACGCAGTAAGTACTAATACTCGTATTTACAGAAGTAATCTGCTTTAACTCGGGAAATCTAACTTCCTCTGCTATTTGCTGTATTGCTTCGTTTATATAATCAGGGATACCTAACAGTATCGCCGGACTAGCGTCTAGTATAATCGCTTTGACTTCTCTCTGTAATTCTGAAAAGTTCATGATAACTGATACTCCTTCAAGCCATGTCAAATTTTG
>Ga0172381_10000541_pt1 | contig 45591 bp, 60 predicted proteins | sample Leawel6488metaG_FD_119754 | JGI IMG/M metagenome (GOLD analysis project Ga0172381, IMG submission 119754) | Leachate microbial communities from a municipal landfill in Southern Ontario, Canada - Leachate well 64-88 metaG | ecosystem: Engineered > Solid waste > Landfill > Unclassified | place... | reverse complement strand
TTGACTAATGCTATATTTATACAGCGATATGTATTTTCAAGTATCTTAGCCATTTCTGCAGTCTTAGGAGAAGATGCTACTACAACTTTTTCTGTAATATTGCTATAGAGCAAAGTCGCTAGCTCCGTAGACTGTTTTCCAATTCCTCCTACTACCTTTGGAGTATTCCAAAGACCATAGTTCTTGTTACCTGGGTCCTCCCTCTCTGGAGAAAAAGCTAAGAAGAAGTCCTCTTCTACCTCGAAATTATTCTTCTTTACTAACATTGGCAATACTATCTCTTCTGTAGTTCCCGGATAAGTTGTACTCTCCAATACGATTAGTTGGTCTTTACGAAGGTATTTAGATAAGCACTTTACTGTGTTCTTAACATGAGAAAGGTCTGGTCCCCCAACTAAATTTAGAGGAGTGGGCACACATATCAAAATACAATCTACTTGAGCAAGACGAGAAAAATCTGTAGTAGCAGAAAAATGATCCTTTTTAAAACTTTTACTATGAAATTCTTTTTCGTATTGTTTTATATAGATATTTTTTCTACTATTAAGAGCATAAACTTTCTCTCGATCTATATCAAAACCAACGACAATAAAATTAGCTTTTAGAAAAGCTAATGCTAAAGGTACTCCTACATAACCCATTCCTATAATACCTACGATAGCCTTCTTTTTCTCTATCTTCTCCCTTAAATTCATACTTTATATTTCCTTTCTTAGTAGATTTGAAAGATACTGTCCGTACTGATTCTTACCAATAGAATCTGCCAGACTTTTAAGATCTTGTTTGGTTATGTAGCCCATAAGGTATGCTATTTCTTCTAAGCATGCTATTTTAAGACCCTGTCGTTTTTCTACCACTTCTACGAATGTAGACGCTTCAAGTAGACTTTCGTGAGTCCCGGTATCCAACCATGCAAAACCTCTCCCTAGTATTTCTGTCCTTAGTCTTCCCCACTTCAAGTATATCTTATTAATATCTGTTATTTCTAATTCTCCTCGTTTAGAAGGCTCTAGATTCTTTGCTATGTCTATAACCGTATTATCGTAAAAGTAGAGCCCAGTAACGGCATAATTGGATTTAGGGTATCTAGGCTTTTCTTCTAAAGATAAGGCAACCCCATTTTTGCCTATTTCTACTACTCCGTAGCGTTCTGGATCGTTCACATAATAGCCAAAAATAATAGCCCCTTTACCATTATACATTCTATTTACAGAAGCGTTAAGTAAATTCGTAAGACCATGGCCATAGAATATATTATCCCCAAGAATAAGACATACTGAATCTTCACCTATAAATTCTTCACCTAAAATAAATGCTTCTGCCAATCCATTAGGTTTAGGCTGTTCTTGATAAGTAATATTAATTCCTAAATGTAATCCATTTCTTAGTAGAACTATGAAGGATTTCAGATCTCGAGGAGTACTTATGATTAGTACATCTTTTATTCCTGCCAGCATTAAAGTAGATAACGGATAGTAAATTAAAGGCTTATCGTATACTGGCAATAATTGTTTACAGGCGCATAGAGTTGCTGGATATAGCCTTGTACCGCTTCCTCCTGCTAGAATTATTCCTTTCATTATTCTATCTCCTCTACGAGGATTAAAGAGGGTCCGATTAAAGGGACTATTACTTGCTGCTTTTCATCTGTAGAGTAATCTATTATATGAGTATCTTTAATTTCAACTCTGGTAACTGTATATTCGTCTATAGCCGAAAGTGGACTAGAGTTATTTCTGAACGCTACTTGAATTTTAAACATTATTTTGTTCTCCGAAGATAACCAGAGGGATTAAAAGTCATAAGATGTCTTTCACAGTATTCATCCCTTTTAAACATAGTACGGTATTTAAGAAATTCTTGCACCGCTTCGAAAGGACCCTTTCCCCAAGCCCATTTAATAGGATGGCCACTAACATGTGTATCTTCTACAATAAGATAAGAATCTATAGAAACCATAGAAGAATAAATATCCAATTCCTTTAGAACATGATCGTAAGAATGCCAAGAGTCTAGGATAACCATTATATTTGTTCTATCTACGATTCTCTTTTCTATATCTTTTACTATGTGGTCACTCACACTAGAACCTATTAACTGAGTTACGTATTTATCCCATATAGGAGTAGCATGCCTGTTCATGACTGCCTTAGAGACTTTATCTTCAACATCCACAGTAACAACTATTCCAGGAATTTCCATCAGATTCATTAAAGAAGAGTAGAATAGAGCCGATCCTCCTCTTCCTGTTCCGGTTTCTATTATCATATCTGGCCTAACTGTAGAAATTATTTCTTGCAGAACTAAAGCATCAAATGGCAATTTCCACATAGGAACTCCCATCCAAGAAGTTCTTTCCCATATTCTTTGTTCTTCATAGTGCTGATGGAATTTATTTATACACTGGTTAAGAGAGCTACTAAATAACATTAACTTTCCTCCTCTTCATGGTTCTTAGTATTCTGGCAAGTTTGTTCTAATTCTCGTATAAAGATATAAATTCTTTCCAGTTTAGTGTCTAATACTGTTACCAACTGCCATCCCTGGTCACCTAAAATATTTAAATCGTTTATAGAACCAAAGAACATTCTTCCATTAGGCAGTTTATCCTCCACTCCCATATTGCTCATTCTCAAATATTCAAATTTCGGCTTTCCTTTCTTATCAGGGAGCTTACACTTACTCGATATCTTCCCACCAGAACTATATTCACAGTTTCTATTACAGTCGAAACAACTCTCAATTTCTAAAATCTTTCCCATTTTAGATCTCCTGTTTATAGATCTGAAAGGTTGATACCGTCTTCCTGCCATCTATACTCATAGTCGCTAGGAACGTAAGTATAGACTAAATTTCCATCTTTTACGTATTCTGGTTTAAGTTTTCCATCAAAATACTTATAGGGGTATTGGCCATTCCATTTATTAATTAGGATGTCTCTAATTGTATATCCTCTTCTAAATACGCTCTTAGTTCCTATAGTTTGCGGTAAACTAGAGACGAAAGTAGATTCGTTTATGAACGGCAAGTGAGGCACAGTACTTCTAAGAGGGAAGATACTATCAAATTCTATTTGAACCTTTTCTCCTCTCCAGAATTGTCTTCTGGCTGTAATAAGGGCAGCAGTAAGTTGGTTCCTAGACCAATTAAAGAGACCAGGATTTATTTTCCAACCAAATCTCTCAGCCAATTCTTTATCCGGTAAACCGCAACAGGAGAGAGTCATTCCAACTTCCTTAAAATCTGGATCTGATACAGCAAATAACATCTTATTCTTAAGACAGAATTCATACATATTTCTAACAAATCGCTCTTTTACCAGTCTATTTAATCTCTTATACGTTCCTCTTTTTGTTGGAGATAGTTTATTATAGTATTCAAAAGTATTTTTAACTCCTCCATATTGTTGAAGTATCTTTGCTAAATCTCCATGCCATGTACTCCCACCTTCTTGATCTTCCTGAAAATTAGCACAGTAAAATTCAGTACTAATAGCTCTCGCCCCAGCATCTTTCGCTTGCCTGATAAGATCCATATAGTTCTTATCAACATCTGATATTCCCAATATGAAAGGACGAAATCTAAGTATTACATAGTATCCCATGGAAGCCAACTTTTCCATGCTCTTTAATCTTTCCGTTGGTGTAGGAGCACCTTTCTCAACTATCTTCGCAAGCTCTTCTTTAGCTGTTACCATACTAATTTGAAAAGCAAAATTACCCTGTTTAGCAGACTTTTTAAATATACTAAGACAATTATCAAACTTCCTAAGATCCCCTTTAGTAGAAAATAAAATAGGATAATTAGATTCAGCTGCTGCTTCTATTATCTTCTCTCCTACTCTATATTGTTTCTCGAAATGGCAAAAAGGATCAGCTAAACCACCCCAGTGAAGAATGAATTTATGCCTGAAGAAGTATTTACGAAAACTTTTCTTCCCCTGATAATTTCCCTTCCCTTTCATAAGAGCACATATAACATCAGGAGGTACTGCTCCAAGTTCAAAAGGTTTTTCACTCCTGCGGTATGTAGGATTTAATTCCTTAAAAACGTGAGCAAAACAGTATCTACAGCCATAACTACATCCACCATACTGATCGAATGTCATAGGTAAGCTACAGTCAGGAACTTCACTTGATATTCTAGGAGAGGGGTAGTTTCTAGTTATTGTTTTATGCTCTCTAAAGAACTTCTTCAGCTTCATTCTTTTTTCTCCTACATTTCTTAGATTTTTGAGATTGTTTAGCTGGATGTTTCTTCGCATACCTACGAACAGCTTTCATCAGCCATTGGTTATCATCAAGTACAACATAATTATCCTTGGGATCGGTTACAAATCTTTGAAGTGTAACAAAATCTTCATCATTAGACACAACTAAAGTTATGAGCCTTTCTGATACTCTATTAAGAAGTTCTCCTACGAAGTTAAGAGAAGCTATCTTTCCAGGTTTTAAATACTCTAGTTCCAATTCTCTCTGCCTTTCTATAGGAACCCTTTCTAGCTTCTTAAGAAGTTTTCTTTGACCTTTTAATCTATCGTCTCTTGGGAATATTTCAAATATACGTTGAACATTATGCACGGTATCCTCCATCTTATTTAAGACTCCAAATCCTAAAAAATGTTTTCCTTCCGATTTACTAATAATGGCATTAGGATTACTTTTAATAATCTTATTCTGAAGTTCTCTTATAATCTCATTCTCTACTGCAAAGTTTTTCATTAGGTATTAAGAACCTTCCCTAATACTAATTCTGCAATACTTCTTATTTCTTTAAGAGCAAAGTGAGTATTGCTCAAATTAGTTTCTGTTAGTTCAGATGTTTCAAGAGTAAATTGTATCTCATCTTTTATTTCGTACAGTGGTCTCAAGACGCTTCTCATAAAGATAGTTCTGGTAGCATCATTACGTAATGCCCTCATACGATCGCTATACTTATCGTACATGTAAGCTTTAGCAATATTTTCTATACTACCCAAGTCTATAAGAAGTTGTTGCATATACACTCTAACGTCTAAAACTCTATCTCTGAAAGCTTGAGTTTCTTCAAGCAAACTTGATAATTTAAAAAGCTCTTTTCTTCCGTAAGACGATACTGGTACTCTTCTAAGTTCTCTATGATGTCTGGATGTCCTACTAAAGACTCTGAATGTTTTTAGTTCTTCTAGAATAGAAGGGTCTAATATAAACCTTTTAGAATTTAGTTTCTTCTTTAGCTGTCTAAGAAATTTATCTCCATGGTAGTTACTATCAAAGTTTGTACAAGCCTGAGCAAATTCATCAATATTGTATTTCTTTCTACAGACGGCGAGAGAAGAACAATCTCCACATAGGAGGTTTCTATTATGATGGCTTTTAAGAACTTTCTTACTGCGTTTTCTTCTTCGCTTTACCATTATTGCTACTCCACTATTGTTTTAGTTTTGATAAAACTAGAATATCTTTATTTATAAATCTTATAATTCTTATATTAGTATCCTCAAATACAATATCGTAAGAACAGGATTCTCTAATTTTACTATTGTAGCAGAATAGATATACGCTACTATAACGTATTTCTTGTTTTCCCTTTATAGTAAATTTATACCCTAATACGTAGGTAGCTGCTCTATAGATTTCTTTAATTATTGCTCCGTATCTCTTTTTTTCAGGATTCTGTAATATAAGAGCATTTCTTAATTTAAGCGCATAAGTTTTATCATCTATCTGTGCTATTCTACTTTCTGGAAGCTCCATCCATGGTATTTCCATTCTATATATCTCTTAGTTTTCCGGATTTTGATTTTTTCTTTTCCGTTTTGCCACTTAAACTTCTGGCAAAACTTCTATGCTCCTCCAACCATAAACCGTATTTCTTAACGACAGCTGAGAACTCTTCCAAGTCGTGCTTCTTAAGCGTCCACTTTACTTTTTCATTCCTATCAACGCCTTTCTTAATGTGCAAGAGTTCATGGAGAAGTAAGGCTTGTCTTTGCTTCTTTGTTGCATCCTTCCAGAATGTATCCCAAATATAGACAATAAAATCATATCCAGTAAGATAGTGGATTAGAGCAGAGGCTTTTATACATTTACCTAAACAATTCGATTTTTTAGATTCCAGCAGTAGAAATTTTATTTTAGCTCCTTTAGCTTCGAGAGTTTTCTTTCCAGAGTATATCATTTTATGAGCTATCTTCGCAAGTTTACTACTTTCATAGTATTTCATATCCTGCCTCTCCTATAATAATGGAAAAACGTATTTAGCATCTAGCTTAGTTGATGAAATTAGAGCTACTTTATCGAATACAGTAAGTTTAATAATTCCACTTGCCAATCCGAGCAAGTCTAATACCATTTTATTGCTAATAAAGAACTTATGATCTTTCCCTTCTTTCTTTTGAACTTTGAGATTATAAGAAGCTTTATTTCCAGACATTTCAGCTTTCATAGAAACCTTACTCCCTTGAACAACGGATTCTATTTTTAATTCATTAGCTTTAGTATTAGCTGCTATACTGGACATTGATTCGATGGCAGTTTTATACTTTGCAGAGTCTACCAAAAAACTCACTTTAGAGTTTTTTGGAAGTTGAGCCATAAATTCTTCTGCACTACTATCTTTTTTAGTCTGGAATGTTGGCAATTGACAGTCTATAGCACCGGTTTTTATTCTTATTTGTTTAGAATCTGTTCCCAGTTCTGCCTGCTTAGCTCCTGCTATAATCCCCATTAAGTTCTTCATGGCATCAAAGTCTACACTTATTTTGAATCTATCCAATTTAGTAGTAGCTTTAAATACTCCTCCTCTATAGCTATCATTAGTAGAAAGAATAAGCTCTCCAGATTTTGTAATTTTTACAGTCAGATCTTTAGTATCTTTTCCTGCTAATATGGCAGCATAGTTAAGAGCTGATATTCCAGATGATAGAACTGCAGGATCTATTCTATTGTTGACTTTTATCAATTTGAGGGGTTTGGCTTTAAGGACATCTTTAGGATCTATAGTAACAGACATCTTACTTGTAAAAGCTCCAGATTTTAGTTCTATAGCAGAGTCTACTAGAGCAAAAGATACAGTATCTTTAGGAAATGTAATATTACATATCGAACTGTAATCCACAGCAAAAGAACCATGTTCACATTCAGTGGCAGGAATCTTATAATTTAGCCAAGTATTCTTTTCTCCACAGCTGACAAGGACTTCCTTACTTTTCTTTTCAACTACGAAAAGTATTCCTATATTACTCTTACCAAATATCGTTGTTATTATTCTAGTCAAGCTCTTCAGATCTTCTCTCTTTACGATGAACTTCATGAGATCCTCCTTTTTTCGATTTATTATCTTTTTTATCTTCCATCCATTCTTTTAGTATCATTCTATCAAAATCCGCTTTCATAGCAAACGGAAATGTTCTCTGATTTCTTGCTTTTTGCTGATTGACTGATATGATTCCAGTCTCTCTGGCAGTTTTACTATATACCCAACTCCATACATTGTCGGCATTTTCTTTCATTGCTCTAGAGTACCTAACAATTTCTTCTTCCCCAGCTTGGGCTAAGAATATAACAACAGAATTTGTATTTCCAGCAAATATCTTTCCGTATCTAGTTGCTGCCTGTAAAGATTTCCATTGTTCGTCTCTTTCTTCTTTTAGCATTGAAGCATAATCTATTATATACACATCAAAATTATAAGGCTTGAGCCTGAGTAGAACTTCCCTTGCTAATAGATCTTCATTTGGAGTATAAATTGAATATCTACAGTTATTCTTTCTTCCAAACTTTTCAAAACTAGACCATGCCATTTCTACTTTTCTTTTATCATAGTCTGTCATCTTTCCTAAAGTAATTTTAGAAAGCTTCATTTCTGCTAAGTTGGCCATCATTCTACATATTACTATTTCTCTATCCATTTCCAATGATACTAGAGAAACATTGAATCCTTTAAGGTACATGTTAATTAGTAATTGGATAGCCATTGCACTCTTTCCACCAGAAGTTGTTGCTGCTACAATAACTAAACCAGATCTTCTGAATCCTCCATTTTCTGAGTCGAAAGGTTTTATGCCAGTTGGTATAAATTCAAGTATTTCCCCCTTTATTATTTTCTTTACTAACTCCTTACTATTACTCCCTTTCCCTATATGAACAATAGTATCCCCAGAGTCTGCTGTCTTTACTGCTAATAGTGTATCTTCCCATAGTTTTATAAGTTCTTCTGTATCTACTTTACTCTCTCCAATTATATCAGAAGACTTTAATAGGCTTTCTTTAAAGACTCTAAATTTTCTATATGTTTCTAGAATATCTATAAGAGCTAAAGCATCTTGTTTGTTATCCAACTTTCTAATTTTACCTTTAAGGAGAATTCTAGCTGATTCTGGAAGAGCAGCGTCTTCTCTAAAATTTATAAGTCTAGGTATTGGTTTATTTCTCTTAAGCAATGTAAGAATTCTATTGTAGATTAGAGATATATCTTCATGGCCAAAATGAGAAATATTTAGAAAGCCTAGTAGTAAGGATTTTACAGTATCATTTCCATTACAGATACTTGCAACAGCGGCAAGTTCGCTATGTATTGCAACGCTTTTCATAGATTCCTTCTACTTTGTAAGTTTATATCCGGTGGGATGCAATATGATATCCACTGGATGCCTTAGAATTTCATTGAAAAAGGAGTAGGCATCTATTCCTCCAATAACTAATATTACTGTTCCACTATTACCTTGTTTAACTAAAACATCTCTTATCTTAAGAGTCCTTCCAATATCTATTTTATCCATTATATTATATACAAAGGAAGCTTTTAGCAGGGAATCGTCATTAGGTACAATAGCGGAAGCGTCTGCTATAGTTACATACTCCCCTCTTTTTATAGATTTCATGAATAGAATGGAAGCTAATTTCATGGCTAACTCGTCAGTTGGCTCTGAACTAATTCCTATAATACTATTATTAGGAAGTTCCTCACATAATTTATCAAACCATTCTTCTTGTGTAGAGGATCTTATCTGCTTAACATGAGTACCTCTTTCGTATATAATAGTACCAAATTTAAATTCTAAGCCATTTCCATTTTGAGCATAACGGTAAGGCAACCCTCTAGCTGCTGCTAGACTAGTACTTCTATTTCTCTTTTTTATCATTATTGTTCCATCCTAATAATTCTTTCTACCATTTCTTAAGTTCTCTTTGCTCTTCATAGCTATCACTTACTATAAAATTTTCTCTGGTATGTATTCTATCAGCAATCCGTTTGCAGTTCGATAATACGATATTACTAACGGTAAAATTATGGTTATCTTTCACCTCCAAACAATATGTCCAATTTTTACCTTTTGTAGGATCTTGTTTCTCGACTATCGGTTCAGCATAGTATGGTTCTGAATGTCCTAAATTCCAGAGGCTTTTCTTGAACTTTATAGAGTTTCGTATCTCTTCGGGTAACTTATACCTCATGCTCTCTATAATATAGGGAGCAATACCTCTAAAGAATCTATTAGCAGAGTTCTCTCCATTATTTCCATTTCCTATATAAATAAAATAGTGAAGTTTTCTAGAAGGCCTACTAACTTTTCTTTTTACCCTGGCCATAATTCCAAATTTTGTTCTGAGAATACCTGCTAATAGTTCATTATTTTTTTTAGAGAAAGACTCGCTAGATATTCCAGCTGAGGAACCATGAAGATATCCATCATCCGTATACCAAGCAGCTAAAGTTAGCCAAGAGAACTCGTCTGGAGATAGATCTTTAGGGACTATCTTTTTACCTTTAGGATACCAACGATTTCTTTGCTCAGTAAACCAGGCACTTGCAGTGGAGCTAAATGATACTGTACCTAATTTATTTTTACGATTTCTCTCTACTAGAGGTTTAATGCCTAAATCTTCCAAGGAATCCCTTTTTAATTCGATCCACTTTTTTTGTAGTTCCCCATGACAGGAAGATAGGCCTGCTCTATTCTTAATGTTTTTAATAGGAATATACGAGTCTCCCAACATCGTTCCTATATACAGTTCCTTTTGTTTACTATTAGGTGATTTCTCTGTTGTTAGTATCCTATCATCTTTTCTCAGAGAATCTACTCTTACTTTGCCTCGTTGAGTAAATACTTCATGATCTTCCGTCAAAAATACTCCCCTATCTCTTCTAAGATAGTTTTTGGAGGCATATTTATAAGATAAAAAATACCATCTATGACCTTTAATACTATTCCTTACCCATCCTATAACTGGTTTAGACTCTAATTTATTTGTTTTAATATTAAAAGACTGGATGGAATACTTATCTTTATTATTAACAATAGTGCCTATATTCTTCTTTCTACCATTAGCAAGATTAACTTTGCTTCTGTAGTGAAGACAAGCATAAACGACTTTATGTCCAGTATCTAAGAAATAACGAATTATAGGTTGAGGTTTTCCCTCATAGGGAGTACGTACTCTGCTGCATTCCTGATAATAATTCTCTTCAAATGCCATGGGGCATACATTATAGTATGCAGACCACATAGGAACGTCTAATCCAAACTTAGCCAACTTTCTCGAAGCAACAGTAACTTTTAGAGTTCCTTTACGGGCTTGTGCCAGAATCCGATCACGATCGCTCTGCCCATGAAGAGCTCCAGTAGGTATCCCTTTAGAATTTAATAATTTAGCTAAGTATTTTATGTGATTAACTCTATCACTAACTATTAAAACATGGTAACCAGCTTTAACATCTTTTAAGGCGTAGTCTACGATAAGCTTATTTCTTTTTTCATTCTTGCATAGATTATTGATGAACGTTGTCCACCAAGAAAATGGGAGTACTCTATGATTAGTACGAACATAAGTAACTTTACAAATCATACTATCCGCTTTTCCGATAGAAGTAACTGGCCCGATTATTTCATCTGATAGAACGTGAAGTTCGTCTTTCCTAATTGGTGTAGCAGTAACTCCAAGACGGTAGTAGGAATTTATCTTATTAATTACTTTACGATAGTAATGGGAAGCGCAAAGGGAACATTCGTCTATAGCTACTAATCCAAAACTATTAGAATTTTCTTGGAGAACTTTCCATCCTTTATCTTTCATTATCGATTGATAAGTAGCTAATATAACATCATACTGATTTATTTTACTCCACTCTATCCTTTTTAGGATTCCTACAATAGGTTTTCCATGAACTCTTCTAATATGTTTTAAATTAGTGTGCTTTTCAAAAGTTGTTAGATACTGATCTAAAAGCTCTTTTTGATGTGCTAATATCAATGTCTTTACTCCCAACTTACAAGATATGTAGCAAGCCATAACAGTTTTTCCAGATCTAGCTGGAGCTTTTAACTGACCATATCTGTATCTAAGCCATTCTTTGACAGTATTCTTTTGATTAGCCCATAGTTTTCCAGTAAAGGATAAGTCGTACTCCATCGCTGGTTTAGCTCTCCTATCTTTAGCTTCAGAAACTAGATCACTAAATACCCTATATAGTTTTTCTAGATTTCCTCTACAAAAGGCAGTTTTCTTTTCCCCTTTTCTAAAGGCTTGAACTGTATAACCTTCTTCCCCTATTATAGTAGTATAAGCTCTTCTATGTTTAGATTTAACCAGAGAATTGGGAATGTACAGCTGATCACTAAGAATTATTTTCTTCATCGTCATTCGTTGACCGTTTGCACCCTTCTTCTACAGAATGAAATTTATGACATTTTTCACAATAAGATGATGGGGAATCAGATGTAATTGTAGCATCCCCTGTTATTTTTTCTACCATATCTATTCTCCTTATTTTTCGTCTCCCCAGTCTTCCAATCCTTGAGAATTTTCTCCTTCGGATTCTTTCATTCTTAGTATTAGAGAACTAGGATATTTTTGACTATGCTCTTTAGACTCTCCAGTTTCATATATCATCATTCTATTCATACTATTCGTATTAACTATATGTATTGGCCTCTTAGATCCACTTTTATTCTCTGTCTTTCTTTTTCTTTTAGCTTTTATCATAAGGACCGAGTTGGATACAGCTATCACTTCTCCGAATATAACCTGTGTCGAAGAGTCTCTAACTAAAGCAATTATATCCATCCCAATAAAATTAGAGAAAGACTGTATAGTTTTATGGTCACTAGTCTCTAGTCGGCTGAGATATACGTCTACTATATTTACTAAAGGGATGGATAGTATTATTTTTCTTCTCCGTTTTAATTTTTTACAGTCCAAGAAAAGCATATCCGCATCTATACCCACGCATTTCCCTTTAAGTTTTGATACTTTATTGTAGACTATTTCTACTTCAACATCTTTTCCTATTATAGATTTTAGAGAAGTCCCTATTTTACTTTTCTTTTTTGACTTTAGCATTCTTCTTCTTTCTAGCTTTATGTTCTGTAGGAGACTGTTCTTGTTCTGTAAGTAATTTTATATCTTCCAGATTTACTGTTCTAGTAAGGCATAAACCTTCCAAAGAGTCTAGAGTCGCCTTCCCACTACTAATATCGGAGAATACAGATTTTAATCTCTCGTTATACTTTCCAGATAGATATTCTTCTATAGAATTATCAACTATTCCATAACGTGCTTTTGTACGAGGTAGACGAGATACTCTTCTAGTTCCTATAATATATTCCAGTATCTTTCTAGTAAGACCTTTTTGCTTCTTCTTCGATAAAGATTTTGTAGATCTTTTGATAAGCGATGCCAAAGTCTGGTCATTTTCTTTGGCTGTTTCTTTAGTTACTTCTTTTACTCTTTTATTTTCTACTTTTATAGTTGGAACACCTTCGGAGCAATCCTCTAATGCTGTATTAAGAATGTCTGGTTTTATATGGAAATATTCTGCGGTATCATCGCCATTGCGCATAACGGCATCAATTAGTTCTAATGGTTGTTGCTTTAGTTTTAATATGCTATCAAATAGAATTATTTTTAATTTAGATAGATCATGTTTAGAATTATAATGCTGTAATACTGGAATGGTATCCATTAATATTACTTTTGTTCTATCTGTTTCCTTACTGAGGAATGCTTTTAATTTCTTATCTTCAGAGTGATTGACTGTAGAGATAACTATAGGATAAAACTTTTCTCTATCGATAATGAGGTTTATTACAGCAGGGGTGTACTGAGTGAGTCCTATCATTTCATCGCCTCCTTTACTTTTTTATAGTGCTGAGTTTACCAAAATCTGTGTATAAAATTTTATCAAAGTCCTCTAATGGTATTCTTGTTTGGATTTTTTTATTTTCCATATTAGCAGGACTAAGAACGAATAGACTGTCATATTTCCTTTTAAGGAATGGAATTAAGGTATTTCCAAATAACTCAGCTCCATTATCATCAACATTAGCATCCACTTCATCTAGAACTATCATATTACTTCTTTTAGTGGTAGGGACAAGACCTGAAATTACAGGAATAAGGAGTAGCATAAGTCTTTTCTTATAGCCACCGCTCAAGAATCTTACACTATACTCTTTTCCAGTTCTACCTGTAAAGTATATAGAAGAAGTTCCCATCTTCTTAACTGCTGAAAACATAATTGGATAATCAAATATCATTGGAGCTAATGTATTTGCATAATTGACAACAACATTATTTATAGCATGTATTCTATCCAATTTTAATTTATCTGGAGCATAAGCCGAGTGAAGTGTAGTTAGGAGATTTCTATTATACTCATACAGCTTTATTTTTTCCTCTTTAGGAATAAGCTTCTTCAATTTCCTATTTAGTTCTAAAATCCTTTCTAACTCTGTTTCATATTTCCCAATTTTTATTCCTATCTTACTATTACTAGTAGAAAGTTTTATTCTTTTCTTTTCCAATTTCTCTATTTTACGACTAATTAGTCCTACAGACATATCTACAGGATCTATGTCTTTTAATTGATTTTCAAGAGTTTTAGCCTCTCTCGATTCTTCTTCAAGCTTTTCTAATTCTTCTAGATTTCTTTCTATTTCTGGCAGCTTTAGAATAGCAATTTTATGCTCTGCTAGATTGAAATTGGCAAATTCTTCTTCAAGTTTTTCCTTCTTAGATATTAATAGAGATAGTGAATTTATCTTTTGAGCCAGTTCCTTCTTTTCAATTAGTTTTCCTTTAGGAGCCTCTTCTATTCTTATTTGTAGAGCATTTATACGATTTATTGCTTCTAGCTGCTCTTTTAAATTCTTAAGAGACCTACTTATAGATATTAAATCCGATTCTCTTTTTTTAAGAGATTCTTCCCTTTTAGATATTTGAAGTTTTGCATACTTGGGACTATCTAGAGGTCTGAGGCATCTCGTACATATGGCTTTCCCTTTTAATTTTATCAGGGATTTTATTTCCTTCTTCGACTTCTTAACTATTATTTCAGCAGATATTTTTTCTTTATTTAATTTTTCTATTTTTTCTTCTACGCCATTATCTTTGATTTTTGCTTGCTGAATTTTAAGTTCTGATTCATACTGAACTCTCTTCTGTATTTTATTAGCTTCCGATGCCTTTAACCTGAGTGCCATTATTTCTTTTTCTATGTCTTCCAGTAAAGAATCTTTTTGATATCCGAGATTCTTAGAAAGAGTCTCTACTTCTAATAGAAGTGATTTCCTACGTTTTCCTTTTTCCGTAAGTTCTCTATAATTATTAGCTTTTATTCTTATGCTCTCTTTCTCTTTAAGCACTTTATCTAAAGGTACAATCTTTCCAAAACTAGAGAGTTTCTTAATTATAGATTCTCTATTCTTCTGTTTAGATAGAGTGTCTTGTAGTACAGCTATTCTTCTATTTGTTTCTGAGCTGCTAAGTTTTATAGCTTTTAATTTCTTATGAAGAGAACTTAGTTTCTTTTCAACAAGAACTTTTTCAGGTAATGTTGACAGTTCTTCTTTAAGAGTGTCTGCGGAAAATCTAAATCCTTCTATCTCATTTATCTTGGTATTTACTTTACTCAGTTTGTTCTTTAATTCCTGTCTTATTTCATCATAGACATCTAATCTGAAAGCAGCACTGAAAAATGCAGAATGGTCAGATGGTTTTCCATATATAAGAGTATGGAAATTATCCTGAGTGAGAAAGTGAAAATTATAATATTCTTCACTAGTAATTGGTATAAGATTTCTTATGAAGGATTCACATTTTGGTATCCCACCGGCAATCTTAAGATTCTTTCCATTCTCGTATATACGATATCCATTTCCAAGTTTCTTATGGTTAAAAAACTGCTGAATTATATATCTCTTATCTTCTATGTCTAAATCCACTTGACCAAAATAATTGTTTTCTGCTATTTGTTTACGCTGACCTCCAAGTGGAGAAACTCCAAATACAATATTACATAAGATTGTAAATATAAAACTTTTTCCTGCTCCATTCTTCCCTCCTATAAATACTGCTCCTTGTTTATCTAAAGGGAAGTCTACCTCTTTATAGAATCCTGCATTCTCAAAGTGTAAGTGTCGAAAGCGTATCACTACTTCTCCTTTCCATACCCTTTATCAGATTCTATTCCAGCTCTAATAGCGGTACCTGAATGAGCAGCGATATCAGACGGTGGTTCGTGATATACGATCTCGTATCCTACTCCTCTACCATAATTTACTGAGTCTATATCTGGAATTACACTTATTAATACTCTTCCTTCAGCGACTAAGTCTACTAGTTCGTTATTGAGTTCCATAAATATCTTATTAGCTGATTTAGGATTGGTTTGGGGATCTACTTCAACATCTCTTATCGCAATCCAAACTTTTTTACCTTTGTTGAGTTGTTGATCTATCAACCACCGGTGTCCTGGATGCCAATTCTGCCATCTTCCAATGTAAAGTGCAAATACTGGTTTCATACTAGAATCCTCCTTATTTCATATTTTGTAATGTAGTCCTTGGTACTTCTATATATCTATGATCTACTAGATATTCTACTATTGTTGTAACACATTGTGTTACAGACAGAATATTTGTATATAAGTGTATCTCTGGATCTTCTGGAATCTCGTAGGGAGCACTAATTCCAGTAAACTCTTTTATTATACCCTCCTTAGCTTTCTTATAGGCTCCCTTAGGATCTCGAATTTCGCAAATATTAACAGGACAATCAACAAATATTTCTACAAAGTCTCCTCCTGCTCCCAATTCTCTCGCTAACGCTCTATCCTTTTTATAAGGAGAAACAAAAGCTACCATATTTATAATTCCAGCATCCCTAAATAGTTTTGCTACTTCTCCTATTCTTCGTATATTCTCCTCTCTATCTTCCGGGGAAAAACCTAAATTTTTATTTAATCCGTGTCTTATATTATCCCCATCTAGTATATAGGTATGGTGTCCTCTTCTATATAGAAATCCTTCTAATGCTACTGCCAGAGTAGATTTTCCGGAAGAAGGTAATCCAGTAAACCAAATTGTAAAACCTTTATGTTTATTCATAAATTCTCTATTTATCCTCGATATAGTCCCTGGATGCCATTTAATATTAGTAGACTTCTGTTCCGTCATATTATCTCCTTAGAATTCTTTTGTTCGTAATTCTGGATCTTTCAGCATTAGAAGTTTTAAGAGTTGAATGATCCATATTCTCATAATAGTATCTACTTCACTGCCTTTTTCTAGGAGCGAGACCAAATCTTCTAGATTATTCATTCTAGAAGAGTCAGCTAACTTATGAATATTGTACTTGCACTCATCACATCTTTCAAATAGACTTTTCAAATTTTTATCTATTTCGTCAGTAATTACTATTCCATGTTCGCAACAGAATACCTTTCCGCAGTTATGGCAGATATGAACTGAAGGAGCAACTTCTTTTCCGCAGATATGACAATGCCAATCATCTTTTATAATCTCTATCTTCCCTGTCATATTATATTTCCTCTTCTATCATATATCTTACTAGAGTTCCATGACTTCCCCAGTTTTTGGTACCGTATCTCTTATCTATTTCTTCTGATCTTTGTTCAAATTTTCTCTTACATTCTTCCTTATTATCATCGATATCGTATAAAGTTAATCCGTCATGAGATTCAACTAATACAGCCCACCCTTCTTTAATATTCTTTTCCATGATTCTACCCCCACTAATTATTTATTGCTTTTTACCATTCCTATAATATTGAGAGTAGTACTAACTAGTAACTGTCTACCATCAATGGAATAACGTATTTTACTAGCGGTATCAACTAAAGCATTTAGAACAGCTACAGAGTACTTTGTAGTAATATCAACTTTATACTTATCCATTTCTGCAAAGAAATGCATGTATTTAGCATAAGTAGCACAAAGTTTACTATTAATTTGCTTATAGCAGGTATTGATATGATAGTCCGTAACTGCTCTTAGGAAACTCTCTAGATTTACGGCTTCATTTACAGCTTTAATAGCGGAGGTATATTTTCCAAGATAGACACTTAGAAGATATTGGAGAGCTAGCTCATCGCTTGTTTGTCCTATAGCTCTTCTTACAATTTTCAGCAATTTCGAGCTTGGCAAACCTTTACTCTTCTTAGCAGCTAAATAGTTAGCAACGGCTTCTAATCCTTGAAGAGAATCCCTAGGCTGGCCATTACACATCTGAGCTATTTCTAAAAGAACATTTCTTTCTATCTTAATATGCTCTTTCTTACATACCCCTCTTAATAACTCTACTGTATCTTCAGGAGGAACTGCTCGCATCGGAAGTTTTAAGCATCTGCTATAAATAGTATCTAAAAGCTTCTCTGGTTCTGTCGTTATCAGAATCCATATAGTATGTGGCGGTGGTTCTTCCAGGGGTTTTAGTAAGGTAGAGAAGGCATTCTTTGTAGCTGCGTGTATTTCATCCAGTAAGAAAATACGAAAGTTAGACTGTGGTTGGTAGCTAGCAGAACTGGTTAGCTCTCTCATGTAATCTACTCCAGTTTTATCACCCATATTTATCTCGTGAACATCTGGGTGATTTTCTACCCCTCTAACACAGCTAGAACAAGATCCACAGGGAGGATGATCACCTAAGCAATTAGCATAGAGAGCTATTATTCTTGCCAAAGTCGTCTTTCCCGTTCCTGGTTCCCCATGAATAAGTATGCTGCGAGCTATCTTCTTACGAGCAAACATTCCAGCAACGATTCTAACCGTAGACTCTTGACCTATAAGATCCTCTAATTTATTCGGTCTGTACTCCAATGAAAAAGAATTATAAGATTTTAGCATAATTGTCCATATCTCCTTTAATAAAATTGGTATTCCTTCTAACTAAAGTATAGCTTATTCTAGTAATAATAGAAAGTTTGAGAGAGTTTAAAAGCTAAAGGAATACAGGAACTTAAAATATTTATTGCTCACGTTTCGTCTCCTACTTTTAGGTAGGAGATGATGTAATCTCTGATAATATCTCTATAGAAATACCTCAATTTTGGACCTCTCAATCCAAGTTCTGATGCACTTAGAGCAGTAAGGATAGGTACAGTTTCAGTCCAGTGGCAGAAAGCAATAGTTTCTATCATAGTTGGTCTCAAGAATCTCCCTAGTAACCGTCGAACTTGAGATAATTTAGTTCGAGTATAAAAATAAACTGGAGGATCTTGACTCAGATACTCTTTAAACCATTCTTTAAGAGGTTCTTTATCTGTATGATAACTAACAAGAATTTCCGGTATAGCAACTTTTAATTCTTGACGTAATATTTCAAGACGAAATGGTTTATTAGACTCTTTGCACTGAATCATTTCGTGAACAAGATTTAGTGCAAAGTAGTCTGTATCCTCTAAAGATTTAGGATCCATGACTAACTTATCTTTAGTGTAGAGCAAAGAACCATGAGGAGCAGACTTTAATCTATTTCCTATAAGGGTAGAAATCCAATTCCCTCCTATAAATATAGTATTATTTGCTGTGTAGTCTGTAATAAGATCTTTTAGCATCTGATCTCTCATTTTAGATAAGGCTTTGCCATATATTTCAGAAAATTTTGTATTAAGTTCTTCTACATTATCTCCTTCTTTAGGTTCTAGTATCTGCAGTGTAAACTTTATTTCAGAAGATTCCATATTTAGCCCCTGTTTCTGATATTATAACATCTTTAAGTATCTCTAAAGGAACTACAGAAGTTCCGAAAGTACTAACTGCATAATGAGCGCAATCGTTAGCTATTTTGCAAGCAGTAACAATATCTATTCCTAAACACTGACAGGTAGTAATAATTGCTATTACAGTATCTCCAGCTCCAGTTACGTCGAAGACTTTTACGTCTTTAGAAGGAATAGTTACCCAGTTAGAATCTGGATCAGAATTATGTATAACCATTCCTTCACTCCCCTTAGTTTCTATGATGTAAGATACTCTAGGAACTCCAGTCCGACGTATTTCTTTTAATTCTTTTTCGTTAGGAACAATAGCAAAAATTCCATCATACAACATACTATTAACAGGTTTTGGGTCTGCTATTATTAGTGGGATGCGACTAGTAAGAGCTTTTAGAACATATCTAGATACTACTCCTTTATTGTAATCCGATATTATAGCTGCATCGAACTTTAGAGAAGTACAGAGAGACTCGTATAGGATATTAGAGATATGACTTCTCATTTTATCATCCGATAAATCCATATCGTAATCTATTCTAAGCATCTGAGTAGATCTATGAGAAGCCATTATTCTTATTTTTTCTGTCGTTTTAACTTTATCATAAGTTATAAGTCCGTCTATTCCTGCTCCTATATCGAGCAATAGGTCTCTAAGGACAATTCCATAATCGTCATTCCCTCTTAGACCGCAGAATTCTGTTTCTACTCCAAAACCTCTTAAATTAGCAACAACATTTCCTGCTCCGCCTAACTTATGAATTTTCTCTTTTGGAACTACTATAGGAACGGGAGCTTCTGGAGAGATTCTTGTTACGTCTCCTATTATATAGGTATCCAACATTATATCTCCAACAACCAATATTCTTATGTCTTTAAGAGATTTCATACAAACTATGCTCCCTCTGATATTGGAATATCTATTTCCCGTAAAGCATGTAGAAAGTTATCTACTATATCACTTCCGTCTGGTTCTGTAAATAATAAAATCTTAGAAGAGTGATCCTCTGAAAAATTCTCTACTTTCTCTTTTCTAATTTCAGCCTGAACACATACAACGGCTTCTTTCCGACTTAATACTATGAGCAATTTGAGCCATTTGGCTTCTTGCTCGTTTAATTTTAGAGTTACTATCTTTTCAATTTTAGACTCCATATTACTACCCCTAGGCAACTTTTAATTGTTGCTTAATAGTATTGATTATTTTCAAACACTGCTTAATCTTTTTACTCTTATAGTTCTTTTCCTTGAGAAATTCTACAAGTCCATCTGTAATCTTCCCTTTCAATTCGTATTCACTTATAGGTTGATTCTTTCTAATATAATCTGTAGCAATTACATTATCCGGCAAGTTTTCTTTTCTAAGATCTTTACTTTTAAGAAGAACTTTAACATAAGCATCTTTTGGTATATGCTCACCTTCCCTAACAACAACTAATGGTTTTACTGTTTTAAGAGATACAAGTTTTGGCTTTGTTGGATGTTTAGTGTCTACTAACAGAATACCTTTTGGAAGTTGTTCATCGAACCTATGCTGTATTGGAGAACCAGACTGAAAAGCATGAGGAAGTTCTAACTTCTGGAATTTATGAACATGACCCATAGCAAAATAGACTATCCTTTTGAACTTCTTCAATTTAGCAATGCTACTCCCTTTAAGGGTACGACCGCTATCAGTTACTGCTCCTAAAGTAGCTTGGTGACCCATTACTATTACTGGCTTATTATTTTTAGGAAGTTTATTAAGTAGAATTTTTATTAATTTAGTCCTAAAGGTAGGAAGAGCCAGGATGTAAGCTTCTGGTAGGTCTATTACTTCTGGATTTATTTCAGCTATGAAAGTATTCTTAAACTTCCCTTTTTCTTGAAGTAATTTGAGGAAATGTATCGAACTTGTTTTAGAATCTACTGAATCATGATTTCCTTCTAATAGTATAGTGATAAATTTTCTATCGTAATGTAAGACTTTCTTAAGAAGTAAGTCTCGTTCTAGTTGAGTGGGTTCATTCTTCTGAAATATATCCCCTGTTATTAAAACAATTTTAATTGAATTTCGTTCGGCTATAGAGTAGATCTCATCTATTTCTTTTGTCGATCTCTCTAGGTAATTTGGAATATTTTTAAATCCGCTTCCTATATGCGGACATGAAGTATGAATAAACCTCATCACTTCCCAATTTTATAGTTTAAGCATCTTGTAATTTCTTCGACTGGAGGTATCTTTCCATCCCATATTTTTATGGGATCTTCAGTCTTTGCATCTATAATTACTACAGAAGGGGTATTTTTTAATTGAAACATCGCAAATTCTGCAAGAGCAGCCATATCCGTTCCAATATCCATTATATCAACTTTTAATCCTCCAAAGTTACTGGCTAACCATTCAGAATTATTCTGAGAGACTGCACATCTTTTACATCCCCTTTTTATATAGACATGTACTACACTTTCCGCCATTTTTAATCCTCATTAGTAAATGTTATAATTCTAAGCTATTTTCTTAAAATATAAATTAAAAGCTTCTCCAGTCCTAAGTTGTTTTTTACATTTAGCTCGAAGATCTGCTGGTTTCTTTAATCGAAATCTTTTCGCTACTATTCTTTTATTTGGATTGAGTATCAGCTCCTTGAGTTCGTTCCACTTCCATCCTCTATTGTTCCAAGGACCAGGAATAGTTAAGCGAAATCCTCTTTTTGTTCCTTCTATCTGACCAGTTTCTAGAAGATACTGATAAGTGTCCCAAAAAGGATCAAATCCAAAACCACTCTGACCATTATGGGATACCCATATTCTTATAACGGATTTACGAAAGGGAACAAATACCTTATTTTTAATGGTTCTTATGTTAACGTATCTGTATATATCTTTTCCCTCTTTGTTACAGCTTGGTTCCTCTTCTAACATTCCACTTCCACCAGGAGCGGAAACCGCACTCAATCTAAGTCTAATATCAGAATAGAATCTTGGAGCATTTCCACAAGGTTCGTATTCTGGATTTCCAAAATTCTTTCCTATTCGCTCTCTTAGTTGGTTAACTGCTATTACAGCACAACGCTTTCTCCCTAATTTACTTCTTATTAAAGGGATATAAGTGCTAAACATCCGAGCAGCAGCACCTAAAGGATTCTTAGAACTATCTTCGTCCTTTGCTTCTGGTACCATAGCTGGTAAACTATCTATGAACCAAACCATTTGCATCTTACCATCAGGTACCGGAAACCAATACTTTCCCGTTTCAGTAAGTAGTCTTTCACTAAACTTTGCTTTTATTTTCTTTTTCTTTCTTTCTTTCTTAGTTACTGTTCCTCCTGGAGGAGTACTAAATACAAGATACCATTGACCGTCTCTGTATAATTTATCTGGAAGAGCTTTAAGAACATTATGAATATAGCGAAATACTGGTTCTCCTATATCTGGCTGATGATATCTACATTTAGGAAGAACGTCCCACTTCCCTCCTTCTCCTCTTCTTCCGAATACATCATCTATACTATTAATCTCTAGGATGCCTCCAGCATAGACAGGATCTAACGATGCTTCGTGATCAAAAAATTCTCCAGGTATCTCTACAGTAACCATTTCTTTTATGGCTTGATAGAGAAGGGTGCTCTTTCCAGAGGCTTCTGGTCCGAATAGTGTAATCCATCTATTAGGTGCCCACCCTCCTCCTGTTATTAGATCACATACAAGGCTTCCTGTTGATAGAGCATCTTCTACATAACTATCTCTCCTCAATGATATAGGAGCTAAATCTTCTTGAGAACAGAGCGCATCTAGATAATAGGAATCAACACTCCCATCCACATCTATTAGGAAAGAATTCTTCTTTTTAGATCTTCTTTTTTTGCTTCTCATAGAATCTTTCTCGTTAGTTTGTCTCTCATTTTTTCTTTCTCCTGGATCTCCATACGATCAAATATATGGCTAACATACATATCGGCATGATGTAATATTAATGTTAGTGGATACTCGTGATTACTAATATCTCTACCAGAACTAACATACATCCCATTATGGTATAAGATAGCTTGAAATTCATCATCTTCAAGTTTGAATTTTAATTCTTGAAGAGTAGCTAAGGATCTTGCTGCGTGTGGTAGTGTTCTAGAAATTTTATCGTTATAGAAATAGGTTCCGCCTTCGGTTGGAAGATAGAAATTCTCGTCTCTAGTTCCGATCTTCCCAATATCATGAAATAGCCCAACGATAATTATCTTATCTGGAGTTACACTTTCTGGATACCATTCTCTATCATTTAGCATCTTTAGCGTTACGTTTATAGAGTGCACCAAAAGTCCTCCTGGGTAACAATCATGATACTGGGAAGAAGCAGGACTTTGTAAATAACGATTAATTATTTCAATTTCAGCTCCGTAGAATATAGAATTAATGTGCTTAGCTCTCTTGGAATTCTTCATACTTTGTATTAGAGTATGAAGAATGTTCTCATATTTCTTTCTGCTAAAATATTTTACGTTTCTTTTATACATTCAGTTCTATCCTTACATTTGAAGCATTTGAACTTACCTTTATAGTCCCCAAAGCATGGAGATTTTTTACCCTTTCCACTTTTAACCTTGCTCTTTATGCTCTTTTCTTCATCGTGGAATTTACTTTTCTTCTTTTTCTTACCATGCTTCTTTTCGTGGTATTCTTCCCTATCCCTATCCTTAAATTTAGTTTTCTTTTTAGAAGATTTATGTTTTTTATCGAAGTCTCTCTCGTAGGCTTCTCCTTCTTCCTCTTCAGAATCCTCTTCAATTACAGTAGTTTTCCCTTTGAATCCTTTATCGCTATTCCCTCCCCCTCCTCTTTTGCCTGCTTTCTGCCTTCTATCTCTAATCTTTTTAACATCCTTCTCTTTCGCAAATCTAGCATCTTTCATGGAAAGAAGACCCATAGCAATTAACTCTGCCTCTTGCTTGGCGAAATCCGTCTTCGTCTCTTTTAGGATATTATATAATTTATACATTCTCTCTATTTTGGTAAGAGGAGAATGGTCAGCTTTTTGAACATCGTACATGGTTGGTGCTGGTTCATCTGGATCTACTTTAATGAAAACATCACAACCGTATTCAGTATCCGATAATTCGCAGGGTGTAAATTTACCGTTTATTTTGTGCTTATTCAGACCTACAATCCCCTTTAACTGACCAGCACAACTGGTAGGTATTTTAAATACTCTTACAGGGGACCAAGATTCGTCTCCTGGTTCTCTAAATTTCTTCTTTTTATTGTTTGCCGCTCTTATGACATCTTTCTTACCTCTTAAGGGCATATTCTCTTGAAGCTCACGGTCTATGAAATTAGAGAAGTAATGTTTTGAGTATTCTATTTCTGCCCTACATTGTGGACAATTATCATTTTCAAACTGCTCTGTTTCAGGATTATAACTTCCACATACTACTGGAAACTTAGTTTTGGAACCGTCTTTCTTTATGACAGGCACCCAGTGTTTAACAACACTGGATACCGGACCAACTGGCCTTAATTGTTTATACTTCTTCTTCTTTAGTTGCCCCCAATCGTATCTCTCTTCCCACCTCTGTTGTGATGTGGATGGTTTCGTATTCGACCATGTCTTCATGTTACTCTCCTTTAAAATAAATTAATACTTTTAATATGCCTTTCAGACTCTACTTTGCAGGCTTTAATAAGCATATTTGCTACATCTGGATGACAAATTATGGAATCACCACTACGATAAATTCTACGTTCTGGACCAGTTATATAATTTTTAGGATTCTTGAGCCATTTCTTTATTATTCTCTTCCTCTTACTTCTACACATTCTCTTTAATTTCTTTTCCACTAAAAGAGGATTGGTAATAAGTTTCTTTCCATAGATCATACCTAAATAGCCTTCCATGCTAGCTCCCATTTTTTTCGGATATCTCTGCTAAGCTCTCCCACCAAGTTTTAAATTCTATTATTTCCTTCAAAGTACCTTCCCAATTACCTGTAAATCTAACTCCTCTATCATCTAGATAAACATTAGCAATTGGTTTTCCAGTATGACATCCTGCATTAATATTTTCAGGATTAAAATTAATATGATCGTAAGGAATACTATACTTTTCTAGATATTCTCTAACTAAATCAGTTTCTGAGCGAGTCGTATATATTATTATTGTCCATCCTAACTCTTTTAATTTCTTCATACTTTCTTGAGTATTAGGTATTAGTTTTCCAAATACACCTGTTCCTTTCCAACCTGTGTATTCTGAAATAACTCCATCGAAATCTATACAGATTGTTTTACTCACTTTAACGTAACTCATACTATCACTCCATTAAAATTGGGATTGTATCTCATCTGTTCTATGAAATTTTTTATAACTACGTTCATTATAGAAACGAACATTTGAGGAGCTAATTTAGATAGTCCCTCAAGAAGTTCTTTATCCAATTCATTTCTCTGAGTTTCTTCATTCCATTGAAATTCCGATTTAGAAGCTAGATACTGTTTCACTTGCTCTTGAACATGCTTCTTTAATTCTTCCTTTACGAGATTCTTGAGTTCTACTTCCTTAAAACGATTAATTTCAGTAAGTATGAAATTTTCCCATTGTTCTGGAGGTACAAGATTTACGAATTCTGTTTTTACTCGTTCTTTAAGATTATCCATGAACTTTCTTGGATCTAAGACTTCTACTCCTGCCATACTATTTCTCCTTATATAGATTGTCTAACTCTTTCTATTTCTATCTCTTGTTTAGATGGAGACTTTCCTACGGTTGGGTCTAGGAATATTAATCCTACTAAGAATCTTTCTTGCTTAGAGAGTATTGGAGCAAAGTGTTCTCTTACCTTTGGTTGATAGGGAATCTTAGACAGATCTTCTATAGATAGATCATCTGTTTTCTTTGCACTTTTTATTGCTCCCTTCATATACATCTTAATGAATTTGAATACTGAGTTTTTCTGAGCAGCCATTTTACTAGCTTTCATTCTATCTATTGCTACGATGATTCCCATTACCATACTCTGAAAAACATCTTCTCTTAATTCGAGATTGTATCTTTTAGATTTCATTCTAGCTAATTCAGAGATGGATAAAATAAGATCATTTCTAAGTTCTTTATATTTCTCATAGTATGCTATGCAGTTTCTATAGCACCCATAAAGAGTACTTCTAACTCCTCCAAATTTCTTTTCTATTATAGACATTTCGGAATCTAATATTGGATAGCTATTAGAGTTTATAGACATGTTCTTCGACATATTGATGTATATTTTCATATCCGAATCATTTATGAATTCTTCCAGAGTGCTAGAAATTATCCACCTATCAAAGTTTATTGCTCTAACAAGAGAAGCAAAGAGATTTATATTCTTGCTACTTACACATCTATAGAGTGCTCCGAAATTCTGTATTAGTTCCCCGTTACTGTCCTGTTTCAGATATTGCTTTTCAAGCATCTTAGTAATTTTAGTTTCGAGAAAGTTTGTGGATATTAACAAAAGCTCTAATGATAGTCTTAGTAGACTATCCATCTTATCTACTGCCGTAATTATCTCGTCTGATTTTATCATAGCCTCTTTCCAGCATTTTTAGTTTTACCAGCTCTCATTGCTTGTGAAGCACAAGCTATAATATGCTTACAGACGATAGGTTTAAGTAAAGGATTAGTATGCTTTGGCATCTTACCATTACTATGAATTATATCTGAAGATCCTTTTGTGGATAAAGCTACTTCACATTTAAATAGAAAGTAATCGCAAGTGCAGCTAACCCATGCCTTATCTCCTGGGTACATTCTTATTATTACGTCTTTGGTTTTTTTCTGGGGACTTCTTACTCTGAACTTTAGTTCTGTTCCATTTTCTATTTTCTTTTCCCGAGTTAGTGATGCGCTGCACTCTAACGCCTTTTCTCTTACTGTTTTTGGAGTTGTTGCTATCATTGTTTTTAGACTGAGCATTACTATTCCCTTTCCGAATTTTGGCAAATTTCTTAAGCATTTTTTCTATTCCTGCTGGAGAGAAGCATATGTTTTTGAATTTACAGCTTCTCTTCTGCGCATCTGCTGGACAAGTACAATTCTTTTTCAATCCTTTAAATCTCCCAGCTCTAACTGCTTTCTCTGTTTTTCTGTACAGAGTTATTACTTTATTTGTATGCTTAGTATCCACGCCTAAATTCACAAATGCTTTATAATTTCTGTAATTAGCTCTGTCAAAGTATATTATGATGTGACCTTTTATAGGACTTGGCAGTTTCTTTTTTAAACAAATATTAGACATTACTGCATAAATATTGGCTTGTATAACGTGCTCTGTCTTAGGAGCCTTTAGTTTTTTCATCTTCTCTTTATCGCTGCTCTTTATTTCTAATAAGAACAGATCTAATAGAAGTTTCATTATTCCATCACAACGCCCAGATAAGCCTTTATACTCTAGTTTATACTCTTCATACTCTGCTGGGAGACCACAACAGAATATTGGTCCCCAACCTTCATATATCTTTCCACATTTGGTACATCTTCTAGTACCATAGAGAGGCCACCAACTCTGAACTATAGAATGGATTACAGTTCCTATCTTGGTATAAAAATCTTCCCTAAGAGTTTTAATTACAGGAGCACCAAGAACTATTGTAAGAGCTAAGAATGTTGGACAGAATAGAGATAGGGAAGATACCCAAGGATTGTAATTAGTATCATCGTAGTTATAAACAGACTCTCCGTTTATAGCAACATTTGCCTGTCTGATAAGGTCTTTATTATAATCTTGGCTTGTTTTAGTATGCATATTAGGGTGTACACATATTCTTGATCACCCGTAAAATATGACTGGGGACTACTTCTGGATCTACTTTTGGTTTCCTCTTCGGCAAATCAAGAATACGAACATCGAACTTATCCTCTAAATCTCCAGCTATCTTACGGTTGCATTTATAACCCTGTTCATCTCCATCGCATACAGTGCAAACGATTTCGATGCCTTTAGCTGCTAATAAGTTAGCTTTGTAGCTGTTCCAATTTTCTACTCCAAAAAATCCAAGGGCTGGGATTTTATGTCTTATAAGATTTAGAGCATCTGCTATCCCTTCTACGAGAACTACTGCTTTTCCAGATAATCTATCGAATGGAAATAGAGCTTTACTTATCCATTCTCCTTTGCTAAAATGGTGATAACCATCTCCATTTCCTTCTATAACGTGACCAATTCGTTCTCCAAATACAGTAACATCAAATACTATTCTGTGCATATCATTGGCCTTGTCGTAGAAACGCATAGGGCTAAATTGTTTAAGAAATTCATAGTTGAAAGTGGTATACTTTCTTACCCAAGGACCTTTCCATCCACTAAATAGGGCTATATTAGATGTTTCTTCCTGGATAGCAGGAGCTTTTTTAACTTTATTTTTTATATGATTAGCTATCAGCTTAGAATCTTCATTACCATTCTTTGGTAACTGTTTGAGACCAACACGCTCTGCCAATGTATTCCAGCTGCCGGATATTCCACAATTATGAGTAATTATACCATTTGGCAATTGAAATAGGTGACCTTCAGGAACGGTAAGGCAGTATGCATACTTAGTGCGTAATGGTAACTTTTGGATACTAACTATCGAAGTATATCGTTTTTCATTTTTATCATAGTAATAAGCACGGGGATTTCTTCCTCTTTTTATAGCTTTTTCGAGAGAGGGTTTTATAGTAGACGAACAAAATAGTAAGGTCCAAGAGAAAGAATTCTTTTTAGGAACTCCATACTTCAGTAAATGCAAGTTAGTATTTGTTCTTCTGGATTTTGAAATTTTAGTAGGGATGCCTAAGCTGACTGCGATTTCTTGCATATCTTCTACAAGTCTCTTCGACGCTGATCCGGCATTTCTATCTATTCCGTTTCTTATTCGACCATCTCCTTCTACCCATCCGTGGAGGAGCCCTTTACGGAATTCTTCACTAGTATCCAAACAAGTATTTCTTAGTCTTTTAGTTTTTGCATTTTTTCCAGAAATAAATTCTCTAATTATATCTTTTAGAGCTTTAGATCTGCACCATATTTGATACCAACTTTCATTTATTCCAGCTATCCTACCTTGACATTTACCTCCAAAATCTTCTACGAAGCCAAGTACGAATTTGTGAAGTTCTTTTTCTTGTGCTCCGAAGGCGAACTGAAATTGCTTGCTTCCACCTTTTCTTTTAAGATCGCTACCCTCTGCTAAGTATAGTCCTATGAATCTCCCTAAATTGTAAGTTCCTCTTTTAGAGGAAGTTGGGTTTGGGAGACTGTTTGTTAGAAGTAGATCTCCTACGGATAAGTTAAGCGTGGTTTTATCTCCACTATTAGTGGCATGAACATGATTGTCTGTAACTTTTAATTTTGTCCCATTCTGAAGTCTAATTTCAAACCATGCTCTTGTATAAGGAATTCTAATAGGAAATGCCTCTTTCCAAGTTCCATTGCAAGGGACCTCAAATTTTTTTTGAGAGTGGCTCTTGTAGGTATGATATAAATTATATAAGGAACTCTTCTGTACTCTCGAATTTTTTTGAAGAGTCTTTCTTACTATTATTTCTGTATCCGCTGTTAGACAACCGAAACAATGGAAAGTACCTATATCTACTTTACCACCTTCTTTAATACTAACAAAACAAGAGGGTTCACTTTCCCTATGCCAAGGACAACATATAGCTATATTGTCACTGTTTATCTTTTTTCGCACGGTAAGTGTTTCCAATTGTTCTACTATAAATACCCTATCTATTATCACTACTTTTTACCCAATCTCTTAAGAGCCCATCTCCTTAATTTGCCTCCAGTGGTATCGGCAATGTGACGAAAATCTACGGCAGTAAGTTCTTCCTCGATGGATTTAAATTCATTTAGAGTGTCTATAGGTTTCATATTACGAATGAGTATATCGATTACTTTATCCGAAGGTTTTTCTTCATCGTCTTCATTTCCATCTGTTCCAGAAGTTGGCATCTTTTCCATTTTGCTTTTAATTTTATCACTGGTTTCTGAATACTTACTGGCGAAGATTTTGTTATACTCAGCTTTTCCTTCTCGAGTATCCAATACCGATTTAGCATCATCAGGATGAACGAGTTCCAGAACTTTACTATTAATATAGGCTCTGAAGTCAACACTTTGTTCCAGTAATGAAATAGGAACTTGAGCAGTAAGCTCTATAGGAATATAGGTTTTAGGGATATTAATAGCTGCTGTTTTACCACTTGGATGCATCAGGGTGAGAGAAATCGGACCTTTTGGTTTAGTGCGATTGCGAACAAATATCCGTCCGAGTTTTAATGCTTCTTCAAGTGTGATCTTTGTGGCAGTAGTTTCTTTGGTAGTATCCTTCTTCTTCATATTATCCTCCATCAATATAGTTTATTCAATCTAAGCTTGTCTTTCTTAGGACCAGCAAGCTTAGCTCTAGGTACTAGGTCTCCCATTGGGATCCCTAATATATCATAGTATAATTTTCTAACATCTACATTATTTTTTAATTTTAGGCAAGATTTGATTCCGCTTAAATCAGAGAAGATTTTTGGAAGAGCATAGAGTACATAAGCTATCGGAAGTGGAAAAGCAGTAAATGCTTCAGCATAGAGTTTCCTTCTTTGTTGAGATAAATGTTTTCCTTTACATGCGTATTTGCCATCTGTTCTCCTAAAAATATTATAGGCTCTGCCACATTCTACACAATAATTTGGTAAGTTTATTCCTAGAACACTTCTAGACGTTATGGGGTCTTTTAGGATAGCAGTTACTACTTTTACTTTGGCCTCCTTTAGTATTTTAGTTATAATTCTTTTGCTTACTCCTGTGATGTGGGCTAATTCTCCAAAACTTAGATTGTCTGAGCGATTAGAAATATGCTGCCAAATACAGTTACTTAGTACTGATGTCGTAAAGAATCCACAGGACTTGGCATTGCACTTCTTTAGAAGTGCCATTTTGGTGTACGGGCAGATAAAATCAAATGGCATTTAAAATTCTCTTAAATTGTGATATCATATTAGTAGAAAGTCTCTTCTGGTTAAAGAGAACCGAACCCCAATACATTCCAATACCGATAGAGTCTACTTGATGGGAAGTACAATTAGCTCTTTTATACAATTTTTCAATGTCTAGATATCTATTAAGACTATTTTTCCACTGCGCAGCGGTAATAAGGGAAATAGGAATTCTATATCTTAGTGCTATACTAGCTATAATCCCTATCATAATATTTACTAACTCCATAGTAGTATTTTTTATTCTATTTCTTGCCATAAAACGCTCTAGAATAATAGCCTCTATCTTATATTCATCGATAATATCTTCAATCTCTCTTATAAATTTCTGCACATCTTCCAAATTTAGTTCTATCGCGCTCTGTAAGGTATTTTCTACCGAAGATAGTGATAAGAGACTCATTTTAAATGTTTTTCTACTTATACGAAGGGCTGCCCAAGCTGCATTCTTTGTACCCGGATCTATGGATAATATTTTAATACTTTTAGCAGACAGTTTATGTATATATTCTATCGTAACTGTTTTGCTATTTAGGTGCCAATTTTCAGGGAGGAAATATCTTTTTTTATTGTCTACGAGAAGAAGTCTGAAATCAAATCCTTGCTTTATACATGCTTTTGCTTTTGCTATATTTCTATCCCAGTCTCTAAGAAGGGTATAGGAAGATTTTACTTCTATTAGACAATTTCCAATCTTAATGTCGGGCCAGTATTCTTTTAATTCTTTATTAAAACGATAATTAATTATAGGAATCTTCCCTTCAGAAAATACTGATATTTTATTGGGTTTTATCAGCATAACTTTCTTCAAAAATTCTATTGCTTTGTCTTCAGCACCTAATACTGTAACTCTTCTAGATCCTATTTTTATAGTTTTTTTAGTTGATAGAAAATTCTTACTGGTAGCCACTTTAGCACACATAGGGCAACCAGTACCAGTAATCAAATTATTAGGTTTAGCCTGCCATTTATAGTTACAGATTTTGCATTTAACCCGTATAGGGGTATTTGAAGATACATACTTTCCTAATACTCTAATTGAGGCCGACTTATTGGACGGTTTTCTAAATCTATCTAGAAATTGTTTATGGGTTAGTCTGTTCGATTTTCCCGTATAATACGAAGCACATTTAGGGCATCCGTACTTAGAATGCAGAACCTGATAGGGAGTCTGAGCCCATATATTTCCACAATTACATTTAAATTTAGATTTCTTATCTTTTCCAAAATACTCTAAAAGCAAAATTCTACTGCCGAATTTTTCTAAGAACTGCTGCTTAAATTCTTCATACTTCTGATTTTTTTGAATTGAGGCTCTTTGTTTTATAGAACAGTTGCCACAAAATAGATATTTTCTGTGACTACTTATTTGATTACGAGGTTTTACTCTGTATATATGTTTGCATCTTCTACAGCTGTGCTCCGTCGGTCTAGTATACCCAAAATATCTACCTACGAGATTAGTATGCTTGAATTTATTTTGGAGTCTGTCTAGATACTCCTCTTTTGTTATACTCATAGCATTCTTATGAATTTGGGAATTTTAGGGACATTTCCAGGGATTTTCTTGGAGATTTTAGTTGGTTTTCTTGAGGAGAACTTGGCTTTATGAGAAGCGGATAACTTTGCTGTTGTGCTCACATATTTCCTTTAAAGGTTAGATTTTGGGTAAATTTAGGCTTTCCTCTTAGGGAGCCAGCTTTGACTACTAATACTTTACAGTTTTTCGGAAAGTTTAATGAAATTAATTAGTTACAGAGGTTCCCACCTAAAGCAAGGAGAGCACTGGTGGAAGAGCACATACTAGACCAATTTTACACATACAGTAGCAATTCTACAAGAGACCTAGTTATTGGAAATCAAGCAATATCAGACCAGCTTCTAATTCTACGAGTACTGTTAAATGATCTATTCAAGGGTAAGATTGTAGAATTGTCTATTCAATATCATAGAATTATTGGTTTGGGAGTTGTAGCCTTTGTAAACATTCCTAAAGAAGGAAAGGAGTTTCCGACTGTAATGAGTAAACTAAGAGAAGCAGTAATAAATAACGATATTGAAGATATTAGTACTTTTGTCCTTCCAGTGTATGTGGTATAATTATGGCATTAACATATATTCGTCACAGAAAAGGATTAAATTATTATAGAGAAAAGAGAACAACACAACCCACTAGAGTAGACCAAATTGGTAAAACGGCTCCTCTGATTGCGCAGCAAGAGTTGGTTCCTAAAATTGTAGAGATGCAGAAACAATCTTTAGTAGATAAAATACCAATATCCTTCTTTAGTCCGATGGGTTTTGGCAGACCTTGTTCTTGTTTAAACTTTCGCTATAAGATTCCAGATAGAGGAAAGTGTACGATCTGTTACGGTGTTGGGTACGTTGGTGGTTTTAGTAAGATAGGAACGAGGTTAGAAATATTGGATCCTACTAGAGCCGGACTAACTCTAAGTAATGTGGAAATCGATACGGAAGTAATACCAAATCAGTTCAAACTTTCTGGTTCTTCTCTTTCTGGAGACGTTTTAGGAACAATAGATATTCCTACAAATATTGGTGTTGATGCCGTAGTGCTTTATAAGGAAGATGATGTTACAGCATTTGTTAAAAGGGCTAGTCAGCCAACCTATACGGCTCTTACTCAAGTAGCTCTAGATTCAATAGGATTGGATCAATTAAAACTAGATTTCAAGATTCATTTGAGTAGGAATTCTTCAGCTGACCCTTCTCCAACTTTTACACATCTTTATCTGAGATGGAAAATAAGTGAACCAGAGATCTTAGTAGATATGCCACATAAGACAGTCTCTGTAGGAATGAGAGAGTTTGGTTTACCAGATCTATTGCAATCTACTTCTGTTTATCTTCCTGCTACTGTTCCTAGAGTTACTACTTCTGATTTCTTCATCGTAAAGTCAAATGCGGAAATAGATTTCTACAGCGATGAGGGAAATAGAAGATATAAGATAACTGAAATGACGACGAATAGAGCATTAGGTATAATTACATCTTGGGATTTAACAGCACGATTAATACAAGCCTTTGAGACCCTCTCTCAGGTTCCTGAATAGGAGATTTTAAGATGGAAAATAAGATTATAAAAAGGACTCTGAGTAAAGTAGTATCCCAGTTGGAGCATAAAGGACATTTCAAACTGGCTAAAGAATTGCAAAGTGTAAAAGGAGCCTCATCTTCTACGGAGTATAAATCAGCTCAGAAATTTATAAGAGAGATTAATGATAGACTTCATAAAGATGATAGTATGGTCTCTCTTAGAATGTTCGATCCTAAAAGAACATTTCCTTCGATAGAAGCTTTTTTAGATGTTTCTATGACTGATCCTTATCTAGACTCTGTTAAATATAAAGATAAAAAGTTGCCTATTCTTCCTAATAAGAAATTCTTTAAACTTATTGAATCTGAAGCAAAGAAACTTGGAATGGCGGTATCCTATGCTGGAGATAGATCTATCTTTACGATTTATAGAAAAATTGGAGGAGTATAATGAGAAAGAAAATAAACCACATAGTTTCCGAACTCGAACAGAAGGGTAAATTTAAATTAGCTAAAGAGCTATCAAATACTAATGCTACTCCTAAAAAAGCAGTTTCTAAGAAGGATCTACGTAGTTTTCAGAAAATATTATCTCTGGAAGCAAAGAAAATAGACACTAAGATAATGAAGTTTGTAAATGAGCAGCGTAAAGCTATTGGTCGCAAACCCTATCCGGAAAAGATAGATTACTATACATCTTTTGTTCCTCATGCTGAATCAATAGACGTCTATAGGGGAATAAAAGATTTAATTCTTCATCCAGACGAGGATTAGAATGATTAGTTCTAAAATATTATCTGCTGTAAAAGAAGTGGATGCGGATCTTGGCAAGAAACTAGAACTAGTCCTAATAAAAGATAACAGTCCTCAATCTGAAGATATAAAAATAAAAGTTCTTAGTTCAGAGGAAGCAGAAAAGGTTAGAAATGACGTAGATATAGAATTTACTTGTGGTGGCCATCACTATGTCTACCCTGAATATATTCCAGAAAATGAGATCTGGATAGAAGGTACGCTCAATCCTTTAGATTTACTAGCAACTGAAGTGCATGAATTCGTGGAACGAATCGGAATGAAATACTTTAAACTTCAGTACGAAGAATCCCATAGTAAATTAGCTAATCCTATAGAGCGTATGTTTAGAATTATAACAAGTAGATTTAGTAAGGAGTAATCATCATGGAACGTATAATTGCTAAACTCGAAGACAAGGGACACTTTAAACTGGCTAGAGAACTGACGAAAGCTTGTGAAGATAAAGTAGAGTCTAAAAAACCATGGGGAACTCTTCCAAAAGGATGGACAGAACAATCCCTAGAGAAGTTTTCTCGAAGCCTTACTAAGAAGAATAAAGGGGATTCTAAAGGTTTTGTCAGAGCATGTGTTAAGAAGCTTTCCGGAACTGGGATATCTTCCCCAGAAGCTTTTTGCAGTTCACTAAAAGATAGGTATCTTGGAAAGAAAACATGGCGTAAAGGGAGAAAATAGGGATATGATAGAGTTAAAGAACAATAATATAACACAACTACTGAGAGCATGTCGGATGTCTAGGCATATGCTCCTTTGCGGAGGAAAGTGATTATGGAACAAGTATTGCTTGCTATACTCCACTACGGAGAAGATGTCTCAAAGGCATTCGGTAATATCTTAGGTATTATAGTAGTCTTTGCATTTATATTTTTCTATTTCAAATACTTAAGAAATACGACTAAAATAATAGTTCTTAGAAACGGAGAAGAATGTTCTACTCCTTCTGGAAATCCAAGCGATAATGGAACACATAAGAATATGACTGCTATTATTTCTCCATCTACTGTTCCTATTCCAATGGAATATCAAGCTGCTCTGTGTAAGAAACAATGGGAAGAATGTAGTGGTAAATTTAGTTCTATACAGGAGTCTCTTAAGAATTCTACTGTAGAAAATACGAATATGATGAGATACATTACTGACATCCATTCTAAGGTAACAAAATTATCTGACAAGACTAGAATAGCTCTTACTTATCTAGCTGAAAAGCCCATTGACGCAGAAACGGCTAGAATGATTAAAGTGATACTAAGCGACGGATAGGGAGAATAATCGAATGGACTTAGTAGAAGGAGTTCTTAAAAGGTGTAATAAGAAAGATGCTAAGCCAGGAAAATTGTGGTGCATATACAAGCATTCCAGTAAGAATGGAAGTAAAATCATGAATCCTCAACCTAAAGGCTGGCCGAAGCATTACCCCACTAAGCCAGAGGGAGAAAAAGCATTGAAAATGATGCATGTTTTTGGAACTAATGAAGATAAGCAATCCAAAAGGGAAGTGCACATTCTTGGAGAAGGTAAAAATCCTGATGATATCACTCTACTCCTAAAGAATCTTAAATATCGTTGTGTAGCTAGCGAGTATAATATCAGAAAGTTTAAAAGCATGTTAGCTGCTCAAAAAGGATCCGGCTTCAAAGCATGGAATTGGCTAGAGAAGCGTGTGCAGGAAAAATATTTTATTGATAAGGATGGTAAAGAAACTCTAGTTCCCAAAAAGAAAGCTACTACTGGAAATAATTTCGACAAGATACTTGCGGAAGCATACGATCGCTTACGTAGAGATATAGTAACGGCAGACATAATTATTAAAGCTGCTGGAGATTCGGTTATGAATGATACGTATCGAACTCTGGATAGCTTATTGATGAAGATAAAGAATTTCAAGATTAAACTGGAAAAGTTAAGAACCCAATTTATTCCTGTTCCTTCTTCTGGTACTATTACAAGTATTTCTGCCAAGAGACCTCTAAAGAAAGCACGTAAGAGAAAAAGAGATACAAGAGGTAAACAGACTCTTAAAGAGGGCATAAAGAAAGCAGTTAAAATTTCTAAGCTGCCTCTTGCGAAGAGAATAAATTACGCTGATCAAAACTTTGGAATAATGGAAGAATATCATAATTACGTTAGTGAACTTGAAGAAGTAGAGAAGAGACTCGAAACCCTTCCTAAAAAACTGGTTCGTGGACTTCTTCCTAAAATATCTTCTGTCAAGAATGAAGTAACGAAAGTCTTTCAAGACGCAAGGAAGACTCTTTCTGGAATAGCTAAAAGTTCTCTTCCAAGAGTTTTAAGTAATATGGGTGGGTATCTTGCAAGGCAAATAGAGAAGAAAGCTATTCAGAAAGGAATCGAGGTAAAGACAGAGAGAGCTATTCTAAGAATACCAGATGGAAGAGTTCTGTGTGTCTATTACGTCGTCATTGAAAATGCTAAGACTTTTGAAAAAGAGCCTATAGATGTATTTATAGCATTATGGGCAACCGCTTTAATAAAGGATTTGAATTTCAAAGACGTATTCATGCATGTAGGAACAGAATATACCTTACCTCCTCTACTTAAATCTGCCTTAAAATTAAGGGCGAAGGATAGAGCAAAGGCAATGAAGTTTGTAGAAAGAGACTTATCGAGATTAGGAGTTCCTGTTCTTAAAAGAGGAGCTATTAAAATTGATGATAATGAGTACAGGGATATGGGTTTTATTCCTGAAAATATTTCAGTTAATGGGAATGTTATAACAGTTATTGAGTCCGTAGATTCCTGTGTTGCTAACCCAAGAGACCCTAATAAGAACTGGAAAATAAAACAAAGTTATCTAATTAATCTCTATGTTGCTACTATGAAAGCTGCTGGGATAGAAGCTGGTAAAAATCCACTTAAGAGTGTTGGGAGACTTTTATTTAGAAAACCAATTGTTGATAAATCTAAGAGGGAGATAAAGTTTAAAGTAGAAGTTCTTCCGATAGGTAGAACTAAAGGAGAAGTTAGAGAAGACTATCTCAAGAGAGCAGGATTCTCAAAGAAAGATATCCAGTTTAGTGATGAAGTTAATAAGAGAGTGGCTTTAAGAATGGGTAAATAGTGGAGGAATGTATGTCATTAACTACTATAATAGCTAAATTGAACAAAGTAGGAAAAAAGGAATTAGCGGAGGAGTTACGTGCTCTTACCGAATCTAAAAAGATCAGCTTTGCGGATATAACAAGCGAGGATCTGGAAGAGTATGCAAGTTCTAAGCAAGGTAACACAGATCGGGAGAAAGAAATAAGAAAGTTACTCCAAGATAGGATTAGAGTCGGTAAATTTTTTGATTGGAAAGAAGAAGACAAGATTGAGGGGTATATTCAGAAATTTCAACAGAAAAACTCTTCTTATAAGTATGTATATAATGCCTATCCTGGTGGAGATGGTTGGTACGTAATATTTAGTAAAGTAAAATTGCCTAAGGCAGAGACACTTTAAGGGGTATATTCCATGGATGATCTTTTATTACAAGTAAAAACTAAATTTCCAGAATTTACTACTCAGATTGATGCTATTAGTCGTTCTAGAAAAATATTGCTAGCACTTAAAAAATCTCCATCTAAAAAGATGCCTAGTGCTAGGGAATTCATTCACTGGTACATTTTAAATAGATTAATTAGTAGACCTACTGAAGTCATGAAGATGCGTAAAATTGTTCATACTGCACAAAAGAAAGGAACACGTATTCCTTTATCTTTGTACGCAGATATACTCGCTACTCTCGACGATAATGAACTTGTATCAGTATTCATGGCTATTAGTAAGAAACCACCGGAATGGCTATCTCCGAGCAGTGAAGAGCTTAAAAGTGCTACAAGAATATACTCAGAACTTCCTCTAAAGAGGAGGGATAAAGTAGCATCTAAAATTAAGCAGAAATGTCAGACTAAAGGTATTACGATGGATAAATTAAATCTAAAGTCTCTTATGGTAAAGGGAGCAGACTATATAGACTTTGGAGGTATCTTACGTCATGGCAAAGTATTAGCAGTAAAAGATTTTAAGAACATCGATATTAGTAGTAAAGAGTTCTTAGAGTATATTATAGATAATCATATTCAATTTTCCATTCCCAGTTTAAAAGATATCGAGGAAATGCATATCTATGGTGAAATTCCAGAGGTAGTAGAAGCAATTCAAAGTAATGAGATTGGTTGGCCGATAGTATCTTGGGGGAAACATGGTAAACTTATACAACTAGAAAGCTCTTATGGTATGGAAGAAGAGAACAAAGTACTCTGCCATAGAGTCAAAGTTCTTAATAAGTATTAAATCGAGGATAAAATGAAAAAAGTAACTTTTGTAATGAAGGCACCTAAAGGTTCTACTACAGCTTTTCTATCAAAACTTAAATTGAACTACGGAGCAGAGTCAGAACTGGGTAGAGTCGGAGATACTATAAGTGTAATAGTCACAGTCGATAAAAGACATCATGATGAAGTGATGGATAAAATGATAAGTAAGGGATTTGAACCTGTTGGAAATGACAAACTATCTTCTATTTCAATTAATAGTGTCTATAGAGAAGTCGGAGCTATAATTGGTGAATTGGAACAAAAAGGAGACTTTGTTCTTGCCAATAAACTTCATAAGGTGATGGTGCAAACATGACTATGAAAAGGATAATCTACCGTGGTAGAGCCTATACTTTCAAACAAAGTTTTCTAGATAGTAATGGAGATCCTCTGGTAGTAAAGGATGCAACATATCCTAGGTATTCTATATATGACCTTGATAGTAATGAAATAGAAACTGGAACAGCTTTTGAGACAGCCGATCCTGGTTGGTACGGAGTAAGGTTTCAGTCTAGGGACGATGCGCCTTTGAGCACCGATGAATCTGGATGGCGAATAGAATGGTTATTTATAGATGAAGATGATGTTTATTACCATAAGATTGAGGATTTCGATCTTGCAGACGAGACTATATCTGCTGCGGAAGAAATATCTCAACAGTTCATATTCTTAGCTAGTAAAGAAAATAGGCTTACTCTTAGATTATTTACAGATCCATTTTCTATTCTTTTAACAATATATGATAGTGCTGGTACTGCCACCTCTATAGAAGCGATAGAGTATCCTGGAATAGATATAGATAAAATAACAGACGGAGATAGTTTTGTTTTTGCGTATAAGTTAGCTAAAAATATACTAACAGAAGGTAACAATTATAGTGCTATGTGGGAAGTCTTGGAACTTCCAGATAGTACTCCAGATTATATCTGGCAAAAGATTGTAGCTGTCCATTGGCGTGTTCTTAATATGATTCCAAATCTCCGTATGCTTATTGATAAGATTCAAAAGAAATACGGAACTGTTCAATCCTATACAGACGCAGATCTAACAAATTATATAGAGCAGGGATTATCAATGCTCAATGGTTGGTTTCCTCTTAGTGAATATTCTTATACTACTCTTCCAAATACTCTTTCTATATTTCATCTTTTAATGTCCGCTTGTTATGGTCTTAATGCACAATTTATGCTAGAGTTAGATTCAGCTTTTTCATTTTCTGGTCAGGCAGTAACTCTGGATTATGATAGAACCGGAGGGATAGAATCTACTATTACTAGACTTATGGATTATGTTACTAATAATCTTTCAAAAGCTAAAACTGCCATTATACGTTCTACATCTCTCGGAACTGTAGCTGTAAGACCATACCGTGGAACTCAACCAGTAAGTAGAGGTTATTTTGGAGGCAGTGGTGTTCCTAATACTGTAGTAGATCAACTCGCATCCATTTTAAATTGGTTTTAATATCATAAGGAGTGTAATCATGATCGTTGTAAGACTAAACTCGGATCAGTTTAATGTAGGAGGAATTTGGTACGGAATTCCAGTTACTGAAGTTAAGATACCTATTGGGTGTGATATGGGTGTAGAAACTGGACTACCTAGCTTCTATATGGCTGATGGGAAAATTTTAGGTTTGATAGACTATGATGGCATATCTATCTTAGATTCTATGTGGAATGAATCTACTTGGACTGCTTTACGAACAGTAAGAATAGAATTATCAGTTTTAGTTCAGAAAGGACTTATAAAAGTATCTCATGCTGGTACTGAATTAACTCCAGGAGAAATATTAGTAGGAGATGTCTCTTCAAGTTCGAGTTCTAGTTCTCTTTCAAGTAGTTCTAGTAGTAAGTCTAGTTCTTCTAGTTCTTCCTCTTCTAGTTCTCGCAGTTCCAGTTCCAGTAGTAGAAGTAGTTCTTCTAGTTCCTCCTCTTCTAGTTCTCGAAGTTCTAGTTCCTCCTCTTCTAGTTCTCGAAGTTCTAGTTCTTCAAGTCGCAGTTCCAGTTCTAGTAGTAAGTCTAGTTCCTCCAGTTCGAGTTCTAGCTATTCTGAAAACATACATAAAACAAAAGTTCCACTTTAATTACTAAGGGGTAATAAATGAGTAAAACAAAAATAATAGCAGACTTAAAAGCTGCTGGAGAAGAATCTTTAGCAAAGAAATTAGTTAAAAAAGAAAGTGGCTCTAAGGTGGATTCTAAAAGATTCTTTTCAGCTTATGCTAAAGTAGCTAGGAAAGTTAAAGGCATATCAAAATTAAAGGGCGAAGACCAAGAAGAAGCTACTAATCTCCTTTCTCAAGCTACTAAGAACTTAGAACAGCTAGATAGAAAATTAGCTGGGTATTAAAATATTATTTTAAAGGAGGAAGTATTATGAATATACCACTATTCAAAGTCTACATGAGTAAAAAAGTAGACGATCCTCTTCTTAAGACTATTCATTCTGGATGGATAGGCCAGGGAGAGAAAGTTAAAGAATTTGAACAAGCTTTACAGGATAGAATTAAAAATCCATATTGCTTAACATTAGCTTCTGGAACTCATGGACTGCATTTAGCTTTAAGGCTAGCTGGGGTTGGTTTTGGAGATGAAGTAATTACTAGTCCACTTACCTGCACAGCAACGAATTGGCCTATACTAATGCAGGGAGCCGTTCCGATATGGGCTGATGTTAAAGACGATATGAATATAGATCCAAATTCTATTAGAAAATTGGTAACTGATAGAACTAAAGCTATAATGACTATACATTGGGGTGGATATCCTTGCGATATGCGTGAAATTAAAGATATCTCTGTAGATTATCAGGTACCAATAATAGAAGATGCAGCTCATGCGTTTGGATCACGCTATAGGCATACTAATATTGGATCTTGTTCCTATTCAGATTTTACAATGTTCTCTTTTCAGGCTATAAAGTCACTAACCTCAGTAGATGGAGGAGCTCTATTCTGTAATAAAGGAGACGACTATAAAAGAGGAAAACTTTTAAGGTGGTATGGAATAGATCGTGAATCTCCAAGAACAGATTTTAGATGTGAAGAAGATATTTTAGAGTGGGGATATAAGTACCACATGAATGATATTAATGCCTCTATAGGACTGGTTAATCTCGAAGAAGTAGACTGGGTAATAGATACAGCAAGAAAGAATGCTGCTTACTACGATGAAGCTCTAAAGAATATAGATGGTATAAGAATAGTTCAGTCGGATCCTGAAAAGATTTCCAGCTATTGGTTATACACTATATTGGTAGAGAATAGAGCAGAATTTATGTACCTATTAGGTTCACACGGAATAGGTGTTTCCAGAGTTCATGAGCGTAACGATAAGCATACATGCACCAAACAGTTTAAGAGGGATCTTGCAAATCTGGAAGAAGTTATAAAGAAGCATATCAGTATACCTGTAGGCTGGTGGGTAACTGAGGAAGATAGAGAATATATAATATCAACAATTAAAAAGGGATGGTGAGATGAAAAAGATACTTGCCGAATTAAAAGATCAAGGTGAAGGAAATCTTGCTAAGAAATTAGAATCTAAACTTGTTAAATCTGAGGCTTCAAAGTTCTCTAAAATGTCAAAGAAGGAGATAGAAGATTTCTTGGAAAAAGAAAATATAGACTCTTCTGGATTGGTGGACGAGATAGAGAATAATATAGATCAAGAAATAAGAAGTCTTTTTGGAGGCACGAAGCTAAAAAGAACAGATAGGGAGTTCTTAGCTCAGTTTATAAAGAAAGACCTACTTCGTATTATGGCAGTGGGAAATGGAATTAAGATAGTAGAGAAAAGGAAGTAGAAAGGATAAGATATGGATAGAATATCAAAAATAAGTGCTAATCTCGAAGATGCCGGAGAATTCAAACTGGCTAAAGAATTGGAATCAATTGGTCCTAAGAAAGTAAGTGCAGGAACGTGGAGTTTACCATTTAAAGAGAAGAAAGCTAAAAAACTGCACGACTTGGTTGAAGATATTCTCGAAGTCGGATCTAAAGGAACAGATCTAAAAATACCTTTTATTCTTCAAACACTATATGATACTTATGGAAATGATGCTCTCTTAGATGATGTTGAGAAGATAATTCCAGATCCTTCCGATAGTAAGAAGAAAGGAAAAGGTAAATACGGAGTGTTCTTAGACAAGGAGAAGGCTCCTAAAGTATTATCGGTAATTAAGAAGGCTGTTGCTCAACTTCTCCGAGATTATCATAGCGAACCTAAAACTTTCAAGGAAGAGTTGAATGATAAGGCAGCTGAATATCTTGATAAAATCATAAAAATGAAATAGGAGGTTATCATGTTAAAAGCTAAAAAACAATCTATTCTAGCATTAGTTCAGGCGATAGTCTATACTCTTATTAAGCAAAGAGTACCAAGATAAGGAGATAAGTAGTGAAAATAAAATACTTAGCTCAGAGTGGAAAGACCTTATCTTCTGATGGCTATAACGGAGCAGGAATGTGGTCTCTAAAGAAGGCAGCTTCTTTAGTAATAAGTAAAGTAATAGATGGTTTTGATCCTGCCATTATTCCAGATGCTAGTGGTAAGTGGATGATCCTAATGATTCCTAGTATATTACTTGAACAAGTAGAAAGCCGTTCTTCTATAAATTCAAAAATGAATATAGACGAAGAAAAGGCAACCAAAACTCTTAATGAAATTGTCCATAAACTAAGAGCGAAGGGATCCCCATTAAACGTAACTGATATCTGGTATAAGATGAATGATGCTGGTATCTTTAAATCCGGTAAAGAAAATTTTGAAAAAGGTCAAGAATGGATTAGAATGACTCTTAAGAAGAGTGGTAAGGCTCCAACAATAGGGGGCTTCAAACATATCTGCGCCAAGCTTCAAGAGCTAGGAGAAGTAAAGGTAAAGAAAGATATAGAAAAAATAATTAGAAATAAATAAGGAGATGAAATGCATCCGGGTTCTAGAGATTTAATGGAGACTGTGGCACAATGGTGTCCAGCTTGTGATTTTCCATTTTCAAGATCTATGGGATGGGAACGTTGGGGAGTTTTAGGTGTTCTATCTGATTTTGTTCTGTACTACAATGCTGGAAATATCTTAGAAGTAGGAGTATGTGAAAGTTCTATATTTCTAACAAAACTCGCTAAGAAATATAGTAGAGCAGCATATCATTGCGATATTCAGAGGAGCGTTATAGAGAACTGCTTGACAGTTCCTGGATACTTCTCTGATAACTATAAACTATTATTTGAGGGAGCAAGTTTAGATCCTAACACTAGTAAAGTGGGACCTGGAGGAGCTTTAATATACTGTGGATCTTCCGATGCATTCTTCAAGGATATTACTTTTACTCCAATAGCACTGTGCTTTATAGATGGTGACCATTCTTACGAGCAAGTTAAGAAAGATTTCTGGAATGCTTTCGAGTATATAGTTCCCAATGGGTATATATTTCTACACGATACCTATCCTCCAAATGAACAGTATCTAGAACTTAATGCCTGTGGTACTGTGTATAAATTTAAACAAGAATTGGAGCAGTATAGAGATATTCTAGAAGTTTTTACATTTCCGAGATCTGCTTGGGATGTGGGTCTCACGGTTTGTAGAAAGAAGCCAAGTAATCTACCCTATTTCAAGAAATAAACTATGAAAACTAAGATAAAGAAGATATCAACAAAACTTTCTAAAAGCAATCAACTTCGAGCGAATATTGCTTGGGGGTTAGAGATGCTTAAGAGACTAGGTAAAAAAGAATCATATTCTAAATACCTCGGGATGTCTCCAAATAAGGAACTATACGATAAACTTGTAGATGATTTGAGAGGAGCTTTTGAAAGTGCTCCCGATATCGTTCCTGCACATGTAGTTTCAGACCTAATTAGTGCTGGAGAGTTTAAAATGGTGGGAAAGATTTCCAATATGAAGATTTCACCATTAAGTGTTGGACTCATTCTGACTAATGGGGAGAAGTTTTTAGGAGCACATCCTACTAATAGTAAGTATTGGGACATCCCTAAAGGCATGAGAGAGCCTGGAGAGCCTCTTATAAATACTTGTATACGAGAATTCAAAGAAGAATGTGGAATAGATATTGTTAGATATAAGAAGTTCATTACTCTATTAGGTACATTTCCATATACTGGTAGGAGATTATCTATTTTTATTCTAAGAGCTAAAAAGCTGCCTAGTATTAGTAGGTTAAAATGCACTTCCTTAACTCCTAAAGGTTTTCCAGAAATAGATAAATGGAGATATTTTACACCTAAGCAGTTTAGATCTTTCGAGCCTGTTCTTGCTAGAATACTCAACAAACTAGATATTTGGGAGACTTTAGTCTTATGATTACAGATTTAGAAAAACAATTTTGTGGAATAGTTCCTTGGGATCGTAATAGAGAAGTTAATCCCATAGACTTAGATATGAATTTTGCTTCAGCACTATT
>Ga0172381_10000540_pt1 | contig 45605 bp, 74 predicted proteins | sample Leawel6488metaG_FD_119754 | JGI IMG/M metagenome (GOLD analysis project Ga0172381, IMG submission 119754) | Leachate microbial communities from a municipal landfill in Southern Ontario, Canada - Leachate well 64-88 metaG | ecosystem: Engineered > Solid waste > Landfill > Unclassified | place... | reverse complement strand
TATGAAAATTACTGGTTTCTTCTAACATAACTATATTTTCTAACGCATTATATGTTACATCGGGATTATCTTCTTCACTAAAATCAACTCTAATTGTGTATATTTCATGTAATTTAATATATTTATTAGGTTTATCTTTGTCCCGTTCTTCTTCTTCTTTTATACAAACTACTTTATCACCAACTTTATATTTTATTTTAGAATTTCATTTATTTTCAATTTCCTAAATTCTTCCATAGTAATAAATCGTTCTTTAGAACAAATATCATTTACACCATGAAGAAACAATCCAGTAATCTCAATATCACGAAAATTAAACAATATATTTGTATCTACTGTGTAAATTTTATACAATTCCAACGACATTTCACCATAAAATTTTGGTTCAATACAAACTATTTTATCCCCCTCATTAAAAATCATTTAATATATTCTTTATTTTCTGCATTCTGAATTCATTAATTGAAATAAAATGTTCTTTACACCATAAACTACTTTGATATCTTATCGAATTATTATGTGTATATTTCGCTTTTATGGTTAAACATCCAGCTATAACACCTTCAACTATATAAATCTTATTTAATTCCAATTCTATTTCTGGTATAGAATCAGATAATTTACAAGCATCAACAGAAACTACTTTATCACCTTTTTTAAAAATCATATAAACAATCTTTTCCACCAAGGTAATAAAAACTTATCACCCAGTTTATTGTTTATTCGAATGATAGAACTCCTATAATCACAGTTTATATCTAAACAATCAAAAGAATGTTCATCCGCTATGTGTAACATACATCCCAAACTTTCTCTCATGATTCTACCCCTTGGAGTTTTAATCAAACTTTCTTTCTTACATTTCGGACATTTTTCTAAACTCATAATTATTACTTTTTAAAATCTTCTTTATCAACACTCACATGCCACACTTTAAAATACTTTTCATAAATATCGAATATATCATCATATTTAATATTATCAATATAATTTTCAACATTCCAGTTTTCAGGCATATAACAATGTTCTACATTCTTATATCTTTCTATTTTTTCCCTTTTAAACTTAGTCATCAGAGAATCTTTAACAACATCAAAACGTTCTGTTGTTAAATATTTTTTTGGATTGTTTAATATCTCATCTAATGTTTCCGTTAATTCTTTAACATTATTATTAGAGGTTAATGTATGAATATACATGAACCCACAAGAATCCGTCATTTTTTCTATATCACTCTGAACAAAATAAACCAATCCACGTTTCTCTCGTAATTCAGAATATAATGGAGATTGTAGTCCAAACCCAAGCATTTTTAAAATGAATGTTACTTGGTAAAAATCATCCAATAAAACATTTGAAAAATAAATAATAGATGTTTTTTCTTTAAATGTGTTAGATTTCTGACGAATAAAACTTTTATTATTCAATATTAAATCATAATAAGTATAATACTTATCAGCATCTTCAGCAAATTTTATATTTTTATTTTCATATTTCTTACTTTTGGAAACATTGATTATTAAACTTGGATACTTAAATTGTATTTCAAAATAATTCTTACAATCTTCATACGTAAGTTTCTTTAAATCAGATAAATCACCAATCGGGCCATAATTATCAAAATATTTTCTGGTTAAATTATAAAAATGGGCAACTGGTTGTTCATTGAAGGTATCTCGATATTCTTCAATAACTATTTTCTTTTCATTCTCATATTCTTCTTTAGTAATATTAAACACTGATAAACGGTCAATTATTTTATCTCTATATTTATCAAGTTTTTCTTCGAGACCTTGGAATTCAAATGTTATAATATCATTAGTAGTAAATGCATTCCATTCGATATCATCCCTACTAAAATCGTCAAAAAACTCATCAACACCTTTACAAACTAAATGTTCCATTAGATGACTTATACCCCGTATACCTTGTTTCTCATTTAAGGTTGAGCCACGATGTACTATATAAAAACCTGATAAATCCGTTTCATTTGGCAAATTAATAATTTGATTTTTCATTAAAAATATCTTTATTTTTTAAACATTATTAATGTTTAGATTTTCATCAACAGTACCATTATCATTGAGCCTAATTATTTCATTGACTATTTGCATGTTTACACCATGATGACCTTTATATTCCTCTCTTAACTCATTTATATCATCACAATAAACTGGATAATCGTCATAATCAAACGTATCACATACTGAAATTATGAATTTAGAACCGTGAGCTTTAGCGGTTTCAATCCATCTGTCCACATCTTCTCTTGTTGCTGCCATTTTTTGTATTTTTATTTTAATATATCTCCGAAAATTTCTATTATTTTTTCTTTTCTGAGAATTCCTTTCATATTCACGAAATCATTTAATGTTAAATAATGTAATATTAAATTTTTATTATTTAATATATTATTATATATTCTCTTAATTTCAATGAATTTTTTATCTTCCTTTGTTTCTAAAAAAACACATTTAACATTATTATCATATAATGGTTTAATATCATCTGGGAATTTATATTTAGAAGAAAAATTATCGAATATAAATATTGATATCCCTAAATTTTTATATCCATATAATATTTCATTATATTTATCTGTTATATAAATGGTATTACCATTATTCCTGATAACATTTTTTCTATAAGTTACCCAGCCATACCAATCAATATATCTTTTACATAAAATTTCATCACTCTGTCTTCCATCAGGTGTGAGATATACGCCATTGGTTTTATTATCACTACAAAATTTAAGTATATAATTTATACCACAGGTAGTCATACCAACTTGTCTTGGTGTGAAGAACCAATGATTCCCATTTGTTACAACGTTTATAAAATATTGGTAAAAATCTGTATATGATATGTTTATATCGTCCATATTAAAACAAAAAGGTTCTCTTTTTAAGGGAGAACCTTTTCATATTATTTCTTTTTCCCCTTTTTAGAAGCTAATTTTCCCTTTAAGTTATTAGCTTTTTTAGGATTGGTTTTTTCAAACTCTTTGATGTTGTGTTCCAACTTCTTAATCTGTTTTTCTTTTTTGTCTTTTCCCATTTTAATGAATTTTTATTGTATATATTTAAAATTAATGATTTCCTAATACTTTCTTAATTAGTTCCTCCCTTGTGTGAAATACAAACTCGGCATCAATCTCAATTTTTCTTCCAAATTCTCCAGCAGTTTCAACAATATCATATGATGTTATAAATACACCACCGAATTGACCATGACAAGAAAATCCACTTATTTTACCATTGTGTATAGTATTATTATCCATAAAATATACTTCATCACCCCAACTATATGGTAAAGTTATTACAATAGGTTCTTTTTTTAATTCATTTACATTTGGTGTTTTTATATCTTCTTCCATATAATATATTTATTTTTTATGTTCATAATTATCTATTACCTTTCTTATTGTAATGGTATACCCAAACATACTTAAAACTTCTAATAATTTATTTAAAATTATATTAGATTTACCTTGTTCTATCTTTCTTAATACAATAAATGCAATCCCTGTTTTATTTGCGAAAACTTCTTGGGTAAGACCAGTTAATTTTCTTCTTTCAGAAATAAATCGACCAATTTCAAAATATCCGTTTGAATTGTCAACCTTTATTAAATCATCTAAATCTGGTCGTATAGTTGCAGGGAGTATTAAATTTTCATTTAAAAGAATGCACCCTTCTTCAATACATTTGCTAATCCAAAATTTTTCACGAATACCAATATCCAAGTAATCTTGAACTACTTCTAAGATTTCAATAACTGGTTTATGATTTAATATTTTTAAATCATTCACCCACTCTTTAATTTTATTAGAATGAGAATTTGATAAATGTTCCATTGGTCTTAACATCCCCCGTGTTGATTTACCAATATAATGTATTCTATTAGTGACAGGACATTTTAAGCAATATATTATTTTTTCCATAAAAATATTTAGGTCTTCTGACTCCCTGAATTTTTTGATTATGTCTAATGTATCATTCAATATTTTTTTCATTGAATAATTTTTCCAATTTAAGAAGTCTTTCACCTTGAATACCGATGTCAGATATCATCTCGTCAAACGCTTGTTTTTTTAATTTTTTATACACATCCTCAGAACTATAATCAAAATGAGACCTAACTACGGCCTCTAATGCAACAGATAATACTTCTGATTTTACTATTTTAATTTCTTCACCCAACTCATTATACCAAAATATACCATTTTCTTTAATAACTAATTTCACATTATCTTTTATACTGAAAATTATTTGATTTTTTTCACATAAAATAGGTGCGCCAATATTTATTTGGTCGTCTACATATGACTTAGTGACGGGTGATGAAAATAAAGCGTTTGATGCTAATAATCCTGAAATTCCACCCCAGTCTTCCACACATTCATTATACCAATTTTCAAATGAATTTTCACTCATATTTCGAAAGTAATTATAATTACTATAATGTATAAAATTAATAAAGAAAAGTTTTAATTTTTATGAAAAATTTATTCCTTTGTAATGTGATACATATTACTGACAAAAGGATTTATTTCTCTATTCATCCAAACTGTTCGTTCAGGATATATTTTTATTATACTATTATTAAAACATTCTCTAACTACTTCTTTTATTAATGCACGGCTTTCATATTCATTGAGATTATATTTTTTTTCTATAACATGTTGTAAGTTTTCTAAACTATACATCAAATAATTTTCTTCTTTGACATAATTGAAATAAACTTTATCATCTATTTTAAAAATAGATATGTTTTTATCATATTTAGATTCGCTTATTTTTAATTTTTTAATAATATTCCAGATAAAAGTTCTCGGACTTCTGGCTTCCTGAATCTTATAAATAATATCAAGTATATCTTCTTCCATTACACAAGAGTCAAAGTGGATACACCTTCTTCATCCTTTGCAACTTCTATTAATGCATCATAAGGTATTGGATGATTATGTTCAATAATAATCAACTTACCTATATTCTTTGAAATATCAGTTAAAAATTCAATAAACTGGTCTACTGAATTATTTAACAGTTTACCCATGATTTCATCAAAAATAATAAAATCGCATTTGCTATTAGTATTAATTTTTCGCAGTGCAATCTTTAATGCAACGGCAATAAAAGTTCTTTCCTTACCAGAAGATTCAATCGCATTCTGGGAAACATCCAAACGATTTTTTGTGGATAATCTAAGTTTTAATTCATCATCGAAAAATACAGTGAAATCAACATTGGTTAATAAATTATTTAAATCGGTATTTAACAATTCAATAGATTTCTTTAATAAGAACGTTGGTATACCATCACGATGAACAGCTTTTAAATATGCATTACTTATTTCATCTTTACGAATCTGTTCTTTATATTTTTCTATATTTTTCTCAATATTACTAATATTAAGTTCAACCAAAGGTATGTCTTTTATTACATCATCTCTCTGTGTATTGAAACTTTCAATAATAACATCATCAGCAGCCATTTTTTCTTCGATAGCATCTATTAACAATTGAATAGATTCATTTTCAAGTATATTACCTTTCTGGCTGTTATATTTATCAATTAACATCTTATCATTTTTTGTTTTTAATGATAAATTGTCATTTTCTAATGCCAGTTTTTCTTTGGTATTTACTTTATCTTTTCGGCTTTCAAAGTTTTCCTTTGTTATTTTTAATTTTTCAACTTCTTCTTTTAGTGTATTAGATTCAGTGGTCAACTTTACACCTTCTTCAGTTTTTGTATTTTTAGAGGCGGTTAATTCGGTTAATTTAGTACGATAAGTGTTTTCGTTATCTTTGATTGATTTAATTTTCTGTTGAATATCATCAAACGACTCCAGTAAATTCTGGTTTAATAATTCGATGTCAGTATTATGTTTTTTAATTATTTCTTCATTTTTATTTATAAACAATAATGCATTATCATATTCAACTTTCAATACTTCATCATCTTCGAAGTTCTTGTTCTTTATTTTTTCTGATTTTTCAAGGATATATTTACTCTTATCACGATAAGGTTTTTTATTTGTTTCCAGAAGATTATATTGGTCTTGTAATTTAGTTAAATCTTCTTTGATTTTATTAACACGTTCCCTAATATGCTCAATATGTTCAGGTTCAAGACTATCTAATGGTCTACCACAGGTAATACAATTTTTGGAATTTTCCAAATCAGATATTTCATCTTTTAATTTGGTAGCGTTTTCTTTAAGTGAATCCTGTTTAGTAGTAAGGTTTTGAATCTCATTACCACAAGTTTGTAATTCAGCTTTCAAATCAGCCATGTTATCTTTTACTAACTGTATAACATCTTTTTTCTTATTTTCGATGTTGTTAGTAATTTTTGCAATCTCTGTATTTATTTCAGTTACCTTTTCCTTAACAATATTTGAAATTTTCTCATCAATTTGTGAAAGATTAGTTTCATATGTTTTTATAGAAGAACCCAATTCTGTCACCTCTATTCGAAGTGTAGTTATTTTATTTTTTTTATCATCATAATCAGCCGATTTTTTATTGAAAGACTCGTGGTCAAATGTGGACGGTAAACCAGTTATTTCAGTATCTATTTTAATTATAGAATCTTTGTTTTCCTGAATTTTGGTATTGTTGAAAACAATATTTTTATTTAATGTTTCAATATTGATGCCCTGAAGGTCTTCATCAACTTTATGAAGTTCCTTAATTTTAGATTCTTTTTCTTTATTACGCTGGTCTTTAAATCCTTTAACTTCTATTATTTTAGAATCAATTTCATCTTTAGACTTAGTTAATTCTGCTATCTGGTTATTATATGTTTCAATCTTAGTTTCTTCTTCAAGAACATTGATAGTAACACGTTCATCTTTTTCTTCTTTCTGAATACTCTTGTATTCACTCATTTTCGTTTCGAAAATATCATATCCAGCATCTTTTATTAAACTATCTACAAAAATACTTCTATCAACAGACAATAAATCATTTAAATTATCGGCAGTTGTTAAAGCCAAACGGATGAAATCTTTAAAATTACCCAGAGCATCATTTATTAACTTTTGGGTATCCTTATCTTGTTCACCATTAATTAAATTTTCGGGTTTCATTTCAGTACCTCTATAAAATTCTAATATAGAATTTATAGAACCTATACCATCTGCTTTATTTCTTTTCCACTTTCTTTCGGTTTTTCTAAACATAGTGTATTTTTCACCATTTATATTTAAAACCGAACCACCCTTACAATAATCCAAATCCCTTTTATTATTTATAAATCTATTGTCTCCAAATTTTTCCTCTTTAGTGGTAGATGTAGTTATACCATATAAAATATATGTTATTGCATCCAATATAGTTGTTTTTCCTTGTTGATTTTCACCATGAATCTGAATAATACCATTTATATAATTCCAGTCAATAATATTACCATCGCCATACGATTTGAAATTATCAAACCAAAAACTTTCAATTCTCCATTCAATTTGAACACGCTCACTATTAACATCCAGTCTCGAATTAACTAAATCGTCAATTTTTAAAACTTCTTTTATAAAATCAACATCATATCCATTCGCTTTAAGATATTCTTCAAATATGGCTCTTTGTACAGATAAATCGTTTACATTTATACCTTCATTTACCATCTGAATATCGGAAATGTTAGTATAAATAGGAAAACGTTCCACTACTAATTTATCCAGACCATATTTTTCCTTAATATACTTCCGAATCTTTATTTCATTATCACGATTAACATTAGCTTTTATATCTCGCCACTTAACTTTGATTTCTGGCTCAGATTTGATATATTTTGAGCTTAAATTGAGGTTGTCGTAATCCGTATTTTCACTTAATTCAAAATTAATATAGGTATGTTCATTCGTTATCTCAATGAAATCGTGTGTTTTCGACACAATATCCCACATTACATAACCATGACCATAAGGATGTTCACCAAAATTTTGTTGAATCAAAGAAGACGGATAAACTACATTATCCAATTTCCCAAACTTTTGATAAAGGTGAATATCTCCCATCATTGTAAAATCACCTTTAAAATCACTAACACTGAAATAATTCAGGTCTTTCATAGGTTCACCATTATGCGATAAACAACCTGATATCGGGTCGTGAAATAAATCTATATATATTTGATTCTTATCCTTAATATGTGTTTTATCTTCCCAAGGATTTCTTAATTCTCTATCCCTATGATTCCACACTGCAAATGTAATATTGTCATATTGATAAAATCCAGTCTTATTATAATAAGTTATTTTTGGATTATTAATCATTTGTGTCACTGTCTGTATGACATCAACACGAGAAAGATTCTTTTTTTGTAAATCGTGATTACCTCTGGTGATTACAACTGGTGCAATTCGAGTAAGATTATTAAGAAAACTCGCCATTAATAATTGGGCTTCTCCTGATAAATCTATATAATCATGGTATAAATCACCAGCTATTGTAATTAAGTCTGGTTTATTTTTTCTTAAATCATCATACAACAAATTGAATTGTCTGACATACATTTCATGTAATACAGGAGATTTTCTAATATGAATATCAGCAAGGTGAGCTATTTTACGAATCATGTTATTAAATTATTTTTAAATAATATATTCATTAAAACGATTTTTGTTTATAATAGTTAATAAATTAATCACCAAAACCCAACAATCGTAATTTAATATATCGATTACCTTTTCTGACTAACTCATCACCATCACAATCCAAAAAATAATAAGTGTCAGATTTTAACTGGAACAACAATTTTTCCAAGTCCTCATCATTCTTTAGTGCAACGGCAGTCTTTCCACATTTATAACATCTTTTGAATTCTTTGATATTATTTTGTTTTAAAAGGTCTTTAATAAAAAAATCATCTTTAATTTCTTTATAATCCCAATAATCATCCTCACCTTTATTTTTTAACATGATATATTCTTCATTCATATAAACGATGATGTAATTATATTCTTTGGTCTCCAGATAATCTTTGAATAATTTTCTGGCAGATTCTCCGAATTTATATGTAATACCTTTCAATAACATAGATTGTTTATAGTATTCATTAACATTAAAATCCAGTTTTATTGGATTCTTTTTATCCTTATTGATGTATTTCATAACAAACATTTCCTTAGTATCTTCCTCATTAACATGAATATCAGTATATCCAATATATTCACTTCGGTGTTCAATCTCAGGATTTTCATCTTTATATTTTTTATATGTATCCCAATTATCATCAAAATATGGAAACATAATCAATAAAGAAGATTTTACTTTACCCATATCGGCAAAATATTTCATTTTAATGGGTTTGTCACCTTTAAATATTTTATATTGAATAATATCAGGGTGTGTCATTATTTCACCGTATTCTTTAGTGCAACATCTTAAACTTGTAATGCTTGAACTGAATTTACTACCATTATAAACTGTTCTTATCTTTTGAAATTTATCATCAAATATATCAGTATTATTATTAAATTTCAAAACAACAGTACCGTTGTCCTTTTTATCTACAACTGTTAAAATAACATCTTTTTCCAAATATTCACCCCATTTAATATTTAAAGCAAATTTAGTTTCATAATAACTAACACTTTTGTCAACAAGGGTTATCAATTGTTGTCCGACTTGTAGTTCTTTTAATGAAAGTTTCATAATGAATAGTTTAATGTAATAGAGTGTAAAAATAAGAAAAAAAAATATAATATATAATATATAATATATCATTAAGTTGTACCTTTCGAACATATGTTGATATTTAAAAATGTTATTTGGAAATTTACTTTTTAATATATAAACAATATAGAAAAAATTAATTGTTTTTAAATGACCCAAAAGATAAAGAATAAACAAATAAATATTGCGACACCTTTTGATTTTAATAATCAAAGATTATATAATTTAGCATCACCTACTGGTTCAACTGATGCTACTAATAAAGAATATGTTGATAGTAATGCAATAAATTATTCTCTTGGTACAGGTTTATATTCAGGGGGAATCGTAACAATTGATGATAATACACATTTTTCGATAACATCTGGTGTTGGATATATTGTTGATTCGATTACTAAATATGCAATCATTGTTAAATTTACAGCTAAAAGCGGTGTTACATTAATGGATATTGGTGAAACAGATATCACAGTCTCAATAGCAATTGATATAAATGGTGATGTATTTCAACAAGTTCCAGTATTTACACCAATACAAAGAAGAAATTATATTGTATTAGGTGAATTATTTGTAAACCCATTAACACAAAATTTATCAGCCGTTTGGTATAGACCTGTTTTTAGTTGGGATACATCAACAATTGTTGACTGTGAATATTTAGCAAAATGTAAATCAATAATTGGTAATTCAATATCACCTAATGGTTCAAATTTATTATTGGATGTTTCTTCTGGGGAAATGCAAGGATATTCTATTAATGCTATAAATTCATTTACGAACCCAAATTATATGACATTTACTGGTGAAACCGCATTTAGTTTTATAACTTCATTTCATAATGGAACAGAATGGGTATTTCAAACTGAAATTAATCAAATAGAACCCCAATATTATTCTAATGGTAGCACATCTTTACAGTCAGTTGCAAATAATAAATGGAGTATTAGATTATTAATGAGGGGTGCTATCACAGGAAAATTGTATTTATCTTATCCAACTCATCCAAGTGTATATAACGATTCCTCAACAGCCAAGGCTGATTTAATTAATTTAATTTATTTAATACCAGATGAATTATCAACTGTTGTTGTACCATGTATGTTTTTAATTGTAAGAGGTGCTGCAATTGATTTATCAATAACTACTGATGCGGTATTTGTTCCAGTGCAAGCTATTAATTTTACGGCTGGAGCTTCGGCATCAGTGTTAGCATATGATGTTGTTTTTGATAATTCTGGTTCAACAAATTTAGTTTCAGTTGATGCCCAAAATGTTATTAATGAAATAAATAATAAAATAGAAAATTTAAATTATTCATCTGATGTAAACATGGTTGCTAATTCTGGTGTATCTGGGATATATTTGGCTTGTAATACGGGTATTACTGCTGAACCAGCTACAAGAGTCGGGGTGTTTCTAAATTCAATTGAAGTGCCTGTTGGTAACGGGACTACATCGGAAGTATGTTATTTTAGTTCGGATAGTGGTGTTACAGCTAAAGCATGGAATAATATAACACTTGGTGACCATTTATACTGGAATGGTAGTATTGCACCGTTTCAATTAGAAACCACAGATGGTTTATCATTTGAATATTTAATAATATAATTATATAATATCTTTAGGTTCAGATGGTTCAGCAGAGTCTGGTTCACCCTCAACATCGTTATCATCATCTAACATTTTATGACGTTCTTCGATAGACTGTGTAATCATATCTTCAAACCACTTCCAAGCTGCCTTTTTATCATCATCTGTGATTTTGATGTTTTTTCCTTCATCACCCGTTATATCTTCATCTGTATATGCTCTCCAACCCTTTTCATATTTTACCAGTTTGTTACCAGCCTCAACAGGTGGTATAGCTATATAACATTTAGATAAACTTTTATCTTCCTGATTTAAATCCCATATATATTTGGGATTACTTTCATAATCACTTCTTACTAACCCATAATCTGAAGTAAGTTCAAATTTAATATACATGACAGGATGTTCCCAGTCACCACCAGCCATCCATAAATCAGCATTTATCTCATATTTCACAGGTTGGTCTTTTCGTAAATTTTTTGTTATATAAAAAGTTTTCTTTTGCCCTGTTGAATCATCATTCTCCAAATCAAAATGTGTTTTATAATAATTCTGACCGAATTTAACAATTTTATGCCATGCATTACTCACAATTGTTTTATAATTAAAAATTTCATCATTCTTTTTTCTATTGATGACTGATTCGTTAAATGTGTATAAGTATTTCATTTTTATTTATAGGTTTTTAATATATTAATGATTTTTCCAATAGTTTCTTTATCTAATTGAGACAATCTTACCCATTCAAATAAGTTTTTATATGTAGCTCTATCTTTCCATGCACCATAATCAAGTAATAACTCAATAACATCCAATTTACCTTTAACAACAGCAATATACAATGCGGTATAACCGAATTTATTTTTACTAAAAATGTTTATACCTGCATCAAGAAGTATATCTATTATAGGTAATTGGTCTTCTGATGGTTTAATAAATGAGTGTCCTATTGCAATCAATAATGCATTATTTTTCTTTTTATCATTTATGTTAAGGTCAGCACCTTTTTCAACTAAATATTCAACTAATGCCTTATTGCTACTCAAAACAGCATACATTAATGGTGTATATCCTTCAGAACTGCTTCTAACATTAATATCAGCACCTCTATCCAATGCAAGTTCAATGCCCCTTATATAACCATTATCAGCACATTTTAATATCATATCATCTGGTGTTAAATCTTTTAATGAATCCAAGATTTCATCTTCCGTTTTAGGAATCATTTTATCTTTTAAAGATTCGTTGAATGATTTTAAGTGTTTCATTATTTTAATTCTGAGTTTACATAATTTTTAAATTCTTCAATAATTTCATCCATATATAAAGAATAATTATAGAATTTCTTAGCTATCACTTCATTTTGATATCTTTCTTTCCCGTGTATTTCAGTCTTCTGAGCTTTTAATTCAAGGTGAACAGTATATGTTCTACCATATTCACCTTCTACTTTCACTCCAACTGGATTTATACCAGTTTCTATCCACACCATAGCATTACCATTTATAGTATCATATTGTTCTTCATTATCAATTTTAATTTCATCCTTACTCACTCTGTAAATAGAAGTTGCTCCATATCCTAAATAGTCTTGAAATTTGTTCTTTTCGAATTCTTGTAAATGTAATAACGAACCAATTTCTGATTCAAATTTTTCAGAAAAGTCTGATATCAATCTCATATCATCTATTTTATCTTGTTTAGTGTGAATATAATTTTCGTTTAAAAAATTACTAAAGTCTTTTAATATTTTCATTTCTATAAGTTATTTTTTGTTTATATATTAAATAATTAAAATTATTTCGAAATTTTATCCAGATATCGGATAAATGAGAATACGGGTTTATGAGTTTGACTTATAATATCACCTTTTATATAGGGTAAAATCTTAACTGTATATTTTTCTTTCAGTCTATCTATATATTTTTTAAGTATTTCATCTTGATTTCTGTATGTGTACGACTCAGGATGATTTTCTTTAATGAAAATAAATGTATCATCTGGAATGATGAATCTATTATTTTTAATTAAAATTTCCCCCTCATTCTTAAATACTGAAGCAAATGCTAATATGATAAATTGAAACATGATGTCCAATTCATCTCGTTTATATTTTGGTTTTTCTTTATTTAATATTTGAAGGGATTTATCTAATAATTCTTGGTAATTTTTGATTTTTAAATCACCGATTTTATGTATATCTCTTTCATCTAATTCACGAAACAAATCATACATTTGTCCATTAATTTGTCTATATAATTTTAATAAATTATTATCGATATTTTTTTTATAATTTTCAAAATATTCGGTCTTTCTGATGCCCTGATATAGTAAACTCCCAGTCGAATAATCATCATCAACTTGATATAACCTTCTTAAAACTTTCATATTATCCTTAGTTAAATATACTAAATCATCATAACGAACCTTTTCTATTTCATTTAATGTTTGAACAGATTCTTTTTTCATAACCAATAAAATATCCCGAATATCGAAATACCCATTAATTATATTGATATTATCAGATATACCAATAAGATTTTTTAGTTCTCCAGATAATAAATTTTTTATAGTTTCCTCATTAAATTTTAACACGAGATAATAATACTTGTCATAGTTTTCAGTAGACAAATTATATTCGTTTATCTCACTATATGTGTTTAAATATTTCATAATTTATGGTTCTATGTAATCTTTTATTGGAACATCTCCCAATATTCTAATTTCATGTGTATCCGTTCCTGTTATAACAGGTGTATTTTTATTTATGTCATTTTTATTTATTACAAATATTATTACATTATTAATATCAACTGTTTTTAATCTTTCAATACCGCCAATTATAACGGGGTCGTTCAATCTCACATCAATATTAGCACCCGTATAACACATCATTCTTCTGGCATTTTCAACCGATTCAATGAATGGTTCATTGTGTGATAATTTTTGTCTTGAATCAAAATCATCAAAGAAAACGAGTTTCATTTTATCAATATTCTTACCAACTCGTTTTTCTTGTATTTTTAACCATTCATCAATTAGTTTTTCTAAATCCTCTCTTGTTTTAGCTTTAGATAATAGAACAGCCAAATATATACCCCAATAATATGTATAAGCAAGTTCTATATCAGATGTGACACTTATACCCTCTATTCTTCCCCCACCAAAACCAGCACCCCATTTTTGTGCTTTTAAAAAACCGTCAGATAATATTTTATTTTTAAATATGGATACATGATATAATTTATCTGGTAAATTTTCATGTTCAATAACTTTACTATTAACATATTCACCATTAATTTCTAATCCACCCGATTCGCCACCCCAACCTTTAAGAACTTTTATATCACTATGTTCATATTCCAATATAAGGTTTTCAAATGTTTTCAAATATTTCATATTTATACTTTAATTTATAATACTTTTTGTATCAAATAAAACATAGTTTCTTGCATCAGTAGTCCATTTATCCATGAAGGTATTCCCGATATAACCAAGGTTTTTTAAAAACAAAGAAGCTTCTTTTTCTCCACCCAGTACATAGGCCAACCAATCATATGCTTGTTTATTAGAAACATCACCATAATCGAGAAAATCAGATTGAAATTCTTCTATCACATCTTCATCTATATCCTGTCTATTCAAAGCACTTTTTATTCTTTCACCGTCTTCAATGACTGCATCTAAATCGAAATAATTTCCGTTTTTAATTTCATGTTCTCGAACAAAACCATGTGTAGTATAATATCTTTGGCTGACTTCTTCTTTGTCACTAAAATATATCCCCCAACCACCCATACTTTTACCATCACCAGTACCAACTTTTGTCATATCGAATTCATCAAACTTTCTATCACTGCCATGATAAACTTGAATTCCCTCAAATATTAAACTTTCAAATGTTTTTAAATATTTCATATTAAAAATTATTGTATTTCTTCTTCATCTCTTTCTATTGCTGGACTCGATGGATTAGACTCATCATATGGGAATACATATTTCATATAAATATCATCATATTCTTTTTCAGAAACATTCTCAATTTTATAGAAAAAACGTTTTGCTATAAAATACATATCATTAACTGGTTCGTCTGAAATAGTTGTGTTACCACCAGTTGGATGTAATGATATAGATGCTTCATTAAAATCGAAATTATCTATAATCCATTGTGGCTTTCTGTCTGGAGAACCACCCATATACGGTGTTAATGGATAAATAAAAGAACCTTTTATATCATTCATAAATTCTATAAACTTTTCTTTACTTATTATATAAGCATCTGCGTATGTTAATACTGCTTCGTTTGTAAAAGATTTAAAGGTTTTCATTGTTTTGTATTATTTTTAATTATCATTTATATATTTTATACTAATGATTTTAACATATCAATTAATTCAGTTTGTGGGTGACAATCGCTCTTATCAGTACGATAAGATATATGACTATAAATACCAGATTTGCCAGATAAAGCATTCTTTGATACATCCCACATATCTTCATTGTATACTTTAGATATATTAAATTTATCACACCAATATACTAATAATTTTCTTACAGATTCAATCTGAGCATCTGTATATTTTTCAAATCCATAAAATCCTCGGTAACCATTTGGATATTCTTGTACATTTATAACTTGACCAGCTCTAATATTTGCTACGAATTTTCCTGTTGTTTCATCTGTTTTTGCTGGATACCACAAACCCTTACTTTTTATTAAACCACCCCATGCATCTATTTCAATACCAATAGATTGTTCATTTAACATTTTATTTCTGGTTGCATAATCACTGAAACCTTTTGATTTCAAAAAATCTGATTTACATCCGATATGGTGACCCCAATATTTTGTTGAAAAACATTGATATATACCCCCTTTGAAATCGACAATAACTGCTGTTGCGATTCGGTCGGCTGTACTACGCCAATAATTAATATCACCGTTTACACCCTGACCAGATACAGTATGGTGCAACACTATTTGTTTTTTAATTGTTTCTAATTTATAATATTGGTTATCAGGAAAATCTACCTGTATTAAATCTTTTTGAAGGTCTAACGCTGCATATTGTTTTAACTCAGTGTCTTTATGTACTGCTGCTGTCGATTTGGTATCTTGTATAGTTCCAAATGTCCATTTTGATAGTGGGAATGTAAATGCCATAATATTTTCCTTTGTTTTTATTATATATTAAAATAAAAAAATAATATATACAGATGTAAAAAACTAATATATACAAATACAAAAAATAAAAATTGACATATGAAATATGTAAAGACTTTCGAAACGTATAACCAAGAAATAATCCAAGAAAAAACTGGATATAAAAAAACATATTATCAACAAGATAATATTGGAAAAGCAAAATATACTATCAGCTATCATGATGGTGTTGATACACATAAAGACGGAAGTCCATTTTTTGGTATTAGAACTTTCAAGAATAAAGAGAAAATGAATAAATTTGTTGATGAATTAAAGAAAAAAGGATATATCGAATCTCTTAATCCTATAAAAGAAAGTAAAACTGAATATAAATCTATAAAAAAAGAAGCTGATTTTTTTAAATTAGCTGGTGAAATAGATAAAAAATATTTCCCTGATGTGAAGTATTACAGGGATGATAAAGATGATACGGCTGTGCATTATGCAATCGAAATATTTAATAATGGTATATCTGGTTATGACACCCTGATAAATAAATTAGCAAAACATTGTAAAGATACTAAAGAAAATATTCACAATATTGTGAAAAAACACATTGAGGATTTTGGTGATTATGAATATGAAGTAAAATAAAATATTATTTTTTCTCTATTGTTTTATTTTCTATATTATATATAATATAATGAGTATTCATTGGTGCGTGTGCAGCAGCATTAGTTACAAATTTTAAATCAACGCCTATATTTTTTGCCTTTTTCACAACTTCAGAAGATAGTGGATTTTCAATAATTCTATTAGCTTTATTATATCTCCAACTGTCAACTACAATTATAACATCCCAATACTGTGGTTTATCATAATATTCAACTATTATTTTTTTCAATTTTTCCGATTTATCACCAAATTTGTTTTCAACCCATCTACTTAAATCATTATATTTTTTAATTACAAATGGTATTAATTCGCTTATAATTAATTCATAATCTCTGTCTGCGTTGAATTCTTCATATAATTTAACCATAAATAATTACGTCTATATTTTTATTTATATATTAAAAAAGTAGCTGTAATTTTTTTATCCTATTATTTTTTATTTATATTTGTTCTATTATTTTTAATAAAAATGGGACACGACATTACATTACAAACGACCAACGGAAAGAAATTTCTTTATTGGATAAGATTCGGATGTGATGTATATCCAGACCTTTATAAAATAATGGGTGTTGAAAGAGAATGTGGTGAAGTTGATTTTACCAGAGAACAGATAGAATCTTTCATAAACGTTTTTAAAAAGGATGAAGAAAAATACTGGCAAGAACTTGAAATGCTGTCTAAAGCTGAAGGGTTCTATAACAAAGAAGGAATAATAACAATAATATTTGAATAATGGGAAAACTGAAAAATATAAATCATTGGATTGCTGAACTTAGGTCGATAGCTTATAAAACTGAATTGTATGACATTGATGATGACGAAGTTCACATAATACCAGATTTTAGCAAGAAAATATTGTTCTCTAAAGAACGATTTAAAGATGCTTTTGAACGTGGTCTTATACCCCAAGAAGCTTTCGATGAAGAAATGGAAGCTTGGGCTGATGCACAATTAACTTAATAGGGTATATATGGAAACATTTATAAGAAGATTTTTTACTATATTAGTATTCATTGTAGTTTTAATTAGCCCGATTATAGCTATTGAATCGATTTTATATTTTTTTAGATTTACTTTCACTGGTGTAAGTTTTCCTAAAGACCCGTATAGTTTTGTTTTATTAAAAAGAATGTGGAAATAATATATTGATGTTTGGTAACCAATAAATATAAAAAAATATATGGACAGATTTAATGAATTATTACAGAAACGCAAAAACATGACCGCCAATATTTTTGAGGAAGAAGAACTCATTGAGTTGGCTAAGTCCATGAGTGAAGAACAACTAAAAGATGTTGATAAGAAATTGTTAACGTATTCCAATGATGAACGTCTCGATTCATTGAATGCATCGTTTGACAAATTATTGGCTGCTTTAGATAAAAAATGATATTATGAAAATAACCGAATTTTTAAGAGCAGCCCAGTACAGCAGGTTAACTGTTGGGTATAGGTGGTTATTTGCGGATGGTAAAGACACATACACTGTCTGTGAAAGATTACCAAGAAAAAGAACTACAACCATACTTATTTCAAAAGCAGCAGAAGATGATGCTGTTAAATTATTAATAGAAGGTGAAGAATTATATTCAGACCTTTTAGATTAAACTTAATTTTAATTCAAATAAACAACATAATTTTTAAATTTTAAACAATACAAAAATGAGAACAAAAGATGTTTTTATGTTTATAGTCATGGGATTCTTTCTATGGCTTGTATTTTTCTTTGGTATGCCCATTCTAAGTTACGGGTGGGTTGGTTGGCCTATTACATTAATAATTATTGGAATCCTATTTTTAGTTTTTGATGTCCGAAATGAACAATCAGAAGGGAGTTGGAGAATGTACGCAGGTATATTTTCACTTGTTATTGGGTTATTATTTTTTGTTATTCTTCCAATTGGTTCGATGCATATTTTTAATGCCGATAATTATCGAAATCTTATTGGCGAAGTTGAACAAAAAACATATTCCAATGATATCAGCCCTATTGACCCGACACGTATAGTTTTAATTGACTATGATGTCGCTGCCAAACTCGGTGATAAAAAACTTTCCGATGTTGAAAATATGGCTCTCGGTAGCCAAACATCAGTTGGAAAATATACCCATCAGAAAATAGGTACTGACCTTTACTATGCTGCACCTTTGAATCATTCTGGTTTTTTGAAATGGCGAAAACATAAACAAGGTACATGTGGATATATTCTTGTTAATGCACATAACCAAAAAGATGTTCGTCTTGTAAAAGATGTTAATGGTAAAGAATTACATTTAAAATATCAAGAAGGTGGTTGTTTTGATGATTATCTTCCACGACATATTTATAGAGCATATAGGAAATATGACCAAGGAGATATAGAATTCGAAATTGATGATGATTTAAATCCTTGGTATGTTGTAGCATTATATGATAAAGTAATAGGTTATGGTGGTAAGCAGGTTGTGAAATGTCTTGTTATTAATCCAGAAACTGGTAAAATTGATGAATATAAACCCGAAGATGTACCAGCATGGGTAGACAGAGTTTATCCAAAAACTCTTATGAATAAACAATTTGATTTGTGGGGTGACCTTGTACATGGTTGGTGGAATTTTAGTAATCAGGATAAAGTTAAATTAAGTCAGGAAACCCAACTTGTTTATGGTACAGATGGTAAATGTTATTTATTCAGTGGTGTGACTTCAGTTGGGTCTGATGATGCAAGTGTTGGATTTATAATGGTGGATGCAAGAACAAAACATACTATATTTTATCACGCCAGTGGTGCTATTGAAACAGCAGCCCAAGCATCAGCAGAAGGTAGGGTACAGGAAAAGGAATATAAATCATCACAACCTCGTCCCTATAATATTAATGGTGTATGGACATATGTAATGGCACTTAAAGATAAAGAAGGACTTATTAAAAGTATCGCTATGGTTTCTTATGCTAATTATGAAATTGTTGGTATAGGTGAAACTATACAAGATGCTATTCGAAATTATAAAGCTGCCCTTAATAATAAAGGTGATATAATGGTCGCATCAAATGAACATTCAAAATCAACTTTAGTAGGACAGTTAGTTCGGGTAGGTTCTGATAATAAAGATGGTCAGACATATTATTATTTGGTTTTTAAAGAGTCAGCTAATATTTTATTCGTAGGTACATCAGCACTATCAAATGAACTTCCATTGACCCAAATAGGTGATGAAATTAAAATAACATTTGAAGCTGGGGAAGAAGGTGAAGTGTTTATTGAAACCTTTGATAATCACAACCTCAACTTTGTTAAAAGTACAGAACAAGTAAAGGCTGATTCTGTTTCTGCTACCGTAGAGAAAAGAATAAATTCTGATAACCTTGACCTGAGATTGAAATCTAAAATGGAAACAATGACTCCAGAGGAAAAGGAAAAATTATTGGAAAAATAAAAATATAAAAATTTGATATTGTAAAAGCCACTCGTTTTGGGTGGCTTTTTTATTTGTTAAAATTAATATATACTGGAAAATAAAAATATTTTTCATGAAACAAATATTCAAATTCCACGAATTTCTTTATGAGAATATGGAAGCTATTTCAAGAGATGATATCAATATATTTGATACAATCGATTATTATTACAATAATATTGATACAACTAATTTCAATGAACTTTTACAGGATTTGCAGATTTATAAAGAAGATATGACCCAAGAAGAACTTGATGGTTATCTTGAAAAATATAAACAATTACTTGCCGATGTTGTAGGTGGTAAAATTGAAAATAAAGTTACATTCGCTAAAGGATATGGTTATTGGGATGTTACTAAATATCCATATGGGGGCGATTTTAAAAGGTTTGTGGACAATGAATCGGGTAAAGTAATAGCTGGTACTGTAAAATACCCATACGAGACAAGAGTTGCATTAGATGATGGTAGAACTATCGTTGTTAAAAATGATGCGATTACTAATATGTATAATTTTATGATGAAAGCTCTCAATAAAAAAATAGGGGTTAAACCAGTTTAATTCTTAAATACTTTCCCAATCGGATGCACCACACCAACGGCTGGAACTCTTAAAAAATAAGTACCACCTTTTGGTGGGTGAACTTCAACGATTGTATAACGGGTTCTAAAAACCACAGAATAATAAGTATATAAAGCTTCTGCCCAGTATCCTTTTGGCATCGGTATCTCATCATATTCAGCTAATATAGAATCATGAACATAATTAACCATAGAATCTGATTTATTATCTTTGAATAATTCTTTAAGAAGTATTTGTCGTTCGGCTTCTAATTGATTCATTTTTTTACTTCCACGTTCGGCTCTTTCCATATTCTGTAAATCAGAAAATTCATCAAGTGCTACCACTAACTCAGCAGTCATTTCAATAAACCGTTTTTTTATTTCTTCGATGCTCATATTATTCGTTATTTTGTGCGAAGTTAAACAATTCTATCAATTTCATTTCCCTAACCACATCAATAGTTACTAAATTATTGTCGATATCTTCCATCAACCTTCTATCACTTTCTAATTTAAATTCTTCCGTTTCACCCACTAATCTATAATATTGTACTAAGTCGGTTTTACCATTTACCATTAAACCTTTAATATTTTTCTTGTATATATTAGAAAAATATATTCCCGTCCCGATTAATATATAAATAAAAATATAAACATTAAAAAAATGACTGCTGAACTCTCTAATATTCTTTCAACTGCTAAAATATATGACTTGATGTTTAATACCGAGACAAAAACTGACAATGGCTGGAAGTTATCCATCCAAGGTAAATCATTGGATGATGTTATATTTTTATATGATAGATTAAGCGATTATTTATTTGATAATAAAATACCTTTTAAAATAGCGACCAATAAGCGAATAATTTCCAGTAATAAAGAACAGTCACAAAAGGTGATGACTATTTATGTACCAGATTACATTGATGTTTATGAATTTGCCGAAACAATATATTCTAAAATTATAGATTACAAAGGCTGGTACAATATTAAAACACCCACTAATTATGAATTTTACGCTGGCGGTGTTTATATCCGAAATGATAGGGATGAATATGGAGATTACATCCCTGCTAAATAAACTTTTTAATTATTTCATTATATAAACATTCAAAGATTATAGTTATAAAATGTTTACATCATATCACTTTGGGCATAAAATTTATTCTAAATCAATAAAAATAAATGAGAACACAATCAAAAATTCTCCTTGGAGATTTGTCGATACAAATGAACTTATTGTTGAAAGTAAACGAAAATGTCCTAAATGTGATAAAGAACCTACATCTGAAGGACACGACCCGTGTATTGCTAATTTACCTGATGTGAAATATGCATGTTGTGGACACGGCATTCCAAATGATGCATACATTTATTTTGAATCTGGAGAAATATACAGATTTCCGACATCGGAAGAATTTCACAATTTTATAGACAAATACGAAATAAAAAAATATGGCATACTTCGACTTCCTAATAGGGGAAAATAAAGGAATCCCAAAACCAGACATGGAATATATTTACATGATGGATATGGTATGGACACCTAATGTACTTGGTGACAAGCCAATTAAGATTGGTACTATCATGGTAGATGTTATTCAACTTGAAAATCGAAGTTACGAATTTACTTGTAAAGAAACTGGTGAACGATTAAGAAGCAATTATGCTTGGTCTTTAGCTGAGAACACTCCTGAAAATGTAAAAAGAATTAAATTTTATAACAAAGAATATATTAAATTCAAAAAACACGAAAAGAAAATAAAATATTTACGTAACGATATATTTACATTAGAACCTCATTAAAAATTCTGTTCTTCTTTCTTTCTTTTAAATTCTTTAAGATATTCTTCTCTACTTAATCTTTGGTCAACAAAATATGATTTACCAGAATTTTTTTCATCATCGGCTGTCCATCGATTGGATTCTTGGGTTTTAAGTTTTTCCAATTCTTCAGCGTATTGAATTTCATGTTCTTCAATCTTTTTTAGAAGACCAGATAAATAAGATTTAAATGGTGTACCGTCATCTTTATACTCGACATTATACTCTTTATTATTGTAATAAATAATTAACATATCATCTTTTATAACCACATCAGTATAAAACATAAGAGAGCCGATATTACCTACTTTGTGTATAAGTCTATTTTTTTGAAGATGATATCTTTTTACAAACTCATCGTGAATTTCGAGTGTAGAACTCTTTTTATTTAGAACTGAACTACCTAAATCTAATTTAAATATATCAATAGTTCTAATTTTCCTTAACATAGTGTTATTAGAAATAATACTAAACATAATAAATTATTTGTTTTTAATATTACGCAGCAGGGGTTGTTTCTTCAGCAGGTTTTTCTTCCTCTGCTGGCGGTGTTTCTTCTGCTGGAGCTTCTTCGGCTGTTGGTTCTTCTGCAAATTCAGATGATGCAGTTTCTTCACTCGTAGCTGGTTCAGCTTTAAATTTTCCTATTTCATCAATATTTGTAATCTTATCAACTATAAAATCTTCTGTTATGTCAGTTATTGGAACTTCTTCTTCATAATTTTCTATAAGATTATTATCGGCATCATATTTTTTTAGAGTTAATACCAATTTTGTAAGTTTATCATCTTGAAACATTCCTTGGTCGATAAAGAAAATAAGTTGAAACCTATTATCATCATCTTCGAAATCTACAATTATATCTCTTGATGTTCCCTGAGATAAATTGGATTCTTCAATTTCTAATAGATTAGTGTTTTGTGATAATGAACCTTCCGAAAACCAACTTCTAAGATTTATCAATAAATCATCAAAATATCTTCTTATTATATTGTTACGTGATTGTGCAAAATCTTCAAAAAGTTTAATCATAGAATGTTTTTAGTTTTAATCTATATATTAAATACTGTTTTTAATTTTTAATTATTTGGTAGTATCAGTTTTCAGTTCGGATAATATATCATATTTTCCTTTTTTATACAAAGCTTCCCACCCAACATTTATATTCTCAATTGAATAAATAAATGTACATTTAGAACAAAAAACATTTCTCGGATGAGATATTTTTTTAAATGAATTATAATTTTTAGAATTTATACAAACATCTTCAAAAGAATCATTTAATAAATTCCCATAAATAACTGGGTTAACATAACAACAAGGATGAACATCACCCTTATAAGTAATAAACAAATCTTTTTCTACTGAAGGACATTGTGTCAAATTATTTACTGTTGTTGCATTAGCATCAGGTATACAAATTCCACCCACAACATCTGGTATTACAATATACAATCCAGTATTTTCATAGAGTTTTTTAATTTTATTAACTTCTTCTAAAAAATAATCATTTATAGAATCAAGCTCTTGATGTAATTCTGCATTGTATTTATCATCTCCTTGGGCGTAATTTAAAATCATATTCATATTATTTTCTTTAAAATATGTCGCAATTTCAAATATTCGGTGTATATTTTTTGTTTGTAATGTGAATATGCCAGTTGGTCTTCTTTTTATACTTGATAAATCTTTTACATTATTATTTATTATTGATAAATTAGCACCTCTTATCTCTTTCATTTCTTGAAAATCTGGTGAATCTATTGAAACCCATAATTGTACATCATATTCTATGAACTTTTTTATAATCGCATTATTCACAAATGATAAATTTGTAGCAAGCGATATTTCTAATTGTGGGTAACTGATTTTTGTATATTCTAATATTTCAACGAAATCTGGGTGTATAGTACTCTCGCCTCTTGAATTAAGTCGTATAACTTTTGTATAAGGGGCTACTTTATCTAATATAGTCGCATAATCTTCACACGAAATAAATTTGGTTTTATCGACTTTACCACCGAAACTACATATACCACATGAAAGGTTACATGTGTTGGATAATTCTATACCAATGAATTCTTTTAACATAAAAAATTATTTTAAAGTTGCGTTTTCTTTTCTAACACTATGACTTATACCACATGGTTTTGTACATAAAGACATTTCTTGTCTTAAATCATTGTTATTATTCCAGAAATCAGTTAAATCACCATATTTCCTAATATAAGTTCCTATATAGGGTATTGAAAAACAAAGCCTTGCAGCACCATGCATATCAATCATTATATTTCTATCATAAGAATTACATATAGGCATTTTCGTTTTATTATCACACCACCCTTTAGTATTATTTGATTCGTTTACACTGCTATGGTACGTTTCTACAACATTCAACCATTTCGGGTTTAAATTAAGATTATATTTTTCGTTGCATTGCTTAATTATCATAAGAAGTTCGTTATAATTTTTAATAATGTTTTCCTTATAGAATATATCATTATCTCTAATTGAATCAGTTGGAGCGAAAGTGGGTTGTAAAAAATTTAATTTTAACTTATCTGCACCAAGTTCATTCAATACTAAATCATACATAGCATCCAACTCACGATAATTGAGTTCACAAACAACAGCCATTACATAAATAGGATTTGTTTTATCTAATTTTTTTCTGGCAGCAACTAAAAGTTTTATCGCATTAATAACTAAATCATAAGAACCTATAAACCCTCTGGAGTAATCGTGTATTTCTGGTATATGACTATTTAATGATAATGTTATTTGTGTTGCTCCATCCAAAATCATTCTTTCGGCAGACTTTTCATCTGTAATTTTTGTTCCGTTTATAACGGAAAAACATTCAAGGCCAAGTTTTCTACATTGTATTGTAATTGGAAAATATCGTTCTGGATTTAATAAAGATTCACCGCCACAAATCACCACTGTTCCATTTGGATTGAGATTTGAAAATTCTTTTATAATTAAACTTCTCTGTTCGATAGTAATGTGTGTTGGTAATATTGTTTCTTTTCTAACCCAATATTTACAATGTTTACATTTTAAATTACATTGATAATTAATATCTAAAAAAAGAAATTGTGGTGGTTTGTACATATTTTAATTATTAAAATTTTATTGATATACATCTATATATTCAACAAGTTTGGTTCAATAGTTAAAATGTAATAAATTTTATAAAAAATAGTTTCAATTATTTTATATATATGTAAAAAGAATATTAAAAATATGTCTATTATAAGCTTTTCAGAATTCAACCTTAATGAAGGTCTTACCAAAATAAAAGTTGGTGACACAATTGTGGTAACTAAAGATGATACATCGGATGAACCAAAACGTACATTAAAAGTTGGTTCTGAATATGTTGTTAAAGCACTTGATTATTTAAGTGGGTGGTTAAGACTTGAAGGTGAAAAATATCTTCACAATCCAGACAATTTCAAAAAAGTTAAATCAGAAAAAAAAGTGAATGAAGATTCATCAACAACAGGAACTGTTGGTTCTGGAACAGCCGTTGGTGGTGGTGCAACTGGGTCATTTACATCTGCTGCTGGTGTATCAGTAAGTGGTGGTGATTCTGGTACTGCATATGCAACTAATTCTATGAAAGGTATGGGTGCTATAAAAAGCGCACAACCATCCAAAACACCGGGCGATGTTGCTGGTTCAACCGAAGGTAGTGGTGATATTGGTTCTGTTTTAGGAACATTCACCAAACAACCTGCTGGTGGTGGATATAAAAAAAGAAAGAAAAAAGGAGAAAAAGTGGAAAATCAAATAAAAAATATGTATGTCGTTAAATTCAGTGAATTTGATGGTGTTAAAAACATAAAAGAAAATGCTTATATTCCACCTAAAAAAGTGAAATGTCAAGAATGTGGTGAAGAAGTAGAAGATGATTTTGTTACTATGTTGGGTCATGTACAGAATAAACATTGGGCGCAACCTAATGCAAGATTCGTTGATGCTGAACCAAGAGAAATGGTGAAACAATTTTTTCATGAAATACCCGAAAAAAAATAGATTCTATGAAATATTTAATTCTATTTAATGAATCTAACGGTATTACTCAGACAAATACTACCTCATATACAGCAAGTAAGCTTATTGACAAACTAAAACGTCTTAATTATATTAATGGTAGTTTGACCCCAGAACATGGCGATAAAGGTGGATTATATACAGGGATTAAAACAGGGTACAATATAAGAATAATATTATCTGGTGATAAAAGTGCATTGGACAGGACATTTGATATTAATGTTTCAAATAAAGATGCTTTATCAACCAAAGGGTTTAATTCTTTCGATGAAGATAGTGATGCAGTTGATATATCTTTTAAGGATATTGGGGTGATAATTAAAGATTTAAACAAATAATGAAAAATATGAAAAACTGGCAAACCTTTATTAAAGAATTTGTAAATTATAATGAAAGAGAAACTGATTTAAGTTGGATTATAGAAATATTACCCAATTTAAAAGAAGAACAAATTTATAAAATTCGAGAATTTATGATGAACGACCTAAATTTAGAAGGAGAAGAATAAAAATAAAAATATAAAAATGATAACAACTTTTAATACCTATACAAACGAGAATAAGTCGTTCTCTGATTATCCATATCAAATGTTTTATTCAAAAGATAATATAGCTTCAGCTAAAGGTGCAAAATCTGAAAGAGAATTAATTAGTATGGCTAAGAATTTAAATTTAAAAGAATTTGCTATTTATAAAACATATGCTAATGGTAGAACTTTTTATTCAACTGCTGATGAAAATTTCTTAGTATCTTGGTATGACAAGGGTGGTCGTGATTATTGGTCAAATAGGTCTAAAAAAGAACCAGAATTATTAAAGAAGAAAATTGAAAAACTTGATGAAGGTTTAATGGATGATTTAATAGCTGATAGTGATGCTGGTGTTAAACAGACCAATGAATACAGTGATAAACCAATTTTTGTTTTATGGGCTGAAAAAGCAACAAAAGATTTTCCCAGTATAATTAAAAAAGCTATGTATAAAGGAAAAAGCAATAAATTGTGGAACAGAGAATATATTACAAATGCACATAATGGATATGGTACGGTTTTCTTTATTGATGCTAACAACGTACCAGAGGCTAAATCCGAATTAATAAAAGCATTACGACACGGCTCTGCTGATAATATTTATTATTTTGGTGTAAATTCTAAAGCCATGTTAGATGGGATAGATTGGAACTATATTATAAATAAATAAGAAAACATTAACTTTTTATTAATTGAAGGATATAATAGATAAATTTTATATCCTTTTTTATGTCGTATATAGGAAAAAATGTTTTTATTCAAACTAAAAAAACATCAGGTGTTTATCGAGTTATAAAAGAAACTAAGTCTAAGAAAACATTAACCCTTCAGGAAAATGAATTGATAGAAAAAGATGAAATTCCAGTTAAGATACATAATATTTTCTTTTCAATAAAAAATTCACATAGACTTGAATATAGAGAAAACTCAAATGGTAATATAATAAGAATTCGCCTTAATAAGAACGATGTGTGGTACATTTTAAATCATTATGAACCCATTGATATGAAATTTATTTAGGAAACGTTGATTAGGTAATATATAATAAAATAAAAAATGAAATTTAATGGATTATAATAAAAACTACTATACGATTTTAGGTCTCACCAAGGATGCTGATAAGGATTTGATTAAGAAAACCTATAAAAAACTGGCCTTAAAATATCATCCTGATAAAAACAATCAAGATAAAAAATCAGAAGAAAAATTCAAAGAAATAAATGAAGCGTATCAAATCATTGGTGATGATGTTAAAAGAAATGATTATGATGTAAGAAGTCCACATGGTAAGAGTTATAATCCGAATCCATTTGGTAGTGGATTTAATCCATTTACTGGTAGAGGGGGTGGTGGTGGAGATTTTAATGATATTTTTGAAGTATTTAAAAATTTCGGACACACACAAGGTTTTAATTTTAATTATAAAGAACAATTTCATGAAAATTTAGATATTAGTGTTTCAGTAAATGTCTCAATAGAAGATATTTATAACAATAATCCAATAAAGGTTGTATATGATAGAAATATACATTGTAGTGAATGTAATGGAACAGGTTTCAACCCACACAGCGAATCATTTGTTTGTGAAGTATGTGGCGGTTCAGGTCATGGTATGTATGGTAATAAATGTGAGAGTTGCCAAGGTTCTGGTAGAATATATTCAGCTACTTGTCCGAAATGTAAAGGGGAAAAACTTCAAAATAAAAAAGAAGAATTTAATTTCTTAAATTCTTATCAGGTTCGCAACTCTTTTAAAACCAGAAAAGGTAGATATGGACATCAATCGAAATATTATCGTGGTACAAGTGGGGATTTAATAGTAACACTTATTTTCATTAATAATACAAATTTTGTTATTCGCCCAGATAATAATTTAGATTATAAATTGAATATCCATTATGAAGATGCCATCAACGGTTTAGATTATCAAATAAAGACCCCAGATAAAAAATCGTATAATGTTAAAATACCAGCTAATACAAAAGATGGTGATGTGTTAAAATTAAATGGAATAGGAATGTTAAATTTAGATGGGAAGACACGTTCGGGGATATATATAGTTATAAATATTATTATAGATTATGAAAGACTTGGAAAAAATAGCATTTAATCTTTAATATATATTTATATAAAATAATTAAATTTTAATGTATCAAACAATTGACCAGTCATTGGATTTCATAAATGATTTGTATAAAATACTTTCTACAAATGAAAAAGTATTATACAATGATTCTAAAATGTCTAAGGATAAGTATTATAAGAATGTTATTGGTAAATTACTTTTAAAGTATTTAAGTTTGCCTGAAGATTATATGACTGTTTCAAAAGAAGGATTTGTTGTTGAAAAATCACATATTTTATTACATAGGGCATTGACTGATATTTTCTGTAAATTACAAAAGAAATATTATGGAAACGAAGATTTATTCGGAATAGAAAAAAAATCAAATTATATAACCTCATTTTATGAAGATACTTCATATATTTGTGAGACATATATTTATTCCAATTTTAATACTAAATTTTTAGATTGGATAAAGGCATATAATGAAGATTTAGTTTATGTTGAAACCGAAACGTACAAATATTATGGATTTTTAAATAAAAAACTGGAATTAAATTCTGGTTCTTATGCTTCTAAAACTTTTAAATTTTAAATTTTATTTATCATGAAAAAAAGTATTTTTTTGTTTGTTACAATGCTATTCTTAATGGCATGTAGTTCATCTATTAAAACAACCACCGAAAACGAGGAAGGTTATGTTGGTAAAATTGAAAGTATAACATATCTCGGAAAAATGAATACCAAAGTAACTTATGTTGTAACTACTAAAACTGAAGTTCAGTTAGTTGGTAAAGTTAAAAAACTAAAAAATGGTAAAAAATGTTTCATTGTTAAAAAATCAGATGGACATGATTATCTTTTAGTTGAAAAAATTGGTGAATTTGAAATAGCAAGATAAATTATATGAATAAAAAATTAACTGTTGTAAACCTATTCTGTGGGCCGGGTGCTGGGAAAACCACATCTCGTTCTCAAATATTTTCTTATCTAAAATGGCACAATATTAATTGTGAAGAAGTTGCCGAGTATGCCAAGAAATTAACTTTTCAAAAAAACTTCAAACAATTAAAAAATCAAACATATGTTTTCGCAAAACAACACAATAATATATTCATGGTAGAAGATGATGTTGATGTTGTGATTACTGATTCACCACTATTGTTATCTATTATTTATGATAAGAGAAATGATGAACTTTTTAAAAAGTATGTTATACAAACTCACAACGAATATAATAACATAAACATTTTTATAAATAGGGTTAAGCCATATCATAAAGTGGGGAGAAGTCAAAGTGAGGCTGAATCTAAATTAATCGATGAACAAGTTTTATCATTGTTAAATGAACTTAATGAACCATATCAAATAGTCAATGGTACATACGAAGATATGTTGGAATACTCGAAAGAGCTTGTATTGGAATTAAAAAAATAAAATGTTTTTTTATATATACATTTATTAAATATCTAAAAAATAATTTATATAAATGAAAAACATTTTTAATTTTAAAAAATTCATTTCTAATAAGTTAAATGAATATAAGAATGCAAGTAAAGTTGAAGTTTTACCCCTGAAAAGTGTAATAGACCAGTTTAAATCACTTGAAAAAGGTATAAATTCGCTTGGTTATAAAGTCGAATTCTCAGAAAAGGATATTAACCGAGTAGCTGAAAATCATTCAACTTGTAAATTTATTATTGATGGTAAACAAAAGACTTTTTTAATATTCAAAAATGGAACAGTTTATCTTTCTAAAGAAAATGAAGATGGATATATTGGAATTTTGATATACTACGATGAATTCTTAAAAGGTCTTAAAAAAATACTTAAAGAAGCGTTATAAAATAAATGGACGGTCTTGAAAAAATACACACTATTAACTCTATTATTATTTTTTGTACACCTAAATGTGGTTGTATCTCAAAGTAATTTAGTGTTTACGGATTCTGTTAAGATAACCAAGACTAACACTAATATTCGCTCAAATATAGAACACTGGTATAGTAATGAAAATAATATACACATATCAGTTCTTCGAACTGATGGTAAAAGTTATATAGGGGTTGCCAGTTTATATTATCCAAATCACTCTAAATACATAGAAGGATATGTCAATTTTAAATTCACTATAACTATAAAAGAAAATTATTTATATATTCGGTATTATAATCTTATACACACCTCAGACAATATATCATTTGGTTTATTATTGAAAAATCAACCCAACTTATCTAACAACTGTTATTTACATGCTGATATATGTAAAGTTTTATGGAATGACCTCATAGAATATTTAACAAATCACTTAATGATAACAACAGCCGATTTGAAATATTATTTTAAGTAATTTTTTTTATAATAAACAAATCTATATTTTTGTTTTATAATAAAAATAAAGTGAAATGCTTAAAACTAAAAATGACGAATATTATGTGTTGTGTTTCAAAAACGAATATAATGAAACTCAATATATTAAATCGTATAATTATAAGAACATTAACAGACCCATTTCAAATCATAAGTTACAATATAAAACTTATGTATATTTGACTAAGAGTTTGGAAGAAGCAAAAATTTGGAAGAAAAAGAATGGTGCTTTTAGAATGTGTAAAAATGTAATAGCACCAACACTGAATATTCCATTTGAATCTATAAGTATAAGTAGTGTATCAAAACAAAAGATTCGAAGGGCTAAGATTCTTGAACTTGGATTATTGGATTAAATATTAGAAATATGGCAGAGCGTAGAGGAAGTATAAGAACCGTAAAAGGCATCGAATTAGAAAATAAACACCAGCTTACTTATGAAAAATGGTGGCTTGGAAAACACATAGAAACTAATTTATTTAAAGATTATCCTATTAGTGAGGACATGATTAACGGAATAGTTGAAAATGTTAAATATGTCGGTAACTCGGTGTCTGGGGTTGTAGAATTAACGTTAGATAATGGTTTTGTTTATTTAGTTGGTTCACGAACTTCATACAGACCAACAAAGGCCGATGTTAAAATATTAAATTAATTACCTAATTTTTATATAATGGATAACCAGCTATCTTTAAATGAAGACGAAATGAGAGCCATAGTCTCGGTGATGAGGGGTATGAGACATTTTTCTAAACATGATACTGTTGAATCTCTATTGGATTATATTGTTAAAGAAGAAATAGCAAACAGAACCAATGGGAAAATCAAATGGGAAACCCCCATGTTAAATTTGTTTAAATCTATCGAGGAAAAATTCAAAAAGCGTCTTTCAGAACATGGTTTATAATTTAATAATAGATGACTCCAGAACCATACAAATGGTTTATAACGTAACTGGTAATTCAATTTACATTAATTTGAAATGGATTATAGTCAAATCTTTTGATGAATTTGTAAAAACTATAATAGATAAAGGAATACCAGAAAATATCAGTTTCGACCACGATTTAGGTGATTTTATTTTAGAAGATGGTGAATTGAAAGAACGTACTGGGTATGACTGTATTAAATGGTTAGTTGACTATTGTCAAGATAATAATCTGAAATTACCAAATTGTTTAGTTCACACTTCTAATACGGTTGGGTCGGAAAACATTAAAAGGTATATTGGAAATAGTAAAAAACATCTGGGTATATAAATGGACGAAATTGATAAACTAAAAGAATTACGGCTCATACAGTATTTAGATTCATTAACCATTACATTTATTGAAGAAAGTAACGAATCTTACTTTGATAAAAAAACAATATCTACTATCAAAGATACCATATTTCAATTGATATCAACTATTAATACATCACCTTATTTATTTTTTAAACAGTGGTCACCTTTTGGATTTGTAATTCATTATACTGTTTATTATAAATCAAAAAAGATATTTGATATTACTGAAAAATACTTACCTAAAAATTACAATAGGGATAAAATGAATCTATTGATAATGGGGGAAATAAATTCGTCAAAACATTATCATTTTATTAATGAAAAACCTCAAAAACTGTCTGATATAGACTACTAAAATATTTCTTCTGTAATTTTTTTCTTTATTATTTTGTGATTATATTTGTTGTGTAAAATTATACAATATGTTTGAACTTGATTTAACACAACCGATAGAAATATCTCACTCAGCCTCGACTGACCCATTCGATAAACACGAAGGTGAAAGAAGAACTGAATTGAAAAAATATAAACGGGTTTTACACTATCGTGGGTTTGAATATAAAGAAAATATAAATGTACCAGTTGGTGGTGATGGTCTTTGGGAAATACCTGAATTACCATGTTTTGGTATTGGTGCTAACACTAAAGGTAAATTAGTTGTTTCTCAGACACAGGCAAAAGAAGCTATTGATAATTATTACAACAACTGTGCGTTGAATGGAAATAACCCAAAAAACAAAAACTAAAACAAAAATTATGAATACAGATATCGATAATATTTTTTCACATTCTATTTTTATTTCAAAACTTAAAGATTTGGGGTTTGATATTGAAGTGAAAAGTAATAAAGATGGAGATTATACTTATGACCTTTTTGTGAATGGTATTAGAATTTCAACTACTGATTATCGAATATTTGGTTATTACTGCGGTGGTGCTTATGCTTCATGTGCAAGAACAGATAAAGAAGAATATTCAATAGAAGACATTGAAATTGCGATAACGAAATGTTCCGAAGTATTAATGAGTGAAATTATTTCGATAAGTAAAGTTCCATCTTACTTTGATTGTAGAGATTTTCTAAATTTAAAATTTGGAAAATCAAAAGTGGAGAAAGATGCTATTAAAAGAGTCTTATCCCTTTTAAAAGAAAATTATCAAGATTTAATTAAATCGGTAGTTGGTTTTCAACGTTACCGATAATATGAATATAATTTTAAATAAAAACATATGATAGAATATTTGTACACAGAAGGTAAAATTGGTGATAGGAATACACCAATACCTGTAAGATTAAATGGTCAAAGAGTTGGAACAATTAAACCAGTAGAAGGTGGGTGGCAGTATTTTCCTCTTAACCACAAACAAGGTGGTGAAATTTTTGATACTATTGATAAAGTTCAAAAATCTCTCGAATTTTGTGAAGAAGAATAAAGAATAAATTATAACATGAAAACAATAAAATTCACAGTAGCATATTATCATGGCATCGGAGAAAACCCAATGGTTATCCTTTTGGATAGGGAAGTTGGTTATATGAAAAGACAATATAACACCATCGAAGAACTAAAGGCCGACATCACCGAAGATGCTATTATTTATTTTGTTGCCGATAAATATGACAATCGATTTAGTGATTTGGATAACTGGCATGGTGGTAATTTTGATTTTGATAAATTATCCGAAGTAGTATTTAAAAACTAATAATATGTCAAAAATTAAAAAAGTTGATGAAGAATTCATCCCAATGTGGAAAAAAGAACTTGAAAAAGTTAAACGTTGTCCACAACGTCAGGATTCTATGACCGACCAGTTAAAAGATTTGTGGCAGATTGCTAATAAATTTGGTTTTTATGATGCAGCCGACCATATCAGAACCATTTGTAATTTTTAATTATATGAAAGATATATTTAACAAAGAAATGGAAATTGGACATATAGTTGCAGTTAGATATGTCTGGAATAGTTATGTTGGTGTGCTTAGAACAAATGGCTTATCTATGCGAGAATTAGCACAAAAACACTGGGCAATGGCAGATTGTCACCCAATTGAATCAAAGAATACACATCAGATTTTAGGACATATTGATGTAAATCATTCAGATTTTAATAAAGATGTAAATGAGTGGGCATATTCAGAAGATGAAAATGTCAAATGTCCTGTTGATATCCATATTTACAAAACAAAAGAAGAAATCAGAAAACTTAAAATAGAATCTCTATGGTAAAGCCGAAAATAAAACTCAAATGGAGTAAGAAAGAAAATGATTGGATTTTTGATTACCCAGATAATAAAGGTAAATCTTTAATGGGAGTTTTCTTCGATATGATGAAAACATCTGGAAATAGAACCGACTGGGAAGATGACTTAAAAACCATGCTGACTAATGCTGGATATGACTATACAACATTAAAAATAACAGTGTCTAAAAAAGAAAAATAATATGACAATTCAAGAACTTAAAGATAATAACCTCATTATATTTGAAGCCCTCACAGGCTCTCATGCTTATGGTTTAAATGAAGCTAATTCGGATATTGATTATAAAGGAGTGTTTGTACTTCCTTTAGACGATTTGTTATCAGATGATTATATTACTGAGGTATCTGATGAAAAAAACGATATAACTTATTTTGAAATTGGTAGGTTTATTGAACTTCTCAATAAATCAAATCCAACAGCAATCGAATTATTATTTTCACCCGTAGAAAATATTCGTATTAAACATGAATGTTTTGATTTTTTATTGGAAAATAAAGAAAAATATATTTCCAAAAAACTAAAAGAAACTTTTGGTAAATATGCCGAACAGCAAATAAAAAAAGCCAGAGGTTTAAATAAAAAAATTGTTAAACCAGTTGCCAAGGAAAAAAAGAGTCCATTGGATTTTTGTTTTGTTATTGATGGTTATAAAACATATTCATTAAAACGTTTTTTAAGCAAGAATGGACTTAATCAAAAGTTTTGCGGTATAGTCAATGTCCCGAATGCAAGAGACGTTTTTTCGCTATTCTATGATGAATTTTCCCATGCTTGTTTTGATGAGAGGATACCCGAAGAAAATAGGTTAGATGCTCAATCAAAATTTAAAAATTCTTTTAAAGCATACAAGGGTATTGTTAAAGAAAGTGAAAGTGGTGAATTGCTTTCAAATGAATTAAGGTACAGTTCTGTAAGAGAGACAGAGACCCCCAGATGTATATTTTCTTATAATAAAGATGGTTATACCTCTTATTGCAAAGATTATTCCGAATATTGGTCATGGGTTGCAAAAAGGAATCCTGTTCGTTATGATACTAATATGAAGCATGGTAAGAACTATGACTCGAAAAATCTTTTACATCTAACAAGATTATTAACAATGTGTCTTGAAATTGGACAAGGAAAGGGGGTAATTGTTAAACGACCAGACAGAGATTTATTATTAGATATAAAGCATGGTAACAGGGAATATGATGATATCATAAAAGATTCTGATGATAAAACCATAGAGATTGAGAAAGTGTATAAAGAATCTAATTTGAAAAATGATGTTGATGAAAAAAGTTCTAAAAATATCTTGAAACAAATACGCAAACAGTTTTATAATATAAAATAATTTAATATGAATTCAATTCAATCAGTATCAGTTCAAACACCAAAAGGTGTTTTTTATAAAGTTGGGTTAATATGCCCAAATAAAGACATACCAGTTTCACGCATTGAACAACGACAAGTTGAAAGTCAGACTGGAGATGTTTACACCGCTTATGATATCTATGACTTTGAGGACGAAGTTATGGTTACTATTGAAAACTGTCCAGTTATTGTTACATTTGAAACAATAACAACTTTCTGACATGTTAAAAATATTAAAAAACAAAACTAATAAATTTTCGAAGAAGTCAAAAAGTGGATAAAAAAATATAGGAAAAAATATTCTAACAAAAAACCCAGCTAAATGCTGGGTCTTTTTTTATCTCATTCTTATCTTTTTTAAATCGGTTTCGTCTTTTATCACATAACAATTTATGGTTTTAATACCTAATTTTTTAGCTTTGTATATTCTTTTCCATCCGTCAATTAACATATGAAAATCACCATCCATTACAAAAATAACAGGGTCTTTTAATTCTTCTTCAGTTATATTATTTGCTATTTTTCTATCAACGGATATCCCGATTTTTGTTTTATAGCTTTTACCATCTTCTCTTTCATCATTCTGAACTTGAACACCATTTTCATCAAATGTTCTTGATACTAATTCATAAAAATCATCCACAGGTAGTTCATAATATGAACCATCTTCCTGAAGATATTTCTCAGGATTATTTCTAATTAAATCCCAAGCCATTTCAACATCATATCCTTTTGTTAAAAAATGAAAATATTCACCTTTTGTTGTTTCTGCTGGTTTATATCTTTCAAAAATTTCATATTTTTTTAAATATATCATGATTTAATTTTTTTGATTTTTAATATATATTAAAAAGAAAAAATATAAAATGCCCAACCTCAATGCCGAAATTTTATTGAAAGCTGTTGAATTTTCACCTGCAAGTATAATTATTACAGATAAAGAAGGCTTGGTAGAATTTGTGAATAATAAATTTACAGAAGTTTCAGGATATTCAAGAAAGGAAGTTTTAGGAAAAAATCCAAACATATTAAAATCTGGTGTTCAATCTGATGATTTCTATAAAGAATTATGGGAAACCATATCCAGTGGAAAAGAGTGGAGAGGTGAGTTTCACAATAAAAGAAAAAATGGTACTCTTTATTGGGAGTCTGCTTCTATATCATCATTTAAAGATGACGAGGGTAACATATTAAAATACGTAGCTGTTAAAGAAGATATAACCAATAAAAAAGAGCTTGAAAAAGTGTTGAAGATGAAAGAATTTTCAATAGAAAACACTAAAGAGGGTATGATGTGGTTGGATTTAAAGGGTGAAGTTACTTATTGTAATAAATCTTACCATGAGATGTTAGGTTATGATGAGAATGAAATAAATAAAAAATTAGATTGGTATGACTTAGTACCAAAAGAATATAAAAGTTTGTGGAAAGAATATTTTAATATTTTAAAAAAGAAAAAAAATATTACACTGGAACATTTTCATCTCACTAAAAATAGTGAAACATTTCCAATGGAAGCTTCTTTGAATTATTTCAAAATTGATGATGAAGAATATATTTTTATTTTTACACGAGATACAACCATTCGTAGAGAAATGGAAAATATAATAAAAATGAGTGAAGATAAATTCACTAAAATATTTATGTTCATACCTGATTCAGTTCTGGTAACCGACTTAGAAACATCAGAATATTTAGAGGTTAATATAGCATTTGAAAAATCATCTGGTTGGAATAGGTCTGAATGTATCGGTAAAACCATATACGAATTAAATATATGGAAGTATCCAGAAAAAAGGGTGGAAATGATAGAATTATTAAAACAAAATGATGGTGAATATTATAATTATGAAGTGGAATTCATATTAAAGAATGGGGAAGAAAGAACTGGTTTAATGGCTGGAAAAATTATAAATTACGATGGAAAAAATAGGTTATTAACTATAATACGAGACATATCAGAAAGAAAATTATATGAACTGGAGTTAGAAAAAGCTAAAGAAAAAGCCGAAAAATCTGATAGATTAAAATCATCTTTTTTGGCTAACTTATCACATGAAATACGAACACCTATGAATGCCATCATTGGGTTTTCCGATTTATTAAAAGATAATAATCTTCCTTTGAATGAAAAAACGGAATATGTTAAAATAATAAATGAAAGTGGAGATGAATTATTAAAATTAATTGATGATATAATTGATATAGCCAGAATAGAATCAGGTGAATTAAATATAGAAGAAATGAAATATCATGTTGAAAATATCATGATGGATTTATATAATACTTATAAAAATAAAATTAAATTTTATAATAAGAATTTAAATCTTGTTTGTGAATCGTGTCCATCATCACACATGACATTGGCTTATATTGACCCATACCGTGTTAAACAAGTTCTTTCAAATCTTCTAAGTAATGCTATTAAGTTCACTGAAGACGGTATTGTTGAATTTGGTTTTGTAATTAAAAATAATTTTATTGAATTTTTTGTTAAAGATTCTGGTATTGGTATCCATGAAAAATATAAGAATTTAATATTTGAAAGATTTCGTCAGATAGATGAAAGTAAGACAAGAAAATATGGTGGTACTGGACTTGGTTTAAATATTTGTTTAAATCTTGTTAAAATGATGGGTGGTGATATATGGTTAGAATCTAAACCAAAAGAAGGTAGTATATTTTATTTTAATGTACCATATAAACCAGCCATTGAATATAAAAATATGGTAACTTCTACATTTAACAAAGATAATTATGATTGGACTGGTAAAAAAATATTAATTGCAGAAGATATTCCTACAAATTTTGAGTATCTAAATGAAGTTCTTAAATGTACTGGGTGTGAAATAATTCATGCTGAGAACGGTAAATTAGCTATTGAATATTATACCAAATATAAACCAGATATAGTGTTAATGGATATACAAATGCACATTATGAATGGTATTGAAGCTAAAGAAAAAATAAGATTGTTATATCCCGATTCTATTATTATAGCTCAGACTGCATATGCAATGAAAAATGATAAAAAAGATTGTTTAAATATGGGGTTTAATGATTATATATCTAAACCGATTAATAAAGTAGAACTGTTTAATATAATTAATAAGCATCTGAAAATTAATATATAAATTATTATGAATTTTATGTATTTTGATAAATATCAAATGGTCTTAGAAAATGCAGATTGGAGTCTGACGTTTAATGTTGCAGATATATGGCATAAATATTCATCTGGAAACCTTTCATTAACAGACTTTTGTAAATTATACAGGGATTATATTTTAAAGAAAAAAAATGAGATAGTTAAGCTGTATGGTAATGATGCATGGGTTAAATTGGATGGTGTTATACAAAAATTAGGTAGTGTCACTGATGAAAAAGAATCACATAATATTTTTGATTCTATATATGATTGGGCTGATGCACATGAAGTTTTAATACAGACAAATACAGAACAAGAAGAATTTTAAAAATAAAAATATAAAAATGAGACATATACAAGATTTCAGAACATTCGAAGATAATAATCATAGTGATTACATAGAACAGGAAATAGTTTTAATCCGCTTTGAAGTAACTGAAGATAACCCTATTATAACACCCGTTAAAATAATAAAAAAGTATTCTAATAATGCATATCTTGTTTCTCATAATATTGAAGATAGTAATATAAGAAATTTCCCAGACCTTAAAATAAAAGGTAGTGATATAATTTCACCTTATCAACAGATGGATTCACCTATGGATAGTACTTGGGTTACAACAAATCCGAGAATTAATCCAAATGTTTCAGGTCAAATTGCAGGTGGAAATGGTGCGCCAGTTTCGGATATTACTTTACCACCAGCTAATCAACGTCCATCAAACGATATTTCTATTTAATTTCTTTTGTTCCATATGGATGAATTCTTCTTTATTGATAGAATCATCTAAAATGATATCACGGGGAGTTAGAATTATTATTTGACTTTTTAGTTCACGTTTATTATAAATAGTCATTTTTATAAGTTTGTTTCTTGTATTAAATTATCACCCTTCGCTAAATAACCACTTCCAGTATACCATGAAACATTATTAATAGTTGCTCTTGATGTCGTATTATAAGCACCATTCCAGATAACACGAGTTCTAACATCTACTGTGGCATTATAAACAAAATTACTAATAGTAAAAGAAGTATTTGTAGTTCCAGCAGTCGTTCTCGATGCTATTGTAATCCATGAACCATTATTTATTCTATAATAAACATACGCTGATGATGAACTAATGGTATACAAATATATAGTCAATGTAACACTCATTGTATTTGGGGAATCGTGGGAACTTCTAAGTATTGATGCATATCTATCCTGTTCCGTAGAATAATTAGTAATAATATATTCACCACCATATTCAACCGCACACACATTTTTACTATAAAATTCTGATATATTATGGGGTGCGGTTAATCCGATATCTGTGCTAAGATTAGTTAGACTTGCATCCATATCAGATACAGAACTACGCCAATATTCTGTATTTATAGTACTAATACCAATTTGTCCTGATGCTGGTAATGTCATTTTTAATTATTATTTTTAAATATCAGATATAGTAATTTCTGATGTTGCACAATATGGACTATGTATAGTTAGTTCTTCAAATACTTCATTACCTAGTCCGTCAAGTAATATATCACCTGTTCTATGTTCATAAATAACATCACCGTTTTCATCTAATACTATATCACCGTTTTCATCTATTTTTAAAATATCTTGATGATAATAACTATATTTTTTTTCAGTTAAACCACTAACAAATATAGACTGTACTTTATTGTGTATAAATGATAAGATATCAGAGCCGTCAGTTGTTCTATTATATGGTAAATCATACACTGGTCTGAACATAAATCCATTAATATCTAAAGAATTTTTTTCTAAATCTTCAATATACTTTGATTTTGATGCATATACAACACCTATAACTCGTATATTATCTGATTTAAGATTCATATTATATAGCAATCTAAGGTATATTTGTTCTAAAGTAATACCTTTATAATTCATTTGTTTTGTTATTATTAACCCCATATTTATTTTTTATTTTTTAAAATATCTATTTCTTCTTTCAATTCTTTTATACTTTTTATCAAAAATGGTATAATTTGTTCATAATTAACAGTTTTATACATTTCATCTTCAGGTTTTCCCAACAAATTATGTTCTTTAACTATTTCTGGTAAAACTTTTTCAACATCTTGTGCTATTAAACCATAAACAGTTCCTATTGATGATTTCTTAGGGTCTTTCCATGTAAAAGATACTGGATTTAATTGGTCAATAATTGATAAACCACTGTCAATATTTTTAACATTTTCTTTTAATCTATTATCTGAAGGAACAGTACTTGAATATGCAATAATATCACTTTCAGCGTGGAATACCCCTGCACTTGTAAATCTAAAATAATCAGTACTGGATGCAAAAGTTATACCTATATATCCAGATGCTGCAAATAAACCATATCCAGTATAACTGGCAAATGAAAAAGATGGTGCTGATGAAGAACCATTAGCCCCTATAAATTTAGTGCTATATGTATTCGAAAATAATCTTGTACTACTACCCAATGCATATGTATTTGTGCTTTCTGGTGTAATAGTACCGCCTAATGATATTGCATCTAAAGTAGATGTGCCATTTACTGTTAAGCCAGCAAATGTTGGTGAACTTGATGTTAAAACCGCTTGGTTTAAATAAGTCGCAAATTGATTACCATCCCATAAATCAGCGTCCAGACCAGAACTGCTACCATCATTAGCTTCTGTCCATATTTTGTACCAAGAACTTGCTGATGGTGAAGCACCACCACTTATAGTTCTCGTATACAAATACCCAGCATTTGTGTAATCAGAAATTATCTGTGTACTATAATTATATGTTGATGTGTTAGAAGTATGTGCCATTGTTAAACACCAAAACCAGTTAGCATTGGGTGTCCAAGCAGCCCCATTAACTTCCCAAAACCCAGATTTATATTGAGGTAATTCTAATAAGTTTTGAGTAGCATTTGCAGTATTACTACCACTACCATTACTACCATATATAAATTTAGATGGTGCAACTGATAAGTTATTTATAGAAGTTGATAATGAACTATCGGCTGAACTTACAGTTGAATTAGTTGTAGAAATAGCCGTTGATAATGATGTGTCTGCACTGCTTCTTGTTGAGTTTGCAGTAGAAATAGCCGTTGATAGTGATGTATCGACAGAGCCTCTTGTTGAAATTTCACTTGATAAAGCTGTTGATAGTGAGGTTACACCAGTGACATTGATATTAGCGATAGCAGTACTTAGTGATGTATCACCAGTATCGACATAATTTCTATGAACAATATCATTACTACCTGTTATAGCATAAGTAGAATTATATGTCATTTTACCATAAACCGTTCCACCAGATATATTTAAGTAGTAGCCATCTGCGTTCAAGGTTGTCTGATTTTTCCAAGTACCACCAGTATACACTAATATGTCACCTGCTGATAATGATGTTATCGTGACATCTGTTAATCCAGACAAATAACCACCACTATTAACATTAATTGCAGTTGCTAAAGATGAATCTGCCGAACTTCTTGTCGAGTTTGCAGTGGAAATGGCTGTTGATAAAGATGTGTCTGCACCACTCCTTGTTGAGTTTGCAGTAGATATAGCTGTTGAGAGTGATGTATCAGAAGATGACCTTACTGATTCCTCAGTTGATATTGTAGTTGACAATGTTAATCCAACATAAGATACAACCGCACCCTCAGTAGTTAATGCTGTACTATATGTACCAGACCCCTGTGTATCTATTTCACCTTCAAGTCTTATTAAGTCAATCGTTGGGGAAGTATATGTATCACCTGATAATTGTATGCTATTGGTTATTAAACCCATTTTACATTATTTAATTTTTAGTATATATTAAAATATAAATTTTGTTAATCTACATCTCCATCGGAATAAAGTCTAATTATACCACCACTGGAATTCCCATTATAGTGATTATATGCACCAAGAATTATTATTTTATTATCACTTTGTATCGACATACCAGTGGTTTGACCATCAAATCCACTTCCAACATTAAATGTACTATCATATGTACCATCATTATTTAGCCTTGCTATATTATTAATAGGTGTTACATCATAATATGATAAAAATCCAGATATAATATATTTGTCGTCATTTTGTTTTACAATATTCCACGCAGTACCATCAAAACTATAACCACTATTAAAACTACTATCAATACTACCATCACTGTTTAATCTTTTAATATAATAATTATTATAAATCACCACAATTTTATCATCATTTTGAACCACCATATCTAAAGCTCCATATGTAGAACCTGTATAAAATGAAGTATCAAAAGTACCATTTGTGTTTAGTCGGGCTAATCCATAACAAGTATATCCACTGTATGTGGAAAATGTGCCACCAACTAATATTTTACCTGTTGATTGTAGTCCGATTGAAAATACTGTACCATCAAACCCAGTTCCAATAGTAAAACCACTATCGAGACTACCGTCTGTATTTAATCTTACAAATCTATTTCGTGTAGTACCACTATATGAGGTAAATTCTCCACCAACTAATATTTTATTATCTGTTTGTAGTTTTATTTCTTCTACTATTGGAAAAGAACCCCCTGAAAAACCACTATCAATAGTAAAACCACTATCAATACTACCATTTGAATTTAATCTAATTATTCTGTTTCGAGTAGTACCACTATATGAGGTAAATTCTCCACCAACTAATATCTTACCATCACTTTGAATTTCTAACGCATATGCTGATGGATATGTACCACCTATACCACTACCTATTACAAATGTATCATCTATACCACCATTTGAATTCAATCTTATAATACCATTATAGGTGACACCACTATATTGTGTAAATCCACCAGAAACTATTATTTTATTGTCAGTTTGTAACATAACTTTATACGGTGAACCAGTAAATCCATCACCTGAGAAAAATGTGTGGTCTTTTATTTGGATGTATTTTGATAATATTCTTTTATTACTACCACTTAATAATCTATTATTATGACTTAATAATATATTACCCATTATTAAACCATTTTATTTTTATAGGTATACACGCCACTATTACATCTTTGAAATTCTAACTCACCATTTATATTTATAAACCATCTCCAAGAATTTTCAGTAAATGGTGTTCCTAAATAATAATAACTTGAAGCGTCTATGATTGTTGAACCTGTTACACTCAGATTTGCACCATCAAATTTCAAGTTTGATTCTCCAATTATACCATTTACTGTACCATTAGATGTTAATAATCTATCATCACCATAATTAGTAATATTTGTCCCGCCAGATATATTATTTATAGCAGTACTCAACGAGGTGTCAGTAGATGTTCGGACAGAAGTTTCTGATGATATAGCTGTTGATAATGAGGTGTCGGCTGAACTTCTTGTCGAATTCGATGTCGAAATAGCAGTAGATAATGAAGTGTCAGCAGAGCCTCTTGTTGATAATTCAGTAGAAATCCCAGTACTTAATGATGTATCAAATGATGTTCTTGATGAAATTTCAGATGATAAAGCACTTGATATTCCAGTCACTGTTATGTAATCAATATTAGTTAAATGGTAATATTGCCCAGATGTACCACCTTGTAATCCAGATAATGTGTTGTGGTCAGTACCAGAACCACTCCC
>Ga0172381_10000539_pt1 | contig 45668 bp, 38 predicted proteins | sample Leawel6488metaG_FD_119754 | JGI IMG/M metagenome (GOLD analysis project Ga0172381, IMG submission 119754) | Leachate microbial communities from a municipal landfill in Southern Ontario, Canada - Leachate well 64-88 metaG | ecosystem: Engineered > Solid waste > Landfill > Unclassified | place... | reverse complement strand
TAACCAATATTACAGTTCACAACAGTTTGAACCAACAAAATCGGAGTGATTAGAATTGGACATTAAGCGTATTCTTAACGACTTAAAAACTATTATCGAACAGAGGCATCTTTCACCGCAGACCGATGATTCTTATGCGTCGGGACTGAAAACGTTCTGTCAATATTTCCCAGAGGTTCATCATCCCACCCATGTAAGCAAGGAGCAAATTATTCGGTTTCTTGCTTGGGTAGGGGTAAATTGCAGTCTGTCAAAAGAATTGCAGTGTTTTTGGGCTTTACACTTTTTGTATGAAAATATCGAAGGTCAACCGCATAAGATGGATGGAGTAAAAAAACCGAAGATAGTTCATAAGATTCCACAGGTTAAGTCACATCAAGAAGTCATGGAGGCATTCAATAAAATCACTAATCCGCACGAGAAAGCCATCGTTGGCATGTTTTATTCAACAGGCATTAGGATAGGCGAACTATGCAAGATTGAGCGACACAACATTGATCCAGTGCGTAAGACCTTATTGATTTGTCAGGGAAAGGGCGGAAAAGATAATCTCGTCCCATTGAACAATTATACTATCAACCTTCTTATACGGCATTGGGAAGCATTACCAACTACGCACAGACAAAAGACTCAACGCTGGTTATTTGTCGGCGAGAATCCTAATAATTACATCAGCAAAGCTACTGTCCGGCGAATAGTCAGAAGAACGCTCGATGTTAATCCTCACCTATTGCGTCATTGTCTCGGAACATATCTTCATGAAAAGGGTGTTCCGTTAAAAGCTATTGCAGACTTATTCCAGCATTCATCTACACGCACAACCGAGATATACACACATACATCTATGGAATATAAACGGCGTTTGCCGAACCCAATGGATGAAATGAAATTACTAGTGTAATTTGTATAATAGATGTTTTATTATTAAAAATACAGGTATTGTTTTTGTAATTTATTAATCTTATATTTATTAGTTGATTTTTATATAAAAATAACCAAATATAGGTGTATATGATGAAGTCTCTGTTAATAATAAATGGTGAAGAACATGAGGTTGAATTTCTGCAGGTGTCTGTTAGGCATCGGGAATTTCAAGATTATGAAACTGTGGTATCTTTAGAGATTGGGTCTATAGAACCTATTAAACAGCAGGAAGAGGGTTTAGAGGCTATGGGAGTAGGTAAGCCTGCTTCTATGGGTATACAAAAACCTGCAGACGAGGTTTTGGATTTAAAAGACGTAGGAATAGATTCTAAATTATTAGAGGATCTAAGAAAAAGTTCTAATGTAAGTGTTTTTAATAATATTCCGGATGATAAAGAAATTAATGGGACTATTTGGGCTATAGAGACTATGCGTTATGAAATTAATGATAATGATCCCATAGGTTCTGCTGTTAGGGATTTGGTTCATAAAGAATTAGATATTATACAGTATAATTATGGAGTTACTGGATTATGGATAGAGTCTGGACCCTCAGTAAAGATAGTTAATAATGGGTTTCATTTAGTAGAGAAAGTTCAAAGATTGAAGGATAAAATAGATGCCTCAAGCCCACCTACAGCAAGCTGACATTGAAAAGGATATACCCTTAGCCCAACCCGATGTGATAAAACAAAAGGATTTGGAGCCTGAGGATCAGCATTTAATAGTTCCTTCTACTGAAGTAACCTTAGCTTGGGATATACCAGAATCAAAGCCTTTTAAGGTTTGTAATACTACAAGAGAGTTAGCTAATAGTCTTAAGTACGGGCAAATTTGGGAGCTTAAAAATTCAAAAGAACCAGAACAATACCTACTTATAAAACCTGGGAGTTCTAATCCTGAGAGTGTTGTTAGATTTGGCTTTCATATTGCGGATGAGGGTGAGGATAACCCTAGATCTATAGCTATTGAAGAGTCTATGAGATCTAAAAATATAGAAGAACCTTTTCCTACTATATGTAGAGCTTATGTAAAGTCTGAAGAATTGCCTGCTGTATTACTAGAGGTTAGTGATAAATTATCTTGGGATATTAAACCCACAGGACCTGAATTAGGTTTAGAGGTTAATACGATTGAAGAATTAAGTGGGGCTCTACGTCCTGGTCAGGTTTGGCATCTTGAAAATTCTCCCCTGGGAAAATTACATTACTATGTTATATCTGCAAATCAGCAAAATGTAGAGGTATTTATTACACCTAGTGGGGATAACTTAACCTGTTCTATGACGGAAATAACTTGTTGGACTAATGGGTCTTTTAAAAACCCCGCAGTAGGGGGTTGGTTTAAGGTTGATAAAGACTTTTTACCAGCAAAGCTTGTAGATACAATTGAACCTGATAATAATGATATAGAGCAACAAGCATCAGAAATACAAGCTGATTTGTATAGTGATTTAGTTTATACAGTCATACCTAGAAATCATAAGATTGAATTGGGAATCTTTCCAGAGGATCAGCATTTTAGTAGCAAATATGTATTTGTTTGGAATACCTATAGGGATTTACTTAATTTTAAAGAGGATGTCTGGCAAAAAATAAGTGTAGCAATTCCTCAAGGTTTAAAACATACCGTATTAAGTCCTATGGTTGGAGGGGCTTATAGCCTAACACACATTCCTAATACTTGTAAAATAGAGCCAGTTGACTTTCAGCCAATTTATGAGTAATTTAGTATAGGCTATTATGAGAAAACAATTAAAAAATAAAAGAAGAAGCTGTCCCCTATGTAAGCCACATAAAACAGGTCATTCAAACAGGTGGAAACCTAAAGAAATTCAGGATAGAAAATTAGCCAAATTAGAGGTAATGCAAAATTTTGTAACAAATTTAACCGATTTAACTAAATAAATCTCCTTCCTTTAGGTGGGGTTACAGATAGTGCTTTTAGATAACAGGAACAAAATACCTATGGAACGTAGGGAATTAACGCTTGGTGAGAGCAGGTGTTGTAATGCCACTCATTAGACCCAAGAAGCCTTTGCCTTTAGGCAAGGGTAGTTCACAGGTAATTGATGATAATTTTTGGGATTTAGTTCACATTTATAAACAATAAAAGGATTCAAATGACAAGAATACTTTATATATCAATCATTTCATTGTTTTTACTGGGGTGTGCTAAGGAAGAGAAAGTAATAGATTCACCTAAAACAATGAGTCTTATTAGTATGACAGAGGATGATTTTTATAGAATAAAAGAACAGCAAATTATTCAAATGGTAACAGATACAGCTAAAGCATATAATATTAAACCCTATATATTGTGTGGGCTTGCTTATCATGAAAGCTCTAGATTTTTATATGCTAATAGAAAAATAAAGGATAGCAACGGCAGGTTTTCTTATGGTTTATTTATGATTCAGCTTGAGACAGCTAAGGGTTATGACAAAGGGGCTACAGAGGATAAGCTTTTGAATCCCTATTACAATGCCCATTTAGCAGCAATTATTTTTCAAAAAAACCTTGCTAAATATGGAAAATATGAATATGCTTTAGCAGCTCATAATGCGGGTGCAGTTTACAACAATAAAGTAACAAACCAAGACTTTGTTAAAAAGGTTTATACCTCTGTGGGTGAGGTTGTTGCAAAATATAACTTTTAAGGAGGGTGTATGAACGGTATTGTAGTAATGCCATCTGTAATTAATGTAAGTAATGCTTGCACACAAAAAGATGTGATATGTTTGAGGGTCCTTGTGCATGAGGGGCTTGGCATCATGAGAAAGATTGGTCAGATAGAATACAAGAAATTGTTAAGTTTGAGCTAAATAAATTGGAGGTAATATGAATTTAAAACTATATGGGGTAATTGTAGCTTTATGTGCAGCACTATGTGTATGCATCTATTTTTTAGTTGATGCTAGAAAAGAGCGTAACAACAATGCTGCAATTATAACTCAAAACACAGCTGCATATGAATCTCAGCTGCATCAGAAAGATAGTAATAACTTAGTTCTGTCAGCTAAAGTAAATGATTTGAATAGTAAAGTATCTCATTTAGAAAAAGAGAAGGGATATTGGATCCTTACATCTCAACAATTACAGGCCAAGATAGACTCATCGAAAGGGTCTGGTCAAGGTATTGCTTCAAATGGTATTGATGATCTTGGAGAATATTGTGGTGTGGCCTTTAATGGTAAGCAGGGTATAACATCATTCAGAGGGGATACAAAATATTATTCTAATGGTATAAAGCCTATGTGGAATCTAGCATTGGAGTATGATATCATTCCTATCTCTAATAGTTTATACAGAGACGTTGATGGTCTATGGAAGTTTAAAACTACAACTGAGTCACCAGGTGTTAAATTCAGCTCTAATAGTGAGGTAGATTCTACATTGTATATTGCCGTCAGACAAGGTGGGGTGGATAATGAGATTGTTCTTCCATCGTTTGGATTAAGGCTGGAACTGACAGGTAGACTTAATCTAGAAAATAATTTAGTACAACTCAATCCTACAGCAGGTATATTTTATAAGTATTATATGATAGAGTATAGTCCTCTAGATAAGACTGTTATCGGGGGAATCTATTGGGTGTTTGATGCAGGTAAATTTTTAAGTAAAATATTATAAGGAGCATTTATGAAATTTCAAGGTAGTTTAGTAGTAGAGCTTAAGGATCTGACTATATCAGATATAAAAGGTAACAGACGCAGGTGTGCGGAGTGTAGCCAAGCCTTTAACCCTGGAGATAAAGTTATTGTGATTGGAGAAAGTATATACAGTGAACAGGACTCTCTACCATTGAATGATGGGGGTCTTCATTTTGTTCATCTTGCAGGTAAGCAAGGGGGAAGCTGTCTGGAAGACTTTATAAGTAGATTATTGAATAATAAGCCTACTGAGGCTCCACCATCTGTGAATTCAACCGCAACTGTTGTAGATCTCAGTCAAACTACACCTACAGTGTAGGTTTAATGTGTTGCATACATATAGCACAATTTTTTATTTAAGGTAGTTGTGCTATATTTTTGTATCCTATTTCTTATTGATTGATTGATTGCTTGCTTGTCAGACAATATACTAAAAATAGGATACAATTTTCGGTATATGTCCCCTTTATGTCTTCTTTCAATAAATGCTGAAAACATATTTATTTTTACCCTTCTAAGTTGATTTTATTTTTAAATAACCCAAATATAGGTGTAGATTGGAGAATCTTTGAGCGACACCTATTTCGATAGCACCCCATCTGAAATTCAAACACCTGAGGAGAGGGCTGGATTGAATCCCCCCGATGATATACAGATGCGAAGAACCAACCCCAAGCGTTATGATAAGCTTCATGATAATTATGATGCTAACAATGATGCAGGCCATGACTCAGGAATAGAAAATCGTTTTGAGGATACTATTGCATTAATTGGTTGGGATATTAAACAGACAGTAGCAGAAAATTTTGAAGATTTTACACAATTAGCCAAACCCATGCAGATTTGGAAAGATAAAGATAAAACTTATTTAGTTACATGTAAAAATTTTAACCCCAATGGTATTAAAATTGAAATAGGGGGGGATTTGTTAACCATAAGGGATTCATATTTTACAGTTAATAGAGAAATAAATTTTGTAGATACCTTTCCTAATACACCAACCCATTTACATAAAAATGACTTTCCTTTGGAACTAGTTGAAGAAAAATCTTTATTAAGTTGGGACATTGAAACCCTGCCTATCATATGTAATACCTTGGAAGAAAATAGGAAGGGTAAACTTGCATCAATAGAAGAATTAGATTGGCAAATAGATTCATTAGTTAAAGTAGGTAGGGATGAATTAGGGCAACTTAATAATCTTATAATAAAAAGAGCTAAATTGAGTTGGGATATTCCGGATATAAAAAAAATTCAGGAATTGGCTCAAAAAGCAAAAGATAAGGGTTATGAATATGTAGCTTCGGTAGTTAAGTCTTATTATAATACTACATATTATAATGTTAATGATATAGATGATGTTATTGCTCATGGGTGGCAAGCTGCTCCCTTTAATACATCTCCTTGGAGGGGTAGAATGGGTCAGTCTAAGTTACCTGATAAAACAATAATGAAGTATGAGTTATATAGATTAGATACTGATAATAGTTTAGAAAATGAATCCTTATCTTGGAATATACCTGAGCCAGAACCTGAATTAGGAATTATTGTAGATAATATTGATGAATTTATTGCAATAGCTAAACCTAATCAAGTTTGGAAATCAATAAATTCATCAAAGATCTTAAAATACTTACATTTAGGGAAAGATTTTAGAGTGGGGCCAATGATGGGAGATTACACATCCTTAGCTAATTCTGTATGGGGGGTAACTAAAGGTAATGCATATTTAGATTTTGATTACATAGGGGGTTGTGCTCTTTGGAAGGATAGATTTCCATTAAGATTAGTTGCAGTAAATGAACTAAAAAAATCTTGGGATTTGCTTACAAATAAAATACAAGAGGGAGATTTAGTTAGAGTTATATCCAATGTAGGCAATGCTGGTGTTTCTTATTGTGTGGGTTTAGTAGGAACGGTAGATCTAATTATTGCACCTAATTCTGCTTACATACGAGGTGAGCATGGATTGGATAGTGTTAGTGAATTTTTGGATGTAGATAAGGATTATTTTAAAGATAAAACTGTTTATGTTGTAGGTAATAATGGACTTTTTACAGAAGATGATTTAGAATTAGTTGAGTCTAAAAAAGCTTTTGATTTAAAAGAAAATAGGGTAAATTATGAATCTATACCTCAGGATATTAGATTTAAATTTCGTGAGCAGCATTTAGGTTTATTTAATAATCATCCTGAAGTTCTTCAGGGAATGAATAATGTTGAATTTATATTTACTACAAGACCCTATGGAGTAGATTCTAATGTGCCAGGGTTTGTTCATCCGGAGGATTTAGAGGTTGATTTGTATGGTACACCAGAACTATTAGAAAAGAATCCTGATGCAGTTGTAGCAATGTTAAATGTAATTTTACAGCATGTAATGAAGATGCAGGGCTTTGAAAAGTCTGCAGCTTTGGATCCAGAGATAGAGGATTTATTTGCAAACTCAGAAAAAGATTATGTTAGACAGCATGAGGATCGCTTAGATAAAATGGGCCCTTCTTCAGGTGTGGTTTGGAGTAGCCCAGAAGTACAAAAGTTTAGATTTACTCAGCTATTAAAGTTAGGTGATTTGAAGGATAAAAAGGTATTGGATGTGGGTGCTGGATTTGGTAGTTTCCTAGATTTCTTAAATGAGCATAAACAAACTCCGGAAAGATACGTGGGTATAGATCTATCCGAAAAAATGCTAAACGAGGCTAGAAAACAACATCCCGAAGAATTCTTTGAGCTTAGGAATATAAGAACAGAACCCTTTGATTCTAATGTATTTGATTATGGCATTGCCTGTGGTATATTTGCTAATGATAGTGATAGTTGGGACTCTCATGTAATAGAGGTTCTTAAGAGCATACTAAACTCTTGCAAAGTAGGGGTTGGGGTCAATTTCTTACATGAGCACATGAAGTATATAGGTGGGGGATTACATTATGATAATCCTCAAAGAGTTCTAAACTTGTTAAAACAATCTTTAAATGCAAATATAGAGTTATTAGACCATCCAGAAGAAAACGACTTTACTCTATTGATTCGAAAATAATATGTTTATAGGTTATAGTTCAGATATAGGTGATGTTTTAGATAAAGAGGTTCCAGAAGGCAAGGAGCAGGAATTCATTCCAGCTCAGCAACCTATTCAACAGCCTGTGCAGAAATCTATTAATGATTATGATGCTAATACTTACCAAAACCCTAAATCAGTAAAGATGTGGCGTCATATTATTCAGTATTTTTTGAATCAAATAATTGAAAAGCCTTTAGTAGAAAATAATTGGGATGCTGCCGAGGCTGATGATAATATAATCTTTGAGGTGATAAAAAGTATTTCTAAAGAATATAATATTTCCAGTAGTATCATCTATAATAAGTTATATTACCTTATTGATGAAGAGGTAGAGAAGTTTTTATGGGATGAAAATTGGAAACCTGAGTATGCAGAGGGTAAATATATAGATAGGTCTCCCTCACAACCAAAGAGAATGCCCCAAACCCAAACTAATAAAAACTATAAAAATTGGTATAATACTCCATATGAACCCATTTATGATACTATAAATGAGCAAGAAGCAACTGATTGGCTAATAAAATATTACAATAATACCTCTTTTTCTATTAATACTATTGTTGGGTTTTTAGAGGATTACGTATTTAAATATAAAAGATTTGGCAAAAGCAATGATGAAATTTTAAATACCTTTGTAAAATCGCTACCTGAGAAAAAGCCGGAACAGTTTCAGTTAATGGGCAGTAAGCTGCATATTGGGGTAGTTAATACTAATTTAGAATTCAATCAAGCAGAACCCCAGGTAGAGATTAATCATGAGGAATTAAAAAATATAGCCCTATCCAATATAGAAGATTTTAAAAAATATGGTGATGTAACAGAAACAAAGGATGGCATCTATATTTTTATTGATCGGGGGTCTAGTATATTAGCTGTAGCTCATTTGGATACTGTTCAAAGCAGTCAGCACTACTATACTCTGCAACACGATGAAGAAGAATTGATCCACAATGCCCAACTAGATGATAGGCTTGGAGCTTACATTATATTGAATGTATTACCTAAATTAGGAGTTAATGCTGATATCTTATTAACAGAGGGTGAAGAGACTGGAAAAAGCACGGCCCGACATTTTGTGCCTACTAAAGCTTACAACTGGGTGTTTGAATTTGATAGAGCAGGAACTGATGCAGTTCTTTACCAATATGATGATGAGGCTACTAGAAAATTGCTAGAGGAACAAGGTATACACGTAGGTAAGGGTAGCTTTAGTGATACCGCTGTTTTAGATCATCTAGGAGTTAAGGCTATTAATTTTGGGACTGGGGCTTATGATTCTCATAATGAAGAGTCACATGCTGTAGTTCCTCAGGTTCAGCATTGCGTGTCTAAATTTGTAAAGTTTTATAATGCTATGAAGGATACAACTTTACCTCATAAAGCAAAAGAAAATTATTTTAGAAAGTAGTCGGGGATTACAATGAATAAGCAATTAAATCTTCAACAGGTTGCTCCATTAATTATACAATATTTGCAGAACGAGACACTACCTGCAACTAAGGAAAATATTTATAATAATATAAAAGAATCCATAGGAATACCAACCAGATCTGTTGCAGCAGTGCAACAATTTAATAAAATATTAGAGGAAATGGTTCTTAGGGGTTATATTTATACTATTGATAATGTTTCATATAGCATTACTAAGGATGCCTCAGAGGGAATTCAAATCAATGAGCATAATGAATTTACTGCAGATTATTCTCAACCCCATAAGGAGTTATTATCTAAATATAATGATCCTATGAAATCTGTAAAGGCTGTTATGCCTTATTGGGAACATTTTAAACAGAATCATCCTGAGTATGCCGAGGTTTACGAAGATATGGAGAGTATGAAAGAGTTCTCTGGATTCTTAGCAGAGGTGTGGAGTGTTATTAAAAATAAAGAGGTGCAGCCTTACAAAGATGTAGAGCCTAAGTATGTTTATAGTGATAGATTAGCAAGTAGTATAGATAATGTTATAGCTAGTTGTTTAATGAGAGCAATAAGATTTTCAAGACGACCCAAATTAAAAAATATAATGATTCCTACAGAAAGTGTAATAAATACTACTAGGAATCTTTTAGGTGTGGGATTTGACAGTCTTAAGATGGAATTGGTAAGCTCATTTGGTATAGGAAGTATATTATCAAAAGAGAATATTAAAAAATACATGTCTGAAATATTAAAAGATACAGTAAGTGACCCTAAAGAAATAGATTATGTTGTTAGACAGACTATAGGAAAGCTTATGTTAAGTATAGATCCTATGGTTACGGGCATTTTGTTTGAGGGTACCAATAAAGATGTCATTATAACAACTTTGCGATACTTCTTATTTGATGCTGGTGCAAAGAGTGGACCAAAGGCTACAATAGTTAATAGAGTATTAACCAATGACTCCGGGGTTCAATATCTTAGTGATGTATTTAGTAATGTTACAATACCTCCAGGAACAAAATTAACAAAATGTAAGTTTAATGATATTACTATAAATAAAATAGTTGCTGAAGGGGTTGATTTTTCTAATAGCACATTTAGTAATGCTACTATTACCAAAGATAAATTTAAGGGGGCTAAATTTATAGGCTGCCAGTTAGACGTAAAGATATTTAGTGCAAATGAAATTCAGGATACAGATTTTACTAATTCAGGGGGTTATAATTCTGAGGATGTTGATTTCAGCAACAATATTGGAAAGCCTATTGGACTGGTAATTCAAAAGGCTATATACAACACAGATGACTTTAATGCATTAGTTAAGGGGGGTTTGAAGCGTAAGCAATACAATGCCCTACCTTTAACACAAGCAGAGCGAAAAATAGCAGATCCTTTGATAAATCATTTGCATGGGTTTCTTACCCATAAGAATAGAAAGCTATCCTCATTGGAATTTAATTTTAAAACCAACTTATCCTGGGATATATCTGTTCAAGAAGCAGATCCTGCTAAAGTCTATATACTTTATGCTATTTATGCAGCAGAGGCTGTATTAAATATTTTTGAATCAGCTTATCCTCAAGATAATAGACCAAGAAAAGCAATAGAAATAGCTAAGATTTGTTTTAAAAATCCAACCAAAGAAAATAAAGCTGTTGCTAAAGCTGCTGCTGCTGCTGCTGCTGATGCTGCTTATGCTGCTTATGCTGCTGCTTATGCTGTTGCTGCTGCTGCTGATGCTGCTGCTGCTGCTGCTGCTGCTGATGCTGCTTATGCTGCTTATGCTGTAGAAAGAGCAAAAAAATCTGCAGAATTATTTCATATTAATATTGATTTTGAAGCTCTTTTAGCAAAAGCCAAAGATGATATTTGGGATTATATACAGGTTACAGGAAGTTTAAGATTCTCTGAAGAGTTGCCAGCTATTCCTAGTGATAAAACTATAATTAAACAAGACCTAGAGAATATGCTTAACACTGGTCAGAAGGCTGACTGGCTTATTTCACCTGAGGCTAAAAGTATTGTTATACAATTAAATAAACAGGGTGATTTAGCTCAAATGGGTTTAGCACAATCTATGGGTAAGATAATTGGTATGTTATCAGGCCCAAAAGAAATTAAACCAACAAAAGAACAAATGGAAGCAGAGCAGCAAACTCAGCAAGAACAAAAGTTACAAGAAGTTTTTCAGCAGCATTCTGGTAGAGGCACGATGTCAAAGCAGGCTTTGTTAGAGGCTCTTCCGGAGGAGGCTGTAAATTTAAGAAATCTTATCAAACAATTTCCTCAAGAGCAATTGGATGCTCAACAGATATCACAAATTTATACTTCCTTATTAAATTCACAATATGATAGTAAAGCAGGTGATTCGGTTCTATTACAACAACAATTAAGAGATATAAGTCAATTTCCGCATGGTAGTCGTATTGATGATATAACAACAGGAAGAAGGAACAATACAGGAACTCCAGGTTATAATTATCCCAACACATTTGGCATAGTTTTAGAACCTAATTTAAATGGACTTCCTCCTGAAGTAGCTGCAATTATAGAGCAGATAGATCCTAATTCTGCATATAATTTTAAAGCAAAAAAACCTACTTCTAACGGTATGGAGTTTCCTTTAGGTCCTCATAGCCAGCATTGGATATATGGCTTTGCTTCATCCAGAGTAAGGCCCACTTATATTGTGGATAATAGTGGTGTTGAGACCACTACAGCAAAACGTAATGTTTGGCTTAACATGGAGAATCAAAGTGATGCTTTGCAAAATGTAGAGGAATATTTTGTTAAATTTGGTGTAGATAAACCCTTTGCTTTAAAGGATCCAGAAACTTTAGCCCTATCTCGTCTTTATGATGCTGTGGGTGGGGATATGCACAAAGTAGTCCCTACGCAGGATATTTTAAAAGATGCCGTAGGTTTTACACAAGATACTTTAAAAAAGCTATCTAAAGAAGGGTATGTTACAATGAGCAGGGATACTATTAGTTTTGATCCCGGAAAAGAAAAGGTAATTAGAGCTTTAAAATCAGTTACAGCCTTTAGAAACTATACTCGAGATTGGCCTGAAATGTGTATGCTAGAAATTATTAAGAGGGCTATAGAGCATGGTGGGGTTGACGAGGTTTGGGTTCCTACAGCAGAAGACTTATTAAAGGCTAAAAGTAAGGGTGTGGATTGGAGACCCTATTATGATTACCCTGCTTTAAGATTGGGTGGAGTTCCTTTTCATCCGGCAATGGATATAACAAGGGACTCTGGAAGTGGCTTATGGAGTAAAGTAAGTAAAGAGCAATATCCTAAAACTTGGTATGCTATTGATTTACTTCCCTATAAATTAGATTTACGTAAGGGAAGTAAGTGTCAGGACAGGCAAAATCCGGAATCTGTGGCTACTATTACAGATTTAAATAAGCTTACTAAATTTAAAAAGTCATTATATACAATGGAGGTAATTACTCCAAATTTAGCAGATAGTCAAATAGTTGTGGTTTATCAGCTTACTACTGCACCAAATAAATACTTTATATCCTCTTGTAAGGATTTTAATGATAGATATACTAATAAACAATTATATAGCTCAACTGATCTGAGGTTTTCTATGGATGTTTATAGTTCTGTTTATAAAGAAAAAGTATTAAAATATGTTGAGAAACAATTGGTAGACTACCCTTATTTGAAAGATGCTCCACGTAATATGTTAATTGCTTCTGGTATAACTCGTAGAGCTGACGAATTTAAATTGGGACCAGAGGAAATTCAGGAGTTGGCAGAAGAGATGCAGAAAGTTGCTGGAGTTCCTATGGATTTGCCTATTGTAAATTATGTTAAATTAATTATTACGGCAGTAGATTATGTTAAAAACATTTCTCCTGAAATAGATGAGGATAAAAAAATAGATAGAATTTTACGAAATCTTACTCAGGATAAAATTGCTACAGATCTTGTAAGATCTGTTATAAAGAATATATTGCCGGAAGCATTAAAACAGCAGCCTAAGGAGCCAGATGAACCCCTTAAAGAGAATAATCTTAGTTATGGTCCTGCTGAAGAGGGTGATGTAATGGAGCCTGAAGAGCATAAATTAACAACTCCTGAAAAAGGAAGGGGTTTGGCTGATAATGATGCTCGTAAAAAGTATGAGGATTTGAAATTTGATAATAAACAAATATCTCCACAAAGTTTAGAGCGTACCAAGCAAAGTCTTGTTAATGATTATCTAGATGATCTAGCCCTGGCTAAGAAAGATGGTAATACTGAGAAAGTAGATAAAATTAATAGAATGCTTCAGTATTTATCAGCAGAGTCTTCAATGATAATTGCAGGTGCGGGAGGTCTTCACCCCCTAAAACATTTTAGTAGAGAAATGAATTTTCCTTTAAAGAATGAATGCATAGAGTGTGGAAGAAATACACAGGGGCATCCCTCTCAAAAATTTGGGATTTGCAGAAATGCTGATGCTAAATATCCTAGAAATTACAATGCAAGTCCAGGATTAGAGTTTGGTAGGGACTTTGAGTATGCGGGTAATGGTAAAACACCAAAAGCAGAAGTATCAGGTAATTAACTTAAATTTGAGTAAGTATGGCCAAAAATTCAATTACAGATAGCCCCTTAGGTTGGGGGAATTCTATTGAAAAAGAATCTCCTGCTCCTGGTAATAGTCCTTTAGACTTTCAAGAGCCTTACAATACTGATCTGTCTCTTCCTGATATTGATAGGACAGAAAAGGAATTATTTAGGGTAAAAGAATATGGGTTGCCTATGGCCGGGGCTTGGGATATACCAACCCAGGATATTCCCTATCTTATAAAAGCTCGAGCAAAAGAATTAGGAAAACATTCTTATCTTTACGGCTATGAGCTATTATCAGCCAAATTAGGAGATCGAGGGGAAGTTGTTTATGCATTTTGGTGTGATACTCCAGAAGAGGCTGAGGCAGAATATTTACAATATGCTGTGCCAGAGTTTATAGAGGGTTTAAAAAAATGTTATAATAAAAATACTAATGTGATGGAACCCTCTGATGTTGATGATTACTTTTTTGAAAGATTAAACACTACAATACCCTCTTCTTTTGGTTATATGGAAGATGAATATTGTAGCATTGTAAGCCCAAAAAAATCCTGGGATATACCTGAGCCAGAATTTGAAGTGGGGGATACTGTAAGATTCCATTCAAAAAGTATTTGTCCTGATTATTTTGATAAAGCTTGTATATATTTGCCCGATCATACTGGTATAATAACTAATATTGTAACTTTAATAGATATAGATAAAACTATAAAATATATAGTTTGGAATAAAGATCATAGCCATGGGTTTACCTTTTTAAAGCAGGATTTAGAATTAACAGAGCCTAAACAATCCTTTGAGACTACGGCTGCTTATGCTAATGCTAATGCTGTTTATTATGCTAAAATAGCTGCTAAACTAGCTAATAAAAATATTGATTTTGATAGTTTAAAATCTAAAGCAGAAGATGATATATGGGAATATACATTAGAAACTACTAGTAGTTTAATCTCAAGAAATAATTTAAATCTTTCTTGGGATATTACTAATGTTATAAAAGAAGACGATAATGTTAGGATTGTAGCTAATATAGATGATTTAAATAAGATCAACGTTGATCCTTATTATCTGGGTACCATAGGAAAAGTTATTGAGATTTTGCCTGATGAATATGAATATGAATATGATTATGGAGGGTTATACAAAGGAAGAATATATGTTCATCATAAAGGGGCTACGAATGTATTCCCATATAATAAGTGGGAAGACTTTTTAGAGGTTGTGAATGATAAATTATCTTTTGAAGCTAAGGCAGCTAATGATGCTATGGTAGAGAAATTTATAAAAGAAGCGCAGCCGGGTCAAATATGGTATAGTCGGTCAGGATTTGCATTGATATTATCTCCTAATAATTCTGTAGAGTATGAGAGAAAGAATGATAACAAACTTATTTTGAAGAGTGCGGTATGGATGAAACTTGAGAATAAAACTGATGTAGATTTAGAGCAGGATTTTGGAACTACTATTGTTGATGAAAAATATGATTTCCCATTATACAGGCAAAATTACCTTAGTGATTTTAGAACGTCATTGGCTTGGAATATACCTACAAATTTGAGGGTTAATAATTTTAAAGAGCTTGTTGATAATTTAGATTCTTTTCAGGTATGGGAGTCTTTTTACAAGTATAAGCATGATAATTATTTATGCATAGGTAAGGATTTTGAAGCCCTGTCAATAGATTCTTCACTTATACGTGGGGATACTTCTTGGAGTGATTCACCAGTATATCCTACAGACGGGTATCTTATAGGAGTTCCAGATAAATGCTTTCCTTTAGAATTAATCAAACATAAAACAGAAACTTGGGATATACCTAATCAAGAACCTGAAGTAGGAGTGGGAGACAAGGTACGCCTTAAAATTAATACTATGCACGAAATTGGTATAGATGATGTTGCGGAGTACTTTGATAAAAATGAATTTGAGGTAAGCCATATTGAGGAAGAGGATGAAGAGTTTGAAGATGGTGATTATAATGTTCCTAAAGGATTAGGTTCCTGGGGTAAGGGTGCAATTTATATCGAAGGATTTAATATTGATGGAAATACTGTATCTGTAGTTATACCACTGCAACATTGGCAAAGATATCTAATAGAAATAGATAATAAATTAAGCTGGGACATACCTGAACCAGATTTAAAACTTACAAATGAGGATTTTAAAGTTATTGATACCAATTTGCAAGAGATTGCTAGGAGTAATAATGGTAACAATAGAGTTATGGGTATGGGTAAAGAGTCTTATTCAATTTATGGTGAAATATCTAAAGAAAAGTTATTACAAATAGCAACTGAGTTTACAAAAGAAGATCTTACTGGAAAAAAGTCAATTAGATATATTCTTGTAGAAAGAGCTCCATATGACGATGAATATAATATAATATATGATATTTATAGTGTAGATGAATATAATGATTTGGAGTTGGTTGAGGCAGGTTTAAGCCTTGGAAAAAGTGATTTAAGTTCATTAAGCTGGAATATACCCATACAAGAAATTAAACTGGGTAGTAGGGTTAAGATTTTATCAAAAAGTGTGTGCATTCATAAAAATGATACCTATGGTGTTGGTAAATTTGGATACGTAGTGAATGAAGTTCCAGTATCTTGGACTGAGAAATGGGGGAAACCAGCCCCAGCAGGTTCGAGAGTTTTACGAGTTGAAGTGGATGAGGGTACAAAAGCATCTTATCTTGAAAGTGACTTAGAGGTTGTTGATGAAACCTTATCCTGGGATATAGAACCTCAACCAGAGCTTAAAATTCGGGATAAAGTAAAAATATTGTCCAAATCGGTAGGAAATAAAAAGGGTGACTATATAAAAGAGCTTTTAGGTAAAACAGGAATAATTGCAAATATTTATAGAAACTCTAAAGAATGTAATCAGTTCTATAAAAATAGGGTTTCAGGAAAGATGCTGGAAGAAGAATCTGATTGTGTAATTTATGATGTATCTGTACCAGATAAGGGTGAAGCTTTGTTTTTATCAGAAGATTTAGAAGTTATTAATAGTAATAAAATAGCCTCTAAAAAAGATGAATTTAAGGATGAAATTTTTATTTATTTAGATCTACCTAAATCAGTTCGTAAAAGATTTAATCATATAAGCAATCTTGATCAAGATTTGCATATGACTCTTATTTGTCAAAAGGATACTAAACTAACTCCTGATGAGAAGAAAAAGGTTGTTAAGGCTATTCAAAAAGTTGCTAAGCAATATAAGAAGATTAAATGTAAGTTTACTGGATTAGGCACCTTTGATAATGGAGATAATACTGTAGCCGCTTTGGTTAATTGTATAGAAGGGTCTGAGGTTTATCAGAAGTGCCTTGAAGCAGTCGAGTCTGTAATGGGTGAAGTAGATAGAAAGTTTGGTTATCTACCCCATGTTACATTAAAATATGAGGGTACAGGCAAAGCTAATCTTAAGGATTTAAAGCCTTTCAGTTGGACTGCAAAAGAGTTATGTTGCAAATTTTCTGAGGATGATCTATATAGGATAACATTAAAGTCCGGTAAAGTAGAAGAAAAAGTTAATAAATTATCTTGGGATATTCCAATGGGCCCCTCTATAGGGGATATTGCTAATAATGTTGAGGAGTTTGTATCTATAGCGTGTGGAGGTCAGGTTTGGAGAGATAAAAAATCTGGAAATTTTTTGTATATAAAAAGTTTTCCTAATATTTTTACAATTTGTAATGAAAGATTTAATGGTAATGAACACGCCATATCTGTAAAATCTAGTGGGTGGTTCCCTTACCAAGATAATGATTGCTTTAAAATAGTTAGCACAGATGCTAGACAGGTTGTAAAAGATTCAAATTATCCAATGGAATTAGTCCAGATTGAGGATATAAGAAAAACTAGATTTAATAGATTAGCCTGGGATATTCCTTTCAATCCCTTTGATAATATTAAAACCCCCCTATCAGATGCGGAAAGAGCTAATCTTAAAGCGGGGGATATTATTTGTGAATTTTCTGGTAATAATCAAATACTTACTTTGGATTACCTCTTAGAACCATATAAAAACTCTAGGGCTAATCATTATTATATACATATTAACAAATATAGAACATTAGACAATTTATTTAGATCTGCAGTTACTGGGGAGGCTTCCTATTTTATTAAAGATCTAAGTTTTATAGGTCACGTAAATGATCTAGAGGGTTTTAAGCAATTTGTTATAAAAAATTTGGACGAGTTAAAAACTGCCTTTTTTGGTGATTCTACTTTATCTTGGGACATCCCAGAACCCGAGCCAGAAGAAAATTGGGTTGTAAAGCTATTAAAGGGATCTACAGGGGATTTACAAAAAGAATTAAAATCATTAAATAGCGTTATTGACGTAGAACAATGCTTTAGTGTAACCGATTTAAGATTACGAGAATGGATTGAACAAGAGTTACAATGCAGAGAGAATGAAAATAACCCAGATATTATAGCATGGGATATAGCAGAGGATCCATCTGAAATAATAACCTATACTGTAAAAAGTTGTGTATCTACTGCAGGGGACTCTCATAGATACAAAAATGATAGGGGAGAGATTTCATTAATATATCCCTGCAAAGTTACAAATAACACGTATGAAATTTATGGTATGACTTTTAACATACTTGAAGATATAGAACGCTATTCTACACTTAAAGAAGCAGAGGATAGGATAAAAGAATTATTACAAAGTAATAATATAAGAGAAGCCTCTTTAGCCTGGGATATACCCTATACAATTACATTTGGAGATAAAGTAAATAATATAGAAGAGTTTAAAGAGGTTTTTGAGCCTAATCAATTATGGAGAGATAATATAGGGGATACATTAATATTATCAAAAAATGCTAAAATTATTAAATATTTAAAGCAATTTTTCATTAATATTGAGGGTTGTTGCTGGGTTAGTAATCCTAATGAAGTAAAAGATGTATTAAATGGTAGTATAGCATTAGGTAGCTATAATATTGTACCCGCCTGTTTCCCAATGGAATTTGTGGGGTGTATTGTAAATAAAGAAGCCTCATTAAAACTTGCTGCCCCTGAATCCTATACAGACAAGTCTGATATAGATATGGGAAAAGATCAATTTGACCAACAGGCTTTATTTTTTAGACAGGAAGATCACTTGGATATGGTTAAACCAGAAGATTGGTTGCCGGGTGAGAATGATGTTAAATATTTCCCCTCAACATTAATACATCAAAGAATTGATGCTCCTCCGCAAAATGCTGATGTGGATCGAGTATCGCATTTGAAATTTTCTAATACAGGAGATTTCTATCCCTCTTCAATAGGTTATAGAATAGAACCTAATAATATAGGCAATTCTGGGGTACAAACTGCTTTAGATATAGTTAATTTTGAGGCTGATGAGTTAGGTAATGAATCTACACGAACAAATGCTATACAAGTTGCAAAGAGTGTGGGTGTGGATCTAAAAAAACTTCCAGCTAATGATATTATTTGGGTTACTAAAAAGCCTGAAGAGGCTTTTATGTATGGGTTTGATGAAGAAGGAAATATGGGTTCAAATAGTAACTCATTAACCAAAGAACAAGGAAAATATCTTAGGAAGCAAATTACAAAGGTTTTTATTCCTAGGGGCAGTGTAATTCTTGATGATTTAGGTAGTGATGGTTGTTTAGTTCTTTTAGGTAACTATAGGAAAACAAGAAAAGCTGATTTAAATGATCATGATAAAGCAATATTAAACTTATTAAAGGAATTGCAAGATCCTGAGAAGATGTCATTTGAAGCCTCAGAAGAATATGATAGTGTTTTGGATCCTCAACCAGAGGAAGTAGTTCGAAGGGGCCCTACAGATCAAAAGCAGCAACAAGACCCTGCTGCACGAAAGCTTGATAAAGATGACGCAGATAATTGGTTTGAGCGTGGATTGCACAGGATTCCTAACAATGTAAATGATATGCGTCCTTTAATGCCTTATGGATCCAAACTTAGCTGGGATATTAAAAAAGAATTTGATCCTGAGGATTTTGTGACTACTTATAAATTTGATGAACTACCAGAAAATTTACAAGAAAAAGTTATTGAAAATTTATATGATATTAATGTTAATTATGATTGGTGGGATAATATATATGAAGATGCTAAACAAATTGGATTAAGAATAATAGGCTTTGATATCGATAGGGGATCATATTGTTCTGGAGAACTTATTCAAAGTATGACGGAATGCATTAGAAGAATATTGCAGAATCATGGTGAGGCTTGTGATACTTATAGAACCGCATTGGATTATAAAAGACAACTTAGTGAAATAGAAAGCAGACGCACAGAAGATAATGAATATGAAATTGATAATGAAGTAGAGGATCTCGAATCAGAATTTGTAAAGGCTATTTGTGAAGACTATTTAAAAATGTTGAGGGGTGAATATGAATATCTAACAAGTAGAGAGGCTATTAAAGAAACCATTGAAAATAATGATTGGGATTTTAATAATAGGGGAAGAATTGCAAGCAATTTATTAAGCTGGGATATACCAGTAGAGTCAGAATTTGAGGTGGGGGATAAGGTAAGGATTTTATCTAAATCTATAAAATTTGATTTAAAAGGGACAAACCTAGACTATAGGATAGGCAGGATTTACAAAATACAGTTTAAATATATATCTAAAGAAAGCCAGTTTACTTATTGGGATTTAAAGCCCGATCCAAATGAATTTTATTATGTAATAGACGGGGACTTCTATTTAGCCCAGGATTTGGAATTAGTAAAAAAAGCTGAATCCTCTCTTGACAATGAAGTAGAAAATGAATATATTGAATCGAATAATAGTAAGGATAATTATGGACAGCACAATGACTACTCCCAATATAGTTTATTCAACACAGCAGAGAACTACAAAGAAGCCAAAGATGAGCCCACATCAGCACAAGAAAATCAACAGCCATCTGGTGAAGAAGTTCAGCAAGACACTAAAAAAACTGAGTTAAACATTTCTTATCCCTCCACTGAGGAGATTATAGATTTACATAATGAAATTCTAAGTCAATATGGGGGTAAAACTGGAATATTTCCTGAGGGAGAAGCTAAATTAGAGGCTGCTATAGGAAGAATGCAATCTGGTATGGGTGAAACTGAATTTTACCCTACATTGGTTGAAAAGGCTGCTGTATTAATTCATAGCATAATTACTACACATCCTTTCTTGGATGGTAATAAACGTACAGCCTTTTTATCCGGAGTAAAGTTTTTACATTTACAGGGAATATCTATAGAGGATTCTGATAATGTTGCGGAGATTATTATTCAAATAGCTGATGGAAAAATGTCTTATGAACAGCTAAGAGATTGGTTAAAAGATTATTCCTCTCATTTTATGGATAAGCATGAGAAGGCTCTATTAAGGCTATCTTGGGATATTCCTTTTCAACCAGAAGCTGTATTGTATCAATTTAAACAAAGAGAAGCAAGAAAATATGGGTATGTTTTTCTTGTAGTCCCCGCAGCATTTAATGAGGATAAGGATATTTATTTGGCTCTTTGGGATGAGGACCCCAAGATAGCAAAAGATTTATATGAGGTACATGTTACTGCGGAGGTTATTGATAATATAGAAAAATATATTGGCGAAAACCCCGATTATGAAATGGCAGATTTACGCAAGATGGTTAGTAATCTTGATGAGGAACGTTTAGGGGCATCAATTGGTTGGGTGGGTTTAGAGGATATAGAAAAAGTTGATGAGAATAAAAAGCTATCTTGGAACATTGAGCCCCAAGCTATGAAAGGAATGTATCAGTTTAAAAATAGGAATATAGAGGATAGGGAATATGGTATTCCAGTTCTTATTTGTCCCTATAATTATAGTGATCAAGGAGATGCTGTTTGGGCTTTTTGGTTTAGTAGCAAAGAAGCTGCGGAGTCAATTTATGATAATTTTATAACACCTGAAGTGATTGAGGAACTAGAAACATTTGTAAGGTTAAACCCAAATTATGAGGGTATAAGTATTTGTAAAAAACTAAAACAATTAATAAATAATGATGCAGCTTTCAACGCTTTTTGGTGGATGCCCGAGGAAAGCGTTGAGGAGTGCAAAGAATCTATTGAGTCCTGGGATATCAAGCCTGAACCGGAATTGGATTTAGAGCCAGATTTAAATGAAATTGCTGAAGAAGTATCACAAGGAAAACTTGAGGGTAGGGATTGGTCAATAAACTATAATATTTTTGAAGAGGGCTTTGAAATAGATCAGGTATCTTTAGATTATGTAGCGGATTTAATTTTGAATGGGTATACAAGTGGTGAATTACATGTTACAAATGATAATAATGAAACAAGCCAGGGTTGGTGGAATTTAAGTTTTGAGATAAAATCTAGTAAATTAACTTGGGATATACCCGTTGATGGAAAAGACGAATTTAGTATTGGAGATAGAGTAAGGCTTATTAGAGATGATTATTTCTCTATAGAGGGCACGGATACTTTTTTAAAATGGGGTTTAGAAGGATCTATATCAGAGCAATGTATAAATAGGTATTACTATAGGGTACTTTGGGATAAATACCCTTGGTTAAAAGAGGGTATCCCTACTTTTTATGATGATATTGAATTAATTTAAACAAGGTAAAGTTATGTATAAATATAAACCAGGTGGGCGACACATTATAACGGATATATCAAGTAGTAATATTGAAGCTGCTAAGACAGAGGCTTCAATGGTGCAGACTCCCGACATACATCCTATAAGAAGCAGCTTATCTATGGATAAAATGGCTAATATTAGGGCTAAGGCTTCTTCTGATATTACTAGAACTGCTCCAATGTTTAATGATCCTAGATATACTAGCTCTACCTTAGCTATACCCCCGGATTCAAGAACTTTACATGGCCTTTATCGCTTTTTTGGTGAGACGGATCCTATAGTTGGGGCAGCAATAAAGATATTAGCAGAAATGCCTTTATCAGATTTACGTCTTGGGCAATGCGAGGATTCTGGAATACAACAGCATTTTGAAGACATGTGGGAGAGAATGAATGGATTTAAAATGCTTTCTGATCTTTCACAAGAATTTTTTGAACTCGGAGATTGCGTACTTTTCGGAGCATGGAATAATGCTGATTATATGTGGGACCAATTTGCAATATTAAATCCTGATTATGTTAAAATAGAGTCAACTTGGGTAAATCAAAGACCCTTGATTAAATTAATTCCGGATGAGACTTTGAGAAAAGTGGTGCAAACAAAATCCCCTAGATTTATTTATCAGCAACTGCCTCCAGAAATTATTAGATATGTCTTATTTAATCAGGAGATACCCCTAGATCCTAATAATGTATTTCAAATTTCTCATATGAAACGCCCTTATGAACAAAGGGGTAAAAGTATAATTAAAAGAATATTAAAAACTTTAATGCTAGAGGATAGATTTAATCAGGCTAATTTTGCTTTGGCAACAAGACATGCGGTTCCTATGATGCTGGTTAAAGTGGGGATGGCAGATGGATCTTACCTACCAAGTAATGAGGAACTTGATGAGGTTAGATCACTTATGGCGAATTTTGAGCTCGACCCGAATTTTAGTTTGATCTGGCACGCTGGGATCAACATAGAGCATGTGGGTTCAAATGGAAAAATGTTGCCTGTGGGTCCTGAGCTTGATCGTATTTATAGATTAAAATTTATTGGTCTTGGTGTGCATGAGCAATTACTAGCTGGTCAAGGCGGGAGTTATTCGGCCGCTTACGTCAATGCTGAAATTCAACGTCAACGCTATCTTAATTATCAATTAAAAGTTGAAAACTTTGTTCACTCAGGAATATTTAAAACTACTGCAGACCTTTGTGGATTCTATCGTGTTAAAAATGCTGTAGCAAGTTACAGTGGTGTCAAGTCATCTAAATTTGGAAATGATAATAACAATATCATGCAAAAGTTAGGTGAACAATTTAAAACCTTAAGAGATATTCAGGATAACCAAGAGTTTAAACAATTTATAAAAGTTAAGGCTGATGAAGTTAAGAATATGGAGCAACGTCAGATTAGGGAGTATGTTTATCCTAAGCTTGATTGGGGTTCTTTATCTGCCTCTACGGATGAGAATTTAAAGAACTTTGTTAAGTGGTTAGTGGATAAACGCCCGCATTTGGTTGATGACGCTACTTTAGCTCGTTTAGGTAGATTGGATAGGGACACACAAGAAAAGGCTTACCTTGAGGACTTGAGGCGTAAGCAACAGCGTTTATTGACTATATCTAAAGAAGTTTTACTGCCCTTTATGCAGGATAATAAAAAGGGTGGGGGTGGGCCTGTTGACTTTGGTGGAATAGGTGATATTTCTATGGGTGGGGGTGGAGACATGGGTGGTCCCGGAGGCAGTCCGGAGGGTATGGGTGGAGGCGAGGCTCCCATTGGTGCAGGTGGTCCTCCAGAATCTGCTGGTGGACAAACTCCTCCTGCTGGCTTCTCTGGTCAATTAGAACAACTACAGCGAGAGGTTGTGGGTGATATTCTACGTGATGATATGACTTTATCATTTGAAAACAAAGACTTATTAAATGCAAAGAAAATTGAAAACACTGCTTTACTTAGGAAGATAGATGGGACAGAATAGGAACATATTGAGTTTTGATAGTTCTGGTATAAATTTAAGTTGGGATATACCTGAGCAAGAATTTGAAATTGGTGATATGGTTATGCTAAAAAGTAATAGAACCTTTCCTGCAGCAATATTTGGAGAAGATCATGGTAATAATACAGAAATTGTACTTGATTTAGAAAACACTTTTGAGGATAATTTTCCTAGGGATAAATGTAGAGTAGTTGATATAATAAAAAGTGGTAATACTTTAAATAAAACAAATAAAAACATATGTGAAGTACAACCTTTGAATTTTGAGGGTGTAAGCTATATTATATTTGAAAATGATCTAGAATTGGTAGATACTAAACAATCCTCCCTATCTAAACAGTTAAATATACCTATAAAAATGCTACAGGGTGTTTCAGGCTCACCCTTCTTTTACGAAAACGATACGCTTTATTTTGGGCGTAAAGAAAGTCAGTATAAGGATATTCCCGATACTAATATAGATCTAACAAATTATCAGAATGCTTTGGTAGGTAGAGTGGGAGAAAATGCTGTAGTATTTTGGAGCCCTGATTATATTCCTATGGAGAATTCAGACCAATTTGATAAGCTTATAAATTGCTTAGATAGATTAAAACAAAATGATTTTGTTGAACATGACATAGCTGTTATATTTGCTAATGATCCTACCCCATATACAATAGATGATTTCTTAGGTGTTTAATAGAATTGAAATCATCTAAATGGATTGGGGGGCGTTGTTTTGATTATGAATATCAGAACTGTTTATTTGAATTAGATGGAGAAAGATGGCATAGGCTGCCTTATCAAATAGCAAATGACAAGCTTAAAAATGAAATAGCTAAAAGAAATAATTATATACTTTATAGATTTATATTAAATGAAGTACAGGATGTAAATAATCTTATAGAACAAAATAAAGATCTTTTAGAAAATATTTTTAAAAAGGAATTAAATAATGTTATATAAAACGTGTAATCAGATTATTAAGGCATCCCCCTTAACTCAAAAGCAATCTTCAAAATATGAGAGACGTATACTTCCCTTAGACTCAAGTTCCTTTCGCTATTTAAGATTCAGAGCTATAGGAAATTTTGAGAAATCTGGAGCGAATGGAAATTGTGATGCGTTTCCATATAATTTTCTGGAGGATGAGCGCCCAGGTTATGGATATAAAAGTTTTATTAATAAAAGGGCCCACGTAGAACATGACTCAAAGTTAGGTTTTATGGGTTCCATAGGTGACTTGCCCGATGCTTTCTTAAACAGGTTTAATTATCCCGATGAAGTAAAAGAAAAAAAATGGGCTTCTTTACTTTCAAAAAATAAAGATGCTTTGCGTAAAAGTATTTTGGAAGCTAAGGATCAAACTCTAGGTGATATAGAAGTATTAATGCGTATAGATACTCAATTAGTTAAAAGTGCTACACATGATAAGAAAACTAAAGAGCTATTAGAACGCATTGTAAGAATGATTGATACGGGTCAGAATATTAGCTGTTCGATGGGGTGTTTTGCTGCCGGGGCTCCAATAACAATGGCTGATAAATCTACCAAACCTATTGACTCAATAAAGTTTGGGGACTCTGTAATATCACATACAGGTTCTATTCAAAAAGTAATAGAAACAATGGTTAGGAAATATAAGGGTGAGGCTTTAAAGATCATTACCCCTAGCTGTCCCACACCTTTAATAATTACTTTTGAGCATCCTATTGGAACTAATTTTGATGATAAAACTAATGAGGTTTATTGGGTAGATGCTGGAGACCTGACTATTGATAATAAAGTTTTAGGTTTTAATAAAGATATGGACCTTATTAGATTCTATATGGATAATATTGAGGTTATCAATTATGAGGGAGATGTATATAATTTTGAAGTAGAACATGATCATAGCTATGTTGCGGGTGGAATTATAGTTCATAATTGCAATGTAAATTACTCTACCTGTTCTGTTTGTCCCACCAAAGCTCGTTATAGTTCAGAATATTGTACCCACTTGCGTCCTGGCAATAAGGGTAGGCTTACAAGTGTCTCTGCAAATCAAATGAGGGATCTTCTTGATAGTGAACATCTACGTCCAGAATGGCTTCCTCATATATTGTCAAGTCAAAGAGATGTTCAAGAGGTTTTACAGGGTCAGAGCAGTAGACATGTTATTGCTAGAAATCTTGAAATAAATCATGAGCTATCCTTTTTTGAACTTTCTGTTGTTGCCTCTCCTGCGTATAAAGATGCTATTGTATTAGAAAAATATGCTCGTCAACAGGATGAGGATAGGGATGAGTATTTACATAGACTGGCTAAGGATTTGGGTAGAGACAATGTTTTAGACTTGTATGACTTCTTAATTCGTGAGGGTGATATTAGTTCTGCCTGTTCCTTGCAATAATGATAATTAATTAGTATTATGCATTTTGGTAAACATATAAGGTAAAAGTATATGATTGAAATGGAGGGGCAAAACCCATTTCAATTCTTTAGAAAAAACTAATAGAAAGGTTTTGAAATGGCACAGCAAGATGGCAGGAATGAACGAATGAAACAAGTTTCAGATAAAGAAATAATTGAGTGTATTGAACAAAACCCCAATATAACAATAAATGAAATATGTGACAGATTTAAATGTGGGGATCGTAGGGCTACAAAATTAAGAAAGCCTTTTGCAGAAAAAGCTCAGGCTATTAAAGAAAGACCTCAAGAGGGTTTTACAGAGGAGGGTAGTGAGAATCAGAAATCGTTGGTATCAGTCTCTGCTTCAATACAAACTTTAGACGGGGCTTTAAAGGCGGGAAAGGTAGATTTAACTATTTGGGAAGTAGAAAGATATATTATAAATAAGTGGGATGTGGGGGCAAAATATAGAGACCAAAATCTAAAGATGGAGAAAGGCGTTATGACAGGTCATGCTATAAGAAAGAATGAGTGGCTTGTTCAACCCTTGTGGCAGGTAAAAGTTTGGCTCAGGAGAAGGGTAGAAAAGAAAGTAGTAGATGCTATAGAGGCTTTAATGATTAGAGCAGAGAAACACTCAACAAAATATATAGATATTCAAATCCCCAAACTTATAAAAGATAAGCATCTCTTAGAAATAAGCATATTTGATTTACACTTTGGAAAGCTTGCTTGGGGTAAGGAAACTGGAACAGATTATGATATGGATATAGCAGAAAAAATTTATCATGATGCTGTGGTTGAGCTTTGTTCTAAAACAAAAGGTTTCCCAATTGAGAAGATTCTTTTCCCAATAGGTCAAGATTTCTTTCATATAGACAACGCAAGAAATACAACAGTAAATGATACACCCCAAGATGTTGACTCAAGATACCCTAAAATTTTTACTAAAGGGGTTATGGCTTGCGTTAAGGCTATTGATTATATGCGTACAATTGCTCCTGTAGATGTTTTGTGGGTTCCGGGTAATCATGATAGAACATCTTCTTATCATTTGGTTAGAGAATTAGCAGCATGGTACAAAGATGCTAAAAATGTAAATGTGGATACCTCCCCCTCACCTAGAAAATATATTAATTATGGAAAATGTCTTATAGGATTTACACATGGGGATGAAGAGAAACATAGTATGTTACCTACTTTAATGGCGGATGAAGTTCCTACAGCATGGGCTAATTGCGTAAGTAAGGAATGGCATATAGGGCATACTCATACTAGACGAAGAACAGCTTATGGAATGGATGATAGCTTTGGTTCAGTAACTGTTCGAACTTTACCCTCCCTTTCTGGGACAGATTCTTGGCATTTTAGAAAGGGTTATGTTAAGGGTACTCGAGCAGCAGAGGGCTACCTTTGGTCAAAAGAAAAGGGCTATTCAGGACATTTTAGTGCAAATATTTGATATTGCGATTTGCGATTGGAAGTTTTATGAAAGATTTAGATCTAAGTTTTGGAACAAATTGGCGTAGGACTCTTATTTTAACACATCAGGGGGATTTAGAAACTCCAGTTGAATATATTTCTTTAGAGTCATCTGCTATACCAACAAACCCCAAGAAGTTTTGCAGCCTTCAGTGGGAGGATTTTAGATTTGATTATGATAAAAGAAGTTTATTACTTTGGCCTTTAAATGACACAGAATCTACCAAAAAGTTAGCAAATAGGCTGAATGATAAATATCCGGGATCTGCTAAAGTATTAATACTACCCCCCGCTGAGGCTCATAGCATTGAATCAAATGGATTAGAATTTGAATAATGTGAAATAAAAATGAATAAGACTAAGGGAAGACATAGGTAAGTAGTTGTTTTTACATAGGAATTGTCTAAATATACTGTATGGAACCTATTGAAATTAAATCTTTGTGCTGGGATATACCTAATATGTCATGGGTAAATTCTTTAAATGAATTTTTAAATTCTATTAAAGATGATGATGTTTATTTATATGAAAATGTAGTAGGTAACTTATATATATTGGGAAATTTTAAACATGTAGATAATGAATTGCTAGGAGATTATATTTATTGTGGCTGCGAGGGTACCTGGCATGGTTTTAGTAGTTTTTCAATAATCATGATGTTTCAAATCAAAACAAAACCTTTTCTAGAGCAATTTATTTAGGTAACTATGCTGGAAACCTTATGAATATTCCAAAAAATTTACAAGATATAGCAAAAGAATACCTACAACAAAATAATTTTGAAAAGAAATCATGGGATATTGAGTTTACGAAACCTAAATACTCAGGTACTTGGGATGTATATCTAAATGATGAAGAAATAGATACAGTATTTTATAATACTGATTGTGACGAAGACTATATAAGGCATAGTTTAATTAATCATGATGGTTATGATCCTAGTATTGTAGTTAAAAATAGGTATAAAAGAAAGAAAAAATCTTGGGATATTAAACAAGAAAATATATTTGATGAGTTTATTACTGGGGATGTTTTAGAAGTTAAAGAGCCGGATGAGGCTTCTTATTATCTTTTGTTTCTTGCACAAGATCCTAGAGACAGGGGTATTATATGTATATCTGGAATGTCTTTAGACGAGGTTGAGGGGGTTTATACTGCATTTACTAAGCGTGAAATAAAGAAGATGATTAAAGACCCTAATGGGTTTAATCAAGAGTTAGAGGTAGAACATGCCAGATGGATTCCTGAATCAGATTTAATAAAAGAGGACACTGTAATAGAGATGGTTTGGCATGTAGAACACCCCGGAATTGATAGAATTACTTCTGATATAAAAGAGAAAATAACCTGGGACATAACCAATTCAACAAAGTTTAAATTGGGTGATAAAGTAAAAATTATTAGTAAATCTATGCCTTATTATACAGATCAATTTGATAAAATGGGAGTGGTAACTAATATCTGGGTAAATGGTAAGGATTTTTTTGAATCTAAAGGTTTTGAAGATTATAAAAAAAGATTTCCTAATACTATTTTAATAGATATTCCAATATATACGGTTGATATTAATGGGGCATATTTTTTTGCTGAAGAAGATTTAGAGCCTATGGATAATAAAGTAGCTTGGGATATACCTATAAATGATTTTGAAGTAGGGGATATAGTTAAAGTAATAAATTGGAAAATATTTAGTTGGTATTGTAATAATGTTGGAAACAAAGCTTATTACAATGATGATTCAAAAATATTACAAGTATGTAGAGTAGATTATTCTGAACATCCTGATTGGACTGAGGAATGGCAATATGGTGAAATTGTTCTATCCTTTATACATAAGGACGTTGATTATACAGATATAAGCCCTAAAACTTTTTCAATACCCCCAAACAAGGCAAAACTTGCAATTAAAAAAATTAAAACTTAAGGAGATTTAAAATGTTAAATTGGCGTAAAATATTTTCTTCAAAAGAAGATCAAAAACCTGGGGCTTATAAGGCTCCCAATGGAAAGTCAATTCCAAATAATGTTAATTTTACAGGGAATAAATTTCCCAGTTCCGGAAATCCTGTAAAGAAAGAGCAATCGGCTTGGCAAGAGGGTAGTAAATTGCAACAACAGGATTCTAAAAAGGAAATTTCTGTTAAGCAAAACTCTCCCCTGATGGACAACAAAACAAGACGAGAAAGGTTTGAAAGTTTAAAATCAAAGTCTGCAAGTAAGTTTTTTGTTAAAAAATCTTTTGACTCTTCTGATTGGAGAACTAATTTAGCAAAGCTAGCAGATACAAGCTTTAAGCAAAAGCCTGATGGGACTCTACAGATTGATATTACTACATCTCGACCTGGACAAGATGTACAGCAAAATGTCCAGCAACCAAATCAACCTATAGCCCCGGAACAGCCTGTAGAGCAGCCTGAGACAGAAAAGAAAGCCTCTATAAAAAAGGCTTTTTATGAAAATAATCCTGAATTTAAGACTTGGTTTTCACAGGTATCTGAAGATCAAAATTTTTTAGATGAATATCATCAGTATGTAGAAAAATCTCAATTAGCTGATGAAGAGGTATTAACTTTTGAGGATTGGGCTGTAGGACAATATGAATCACAGCAATCCAAAGTCGCATCTGATGAAGTAAAGAAATGGACTATAGATCAAAAAGGTAGCTATCGCTTAGAGGGTAGGGAATGCAATACACACTGTGGCGTAGCTATAATGAAGGGTGCTGAGGAGATTGAATTTCAAAAGGTTGCTAAACAGGGCCATGAATGGCGTGAGCTAATTCCTCAGGGTATTTGGCAGACAAAATTAGAGACCTATGCAAGTTCAAAGTAATATATTATCTTGGGATATACCTAAGCAAAGGGTTATAGCAAATAACTTTGAACAGTTTAAATCTTTATGTAAACCAGGTCAGGTTTGGCTATCTAATAATTTAAATGCTCCTAATCCATATTTGCATTTAGGTAATGACTTTGATTGTGCAGATAATTTTTTTGGTAGCATTTCTGGGCAAGCAAAATGGAGGGATTTTGAGGATTATGAAAATCCTATAGATGTTGCGAGATGTACATTCTCTATAAGAGCATGGCCTTTAAAATTAATTTATGATAATGGAGAAAAGTTAGCTTTTAATAGTGAATTTAGAGGGGTAAGTTTGGGGGATGGTCATTTATTAGTTAAAACTAATAAAATAAAAGAATCCAAATTACTTAAAAAAGAAGCTTGGGACAATAATGATATATTGGGTATGTTTGGGGGTTATGAATTTAAAAATTTTAGACCAAATAATGATGAACATCTTAGCTATGCTGGATGGTTAGTTAAAGGTATTGGAGATAAAAAAAGATTGGGTTATGGGGTTTGTTTACCTATCATAGGATTTTCTTTTTCTATGACAAGAATACAACCTAGATATAATGATTTTGATATTGTTTGGGGTAATGGATCCATAGAAAAAGCTATGGATTGTTATAAGGCATATTGTAATGGTGAAAAAGTTGGACCTAAGGGTGGTAATTTAGGTTATTGTTGGGATTCTGATCCTAGTAAATCTTTGGAAAAAATAAAATTTGTAGGTCTTCCGGAAGTTAATTCAAATTATTGGAAATATATTACAAGTACCATTGATGAAGCTAAGAAATCAGAAGAATCTGGTATTTTTAAAAAGAATAACCCATTTAAACAGGTATTAAAAGATGTAGATGCGCCTAAAGAAGAATCTAAACCCTCTGATTCAAATTATTTAAGATTTGATCAACAGCAAATGTCCCCCGCTGGTTTAGAAAGAAATAAGCAACATCTTATTGATGAGTATTTAGATGATTTAGCTCAAGCAAAGGTTGAAAATAATACTGAAAAAATAGATAAAATTAATAGAATGCTTCAGTATTTATCAGCAGAGTCGAGTTTAAAATTTAGTTGGGATTTGCCCCTAAATAAAATAAAGTTTAGGGTTTTGTTTCGGGATGAAGATAATTCGGAGGGAACACATCTTATAGGTAAAATTAATACAACATATGATGTATTATTAAAGGTTTTTGGAAAACCTACTAGTGTGCCTGAAGATGAACAAACAGCAATTTGGATAATTAATATAGAAGATCCTGAGGATGAATATAATACAATTGTAGCCACTGTATATGATTGGAAAATAGGTAAAGGTTATTTTGGTGAAGATGGGTTAGATTTAGAAGATATTACTGAATGGAATGTTGGTGGAAAAACTCATAGAGCTGTAGAATTAATTGAAAAGATTATAGAAGAAAATTTAGATAGTAAATTAAGCTGGAATATACCTCAATTTACGTGAACTATTCAACAAATAAATCATTAAATTTTACAAGACTAGAACTATCGAGAATAGAGGTAGGGTCTTGTAGGCTCGTTCCAAGCCTTAAAATATTCAAAGCAGCATTATGGTCTCTATCAAGTATTAATTCACAATGAGGACAAGAGTGGATTCTAACAGACAAATCTTTTTTAACTATTTTTCCACACTTACTACATTGTTGAGAAGTGTTTTTGGCTGGAACCTTAACTATTTTCCTACCAGCTTCTTCCGCTTTGTAGGAAAGTATATCAAAGAACTGAAACCAAGCCACATCTCTCATACTTCGATTAAGACCTTTAAAACTTTTAAAGCAATTCATTTTCTCATGACAAATAGTATCATAATGCTTAACGTAGTGTTTAGCTACTTTATGTTGGAAATCCAATCTTGGTTAGATACCTTCTCATGAGCTTTTCCAAGCAACAACTTAGTTTTCTTTCTCCTATTAGATCCCTTTACTTGTTTTTCAAGTTTTTGGCTGAGCTTAGTAATTCTTTCAGTAGATTTATTAAGAAATCTTGGATTTTCTACTTTAAGTCCATTGGAATCTGTCAAAAAGCTTTCACAGCCTACATCTATTCCTATGCTTCTATTGACTTTAGGCAAAACTTTTGATATAATATTGCCACAGCAAAAACATACAAACCATTTGTTGTTTTTTCTGATGATAGTAACAGTTTTAATTTTAGCTTCTAAAGGAATTTGTCTATGAAGTTTAAGTTTGAAGATGCCAATTTTACTAAGAATAAGGTTAGATTTCTCAAGTTTGTAGCCATTATTTTGCATCAGGGTAAAAGAATCATACCTATTAAAAGATTTAAACCTTGGAAACCCAGGAGTTTCACATGTTTTTATTCTTCGAAAGAAAGATTGATAAGCTTTATCAAGACGTTTAACAACATCTTGAAGACTTTGGGCGGGAATTTTATTGAACTGAGTAAATTCTTTTTTGAGTTCTGGAAGTTGATTAATTTGATCATAACAAGTCAAAGATTTTTTACTTTGTTTATAAACCATTATTCTTTGCTCAAGAGCCAAATTATACATCTGCCTGCAAAGTTCAAGAACTACATTAGTTTGAGCTTCTGTAGCTTTGTTAGGATAGGCTCTAAATTTATATGTTTTAATCAATTTGTTACTCTCGATAATTCTTACATATAATATATAGTAAAATTTTATACAAAAACAAGTATTTTTATATACTAAAAATTGAGCTTCAACCAGTCCAGACTCAGACTTAAACTAGGTTAAAATAACTTAAAATCAGACGAAATGGTTAATCGTCTAAAAATAAATACAAGGAGACTTAAAATGTACAAACAAAACTTCTGCGTTTGCATTAAGGATGCTAAACGCAACCCCCTTCAGGAGCATGGTGCAACAATTGAATTACCATTCGATTCTGAATATTTTATATCCCTACAAAATAAACACAAAGGAAAGCGAGCTGTAGACAATGTTAAAATTGACGGAAAGGATGCTGCTGATATTGTTTTATTAGCCGAGGGTAGATTAGACCTCGAAAGATTTCTTACTGGAGAGGATTTACAAAAAGGAAATAAATTTAAATTTGTTTCTTTAAATGACAAAGATGTTCAAGATCCTGGTGATTCCCAAAATGGGAACATTAAGGTATCAGTAAAATTTGAAAAAAATATCTGGGATATAAAAACCCGGCCTACACAACCTATTTGGATTTTACCAAGGATTGGTGATCTACCCTGGAGATGGTGGGGTAATGTTTCTACAGGAGATCCTTTAATATCCCCCAGTGTTACTACTTGCTATAATATAACAAATACATTTTATAAAGATAGTTGTACATTGACTGGAGTAGTAAATTGCAAATCTTCTGTAGAACCAGAACAGTTAGGGGCTACAGTTAAAGGTTCCGAATCAATGCAGGCTTGTAGTTTAATTACTATAGGCGAGCTTGAGGATGAAGCGATTGTGTTTAATCTTAGGCTTATAGCTCCTTTAAAACTGATAAAAAAAGAAAATCCAAAGCTTAGGGAGGATGAATCTTTTTGTTTTAACTGTGGTAAAACATTAAAAAATATTTATAAGTTTTGTACGGATTGTGGAGAAAAGCAACCAAGTTAGAATAACTTTTATATTGTAATTTATTGTTAATCTTAACCCCAATCCTTAAATGAATTGGGGTTTTTATTTGTACCCTAAATATTACTTAAATACACCCTATTATTTAAATTTTTTAATTTTTATTGAAAATAAACTTGAATTTATTTTTAAAATCACTATCTATTGTATGGCATTGAAATAAAAGTTTTTGAAAACTACACATATACTAAGGAGATGTACCTATGGCTATTCAAAATCGTTTTTCATCTGCAACACTTCAATCAGGTTTGAAGAGTATGTCGGCAGAATTAAATATAACAAAAAAACGGGCTGCAGATTTTCTTAATGCTCTTGATGAAGTTGAACCAAAAGATGTAGTGGATCAAGAACTTCCTGAAGATACTGGTCCGGCTCCAAAAGAACTTCCCGAGGGTGAGGGTAAAGAACCCAAAGGAAAGAAGATTAAAAACGTTGAGGATGCAAAATCTGTTTTAGATGAAGCAAAAACAGATCTTCAAAATGTTGTAGATTCACTTGATGGTATTTGTGGTCAAGTGGAAGAGGAAGAAAAGAAAGCCTCTTATAAACGTCAGAGTGATCGCTATGCTGGTTCTATCCAATCTTTAGCTCAGGCTGCAGAAAAAGCAATTCAAGATACTGATGATGCTATGAATCATTGGGCATTTTTAGGTGCTTTGAAAAATCCTGCAAATAAAATTCAAAATGCAAGTTTGAAACAAGTTGCAGAAACTTTGAATGATGTTGAACGTATCAATCAAGTTATTGAACGTTCTGCTACACGTAGACTTGCTACAGCAGTTCCTCCAACAGGTGCTGAGTTCTCAGGTGATAAATGGCCTAATAGTAAAAATCCTTCAGAAGTTGAACAACGTGCTTGGGAGGGTGGAGCAGCAAAGTTTCATAAGGATCGCAAGTTTGAGGATGCTCGTCCAAATCCCGCAGTTGATAATCGTTTGAATGTAGAAGATTATTCACGAGATGACAAACCCTATGTGAATGCTTCTTTTGTTATGGTGCCTGAGAATCGTTATGCCTCTTATTGGGATATTACAGATACTGCATCAGGTAAGCGTATGATAGCAGATTTTGCTAATGCTCCTACTAATCTTGGTCAAAAGAATGAGAATGGTTTCCGACAGTTTGCTTCTTCTCAATATGGTGAAAAGATTGTTAATAAAATTATGGAACAAGAGGGAACTAAAACAGCAAGTTCGAATCCAGTAGATGGAATTGAAGTTGCTCGTCAAATACTTAATGGTCGATATGCTTCTATCAAAGAGGCTCGTGAACCAAAAGTAAAAGACAAAGCCTCTGTTCGACGTTACTACAAAGATGCTTATGGTGATGCAGGCTATGCAAAGAAAATGACTGCTTGGGATGAAAAAGTAGAGGATGAAAAAGAAGAGAAAAAAGAAAAAGCAGAAGAAAAAAAGGAAAAGGCTGAAGAGAAAGCAGAAAAGAAAGAAGCCTCTGAAGGAGATGCTGGAATGGATATTAAGTACAAGCCAGCAGATGAGCATCCTGCAGATAAAAACAAGGGTGAAGCCAAGAAAGGTCCTGGAACACTATCTTCACAAGATCCTCAGGTTATTAAAGCCAAAGCCTACAAAGCAGTAGAACTTGCTCGTATTTATGCTTCTATTGATGCAATTCCTTTTACAAAGGAAGCAGTTTTAAATAAATCGCGTGAAGTTCAAAAGCTTTCTGATTCTGAATATGATGCTAAATTAGCCACACTTAAAGAGCTTCCAATAACAAATGAGAGTGCTTTGAAGTCTGCACATATTCCTGAAACGGAAACTGGTATAGTTGGAAATACGGCTGAAGGTGTTCGTGACCCTAAGTCTCAAGTAAAGACTGATGATCTTAACAATGATGTTAAATCTGATGCTAAGGTTTCTAGTTTAGTTCCCCAGTTTACTAAATCGTCTTCTGAGGGTAGCAGAACAGATTTTTCTAGTTTGTTCTCAACAACAGCAAGCCGCTTACGTGAAAAAGGAATTATGCCTGAGAAATCAAGAATTATGCGTCCAAAGTATCGCAGTTAAGTCTCTAAAAATGAGAAAAGTAAACTATAATAACATTTTAAATTAAGGAGTTTTATATGAGTAAAGTAATTGTTCTTCACAAACTGTTCGCTGATACTTTTCCAGTTACAGCTGCAACAGTAACCACAGGTTGGTTGCCGGGTCAGGGTTTTCAATTAAATTCAACTGGTGATTATGCATCACTTGCAAGTGTTGATGGTACCATGTTTATTGGTATTGATGATGACCTTGAAGTTTCTGCTCCTCCGACAGGATCCATTTTAACAGGTATCTATGGTAGTGGAACTAAGTTCCTTGTTGATCATAGTGCTGAAGTGGCTGCGGGTTCTGCTACACGTTGCTATGCCTCTGAAGTTGAATCAGCATCACCGAATGCTAATTTATATGTGGGTAGTGATGCTAAGTGGCAGACTACTTCTACAGGTTCAGTTAAAGGAAAGCTTTTCCAGGTTCCTGCTGCAAGTAATAACTATGCAATGGGAGTTATTTTGCGGTTCTAAGTTTCGATCCTGTGCCCCGCTCCTCCCACAGGATTGATAACAGCCGGGCTTTCGAGCCCGGCTTAGTTTTTAGAGTCCCAGACCATCGGACTCATAAATTTGTTCCTTGACAATATAGGCATGTTGGACACTTTTATTCCATTGTAAATCAATGGAATAATTTGACCGGATCAGTACCGGAGCCTATTATGGGTTTTACTTCGATGGATGCCGGAGTTAATATAGCATCCGCAGTGCGTTAGCACTTTTTAGGGCGTAAAGTCCTTCATTTAATTAAGGAGATCATAATATGATCCAAATTCCTTCAAGCAAGCCCGGAAACGGATATAGTCTTGCAAAAACCGCATCTACAAATGACCCGTATGCACAATACGAAAAGTCAGTTGTGAACGATGATGCAATATGGGAGTCACTTGCTACTGAAGCGGGTAGACAAGCGTTGGGCTCTCAGATGGCTGTTCCTATTCGTGAACAGTTAGACTTCGTTGGCACAGCACGTAAATTTTTCGAAATAGATGTGCTTGCACAGGGTTAGTAATTTGGCCCTGTTTAAACTTAACAATATGCTGGGATATCTCGTAAATTTTCATTACTTTAATAAAGTGATAATATGAAACTAGAGACAATCAGCAGGAAAGAAATTATGTCAAAACCCTCTAAAGAAACTTTAATAGAATTATCTCAGATAAAGAGGTATACTCTAAGTAAAATAAGTAAAGATTTAAATATAAAAAAGTCTGAACTTCTTCAACTTTTTCATGAATTTGATCTAATGACACCCATAGCATTTATAAAATCTCTTAGAACTAAAGCATATTTTACAAGATGTATAGAAGAAGGAAAATTTATAAAGCAAATTAGTAAAGAGCTTAAAATGGGCACTTCTGGTGTTATAAAGTGTCTTGATAAATATGAACTACAAACGGAAGCTCAAAAAAGAACTCGTGAATTGGATAGATTTAGAACATTACCCTTATCTCCAAAAATAAAAGGTATAATTGTTGGAACAGTTCTTGGTGATGGCTGTATTCAATATAATAGTTCAAATAGAATATCTTGTTCATTGTCTTTTAGACACTCCATTGATCAAAAAAACTATGCTTATTATAAGGCTAAGGTATTACTAAAAGAATTATTTGATCAAGAAGAACCTATTATTTATAAAGCAAGGGACATTATAATAGCAGGAAAGGCAGCCCATATAAAAGATAGGTATAATTGGTGTTCAAAAACAAATGATTACCTAACTTGGTTGCGTAAAAGTATGTATGGGGAGAATAATCATAAGGAAGTAACTCCCGAATCTTTAGAAGATCTTACCTTATTTGGTGCAGCTATTTGGTTTGCAGATGATGGTTCTCTTAATAAAGGTAATGGTAAGGGTGTTTATAGAATATCCACATGTGGTTTTTCTTTAGAATCTGTAAAGTTGCTTAGAGAGTGGTTATTTAAACATGCAAAAGTAAAGTCTACACCAATAAAACAAAAGAAGGGTTTTGAACTTTACATATCTGCTGCATCTAGAGAAAACTTTGAAAAATACATAGGTGTATGGGTTAAAACTTTTCCTGATGTAGCATATAAAGTAAGAGATATGACATAATTAATCCTCAGAGACTCATACGTTAAGATTTTTGTTCATATTTATTGAATGTTCACTTTTTATGAACATATTGTTTTTATGAACAAAATTATGATATAGTCCGAACATCATGTGAGAGCATGAGAGATCAGCAGAAATGACTGGTCCGGTATATTAAAAGTATACTAGTAACAATTAGCAAATCGCTCGGTACGACAAAGACATTACAACTGTCGCTTATGTCGTAGCAAAACGTGGTACAGTCAAGGAATGGACGATAGAGGGAACCTATGTAGAACCAACTACATGGGAAATTTTTAGTCCTGCTGAAATTCGTTTATCACAAATCCAGCAAAGACGTTTTAACGTTTTGGACCGGACCCAAGAAAAAATTCGTATTGCTATGCAACTGCAAGAAGATTCACAAGCCTTGGCTTTGTTTACAACCACGGCTTCTGGAAACACTGCAAACAATACGATTAACACATCTACTTCAGGATGTGATAAAGACTTTTTGAATAAAGTCTCTGCAACCATTATGGATCATGACCTTCCGTGTTATGCATTCTTAATGCGCTTCGCAAGCTTCAAAGATATTCGCACGTGGGGTACTGCCGAATTAGATCCAGTCAGCATGAGGGAAATAATTGAAACAGGCCTTCGTGGTAATATTTGGGGTATTGATATCGTTGTAAACCGTCTTGTGACGACTGGAACTGTGTTCTCGTTGTCTGAGCCGCGTTTCTTTGGTGTTATGCCTATTCGTACGGAAGTTATGTTGATGCCTGATGATTCTCCAAAAGAAGCAAAGATCGGTTATGTGGGCTATGAAGAGCTCGGCATGGCTGCAATCAATGCTAATGGCGTATCTAAGGGTACACATAACTAGTTGTAGTTTTTTAATTTGGTAGGCTCTTTCGGGAGCCTACCCTATTTTTATTTTTTAAGGAGAAAGAAATGTCTACATATACTTTAGCAGCCTTTACAAATACAACAAAGAAATCCTCTTTTCAAACAAAACGTGCGGGTTTAAAACCTACCGCAGGTGATGTAGTTACACTTATATACGATGATTCCAAAGATCTTCGGGTTCGCAAAAATACAGCAGCAAATTTTTATGAGCTTATAGTTACAAAGAAAAATTATACAGACGTCATGAGCTAATGTCAATTACTCCCGCCTAAAGGCGGGGGCTTGTTCCGTGAGGAACGAGGGTAACTAGTTGATTAGAGGGCGTTTTAAAAATCTGTAAAAGGAGAAATAAGATGCAGAAGTTATCAAGGAGAAAAACATACACACCTACGAATACTTCACTAGTTCGTGGCGACTGTGATTTGCAATTAAACAAAGATGAAAATCTTAGTGTTGCAGATTTTAAAACCTTTGATAACAACCTCGAAGTGAATCCACGTCAACATACAGACGGTCTTAAAGACAAAGTGTATGTACTATCAATGGGTAACCAACCATTGATGCCCTGTAGTGTAACCAAGGCAAGACATTTGTTAGAAGCAAGGAAAGCAAAAATAGTAAGACATCAACCTTTTTGTATTCAGTTGCTTTTTGAATGTGAAAACAAAGTTCAAGAATTGGTTTTAGGTGTTGATCCTGGTTATGAATATGTAGGTTTTTCTGTGATAACAAAGAATGAAGAGTTAATAAGTGGAGAACTTGTTTTAGAAAACGGAATGAGCAAAAGACTTTTAGAAAAGGTAATGTATCGTAAAGGTCGTAGAAACAAGTTGTGGTATAGGCAGCCAAGATTTTTAAATAGAAAGAAAAAGTTTGGATTAAATCCGCCATCAGTAGAGCGAAGAATTGAAACACATATAACTTTGGTTAAAAAGATATGTGAATTAGTTCCAGTTAGTAAGGTTAATTTTGAAGTAGCGAATTTTGATATACAAAGAATTAACAATCCAAATGTTGAAGGCGAAGGATATCAGCAAGGTAGTTTGTATGGTTATGAGAATACAAAAGCATTTGTTTTAAATAGAGAACACGGAAAGTGCCAACTATGTGGGAATGGTTATGATGAAACCGGGTGGCACTTGCACCACATAATTCCAAAAAGTAAGGGTGGGACGGACAAACCAAACAATCAAGCTTTGTTACATAAAAAGTGTCATGAAAAGTTGCATAAGCAAAAATTATTTAAGAAGTTAAATGCAGAAAAACAATTCAAAGCAGAAATTTTTATGTTGATTGCAAAAGAAAAAATAATGCAGGGTATAAAGAAAATGATACCAAATGTAGGAATAACATTTGGATATGAAACTAAAATAAAAAGGAATGAATTAAAAATAGAAAAAACGCATAACAATGATGCTTTTGTAATTGCTGGAGGTACTAATCAAGAAAGAAGTATGGTGCTACATGCTAATCAAAAGAAACATAACAACCGTTGTTTGCAGTTAAATAGAAAAGGTTATAAACCTTCAATAAGAAAAATTAAAAGCACAATACAACCAAGAGATTTGTTTTGGGTTGATGGTATAAAATATATTTGCAAAGGAATGTTTGGATATGGCAAATATATTTTATATGGAAATGTTAAAAAGAAAGAATATTTTAAGATAGAACAAGTTAGTACACATTTTAATACAAATACATGGCAATTCATCCGCTACGTAAACGAAGCGGTCTTCTTGCCACAAAAAGGATAAATTTAACCTAATACTGATAGGTTTATTTATTTATTTCCCAAGGAGCACCATGGCTTTATCAATAGAACAACAATACTTAGTAGATTTATTACGCAGCCAGATTTCTATGCGTTTAACAGCTGCCTCAGGGTCGAGCTATGTACTTCCGGCTAAACTTGGAGATGCTGAGCTTTGGGAAGATGTAAGGCTTGGTCTAAATATGTTCAATACCACACACCCTATTATTACAACCTACTCCTCAAAAGATTTATATGATGCCTCTGCTGCAGCTACAACAAATGGATTAGATCCCTTAGCTCCAGAGAACGAAACCTTCGCATCTGTATTTACGACTTGCGTAATTTTTTGTGGGCTTTTCTTCTCGGGGCAGCGCATGCAATGGTTCGAGGCCGGGAAACATTTTTCCTATTCTGACAATGGCATAACTCTTACTCGTGATAAACAGCAAAAGTTCCAGAGTGCTGGGGCAGGAATTTTACAATATGTATCTACAATGCTTCCCCTGGTTAGGAAGACGCTCGGTTACTCCCGTCTCCATATACGTGGTGCTTGGAGTGGAACAATAAGTATGCCACGGTCTATAACCCGTGGATTGCGAGGTGTGAGAACGGGTTATCAGTAACAGTTATTGTTACTGCAGATCAGATTAAATTAATGAATCACAATCAAAAAGGAATCCTATGTTTGACAAATTAAAACTCAGTTTACAGCAGCAATTTAATTATCCACAGATTATATGGACTTTAACATGGATTCTATTTTCTTTTTGCATAGGATTTGGCGCGGGTCAGATTAAATCAATATTTTAAATAGGTTTACAAATGTCAATAAAATCTAAAAAACTAAAAATAACACGAATCCATTCGGATAGGAAAATCATGCTAACAAAAGAAACCATAGACGAGGCTAGAGTTAGAATAGAGAATTCAGCTGCTGAGGCTGTTAAAGTTATTGCACAAGCCTCTTCCACAGCCGCTACAACACTATCCTCTGCCGCAACAGATGCAACTAAAACCATAGCCATGGCTGCAGCCGAAGCCTTAAAGGTTTCTAATATTAAAAGCTCTGATGATCATGACCTTTTAGTTAGGCTTGATGAGAAACTGGTAGGGCTAAAAGAGGATATAGGTAAGCTTAATTCTGGGTATTCCTTAAAAATTAAAGACTTAGAAAATGAAAAATTAAATACAAGAGATTCTTATCCTGTTCTTTATAGAAAAGGTGTAGAAGATAAGTTGGAAGATCACGAAAATAGGATTAGAGTAAATACAGATAAAATTACTAAGTTGTGGACTTGGGGGATAGCTTTAATTTTCCTTTTGGGTGTTATAGAATTTTTGATTACAAAATTTGTTAAATAGCTATTAAAATATGCTATGCAGATTCCTATTAATAATATTACCTTTTCTAATCCCAGGGGTTTTAATTATAATGACTCCTGGTTGCCTGTAAAGGAATATGGAGGTCGCAATTCCTCTCCCGCCTGAAGGCGGGGGTATCCTTGCTGAAGTCGGATGAATATAAATAAATTTTTTAGAACCATATTTTTTGCAGATTTTTTTAAGCAAATGTTTAACCCCAAAGATGAGTCGGTATCTTCTACTAGGTTTATAGCTGTATTTTCTGGGATATTACTTCCCATTTCTTGGGTTGCTTTGTCATTCTATTGTGCTGCAAGATATGTAGGAATGCCAGGGGGGAGTACCGAGGGGTACATTGGACTATTTACTATTGCAACATTAGGCAAAGCCTACACCTCCTACAATGAGCGAAAAGCTGCAGAAATTACAAATCCAAATGTGGGTATTACTACTACCACAGAAGAATCCTCAAAATCTAAAACAGAAGTAACAAGTGCTAAAGACGATGTTAAGCCAATTTAAATTTTTTATTTAAAAGTTTTACTTATAAAAATTAGGAGATCTATGCAAAACAGTACAATGTTAGATATGGCAGGAATTCTTAATAAAGTATCTACTCTATTAGGTGATTCAGCTTCATTAGTTACATCTACCCCAGTTTCATTGGCATCCTCTGGGAGTATCTTAACTAGTAATGGAACTTTACTTGCTGCAAATACGATAGCAATAGAACGTATTGTACAGAATCTTAGCACTAGTCCAGTTTATGTAAAATTAGGGGCTGATGCATCTAATACTAATTTCTCATTTGTTCTACAAGCAGGTTCTGCACAGGATGATGGTAAGGGTGGAATCTGGAATGGGCAATTTTATACAGGAATAATCTCAGCCTCTGGGTCATCCCCAAGATTATCTGTTACTGAAGTTACGAGGTAAATTAAAATGAGACACTCTGACTATCGGTCAAAGATAGGCGAGCAGCCATTTCCTTTGCCAGTACCCTTTGCTTCAAAAATACGCCAAGTTTTTATTCGTAAGGATGTTTTGCCCTATAGATTTGGAGTCAGGAATTTCACCTGGACTTTAAGAATTATACTACTTATTTATTTTATAATTCAGACATTTTGGTTTCTTGAAATACAATACAAAGATGCTCTGTCATTAGTATTTAAATTGTTAGGTAAGTAATGACACTTCCTCATGAGTCTTATTTTGATAATGTTATTTCTTCAGAACAAATCTTTAATAGATCATTTGACAGGACAGATGATTCTATTCGAGTAGCTATTGCTTCTGGTAGTGTCAGCCTTACTGTAGGATCCATAACTCTTGGCAATGTAAAAATTGAAGACGGGTCTAGCTCTAATAAATTAAAGGTATATTCAGATGGTAGTCTTGATGCCAATATTGCTTTAGGTGGCCCTACTGATAATGTGGCTTTGACTGATTCTACAGGATCTATTATTAATCCTGCTACGTTAGAATCTATTCAGAATATAGGTACAATATTATTATCTACTGGGCTTACACAAGGTGCTTCAGGATCTACGCCATGGAAGATTGAATATCGTGTGGCTCAAGGATCTAGTCCTTCTGCTGTAAATGTAATGACATCTCCAACATTATTAATAGCAGCGTCTACTATAAGAAAGAAATTAATCTTATTTAATCTGTCTACTACAAATACTTGTTTTTTAGGTAGTTCTGATGTGTCCATATTTACAGGTATGCCAATACCTCCTTTATCAGTATATAATGACTCTATGCCATATTGTGGTCAGGAAACTATTTACGGGATTGTTCAGTCTGGATCTTGTAGTGTTAGAATAAAAGAGTGGAATTAATAAATGGAATCAGCGGGTATAAATAGATTAGGATATAATTTATCTAGTCTTTTAGATGTATATATTACTAATGCTGCCTCGGGCAATATTATTCAGTACAATGGTCAGGGGTGGACTAATTCGGATATTACTCATGATACTATGTCAGGTAAATCAGGTATAGGTCCGGAGTATTATCATTTAAACCTATCACAATATGCGTCAGCATCCCAGTACTCAAATGAAAATTTAGATGGTTTATTATCTCATACGGATTGGAATATCTTTAATAATAAGCAAACTGCATTTTCATCTGGATCATTAACAGAATCTATCTCTAATATTTTAACAATTACAGGAGGCACAAATTCTGTTATAGGGTCGGGAACTTCTGTTCAAGTTACTAAAGCAACTGGATCCACTTCTGGTTATTTATCTAACACAGACTGGAATATATTTTATAATAAACAAGATGCTTTAAATGGTAATGGATTTATAAAAGCTTCGGGATCTTTAATATCTTATGATGATTCTACTTATTTAACAGAAAATCAAACCATTACATTAAATGGAGTGATATCCGGTTCTGGTTCTACTAATATTGTAACTAGTTCAGGAAGTGGATATTATATTCCTACAGAGGCAGATCAGGCTCATTGGAATGGTTTAATTACCTTTCCAGGATTTGGAACAGATCATGTAACTGCTGCTTATGGGGATCATACTCATGCTAATTTATATGAGTCAATAATATCTACAGGATCTATATCTCAATATTGGAAGGGTGACAAGACTTGGCAGACTTTGGATAAGTCTGCTGTAGGTCTAGGTTCAGTAGAGAATACCACATTATCCACTTGGGTAGGTTCAAATAATATAACAACACTTGGGACTATTTCAAATAAAGTACATATCAATGTTCCTGGTGAAGTTAGTACTGGTATTCCTGTAGATATTTTAACATTGGAAATTGGTAGAAACACCAATGGAGAAGGTAGTACCCCAGGATATGGACCTTCAATTCTATTTAAAGATGTGGGGGCTTCTGGATATTTAAATAATATGGCAAGAATTGCCGCAAGATATGGAACTGGTGGCGGGTCTTACTTATCATTTTATACAAATGAAATGTGGAATGGTTCTGACGTATTAGTTGATCG
>Ga0172381_10000538_pt1 | contig 45686 bp, 56 predicted proteins | sample Leawel6488metaG_FD_119754 | JGI IMG/M metagenome (GOLD analysis project Ga0172381, IMG submission 119754) | Leachate microbial communities from a municipal landfill in Southern Ontario, Canada - Leachate well 64-88 metaG | ecosystem: Engineered > Solid waste > Landfill > Unclassified | place... | reverse complement strand
TGCTCAACCGTGCATTTAGGATCATGCTTCAGCTTAGATCCAACACTCTGCGGACCCATCATATACTCGCGTCGCTTCTCTTCCGATATACGCTTCCTCATCAGTTTATGCTGCTCCACCGTGAACTCTTTAAACAGCTCATGAGTAGGTTCGTGTTTATAGAGCTGTACCATCATGTAGTCAATAAAGTGCATGTGGCTCGTGTTTGCAGTTACAAGACGTCCTTTGCTTATTCTATCAACGTCAGTCAGCCCAAACACTCTCCTCAGCGCAATGACATCCGCATTAGTCAAATTCATACCGTTGTCTCCCTTATAGGATAAGTGATCTTTCTATCCACCTGCCAGTCCATTGGCGACATGGGTTTTTCAATATTGTTCAAGATACCAAGATGCTGAAAGATCCGCTGAGGCAGCTCAGAACAAATAAGCACATCTTCACTTCCATGTATCTTTGCTTTCTGCAAAAAAGATGGAAAAGAAAACAGGTCTTTGTAATCGTAATTGACACCCATACGATAATATTCAAACATTAATTCGTTAGCACGATTCCGCATCTGCCCATTCCGTATTCCCAGTGAACGCCCAACCCAACACACATGAGCATCCTTCGGATTTGTTGTCATGTACTTTTCCAGTGGCGAGAGGATAAGTCCTGAAGTCACTTGGATCTTTCTAAAAGACTTACGATCTTTTTCAGAAAAACAAACCCACTCCTCCTGTGACAGTATGCAATTACTTCCGTCGGTACTGACATACCTGTCACGGAGCTTTGTGTGATCCATTTCCATTATCCACTTCCTGCCATCCTTCCCTAAAACTGCAACCGCAATATGTGTACTCAGATGAGCTCGCTTCTTATATGGCACAAGAAACCAATTCCACTTTCCTCGATACCATGTTTCTTTCCAGATGATTCGTGCCACTGGATGAAAGTCTGTGGTACCAAAGATATCTAAAGGGCAGAACGTCTTTTCTACATACTCCTTTAGATCTACTATACCTTTATTCTGTAATCCCATAACACTCTACCTCCTCGATAAAAGTAAGAATTCCATTCTTGACTCATCATTCCTGAAACAACCTTTCAGCGCCGACGTCACCATCACACTATTCTGTTTCTGCACACCACGAGCTACCATGCAAAGATGCTGAGCCTCAATGTATACGGCAACACCTTTTGGTTGTAAGTTCTCTTCGATTGCACTTGCAATCTGTTCAGTCAGCCTCTCCTGCACCTGCAAGCGCCTTGAAAACGCCTCCACAACTCGAGCCAACTTACTGACGCCAACAATCTTATCGCCAGGGAGATAAGCAATGTGAACCTTTCCAAAAAAAGGCAGTGCATGATGCTCACACATAGAGTAGAACTCAATGTCCTTCAGGATAACCATTTGATCGTAATGTCCATCATTTTCAAATTTCTTGAACAATGCTGGAACATCTGTGCTGTACCCACTGTACAAGAAGTCCCAGGACTTTACAATTCTTTGAGGTGTTTCCTTTAAACCATCACGAAAAGGATTCTCTCCAATGTACTCAATCATCCGCATTGGTGCATCCAGAATTGATCCTACACGATCACCTTCCCACGGAAATACATACCACTCCCCTTCATCTGGGTTGGCAATAAGTGCATCAGCAACAAAATCTCTTCCAGGAAGTTGCCCTTTTGCAATTCTGTCTTTGACGATTGTGTTCATTGTTGCACCTGTGCAAATTATATCGTCTACAATAATGTTAGCATCATCAACATTATCAACAACTGTTCCATTGACAAAATTTGCTAATAAATACGCAACTGGTTTTCCTCCACGAGGTACTCCCCAAATTTTTTTATCCTTCACTTTTGCAAGCCAAGCGGTGCATCTCTGGAAAATAGCTGATGCGAGCTGATAAACTTCCTGCTCTTTTAATTTTATGACCTGAACTCCAGTTTCCATTTTTACTCCTATTTAAGATTTATGAATTTATGCATCTGCAAACCAAGTCTCCAACCATTTCCAATGCGCATAACCTCTTCCGCAGCTTCTTGCTGCACCTGCAAAGTCCGAACCACATCCCCTTCAAACCATATAGGCTGTATAAATTTATATCCAGCATACATCATTTTATAATCCTCAGGAGTAACTCCGTTGAGGTATGGGTACAAGAGTTTTAGACTGTGACACCGTGGAACCTTACATTGTCTAAAAGGAATCTTTGGAGATAACGAAAGTGAAATAAAACACAATGGGTCAGTTTCAATAGTGCCGTTTGTTTCAATACCAACACAAAATCCGAAAGCCTTCAGCGCAGGTACAATACTCACAATTGGTTGACATAGAGGTTCTCCCCCAGTGAAAACGACAAGTCGTGTTCCCTGTGACTCTTCAATAATCCGCTTTATCAGCTGTTTATCATTTAACACGAATTTTTCCTCGTGATTCGTGTCACAGAAGCGGCATTGCAAATTGCATCCAGCCATCCGCACAAAGACCGCAGGACATCCTGTGTCTACTCCTTCCCCTTGGATAGACCGAAAGATCTCATTCATGCTGAACATTGTTTCAATGTGCATAATCACCCTCCACGAAAGCGTATGAGGTTTCTGTTTCCCACACCTTAACCCAGATAGGTCTTAATGAGCTTTCAAACGTCTCTGCCTCAGCAACCTTAAGAATCTGCACGGCCATTCTTTCTGCCGTTGGAGAACCATCCATATAATACATCTTCTGACATATTCCAGATTCAAAGAAATTTCTGAGAATGGTATCATTGCGATCAAGGATCAAAGCGTGATCAAAATTCTGCATTATCCAATCTCCAATAATACCTTTAATATCCTTGAAATCCACCACCATACCCTGTTCGTTTAACCGTGAACAGGAACGGACGCCCACCTCCATGTCCATACCTCGTTCAAAGCAAATCTGAACCTTATAGCTATGGCCATGAATATTACTGCATAGACCAACGTAGTTTGTCAGTCTATGAGCTGCATCAAACTTATATTCTTTTACGACTCGAATCATTGTATCCTCCATTAGATTCGTACTCGACGATTCTTTGCTGTATGCTCAGGATTCTTGTTTCGTTCTTCTTGTTCTCGTTTCTGTGCTAAAGACATCTTTTGGTGTAATATCTTTTGAACTTCGGAATAGTCATTCATCAGTCTGTCTTTCAAATTCATGACACCCGATGAAATCGCTTCCAATCGACCGGACGAAAGAGAATCAAGACTTTCGTCCTGATTCAACGTATCATTCACAAAGTTAATGAAATCATTCATGTTCATTTCTCTCGTTCAGTTAAGGTAAAAAGTAGGATCTGGGACGCCTGCTTGAGCGAACGCTTCTTTCCGCTCCGTACAAGAGCCACAAGTTCCGCAATGTACTTCCTGGCCCTTATAGCACGTCCATGTCTTCTCGAAGGGAACTCGCAGCGAAGCGCCAAGTCTTGCAATGTCACCCTTTGACATTGCGTCAAAAGAATGGATGATATAAATACCTTGGTCAGTTCCTTCAATTGCTGCACAATTTATCGCCTGTAAAAAACCTTTACGGCAATCAGGATAGATGAAATGGTCACCTGTATGTGCTCCAATTGCGACGCCTTCGAATCCAATGCTTTCTGCGAACCCGACCGCAATCGCGAGCATGATTCCATTTCTGAACGGAACCACAGTCTGCTTCATGCTTTGTTCAGCATAATGACCGTCAGGGATTTCACCACCAGTCTGCAAAAGATTTGACTTGAGAAGATTCTTAAGGTCCAACCGAAAAATTGTATGAGGTACATCATAATATCCAGTCAAATCAATTGCTGCCTGTTGTTCTCTTTGACCATGCTTTGATCCATAGTCAAAAGTCAAGCAATGCACTTGCACACCTGTGGCGAGCATGTCTGCGAGTAAGACGGCACTATCCATTCCTCCAGAGAGAATAATAACCACTTTCTGTTCACTCATCTTTTACTCCTTTTCAACGTCAACTGATTCATTTATTGCAACACGAATACTTCCTTCATTACACAACACATCAATACCCCCTCGAGTATTGTATCTTGTTTCAACGTAGACATTCGTTTCAAGCACCTTCTCCAGATGCTGCCGAATGAGTTGTGTACATCTCTCCTGATATACTCCAGCATTACGATATGACAAGAAGTAGTATTTCAATGATTTAAGCTCAATTGCTTTCTTCACTGGAATGTACTTAATAATCACCGTCGCAATGTCTGGCAGCCCGCTGAATGGGCATACGGCACTGAACTCTGGGGTAATGATTTCCACGACCTGTTCAGGATTGCTGAACTCAAACGTCTCTAAATAACCTGGGTTGATGACTTCTTCACCTGCATAGTCAAAAACCCTTCCTTCTGCTTTGGCCATTTTTGAGCCTCCTGTTAAAGTTTAATTACAAAATAATATCTATTGATCATTAGTGCAAGATATATCTATAGATTTTAATACCCTTTTCTTTTCAGTTCTAAAAGAAAGTCCAGCTCGTGTTGAGCATTACAAACAAAATAAAATCTTGTACCAATCTTTTTCTTCAGTTCTCTTGCGTAAGTTAAATAAGACACGGTTGAAATTTCATGAGCGTAGGTGTGAACACCTCTCCAGCTCTTTTCGTCTTTTAACAAATAAGGATCAAATCCTAATCGTGTAATATCATTTGCATGAGGAGGTATTTTACTTTTCTTGAAGTCTGTTCTTCTTGCTCTCTTAAAACCTTGCTTTGTGTAAATAGCAAGTTCACCGTATAATAGAGCTCTTTTCCAATTTGTTGCATCAACTGAATAAGGTTTATAATGCAGCATAAGATCATGGACAGCAAATCCTAACCAGTGAGTCTTTCGTCCTTTGAATCCTTCCTCCATGATGTACTTCACATAACCAGGATCGTTTTCTCCTCCTGCCCATAACCCCCCAAGAGCAACATAATCCGAATATTTATAATATTGTTCCAATTGACCCAGACTATCTCCTCTTGTAAAGATGGGTAATGGGGTAAATCCATCTTCCATCATTTGCATGAAATTAGAAAAAGTCTTTACCGGGTCTCCAATCGAATCCAATGCAAAATAGTCTACAATTGGAAAATCAATCTTGTAAAGGAAATCGTAGTATTCTTCCAACCGAATCACTTTTCCCTTCTTATGTACGGTAAAGGCGCCACAGTCAATCAGGAGGTCGATTTCTGACGCGACTGCTCGCACCTTGTTCCAATCGAACTGTTTTTCATATGCATACGATATCAACACCGGTAAAGACTCTTTGTTCATTTTACCACCACTCCTTCAAATCCGCTATCAGATGCCCAGCCAGAAAGCATTTCTCTGATTTCGTCTCTGTCTTCAGGTTTGCATGTGATTTTGATTGTCGCTTTGATTCCTGAATCTGTTTTCTCAAGCCCCTCCATCTTCTCTTCGTCAGCCTGAAAATTTAAACCGCGCAATTCAGAATCAGTAAATCCAAGAACAGGCTGCATGGATTTCATCTCTTCAGACGACAATATTGATACCAGCACATCCGCATCCCAGTCACTCAGCTCTGACGCTTTGTTATCCGCAATACCATATGCTTTGGCAGCGGCCTCACTCGGAAAATCTTCAAACTGAACTTTGATTTTTTTCATGCCCAGTTTTTTCATTGCCTGGTGTGTACCATTACCTTTGTATATTGTCATGTTCTTTCGCCAGATGATAATTGGCGATCTCTGCCCGTGAGCCTGCAAGATCTTTGACAGCATCTCAACATCCTTATTCCCATGACCCATCGGATTGTCTTTCCACTGTTTCACGGTATCAATGTCTATCCATTCCACATTTACGTCAGTGATTGGCATAGACGTAGAGGGTACAGACGTTTTGATCACTGCTTTAGACGGTGTCTTCTTTGCAAGCGGAACCGCAGTTTTTAACGGCTGCTTTTTTACGGCTGCATTCATTTACAATCTCCTTCCTTTTGGTATAACTGTTTTAAGAGGTTTCTTTTCAGGTTTTTGATAGATTTCAGCATGTTCAATTAATTCATGAGCATTCTCTGTCAATCTAAAACATGATGCCATTTTTGTCTTTTTTGATTTCTCAAGAATGTTTACCATAGTTAAATTCTCCATCACTCTCTGCGTCGTAATAATTGGCAAATTAATAAGTTGAGCAATTAAATCAATTGAAAATTCGCCATAAGGGTCTCCGGTGTACATTGTTCGAACGACTTCCTCCATCTTTGATGGTGAGGTTGCTTTGGCTATTCTCTTTATAATTTCATACTGTATTTCAGTCACTTCCTCCTGCCATCTGAAAGTTGCCATACCCATACCGATTTTGCTGAATTGCTTTGATAAACGAGTAGGGAGTTCAGTGAAAGGAGAATGAATAATCTCTTTAGAATACTTATCTCTCATTACTGTGGCTCTCATGTGCGAAACCCAAATTGCTAAAGACATTATCTTCTCTGCAATTTCTTTTGGCACCACTGGAATGATATTAAAATCGTGATTCAGCACCTGGTGAGCGATATGTCTCAGTTTGAGCTGCATTTCATTTTCATGTGATGTATTCCCCATTGCTTTGCGAAGTATAACTCTTATATCATCATTGTTTTCAGGTGTCTCAACATTATAGCGTATAAACCGTTCACCAAGTGCGACATGCTGCTCCGTAAACACCTCAACCACTTTCGTTACTCCAGCGAGGACACCAAAATAACAAGGATCATATCGTCTATAGATACCGTTTCCAAACCTCTTCTCAATCTTACCATCATATGCATCACGAAAGTAACCCATTATCTCATCAACCGCTAATTGTTGTTGACTCATAATGGCTGTGAAGTCCTTAATGACGAGATTTCTATTATTTAAAATTGCAAAGAGTGAAGGGTCTTGCCCTCCTGCAAAGTTGGCTCCACTTATAAGTGAAGGGGCTGTGACGGTAGTGGTTGAGATAATTGCCGGACTGGTGGAGAGACTCATAAGGAGTTCTGATTTTGTTGCACCCGATGGTCCTGTGAAAAAAACCCAAATAGGTACACCGGGTATCCTATTTGCAAGAATTGTTCCAAACATTACATCAAGTATCTGTGGGTCTTTAAGCTCAAGCCATTCTGCATATCCAGCATAAACGTCTTGATAATACATCCCAGGACCACTAAAGACTGCATTATTTAATTCTCCTCCGCCAACCTGTCCTTCAGGTACTTCTTCCATTCCTGGAGGAGTATCACTTAGATGATCCAAGATAAATGTGTATGTTTGAGATCCAAATTTCTTATAATGATCTCTGACATCATATTTATCTGGAAATTCATCTGTCTGTGGCCATTGAAGAAACTTTAGACTTCTGGATATGCTTTTAATACTTTTATGACATTTCTCCGAACCATCACGACCAGCGTCGTCGTTGTCATATAACGCTCTAACATCTTTATCTTTAAACAGCATACACCAATCAGCTTTAAACGTCCCCGCTCCAGGTACACCAAGAATGGTTCCGTTGAAATGCAAGGCTTCTTGAAGTTCAGACATAGCCATTGCATCCCACTCACCTTCGCATAACCAAATATCTGGATTAGTTGTGTCAAGCGTATCCCAGCCAAAAAGACCTACTTTGCAGCTTGTGGTAGAAATTATTCTTTTACCATCGTAGATTCTAATGTCCCATATTTTAGTCCCAGTCGCATCAGGTATTGGTACAATATACTTTTTGGTGAGAGGGTTATAACCTACCCTAAATTTCCTGAGAGTTGCTAATTTTAACCCGCGACTCTTACTTAATTCAATCGCAGGATTTCCTTTGAAATTTGCAGAGCATAATTCAACTACTTCTTGCAGGAATGTTTGAAATCCACCATTTTTACCACAGGATTTACAATCCCAATCCGTATTATGTTTATTTACGTAAAATGTCGCAGCATGCTTATGAACACCAAGCCCGCAGAAAGGACAGACACCATATATCTGGTTTCCTGTTTCACCTTTCTTCACGAAGCCATGTTGAACGAATGCTTTTAGACCTACGTCAAGCTCTTTCTTCTCCATCGTTATCGACCTCTTTTTTATCAAATGATTCAATGCAATGTTCTAAGAAGACAATTAGTTGGAGTAATTGGCTTCGATTCAAATATCCAGAGGTCGTTTTCCCTGGAGAAAGCTTCGCAAGACGGACCACTTTTATTGTTAGTTCTCGTCTGCTTGGCTTAATCATCTTCTGTTAATCCTTGAATGAATTTTTTAAGATTTGGATACTTGTTTAAAGAACTGCTTTCACTCAAATTATCTTCGCCATATTTAAGATATAGCATGTACTCTTTTGGTACATTTTCAAAGCGTTCAAATTCATACTTGCCAAAGGGCATTCGTCCAAGTTCGTCAGGTGTTTTTCTTTTTATTGCACCTGGTGACAATTTCTTGGGTTTAAAGGGTTCAGTCAATCCGTGCCTCCTTTGCTCTATCCCATGTACCAAAAGTCATCTTGAATTCTACGTCAAGTTTCGTTTTAATATTTGGAATGTTAGTCATAAGATATTTTACATCTGTAAAGATTCTATTTTTTGCTTTATTGTAAATTACACGAGGTACACTAAAGACGATTTCATCGTGGATTGGAATAACCAACCGTATATCATCATTCCATTCCTGTTTGAAATAGCTATCCAGATTTACAAGGGACCTTTTCGTAATCCCCGCCTCAGTACCTTGTATCACATAGTTTAAACCAACATAGGCTTTTTCAATCGATACATATAGTTTACGATTAAAAGGAGTTAGAACATACCCTTTTTCTTTCACCATTGCTGCGGTTGTCGTTGTCAAATTCGCAATTTCAGGGTACAATTTACAGTACAAGTCATAACCAGGTTTCGCTTGAGCGATGGTCAAATTTAGTGCATCAGCAAATTGAGGTAACCCTGCACCGAAAGCAAGACCAAAGTGACCATTCTTTGCGGCACCGTATAATTTCTTTGAATGTTTTTTATCAATAAATCTTAATTCTTCTGGTAGATGAGGTCCATAGAAAATCCTGGCAGCTTCAAGATGAGGATGACCTCCCTGTTTTAAAATCTCTTGCATTGCATGACAATGAGAAACCTCTATCATCAACAACATCTGTAAACCGACGTAGTCAACGAAGCACATCACACAATCCTGACGACTCTTGAAACATCTCCGAGCTGGAACAGGATATGGATTCTTCTCTACTTCTTCTTTTGCGACGTTCATAAGATTTGGATTTTCACAGGCCAGTCGTCCTGTTCGTGCATGGTTAGTCTTAATGTTTGAATGCAAGACTCCTGAATTATTTGCATGCTCAAGATAACCACGAATAATTGCAAGACCTTTAATGTAAGATCTCTGTTTAAAAATCAACTCGATCACTGGATGTGGATTGGGAATCTTTCTAAGTTTCAACAAAGCATCTTTTCCAGTACTTGGCTTCTTATCTTCAGTGTACTCCATCACAGGAAGCCTTAATCTTTGATATAAAAGACGAGCCACTTGATCTGTACTATTGAGATTAATGTACTCACCAAATAAAGTGAACGTGTCTTTCTGTACCTGTTCCAGCTCATCTTCCATCCATTTTAATAGCTTGTTGGTTTCAGGCATACAGAGATCAATACCATACGCCTGCATCCGTTCAGCGACGGAAATTAAAGCAATTTCATTTAGATAATCCTCAAAGAATGCTTCCTTTTGAATTAGTGGCCACCATAATTGGAAAAGAAGCATTGTTCTAAATCCATCCAGATACTGATATTTTGTCATCCAGTCTTTTGGAACATTTTGATAACCACCATATGCTTTGCTTAATCTACTTATTTCAATATCAGTATCCCTTGCAATTCTTCCCAGTTCCCAACCTAAATAATCAAGAGCATGACTTGGCGCAAGGTTTCGAAATAGCTGACTCATTATCATTGTGTCATGCCATTCTGTATTTTCCGCAATCTCTATCCCCGCACATCTTGTGAATGCAAGTTCAAACTTTAAATTATGCGCAATTTTTCCAATAGTATCGTCAAGGAAAAAGTCTTGTAACTTCTCCCAATTATTTTCACGTTCGTATTTTGGACCGTCCAATCTACAAATATCAACATTCCCTTCTTCATCTGCAATACAATATGAAAATATCTTTGCGTCTTTGTACGGATTCAGTCCTGTCGTTTCATAGTCGAATGCTTTATACTGTTTAACTGCCATTATTTCATTCGCTCCATGCGAGAGACGGTTAATTTGAAAGGAACTCCTGCTCCCGAGGGTGATTGTACCCTGGAACGAGAACAGGAGGGTAAATTAATGGTTTAAACACAAATCAGTCTTTTTAACTATTTCTTTTTCGGAGGCAGTTTTTTCCCGGCAGGTGCCTGTGAAGGAGTTGCCACGGATTTTGCTGCACTCTTAACAGGAGGAAGAGCTGCTTTTTTGGCAGGTGCCCTTATTGGTGCGGCAGCTTTGGTGGCAACAGGTGTCGCCGCTTTCTTTGCCGCAGGCAGTGCTTTCTTTGCAGCCGGAGCGGGTTTGACGATATCTTTTTCCAAACCGACATCAATAAGAAGTGCTTTTTCCTCCGCTGTCAGCTTTTCTTCTGGATAAGTGAAAGCGTCAATTCTTTCAACGAGAATTTCAACGGAATCGTTTGGATCATAATCAATACCCTGTCCGACACAGAACTGGACAAGAACATCCTTACGAGGATCTTCAGTTTCCTCAATTTCTTCAACCGGAGATTCTTCTGCTGAGGAACCATCATCTGCAATCACGTCTTCCAAACCAACCGCGAGTAACATCTCTTTTCTTCCGGGCTGCATGCTGGAAGTAGGAATTGCATACCCTTTGATTTCTCCCATAACCGCTTCCGGATCTTCCAGATCACATTTGGTAAGATCGATACCGACTTCGCCACAGAACTCAATCAAGTCCTGCAATGTGTACTCAGGTTCAGCACCAACTTCATTCTCCTTTGCAGAAGCATCCACTGAACTCTCCTCTGTCGCTGGAGTTGAAGCATTTACACCAAGAAGCTCGATTACCTCTGCGTTAGTGTATTCTCCATCTTTTGAAACACGAACTTTCACGTCAGGTGCCTCGTTTGCAATTGCTTCTACCGTAGCCTCAATCTCCGTAGGATCGCTCGGGCACTCGTAACACATCATTTCAATCCAGTGACGAACATACACCAGATTTCGTGAGTTTGTCATCATGAGCTGATCGTAGATGACACGGCCGGAAAGTTCACCTTTTGTAATGAGATGCTCGCGAGCAATCATCAGATTTCCTGAGGCTTTGCTGAGTCTCATTTTTGCACTTTGCAAACGAGCCTCGTACACTCCCTCGTCAATCTGTGCTCCGCCGAATTGTTGATCGTATTGCCCTTGTGACATGTTCCATTCTTCGGACATCTGCGACAGGGCTTCTTGAAATTTGGACATAAATCCTCCAAAAGTTAAAGGTTTAGAATCATGCCTTTTTCTTCAGCATTATCTTTTTTTCTGTTGTAACTGCTTTTTTGACTACCGATTTCGCACTATTTTGATAACCTGCAACATAACCACTTTTCTTTAGAATTTCCTCATAGCTGTTCTCCTGTTGATTGTTGAATGCAGCCATAAAATTTTGGTATGACTCATCAGAGCTTCTACCCATTGGAATGCAAACAATTCTCCTTCCGTCTTTTGTAAGAAAATGATCTTCTGTATTACACTTTGCCATCACAAGATCAGTTCCACGAATGAGCAAATATCTTTCATCGTTGAGATAAAAGTAGTACCCAATCACATCCACCCATCTTTTATAAAAGTCCATGCACCATCCACTGAAATGAGGAACGATCATATTCCTGTTCTTGCCATCCATAGTATCAAAGTCCTCTGTTGTGTCATGTGCAATAATAATGAGACCAACACCAAGGGCAGCAATACGAGAATGGAACTGATGATATTCTTTCTGTACTTCTTTCCAAGATGCACCGTAGTCCTTGACTTTTCCAGGATGCGAAATATTTAATCTTTCACACACTCCTTCCATACATCGATCATAACAAGGCCCGGCTGTATCAAGGACGAATGTTGTGTATCCTTTTAAATTGTTTTCAGCTGCACGAAGATAGGAAAGAGCAATGTTCCAATGAGTAAGAACAGGAGTCTGATAGAGCTGGAGCCATTTGCTGCTTGGCTCAAAACGAAAGTAAAAAGGCTTTCCAAAATGACGACAGAGACTGCTCTTTCCAATTCCAGTCTGACCATAAATTACAATACTGAGTTGACTGATGTCTGAAAGAGGTTGACTGATTTCATCAGGTAACTCTACATTGACTGGCATTACTGCATCTTTCTTTTTTGGAACAGTCTTTACTCCAGTCTTTTCTTCTTTTGGAACAATCTTTTTTAATACGGCCATTTTTACGCCTCCAAGTCAAGTTCAGGAAATAATGATTTACGTTGCACGTATCCAGTAAGTTTTCCGCTACTGCATGCAGGCAAAAAGTCACAAGTGAATCTACCTACGCAAGCGAAAGGATTTTTGTAAACAGGCATGATACCAACAAGAACATGAGCCATTTCTTCTAACTGTTGTTCAAGCTCTCGTTTAAATTGAATCTTATCATTTATTGTATAAGGTATTTCATACCTCATAAAATAGTGCTTTCTATTCTTTGCAATTTCTCCTCTCAATCGCTGGAGAAACTCTTGTAAGCTCTCCCCCGCATGAGGTTTTGAACTTGGATTACGAATAATATTGTAGAGTACTCCTTCAACAGGATCATTAGTCTCGTTTAACTCTTCACAAGTCACATAAAAGAGATTCTGAAAATCAAAAGTCAGCTTCAACAACAGAGAATCAAGCTCTATACGAGACATAGTCTTCGTTTCCATGAGCCATTTTTTTCCAGCGATACGATATTTTCCATCAACCTTACGTCGCAGCTTAGACCCAAAGAACATAGATTCACTTGTCTGCTCAACCGCTTCCCAATGCTTCTCTTTGAAATCTTCTTTGTAATAGAGAACGTATTCACAAAGAATAATAAATGCAATCCCCACCAGTATTTCAACGTCTGCTTCACGAATATTTTTGAAATCGTCTCTACAATTTAGTCTGAAATCTTGTATCCATTCTCTATTCATTTCTTCCGTTGGGATTGCACCACGATTGGCAATTGTATAACTGTAAATTTTATCAAGACAATAGTGTACAAGACTTCCGAATGCAGTGATATTTCTTGCGCCAACAGGTTCATATCTATTCAAAGTGAGCTTGAAGCATTGACGACATCGAAGAAACGTTTCAAAGATTGTTTGAGTGATACCAGTTACTCCAAGACGATAATCCGAAGGAAAATCTATTTTATCAAGAGGAATTGCTTCTTTTCTCTTTGCAACTCTGTCTGCGATATCTACCAGTTTACGAGGTACAAAGATTTTTTTCTGTGGAAGAATAACTAATTGCTTTTTAGGAATAGCAATTGTAGATTTCTTCTTTGGTATTTTGCAGTCCATCACTAATCTCCTCTCAGCATTTTAAAAGCTTGTTCAATAAGACGAATGTCAGTCATATAGTAAGGACTGGTCTTTCCTCCATGTCTTAACAAGTAAGAAGGATGAAAAATTCTAACATTATTTTTCAGCTCTTCTGCATAATTTGCTTCAGCCACTTTACCAACAAAAATCGTCACTTTTGGCTGCACGGCGTCAATAATCGTTAGTACATTCGGAGCACAATTAAAAATCTCAACTGGAGAAGGTTCTCTGTTAGCCATGTAATCATCAGACTGTTCGTCAAGAACGTAAGGCCTACATAGAATCACATTGGTGATATAGAAAGAGGGGATTGAAATATGCAAATTATTTGCTGCCTCTGCAATCATATCATTCAACAATTCCCCACTGGGTCCAATAAAAGGAACACCCATAACATCCTCACTTTTTCCAGGTGCTTCTCCAAGGAAAAGAACATCCGCGGGCGTATCTCCTCTACCTACCACAAGGTGCTTTCTTTTCTTTGAAATTTCACATATACTACATGATATATTCATCGTTTCTCCTTGCATGCATTTTGACACCAAACCCAGGTATATTCTCCAGATAAACTTTTACACAAATACTTTTCATAATCAGATGTAATCTATCTATACATTGCTGAAATTTCTCGGTACCAATCTTATTTATTAAATCATTTCTGATAATAATAAAATCAGAAGATTTTTGCAAGTTAAATACATCTCTTAACCCAGGCATCTGCACGGTTAGAGAAATAAACTCTTCAACGTCCACTTTTTACTCCCATGTCTTTAAATATTCCTGCTTCATTTAGTCCAATTCCCACAGCTGAATAAATATGTGGGTTTGGGTACTGCTGACCATTTATTGCAGTGACTCTTCTTGCGACTGCATCGTCAGGGAGTTGCCCTTTCCAGTCATTTGGTTTAACAAGCCTAACAGGAATACCAAAATCTCCGCATACATGTATATACCCACCAATAACCATTGCAAGTTTAAATAGATCTCCTCTTTTTGCTGCGGCCATCGATTTTAATGAGTTTTCCCATACGCTCACTTCCTCTATGACAACCTGTTTTATTAAACCATCTGCAAAGTTATCTCTGATCATATTACCAAAGTTTTCAGCAAGACTATATATCTGCCATGGTTTGCCGAGCTTTTTAAATTCTGAGGCATAAGTAAAAGAACCCACCACTGGACGTAAACTTAAATCCCAATACGCCCAACCAGTATGATCACCTGGATCTATAGTCAACGTTTCTGCAATGTTTTTGTAGACAGGTCCAAATATTTTATTCTCCATACTGTTCCTTTTGAATTCTTTGAACAATTCTTCTCATCATGGATTGATTGCTTTCCTTTTTGCGTAAACTAAGCAAGATATCTTCTTCCAGTGAATCCTCAACGATTAAATCGATTATAAGACATCCAGTTGAAAGAGAAACGTCGATTGTACGGTCTTCTGATTGTTGTCTTGTTTCACCACTCTCAGGTGTACTATAATAAATCATCGTAGAAGCACATGACAAATTCACACCATATTTGAAACAACCGGGTTGCAGCAAAAAGATTTCAAAAGATCCTCGTTGAAATGCTTCTTGAATTGCAGGACGATTTTTTGGTGCAATCTTTCCATAAACCATCCCAACCGTAAAACCAAGTTGAGTGAGATAGTCACTTAGATATTCAATTTCGTCTGTAAACCGACACCATATGACAATTGGCTGCCCTTTTAATTCTGTTCGCAACAAATAGACAAGTTCTGTTACCTTATCACCATATATCATCTTCCCGTCAACAAAACCACCACAAAGTCGACGAAGCCAAAGATATTTGGTATGTGCATAGACTGTGGCATCAATCACTTTACCATCAATTTCAATCACAAAATCTTTGGCAATTTTTTTGTACATTGTTCTCATTTCAGAGGACATCTTGACATATCTTTTTTCATAAATCTTTTCACCACCAAGATTTACATCTGCACGAGTCTGAAAGAAACAATACTTGGCGAGTCTATTGCTGAGGTACTTACTGCCTCGAGGACTAATGAGTGTATCAAATCCTATAGTACCAAAATTGTTTCTTTTAAATTCCCAGAAATTTTTCTCATTGAAAATCTGTGGATCAAGAAATTTTAACTGACTGAAATAATCCAGCTCGCTCTCAGGAGCGGGCGTACCTGTTAAGATACATCTATGTTTAACATCACGAAAATTGCTGCACATGAAATCAGTTATTTTTGAATCATGAGACTTGATACAAGTGCTTTCGTCTACAATGACTGAATCCCATAAATAATCTGCGATTTCAGGAACAACCATATGACCTTCTTTATTCAAGAAGAACCATTTATGATTGTCATATGTTTGGTCCAAGGTATTTAAGCGTTCATCTCTGGAACCAAACAGTGGCACCACTCCCCACCTTTCTTCATCTTCTAAAGATAATTCATCCATCCAGCCTTTATATACACTATAAGGGCCAATAATAAGGTTTTTCCATAGTCTACGGTATTGTGACCATCGTATAGTGACAAGTGTCTTACCCAGCCTCATTTCCATAAAGAAGGCAGGGTTCTGCACTTGACAACTATATTTAAAAGCTAATTTTTGATTCAACCGTAGTGATCTCATATATCCTCAAAAAATAGATAAAAGTGAGAGCTGACCTGTCACCAGTCAGCCCCCTAAGACACTGACATTAGAGGTACGAAGAATGCCAGTGCTATTCCGTTTTCTGTTCTTTTTTGATAGGAAGAACTTTCTTCGCCGCTTTAGGTACTGCGGCGGCGTCAACAGTCTTTTTGGCTTTGATGGCTGATCGTTTTTCCTCTGCGGATGCTGCACGAACTTTGCTGGCTTCTTCCGCCGGAACAATTTTTCCATTAAGTTCAACCAGCCGAACAATGGGTTTATCCACGAGACATTTCTTGTAATACCCTTTGTTCACATCAATACGACAGGTAGAGATATAACCCTGAGTGAACTTCGAATCAGGGAAAACCTTGCTGATCTTTTCAAAGATCTGCTGATCGGTGTATGCTCGTTCAAGCAAAAGTTCACGACATAGACTGTTAGCTGTAATTTTTGGTACCTTCGGCTCTTTTGCAGCTTTGGTCTGTTTTGGTAGAGCTGCTTCTTTTGAAGGTTCCACTGCTTTTTTCTTTGAAAAGACTGCTTTCTTTGCCACCGGAGTAACAGGCTTCTTTTCAGTTGCATCTGTCTTCGGTACTGCTTTTTTCTTCGGGGTAGCCATTTGGGCCTCCTCATTGATTAATGGTTGAGAATCTTGTATTGTAACAAAGCGCTTTGATCTACTTGTTATCCTATTTTCGTCTGATTCAGTCTCATGAGTTGCAATGTAAAAGAAACCCTGTACAATGCACATAAGACTTGGTGGAGCAATTCTTCTCTTGCAACCACATTCGCACTCTCCCCAATCTCTATGAATTTTAAGATAACCGTGTTTCTTTTTATTCATGATAGATAGATAAAGAGCAGAGCATTTCTACTCTGCCCTTGTAAAGGTTATTGATCTTTTCCAAGGATGTGACTTGTTATACTGTCACCAATGGTAATGGCAGTATAACCAACAAGTTGATGAGTTGCAATGAAAGTCATCGCTTGGAATAAACCAAACACGGTCCCCTCTTCCTTTGCAAGTTGATCAATGACATCTCCCCATTTACTCTGAGGGATCATTGTATTTTGCTTGGCAGCGATGATATTTGAAGATTGAAGTTCCTGTTGACGTAATTCAGAAATCTTTGGCGCAATTGCAAGAAGTCTTTCAGAACCTTTTTGAACGTTCGTGATTGCATCATCCAGATCGAATCCTTTGTCTGTATGCCGAAATGCAAAGTATCCAAAACGATTCCGGCTGATGTACTGATTATGACAGACAAGATTAAAGGCAAAGAATTCAAAACCAAACTTTCCTGTCCCATCGTATGAATTCCGAATCATTACGCCTGCATGCAGTGGATGATCGTTTGAACCTGAAATCTTCGTTATTGAATCTTCAGTCACATAAGATTGGATAAGTTGTTTGCCATTCCAAATTGTCTTCATCTCTTTCCAGCGATATTCTGTACGGCTCATAACATCAAGCGCGACGTCTCTTGCTGTACTATTCTGGACAAGGTTGTACTCTTTAGACAAGACTCCGACGCAATGATCAGCTCCTGTATCGTCAGGAATGACTACGCCAATTTTTTCGATTTCGCTACCGGCGACTGAAACCTTTTCAATCCGGGCAGCAACAAAAGGATCTGAGAAAGAAACTTGTTTAGACATCTGTACCTCCATTGAAAAATTGTGACATGCTTATATAAATACTAAATTCTGATTTGATATGCAACCACTTTTTAATTTTTTATATTTGCATCTTTACAAACAATTTTTGTAACCCTTTATATTATAATCACTTAACCATTAAAAAGATTTTTTAAAAAATTAAATTTTTTATTTTTTGCTATAAGAATGCAATAAAAGTGCTATACTCATTAGTGGTTACTATAAAAATCTTTAATATTTTAACTTATTTATATTATTTGTAAATTTTAAATCATTAAAAGACTGTTGTATTGACATATACCCCGGTAAACAGTATAGCACTTTTATTGCATTCTTATAGCAATTTATGTCAAAAAGAATCCTGATTCTTTACGTCCTGCACTATAATCAGAGGCGTCAACATGCCTTATTTTAACCTTCTTACCTTTGTAACCACAAGAACAGACATACCTTTTCTCTTGCCAGTCAAAAATGATTTCTTTTACACATTCAGGACACATTGGTGCCTTTTTAGAAATTGGATAACTCTGATCAAGGAAGCCAGTCATGTAACCTTGCAATTGTTTTTTCAGTTCGTTCTTTTTATACTGATATACCTTTTTTGCTTTTTTCAGTATTTCATTATATATGTCCCACTCGCTGGGGGTAACCTTGATAAACAGTTTATCCTTCCATTTACCTCCAGTAAATACTTCAAAATCAAGTGCCCATGCAAGATGCTTCACCACGTACCGCATATCCCATTCATGTGGTACACAAACCAATTCTCTTTCCTCTAAAGCACTTGCATCAAGCTGGTATTTTTCCATGATATTTTCAAGAGTTCTGCGAGCTTGTTCCGCTTCACCTCCAACACCTCGTTCAGTGAGAACTCTTATTTTTGCAACCTTTCGAAGTATCTCTTCTCTTGTGTATGACATGCTTTCCCCTTAAAAGAATTTTTGCGTTAAAAGATTTGGATTGAACTTCACGAATGCTTCATATTGTTCTTCCGTCCATTCATACTCAATATCCGCACCATCCATGAGTTTATCTTGCACTTCGTCTACGACGATTTCATGATTTGCTGCATTGTACTCTATACCATAGCGGGTGATACATCCCCACAATCCAGCGACTATAGACGGATGATTAATTGTATAAAGTATCTTGCTTTTCTTGAAGTCTATAAGACTTTTGACGACTGCTCTAATCTTTTTTTCTGTTGACATCTTTTACTCCTAAAAGAGAGCCAAAGCTCTCTATATTAAAGTGTTCTTAAAACTTCTCTTCCCGCATCAGATAAACCAAAAGATTCTCCTGTAGACAATATAATACCTTTTTTAATTAAAGAGGACATTACTCCTGAGAATTCCTTTCCAGACATTTTACAATCCTTATGAAAATCCACTACCCATGTAAATGCTTTTGGATTTTCCCAACCAACATCACTAACAAAATCATCATCCTTAAAAGTTTTAAGAACAACAATTTCTTTTTCAGTAATTTGAACTTTATCCATTTTCGTCTCCTCTGTTTGAGTTGTTTAACTTGTTTACATAAATAAATATAACACTAAATCAGAGGAAATGCAAGAAAATATAGAGGATTTTAAAAATATTTTTGAAAGTTTACAAAATAAAAGAGGCTGGAATTTCTTCCAACCTCCTGGAGGCAGCGAGACGGCTGCTCACACCATCGCTGGTGCTAATCGTTGTCAGGTATGCTGAACCTGTTTCTGATAATTTTAATGATGGGTTTAATAACAAAGTCGTCAATCTTTGTGGGAGTCGCTTCAACGATTGTCTCCACAAGATCGAGAGCTTTATCCCAGAGAACTTTCTCCTGCTGATCGTCTGTTGCTTTTTTGATGTCATCAACGATTGCATTGATTTTTTCGACAGGTACTTTCATCATTTGCTCCTTTCGTTATGCTTACATTTTTCAATGACTGAACAAACAGAACCAATTACTTCACTGTTCCGCTCAATCACTTCAATCATCTTATTTGATAACCTTGTAAAGATTATGATCATATACACTAACAAAGCACCAAAGACACCATATTGCGCTGCCAGTTCTATGATTTTTTCTACTCCCATGATGTCTTTCTCTCCTTATCTGTTAAAATTAAATTTGAACCTTTCTTACAAATCGTATAAAAATTCTCCTTATCTTATGTCGGGTATTCGTAATCAGACATAATGTACGATGGTGCCATCACGTCAAAACTGATTGCATACTTCTTTGACGGGGTAAAGATTCCGGGCATTGCTCTTGCATCTGCATTTGTAAACTCACTGAACCATGTATCTTCATTACCAATCCAGATACGATTGGCTGAAATTGAACCGTAAGGCATGCAGATAAAATGCCCTGTTTCGTCTCCGGCGTAATTCACATCATCTGCCGTCGTTGTAAATCTTTTGTAAATTGCACGAGTTCTACCACAACCATTATGTTCTGTATAAGATAACGGACCATACCAAAGATTTGTTGCACAATTGAACTTGACTGACAGAGCTTGAAATACTGTCGTTGTGTATCCTAAATACCCTGCTGACATATTAGCGGGCATAATAGCAACAATACTTCCTCTTATCCGCCACATTTGATCGACGTAGACTGCATCACCAATCGCTTCAGGTAATGAGGCACCAGTCAGCTCCACTGTCTGAAAGAGAGTATTTCCTTGTGGTACTCCTCCATCTCCAGGGGTTGCATAACAACCATACAGAAAAACCTGAATACTTGTGATTGGAAATTGTGCCCCAGGATGCCAGTCTGATGCAAGACCTTTATTCTTCGCATCACAAAAGAGCCTCGTTTTAAAGGTACGACCTGAATTTGGATGCCAGTGATTGTCAGCTGTATCAAAAGAAAGTACATCCCCTTTTACGGCTCCAGTACTGTTAAACAAAGCTGTCTGCCCTTGCAGAGTAGCTATTTGTCCGTCTTGAGTATTGTTCCTACCGGTCTCAGTAGTCATTTGCCCTTCGAGTGTCGTACATCGCCCGCTCAGGGTTGTATCAGCGGCAGAACGAGCTGATGCTTCATCCGCAACCTTTGCGTCAATTGCAGTGTTTAACTGATTCATCTGTGCATATGATTCAGTCGGACTGTTTAATGTGATTCCTTCTGCTCGAACCACATTGGCAATTTCCTCCTGAACTGCATTGGCCCATTGGTGAGTGACTTGCGTCGCCTTACGAGTGGGTAAATCTTCATCCGCGAAATATCTGTGTCCACCGCTGGAAAGATATCCATCACCATTAATCTCGTGCATTGTTAAACCTCCATCCAATATAGAAGAGTATGAGCTGGTTTGATCTTATCAAAATAACATTGTAAAAATGCTTTATTAGGATCAGTAGAAGAAATTTCAATTGCCCATTCATGGTAGATGCCCATACTCCATAGTCTTGCACCATCTACACCATTTTCGGGTGTTCGATCTACTCGAGCAAAATCAACTCTGAAGGGTTCTCCTCCTCCAAAACTTTCAATGACTTTAACTGTAGATCCGATACTTTCAGCGTATCTTTCGAAGAATTCTGCTGACAACCCACTGTATCTTGTTGTGTACTTTGCATGAGCAACCGCTTGACGTTCTGGTATTGTGGTTGCAAGTTTTGAACAGACATCAGGCAAACCAAGCATCCGTTCCCAGTCAGTCAGTAGATCCAGTGAAAGACCAGGTACGCTTTCTTTAATTAAATTCAATACAGAATTATCAAACAAAGATAATTCAGCTGCAATGGCATTTAATAATTTACTCCATGTCTTTGAGAAATGAAACATTACTTCTCCTTATAAAGAAACATCTGGAACACCCCATTGTTCACTGGATGTGATGCTCTGCATCGTTACTGATTGTTCTTCAAAAATGTTAAATCTCCACAAAGGACCTCTTGGAAAAAGTCTTTTTAGCATCTTTACAAATTGCCACTGAGTTCTGGTCTTTACTGGTATTAATCTTCTTAATTCACTAATGCTAATTAAGATTTCGTATAGTCTAAGACTATTTGCAGAACCAACAAGAAGATGCACATCATCTCCTCTTATTGCAATAGTATTTAAACCCACAATTCCTTCAAGATCATTAATATTCGATCCACTCAGCTCAATTAAAAATGTTCCGGTGCTATCAGCTTGATAACAGTATTGTGAACTTGAATTGATATCATTGCATTGTCCAAGATCCCGAGACGCAATAAATTCAAGACTATGCGGACTTGTAAGATGCTGTATTACAGCCATACCATGAGTGTATCTTGAACACCAAAGAAGACCTTTAAAACAAGTGAGGTCATCAACAGTTCCAAGAGGAATGGAATTATATGCTGTGAGTAAATCATAAGTTGATGTCCCAAGATTTAATTGCAACACTAAAATTTGATCTCCAGGCCCACCGTTACCTACATAAATATATCCATCACTTGAACAGATACCACTCGATGGTCCAACACCGTCTCTTAGGCGATATGCGACACGAGAAAGCACTGAGCCATATAACAGCTCGTATCCTTGAATACCACTCATTGCACAGGTGCAATGCCAATAATTTCCCAGTTTTAAAATTCGAGTATAAACCGTAGATTGCCCTGGCGGGTTCTCATGAAATGCATTGGCGATTAGATTTATGCCTGATTCTGTAAAGTGGTATAATGATAATCCAAATCCACCACAGACGGCAAGATATGTTCCATCATAATATACATCAACAATATTCATTATATTTTCTGTAAATAGATGGATAAGAGACATATCTACAATTTTAAAAACGATTAATTTTCCAGGATAGCTATTGTCAACCACAAAGACGTATGAATTGTAGAGTACAATCCTCTTTGGATCAATTACATGAGTAGTATCTTCAAATTTTAATTCTAATGCCATTTTAACCTCACAATGCTGCGAAAGCAATAGATCCAAGTATAGGATACTGATAACCTGTTAAAACAATATCGTCAACAGCAACAGAAACACCATCAACAGTTATCCAGTCAATTTCATAGTTTTCAACACCACTATCCATTATAGCATCACGAATCTGAGATATAAGCCAATTTGAACCTGGTGCCGCAGACTGTTCAATTAAGTCTTGTAAATTACTGATTATGGCAGAAGTAATTGTACTATCAATCACTGGAATAGAAATTTGCATCTCTACCGTTTTATCGTCTACAGTTTCAACCGTTACATCAGCCGTCACAGGTTTAACGGTGTTAATGTAACTTTGGACATCTGTAATCAATCCAGATGATGCAATCGGACTTGAACCCTCTGCAATTATAACCACATCTACTGTACCTGGGCCTGAGGCAAGAGGAAAACACCATGCTTTCTTTACTGTACCATTCGTTACAGGAATTTCAGAACTCTTTGCCCATATCTCATAATCCTTTGCAGTTCCTCCCATTGGTGGATATTGAATTCGTTCTAAGATTCTTGCCCGGTAGTCATCATTACTTTCTGTATCAACTCCTCCAGTAATCACTCCTCCATTGATCCATACCACACTATCAATACCAGAAATTGGCGAAACCAACTGAACTTGTGAACCTGAAAAATTTCCTGACGCCCCTGCCTCAACCGCCACTATATCAGCGGAAGCGGATGTACCTGAGATTGTTGTGTCAGTAGTCGTTTCATACTCAACACCCACTTCCGTTTGAACCACGGTTCCTGCTTCTATTAGAGTTCCGTTAGTACCATTAAATGTAACAGAACCTGAAGCATAAGACGCCGCTTTGCGTATTATCCCCCAGACGAATCCATGTCTGTCAAGCCATGAATCCTCTGCCTGATCTACAAAGAGTTGAGTAGATATGTATTCAACATACCCGTATAAGAGATGAACTGCTCCGGAGAAAACTTTAGCCAGTACACGAAGCACGGCACGACGAAGCAATGCAGTTCCTCCAGTGAGTCGTGATTCAATTCCAGTGATTAATCGATCATATATCGTTTGAACTGTCGGTCGAATAAATGGCATAATTATACCTCTTTCAGAACTTGGGCTTTCCAGTTGAAATAATACTTATAAAAAATAGAATCAGCTTCACCTGGACGATTTATTTCAATATTCATTATTACAGTATCCATACTATATTTTTGAGCCAGAACCTCAACCTTATCTGCAACACCATCTTCTATCATCCACTCAAGAGACTCTTTTGCATATTCTTCGACAAGTGGCAAAACATCAGATGTATTCTTATGTCTACTTAAAAGCCACAATTTTGATCCTAATGAATCCTCCGCTTGTTCTGCAACCGCATCACCCCAGTATCCATATTTATCTGCAGAGTTATCAGGAATTACATCTTCATCTTCTGCTCTGCGATTTGTAAACAATGAAATCAAAACCGCAGTTTCTATCCCTGGGTCGCGAGTAAGATCTCTGTCTGCTATTTTTATATGTGCAAGGTCCGCGACTCCTGCATCTGTAAAAAGCTTCACATCTCCTTGAAATGCAAGATCCTCAAGTAAAGATGACACACCAGTATAGACAGTTTCGCTTATACCATCATCTTTGTATAATGGACTATTTCCATAGTCATAATTATTTCCGTATTCAGCCATTTTGACTTCTCCGTAATTCGTCGAAAGTCTTCATGTTCAGAACCATCATTTCAATATTTTTTCTTAATGCTGCAATTTCTAATTCATCAACATTTATACCTATTGAATTCTCTTGTTCACTTTTCTTTTCAAACTGTCGTTCAAACAGATAGTTCATTGTTGAATAGCAATGCACATAAGAATTCTCAGGTATAATACCAAAACTTGTTAGAGATCTTAAAACCTGAATATCAATGCTATAGGCATTATTAGCATTTTTTAAATTAGAAAAATTCTTTACAAAATAGTCATTACACTTATTTACAAAAAAATAAAAGATGTCAGGAATACCTGGATCTGAATCATTAAAAGCATATTGAGCAAAATAAGGTTGACCCTCTTTTGGACGAAATGCTTTATGAATAAAACAGTCAGTATCAACATAGCAAAGATTTGGTATATCTTTTGCTTTCTGAAATCTAATTTCTTCAGCAATCTGCACTCTTTGAAATGGATTGTCAACCCATCTAAAACACACCATCTCATACTCATCCACATCAGGTCGGATAATTGCTTTAAGTGACTCAATACATTTTCTTCTGAGTGGACTTTGTCTTCTGTCATCACAAATTTGTAGATAATGAATACCTTCAGGTTTTTTCATGGTATATACCACCCGTGAGATGGATTTGGAATTGTAAAGATAAGGTAACCTTCTGCTCCTTTGATTCCGCTGGCTGTCCAAAAGGTGTCAGTTATCCCAGGCGTCCCAATTTCAATTCTCTGTTCGGCAATGTTAAACAATGCTTCAATAGGACCAATACTGGCTCCATTATCATGACCGTGCACTATTCCTATACAACAATTTGAAGGAGTTCCTCCCATTCTAATCTGGAAAGGAGTTTTAATACGGAAATAGGTTTGATTCGACGTTCCCCAGATATTCATATGCATTATACCCAGGTTTCCAATTTCCATAAATGAAATACCATTGTGTGCTTCGAATGAACTGAAACCCAAAATCTGAAAATCAGTAGTTCTATCCGCCCAATCTCTTGTGTAGACATGATCACCCGTGTCGCATATCAAAGGATAACCACTATAATGATCACCAACTGATACTTTACAATTAGGACCAATTGTTGTATCAACAGCGATAGCTGGAGTATTATACCATGCAGCACATGAATTTACTGAGAAAGCATTGTACTCACCTTCAGGAACATTTATTCCAATGAGATGCCCTTGTTTCTGTTTGCCAATATCTATGACTCTTTTACCCGTTTCCATGTAAGCATTAATTGCAACCGTAGTATCTTCGTTATGTAAAAGATTATGGAGATGACCTGAAGTCCTTTTGGTGGCTCCAATAGTATTACCAACCACCGTTTGTATCAACTCCTTAACCATTGTCTCGTCTCGATGACCCCAAGGTTTTGGAGTTGATGCTGTATTAATATCAAAACCCATCCAGTTCATATCTATCTCCTTTCAATCAGCTTTCGTCTTTGTGGTTGCATGCAATGCACTCGTGAACGGATTTGGTCCAGGTGCCATTGCCGGACCTGATGGACTCCCAGGAGTCGCACAGGTATGAATATGAGCATTCAACACGGTTAAGATATCTTCTGTAATTAATTTTTTAACACCTAAACCCAAACCTGAATCAATTGTAAGATTTCCAGCAATATCAACCTTACCACCTGATTCAAGGTTTACATTCACATTTTTTGCGTGAACCTCAATTGTATCGTTTGAAAGCAATTTTATCCATACATTATCTGTCGATTGTCTATGAATTGCAACATCACCTTCACTTAAATTTTTCATTCTTGCTCGACTGTCATTTACTACAATTGCAATCACTTGATCTTTACTTCCATTAATTGCACCAATAAGAACTTCAGATCCACTCACTGGAACTGAAGTAAACCCATATTGCTGCATCCTCTCGACACCTTCTTTCTCTTCACCAGAAAGCATCGAGATCCTAAGTAGTTGCAAATTTTTAGAATCATCTACGGCCACAAGAAGTGCTCTACCGATAAGTAAAGAGATTCTTCTTCTTAAAGGCTGAAGAAAGCGATATAATTCTTCTTTCATTCCCATCCTGCAATCCCTGTCTTCTTTTGCTGCTTGACTTTCTTCGGTGGATTTGGTGCATAGGCATCTGGTCTTCTCAATAGCAATTCTACTATTTCACCATTGTCGTCATAGATATAAGACACCTGAGCAATAAGCATTTCAGCTTGATTTATTCTTAATGGTGCCACGTCTACAAGAACGAGTTCATTCTCCCGCCACAAAGAACCGTTCGATTGCCTCCATCCGGCGATCGTGACTACTATCTCAGCGGATCTCGCCGCCCTCACATGTGCTTCCCATGCTGCACGAGTGTTCGCTGTCTTGTTTGTTGCTCCACTGTCTGCAATAAGTAGTTTTGGTCTATATCTTTTTATTTCAGAATCATTTGCAACACCACTGATACTCGTGGTACTTTTTGAACCCCATCCATCACCGTCACTTGAAGAAGAGCCTTTAACCGTGTACTGCGAAAACCTATCTGCAAAATCATATTTGGCTGATGCTTGAATGATATTGTAACCATACGCCAAAGCATCATGCGACCTTGTTCTTCCCACATTAGTTAAAACTATATCTCCATCAGTATTTGAAATTGCAAGAACAGCTCTCATCTCACATGCCTGTCTTATTGCATCAAAAGGAGATTGTCCTGAATCAAGTGAGAAGTTTTTTATATCTTCCCCTAAGGTCTCAGCTTTATTGTGTACTCGTAAACCAAAAGGCTTCACAAGTTCATAGACTAATTTTTGTAAACCTACGGGACGATTCCACGAACCCGGAGAGTTCATTGCTGAACAGTCTACCAAATCTCCACACTTGCATCTTCCTGAAACTGAAATAGTATAATCTTCTCCAGAAATGTCAGGAGCAATACTATCAATAAAGCCTGTGATAACTGTTTCTTCTCCAATTTTTACTTTGCAAGCGTCACCAGGCTTAATTCTGTATTCAAGTGAATCTTCCCAAACATCTAAAAGACCCAATTGAAATGTATTCGCAAGAGTTTCAATAGATCTACGAATGGACGCAGAAGTCCAACCTGTAAATTTTTGTGATCCAATAATTATTGAAACTTCAGTCGACATCCAGAATCACCTCCAGTGACCGTTGACCCTGAACGAAACCAGGATGCTCAATTGCATTCCTATCAAGTATCTCTTGTTCTCTACTTATATCACCATAAAGGTAATAAGATAGAAAAAGTGAATTCGTCGTTTCAGGTGGAGTGTAAATCACAAGTCTTGGTAGACTGACTTCTCTCGCTTCAAAATCTTTAAAAACCGCAGCTCGTAAATCAATAAGAGCTGCATGCACTTCATCATCTAATGCAGCATCTGCAAGAGCTTGAATTTTATCAAATAAAACTCTTTGATTCTCTCTTGCTTCGTCCCAGCTTGTAAAATGCATAACACTGAACAACCCTGCGGCACTTATGACTGCCCCTCTTTGCATAAGTGCAATAACCGCAATAGAGGGATCAGATTCATTTACCAAATTAAGCATGTCTTTATCAAAAGATTGCCAGAGTGTTCTTTGTTCATCATATTGAACCCGAGCATTCGCTGGAGTAAGTTCAAACTCCTCTTCACCTAAATCAGAACCAAAATTAATGAGGCTTAAGAAACTGGACCCAAGTGCATAACCATCGTATGCCAGACCAGTTACTGAACCTTTTATTTCATTTAACTCTTTTTGAAAGTCAGCTGCGACGCTTGCAACCCTTCTATATTTTTCCATTCTTTCAATACAGACGTCAAGATTCTCTTTTACATTTGAAACGATAGAAAATGCTTTTGAAGTGAGATCAAAATTTAGTGCAAAATCGTTCAGTGTGGCTTGTAATGCTTCCTCTTTCCTTTGTGCCACAAGTTCGGCAGGCGCGACTTCTGTGGTAGGAAATTTTTGCAATCCTGCCTGAACAAAGCTCAAGGAGAATCTTGCAATTCTTCTTTCGTCTGACTGCTCCCGCAAATTATATGATTCAACGGCGACTCGCATTGTTCCAAGATATGGATGTACTAATTTCCCTGCTCCACCTTTATCAAGTGCTTCAAGCAAAGAATCGCGAGCATAGTTGTAATCTGCTCCAATTACATAGGCCTCAATCGTAAACTTTTTGATTCTGCTTCCAAGATCACGAACATCAGGTTCATCTCTCCCTGGAAGTTCATGAATTGCATTTCTTCTTCCACCACTATGGTCGTGAGTAGGAACATAGAATTCTACATTCCGAAATGACGCTTGTCTATATCTCTCTAACCAACTCATTTTCATCCAATCGCTGGAATAAGTTCACCCGTTTGCGTCTCAAGATTGACTGAACCTTTGTCAACCTTGGTGCGGATTTTTGCGTCTGCTTTATTTTCAATTTTGATATTCGTTGTACTTTCAACTTTGTTTCTTCCTGCAATCACTTCAGCTGCTCTATATGCTCCGGAACCTTCAGCAAGAGGAGAACCTGCATTCGTACCATTCAGTCCTGTTTTTGACGCAAGAGCTTCTTGGTTCACATTTCCACCAAAGAACCCTTTAACCTTTGCGCCTAATGTTGCACCGACAGACAATACCTTTTTGAATGTCTCAGTAACTTTGTCCCAGTTGGCTGCAATCATTAGAGGTATTCCTACAAGAGGAAAAACCATTGCAATTATCGCACCAATTTTTGACTGGAAGATACCACTTATGAACTCCCATGTTTTTGCAAAAAATCCTTTCACGACGTCCCAGTGTTTAATCAATTTATATACACCAAATGCTAATAAACCAATTGCAGTTATACAAAGACCAATAGGATTCATCGTAAGAAACATGAGTGCTTTCCCTACAAAACCAATCACTGTACCTAATGTCGATAAAGTCTTAATTGCATACCCAACACCAAGTATCACTGGACCTATTGCTGCGGCAATTCCTGCAATGGTAATGATCCAAGATTTAGTTTTATCATTTAAGTTAAGAAACCAATTTATCATAGGCTTCACTTTTTCAAGAACTGCGACGAGAGATGGTGCCAGTTTATTACCAATATCAACTGCAAGAACGTTCATTTGCTGCTGAAACTGTCTGAAAGTAAATCCAGACTTATTTACCCCTTCAGTCATCTCTTTATACGCTGCATCTGTTGCACCAGTAGAATTTTTTAACTTATCTAATTTCACAGCAAAATCATTCGCCTGAGCTCCTGTCATAGATAAAGCAAATTGTAACCCTTCAGCACTTCCAAACAGCTTTGCCGTTTCGACACCATACTTCTTTGCAACACCAGTCAAAGCCTGCATTGCACCTTGAAATCCTTTTTGCTGCACCAACTGCTCACCATTTGCGACGCCTAATTTCTTAAATGCAATCTCCATATCTTTTGAAGGTTTCATTAAAGAAATCATCGCTCCTTTGAGCTTTGTTGCTACATCAGCCGTATTACCTAATGGACCAGTTCCTGTGGCAATAGATGCAAACATCTCCTCTTGAGACAATCCAAGCGTCACAGCCAGCGAGTTCACTTTACCCATCTCAGAAGCGAGTTCAGGGAAAGTCGTTTCACCCAGTTCTACTGTTTTGAAAGCAAGATCAGATACTTTCTTTAATGCTCCTTCAGACGTGTCACCATACGCTTTGGTAACACCAGAAAGCATTGAAAGAGTTGATTGCGTATCTGCGGCACCTGCGGTACTGGCTCTCAGTGCAATCGTCAGTCTACCAACCGTCTGCTCCGAATCACCAAAGGCTGAGATTGTTTGATACAATCCAGAGGTGATGTTATCTGTACCTTTTCCAGTTTCAACCGCAAGACCTTTGACTGATGAACTCAGTTCTTCAATTCGCTTCGCATTCCCTGGAACAAGAGTAGCAACCTGGGCCATCCCCTGATTAAAATTGTCAGCTGCTTTTAAAGAGGCCGCGCCCATACCAAGTAATGGAAGCGTTACGCCTAAGGTGAGTCCTTTTCCGATCTTCCTGGCTTTCGCTCCGAATTTGTCAAGTTTCGTGGATGATTGCTGTATTATTGCAGACAGCTTATCAACACCGGAAATCACGACTTTTACTGGTTTAGGCACGGCTTCATCCTTTTTTCATCAATTCGAGTAGCTCGTCTGCACGAGCATCCCAAAACAATAAATCTTCTTGATCAAGGTTATACAATTCTGACGGTGGCCATTTGAACAGAAAGGCCAATTTGGCAATTATTCCTCGCCACTCGTCTGGCCACCGTTCAAAAAATACTGTACCACCTGAACCACTTCGATATAGTCTTCTGCATCTAATTCTTCAATCAATGCAGTGACATTCCCTGTACATCTTGCGATAAGACGGATCATGTCATTGACTTCTAAGTTTGATGCTGGAAGACCTTTAAGGTCACTGACTTTAAGACGTCGACTGAACACAATTTCGTCCACGATCGTCTTAGACTGCTTTCCCCACTCAACCGGGTATTTTAACTTGTGAGTATAAGGGATTGGATACTTTTCCTCAGGTTTTTCTGAGGTTGTCTCTTTTTTGTTCTCCGCCATTCACTGCCTCCTTTTGATAGCGGTTATCGTATTTCTTCAGCCGACTTCCCTTCAAATCTGGTTTGGATATTGGCTTCTTCAGACCCAATATCTCCATCACCTGCATACCATGCATCACGCAGAACAATAATTTTACCATTGGCAAGTTTGAGCGTGAATGTTGCATCATCTGTGGTGAGGAAATTTGCGACGTTGAAGTCACTTGCATCCGTGATTTCACCTTCAATGTAAGGAACCTGACCTGTTTCCTTATAACCAGGAACACGACCGTCAGCGTTCACAATGCCTTCACGCTTGGGCTTGCCCAGGTTATATGTCCAGTTTCCTTTGAGTTGCAGAAGGTTCCCGTTAAGAGTCCCTTCTACAATCCCGGAGATTCTGTTACTCATGATTTAATCCTCCTTCTCGATTGTATGTTTACTCTTTACCTGTCAAGATATTACTGTCACGGACTTTGCAACAGAAACTGAATTGTTGCTGCACCAACTCTGAACTGATTGATAAGATCAGGAGGTAGTACCCAATCCAACCGATTCGGGTCGCTGTCAGGTCTGTAACAGATAAGATCATTGGTGAACTGGTCGATGTTCTCCACAAGACCCAATTCCTGCCAGGAACGGAAGATTGCGATAGCTTCTGCTTTTCCAATCTTTGGAGTAATAATTTGCTGATTCGGACCAAAATTGATATCCGTATCGTCTGCCAGTTTCGCTCTTGAATATTTGGTAAGAATACGGTTGCGAAAGTCATATCGCAGATACATGAGAGTCAGCAAGGTGTTGACGTCAAGATAAGCGATATCAGCTGCACCAGCGTCATTTGTCTGATACATTGTAATCGCTCGTTCAATACGAACCTTTCCCCCAGCATCAGTCAGACAGGTTGCAATTCCATCAAACAGAAGAACGTTCCTGTCTTCAAGAGTAAATCTCTCCGTCACCGCTGGAGGTAGCACTCCAACCATTTGCAACCTTTGGAAAGGTCTGGCCGGATCCGCTTGGCCTTCTTTTGATACCTGAGCTGCATAGGCGGCAGCAACCTCACAAGACCATGTGGGGCTTCCAACACCAGTTACTCCACCATTTTCCATACAGGAAATATGAGGAGAATTTCTTCCATTTCCAAAAGAAGAAAGAGAGGATAGAGTTCCGCGACGTGAGCATATGTACAGACCATCAATCATTCTCATGTACCCGAAACGACTTGCCAGTTCCGCTTCTATGAGTGTGAGATTTGTTGCGTCTGTGTATGGTGCCACGATGATATTGTACCATTCATCTGCAAGAAGATCAATCGCATCCGCAATATCAATGTCACTTGCACCAATTGACATTGCAGTAACAACACAGGTGATTCCAGCCGGAAGCTCTTCACCATCTTGATAGTTAAGACGAAGGTCGATGTCATTACCAGGTGTACCGTCGTTTTTAGCTGTGAGATTCACGGTTGCAGTGGCTACGACACCAGAGACGGGTAAACTGTCACTCATTGCTGCAACCATTGCAGTCGCCACAGTAGCTGCGGTATCACCAACAGCAACACCAATGGATATTCGTTCACCATCAATGTACGCAGAAACTTCACCGGCAGCCGTTGCCGTTCCAGAAAAAGCAAAAGAGCCAACTGCCGGAACACCACTCGCAGAATCATTCAATGCAATTGCATACAGAGGCGTGACACGGTCATTCTGGAACCAGAAAATTGCCATACGATGTATCTGTGACCCTTTACCAAAATACAGTGCCGCCTGATCTGCAGAACGGATCAAGAAAGGACCAACCGCTGCCGCCGAAACATTATACTTTGTTCCGGAGGAAGTACATTGCCCAATCAGTAATCCTTTATACTGGAGAACAGACGGTCCCTGAAATGCTCGAGATGGGTCAAACTCGACATACATAAAAGGGACTCTGAGCGCGGTAGGAATAGTCATTCTCTACCTCCTTTTTTATTTGTTGAGGTTTCTTTTTTTGTTTCTGTTTCAATAGGAGCAATAGGAGGAATTGCCTTAAAGACATCTCCACCCACTATCCTTCGTCGCCAATAAGTGCTATTCTGCACCCATTCTCCTTCAGCCTTCAGTACCCGTTCACGATTGTCCGGAAAACGAACGAGACGATCAGACGCAGGTTGAACGAATATTCTTTGTTCAGGCATCTCTACTCCTCTCTAATTGTAACATGGTCCTCAGCCCTTGCACCATTTCCGACTTGTCCAATGTACTCCGCATTGAACCTCAGAAATTCATCCAAAGATAAGGGATTCCAAGATTGTGTTTGATAAGTAATTTCCCAAAACATTCTAAGGGACGCTACATCTGCATCACCTTCATATTGTATCTGTACACATTGCGTTCTTGATAATGAAACATCCTGAACGAAGTTTCTATCTCCAAGACCTAAAAATCTATCGTTCATCATTGCTGCTTCAATTTCAAACGAACGTGAATCTAACCAATCATCCATGTCGTTTTCAATTTCAGTCTCTTGTCTTATCTGAACTTCAGTAACAAGATTTAATGTACGATAATATGTCTTTGGTCTTGTATCTTTCACATCATTATTTTCATCAATAAAGTAAATAAGCCCACAAGGTATCTCTTGCAAGAATAACGGATGTGGTCTGGAACAAAACCACTTCTGAGACATCAGCGTATTTTCTCTCATCAGTTTCTTAACCTGATTACGAATAATCTTTCTCGGATGTGGTTGCTGTTTCTGTAATGCAATGATACTCATACAACCTTCTGATGATGAAGTTCAAGAACAAGAAGACCTGTTCCATCTGGTTGAGGTTCCATACATCGGTATGTCACTCCATTAATTCGTACATGACAACCCTGAGTGTACTGCCGCTTATATTTTGATTCTTGCATCCATATGACAGGATTTCTGCCCATAACAGGCGCACCAGTATCAGCATCTATTGACATATATTCGTTGTCAAAAATTGCTTTAATTTGATCAGTGTACCCATCAGTATATGTAATCGTGACAGGCATTGCAAATTCTTCATCATTAAAGAACCCTTCGTCAAGGTCTTGTTCCATCATTCTTTTAAAAGAACTTACATATGGCAAAGAAACGTGAGGGATACCCCATGATTCACTTGACACAATACCTGGATCAATGATTATAAATTGTTCGATAATTACCTGTAAATCACCCCACCGTTCGCTGGATGGAATACTCTGAACCAGCACCCGCAAATCTCTTATTATGACAGGACTTCCCCAAAGTTCACTTGAAAGAATACTGTCAACAAAGATATCCTGCGGTCCTCTTATAGCTGGAGTTCCCCAAGATTCACTTGACTGAATGCTTTGAACAAATATATGCGAAGAGATAATGATGTGAGGGTTGTCCCATGCTTCGCTTGAGGGTATGCTATCAATTTGAATCTGCTGGTTGACTTGAACCGTACCCCATGTCTCACTTGAAGGGATACTGCTTAAAGCAACCTGGAATTCTACTTGCGTATCTCCCCAAGATTCACTACTTAAAATTCCATCAACCCTTATCTGCATGTCTATTTGAGTAGTACCAAAAGAAGCACTTGATGGAATACTGGAAACGAGTAGCTGAACTCCGGTTGAAAGAATGGGTGTTCCCCATGCCTCGGAAGTTGCAATACTTCCTGACTGCACCTGCATGTCTACTTGAGGATTATCAAAAGATTCACCTGATGTAATGCTACCATCAACAATCTGTGAATTTACAGATGGGTACCCCCATTGAGTTTCTGGAGGTACAATACTTCCAACCTGCATCTGCATTTCTACCTGAATGTCCTTTGACCATGCTTCAGAAGATACAATACTTCCAGCATCAATATTCATATCAACTAAAAGCGTTCCCCATGCTTCAGATGATGCAATACTTCCGACTTGTATCTGTAAATTTACTTCTAAGGTACCCCATGCTTCAGATGCTGCAATGCTGCTTGGTGCAATCGTTGCAGACATTGTTTCGGGTGTACCAGGTGTGGTATAAGTGCTTATTCCAAATTGAGTAGAATGGAAGGCTTGAGCATAATCTGATCCTCGTTCTGCAGATCCAAAACGAAGCTCCTCTATTATCCCTCGCCAACTACTTCCTGCCACGTTACCTGTTACAAAGATACCTAAACCATTTGAATCATACAAAAAGTTCCCTGAACCATGATCATCAAAATCTCTTGAGACACCATTGGTAAAAATCTGAGTATATCTGGCATTTTCATATACTCGTCCAATTACACTATACCAAGTATTAATTGAGAGTATATTACCTGTTGAGGATTTTCGAGCGCCATCACTTCTACCAATTTGTATCGAAATATTTTCATCACCATAACCTACTGTTCCTTCATGCTGCAAACACCAAGAACCATAAGGACTGGACGCTCCGGTACCTTTATGAATAATCTTAGGATAGTCCCCAAACTGATGGGGCCATCGTATAACACATTCCAGAGAAATGGTAGTTGGTTCTAAAGAGGCTGCATCTGCAACGGTATAATATTCATTTAATGACGACCCACCACTGGGAGACATTGCTTTCCCATAAAGCCCATTTATACATTCGTCTCCTTCAAATCCTGCTGCGGTTGCGTGATGTTCATAGGCGGAAGAGTCATTTAGAGTAGTTGGCGGTTGCTGATTAAAGTGATACACACCTCTATATCCATAAGACCAAACGGATTCAGAACCATATGCTGCATCACGAGCGGGTTGAGCTTCTCCACTCTTACCATACCAGACATAGACTGTGGCACCCGTGGCTGAGGATATTTGTGGAACCTTAACCCATATTTCCGCATAACCATTTGAGGGGTCATTATCAATGTGGAAGGAGACTACCTCGATTGATAGTCTTGTATTTCCTGCGGCATCTGCGGTAAAAATGACATCTCCACCACCTTCTAAAGCATGGTAGGAACCATCTGCATCGAACATTTCCTGAGGAAGATTTGCACGAGTAAACAGCCATGGAAAATCAGTTATATCTGCACTTACGGCAGTACTACTGATTGCCAGGCTACATCTTCTCTCCCATCCTGTCGGAAATGCCATTATTCACCTCAGCTAAGATATCTGACTTGAGGCGGGTTGCCATTGTTCTGCCAAATTATCGCTTCGCGTACTGTGGCATTGGTTGAGTCAGACTCTTTGTAAAGTTTAACACGAATCTTTTTTCTATTATTATCAACCGTAACCAACTCAGCCAGATTTGCAAGACTCTCAGCGTAAATGTAATCGAGACAGATATCAGTGAATTGCTGTTCAGGAGATAGCTCTTTCTTTAATTCTGTTCGGAATTCAAAACAGGTTTCAGAAGCACCACCATCGTCTGTTACATAAAAATGAACAGTTTTTCGAAGCCCGGCAGATGCTGCATCGTTAGTTTCAAATACTTGAACCTGATACAGTGCAACACCTGCAGAGTCAACGTCAACGAAGTTGGCGGTTCCGACAGCAAGAATTTCATCTCTGGCGGCCAAACTTGCCAGGAATTGTGTCTTATTCGCCATCGTTCACCTCACAGAGTAAAAATACGGTTGGCACCATCTGACCAAGTCAGCGTTATATCTCCACCGTTTGGAGTAATCGGAAGCCCTGTGGCTGTATCGATATATCCAATCAGTGCTGAAGTACCTTCCGTCCCAGTCCATTTGGCAAGAACGATAGCCCCACAAATTGCGCCAGTCACAGTAGGTAGAACGGTATCATTTGCATCGCAAGTCCCAAGAGCACTACTATTTCCGGTAAGAGCTGCAAAAGCAACCTTTGCACCAGCTGCAATGTCATCCAGAAACTCATCAGTATTGATACTTACCGGGTAAACAGCTGGATCAATAAGATAAGCTCTTATGGTATCACTCGTCCAGTTTATCCCTGCATTGGCGAACTTGTCACGGCCGAGACCATAAAATTGATTTGCCATTGTACAAGCCCTTTCTTTTTATTGAGAAAGAAGACTCTGAGCGGAAGCAATAATCTTCCCAACAGATTTCTTCCCTATTCCACTTACCTCAGTCAGTGCATCTGCAGAAGCATTTGAAACATCCTCGACAGACTGGAAACCTGCTTCAACTAATTTCTCAGCCAGTGACCGATTGATACCTTCAATTTCTTGAAGATCAGCGAGAACCTGAGCATACTCTTCTTCAGACATATACTCCTCGTTATCTTCATCTTCTCCAGTACCAATTACTTCCGTCGTTTCGGTTTCATCTTCTTCTACTTCAGAACTGTCCGCCGACTTTATTATTTCTTCAAAAACCCGTTTCTCTGGAATGAGCTTGTACGCTGCTTCAAGACGGATAAGTCTTGCAGCTTCTTTCTCATCACAGGTAAATTCGGAACCGATACCATGAGTACCGGTCCCGTCAGTAACAGGTCTCAGAAGAATCACTTTGACGTCCATATTCTGCCTCCTCTAAGATTTTTGCCTTTTCAGCACCCGGTTACTTTACCGTGGCACAAAGGAAGGCATCAACCTGATGAAGAGCTGGAATCGGAGCTGACTGCACCATAACAATTCTCGCTGATGGATCTTCCACTTCCCATGACTTCGGAAAGCGACGAACGGCACCAGTTGATTTCAGGTCTTTGATTGCTCCGTACAGACGACGAGTGTATGCATTAGGACTCCCCATGATTAGCTTTCCTGTGGGAATCATAGACTTTTCTGTTTCGTCATCGAACTCATCAACATACCACTCCTCATAGGTCCAAAGATCCAGACCCAGTTCAGTGATACGACCGATGTACGTCACGCCACCCCCAACATCACGAGGTTCTATTTGTCCGAGCATGATTCGCCTGTTGTCAAAAAGATTGTTAGTCCCTTTAACTTCGTCAGTGTACAACATTGCATCATACACATCGGGACTCATAATGACATCTGTCGGATTCACACCGGAATCTTTTGCGATCAGTCTTTTCCAATCTCTCATATTCTGGAGAGGCTTGGCGGTGGTTGTTGCTGACCAGAGAGCCGCACCAGCAAGAACGGGAAGATGTTCTGCTTCCATAAGAAAGTCGATGGTTTCATCGATGCCATCACCCTGACAGCGAACTTTTCCTGTCGTGAGCACCTGTGCAGCCATCCATTCTTCACGACGAAGAATCATATCGTCCAGTTCCGCGAGATCCTTACCAAGCCTTTGAGCTGCTTTCTGCATCGGACTCATGTTGGAACCGTAAATATGCTGACCCATTTCACGCTTCAGAATATCTTCTGCCGTGGTAACTTTTTTGGGTTTAATGTACGGCGGTTTGTACGAACGGGTCTTGTAACCCTGAGACTCAACGACTTTGCCCTCTTTTCGTGGATTCACGAAAGGTGCCAACCGACGTTTCCCTTTCCAGATATCGATATCGACATGCTCGGTATCGAAAGTTTCTGACCCGCTGAAAAACGTGTCAAGGAGAAAGGAACGCGGAGGCTTCCTCTGTTCGAGGGCCGCGAGCATCCTTCTGGTTTCAAAAAGATCAAGCGACATAATTTTACCTCCTCAATTGAAAATTGTTACCGATTAATAATGGACCGCGGCACGAACTGAATCAACAGCAATGATACCAACATCTCTCATCTGCGCCCGATGAGTTTCAACAGTATCATCACCACCGAAGATCAGCTGACTTTCGACGAACTGACCTTCCAAGTATGCTGCGGCGACTTTGCTCGCGACGGAAGCATCGATGTCCTCTGCAAGAATCGCAAAGACTTCTCCGGAACCATCCGTATTGTCCGAATTCACCATCTTGCAATCTCTTGCACCGACAGTGACCGTAATTGTGAAATCATCTCCAACGATAAAATCTGTTGAACCATCATTCACAACCAGCGAAATCTGATCGGATTCAAAAGAGTCAATACGAAACACATCTGCGGCAGCAAAATCCGTCCCACCATCTGTGAGGAGGAATGAAATCTCATCACTGACAAAACGAACGGAACCTCCTGAGGTACCAGGAAGAGTAACATCTCCAACCACATTTCCATCCGGATCTGTGACACGAAAAGTTCCACCATCTGTAGCGGTACCTGTGCAAGTAACAACATATCGACCGGGTTTCTTCAGCCGGCCATGTTTGATCTCTGTGATGGTGCCATTACCTGTTCCAGAGAACATCCGAGCATAAACAGTTCCAAGACTGTTTCCATCAGGATCAGTGATTTCAAACTTGCCACTGTTTGCGGCAGCTTCAATACATTCGACACCGTAAACACCTGCTTTGAGTGAACGTCCACTCTTTACACCTGTTACGGTACCATTACCAGTATTTGACCCTGCGGTACCTATTGCAGGTACACCGGCAGTGACTGCAACCGTAAATGAATCAGCGACGGCAAAATCGGCTGATCCACCATCAGTAACGGTAAAATTGATTTCATCACTGGAAAAAACACCAGTTCCGCCTGCTCCAGCGGTTATGAGCACATTGCCCACAAAACCGTTCGGACCTGAAACGGAAAACTCTCCACCATTTGTTACTGCACGAGTACACACAATGGAGTAGGTGCCAGGAGCTGTTTTATTGCCTCCTGAAACGGCAGTCACCGTTCCGTCACCGGTATTGGTTCCTACGGTCCCTGTCGTAGGGACGACGACTTTGACGCGACCGAGCGCGGTACCTCGTTTCAGGTTTTCTCCTGAGAGGATTGTCACACTCTCGGTCACGAGCTTCTTGTCACCACCGATAAGATTATCGGGGTAGAACTGTCCAAGTTCACTCATTCACACACCTCCGAGGGTTATTTTTTATTGATTCCATCAACCATTGCATCCAATGCAGCTTTTTCTTCTGCGGAAGCATTGGTATCCGTTCCTTCTTCCTGCCCGGTTGCAACCTGACCGACCTGATTTGCAAGAGCTTGAGCATCTTTGCCAATCTTGCCAGCTGCGGTTTCTGTCCGTTTCTGCTGATCTTCAAGAACAGCAACGGCGACAGATTCCTTGGTCGCTTTGGGATCAAACTTCATCTTCTCAATCACGGCCTGAGCTCCAGGCACTTTTATTGATTCGATGTTCTGAATTCTTTCACGTTCGGCTTTGGCTCCATCGGCACGAGCTGCTTCCAGCTTGCCAGCGAAGGAAGCTTCTGCCTCCTGTTTGCCTATTGCCACTGCGGCATTATAGACATCGGGATGCTGAGATTTCAATGTTTCAAGATCCATTGAACCTCCTCCTTTCGTTATTGTTGATGATACAATTCCCGTGCCTGTGAAGGCTCGACTTGACGTATCCATTTCATTGACCAGTGATTCAAACGTACCAATCCGATCAACCAATCTGCGATCCAATGCAGTCTGTCCAACGAACACATCACCTTGACCATATTGTTGAAGAATGGTTTCTGAAGATACGCCACGAAACCTTGCAATATTCTCCACCATCACTTTTCCAAGTGCATCAACCATCCTTTGAACTTTGCTTAAACTTTTATCATCCTCAAAGTTCAATGTCTTATTTGGACTGACAGACGAAACGAATTCTACTGTTCGAACTCCTTCTTTTCTGTCTTTCTCTCTTGTATCTTTAACAGCTGACAGCACTCCAATAGAACCAACAATGGCTGTATCTGCACTTATAATTTCACTTGTGGCGGATACGATATTGTATGCTGCTGAGGCTCCTTGTCCATACACATAACCCTTTATTGGTTTTATTGCACGACTCTCATAAATTAGCGATGCCAATTCTTGTACACCTGTAACCTGTCCACCAGGAGAATCAATATAAAATATGATACTCCTTACTTCTTTACTCTGCAAAGCCTTCTGGAAATCAGCCGTGACTCTTTGAATAGACGTCGCTCCTGAAATTTCTGTCATCAGATTTGCACGAGGAAAAATAGGTCCGATCACTGGAATAACAGCTACACTTCCTCTCATCCACACTGAGGAGGTGCCATTTAATGGGCTGCCAGAAGTACGAAAGACTCCTTCATTTTTGATAAGATTCTCCGGAATAAAATCATTGTTTTCTCTGTTTGCGATAGATATAATCATCTCCAGAGACTGCTCTGTTATTGCCCAAGCGGACTCAAAAATGAAAGATATAACATTGTTGGCTGGCATAGTTATTGCTCCGGACTTACTGATTCAAGTTCTTCTACTCGTTCTTCTATCTCATTGCCCTGCTGAGGTTGTACAGGTTGCATACCTTGTTGAGGTTGTTCTGGAATTAATTCGTGACTTTTAAGAAATTTCTTTTGTCTTGAAAGACGAGTCATACTGTCTTCCCAATCTGTTCCATATATCCGAGCATGCTCTGTCTCAAAATCGGACAGTGGTGTCTTGTCACTTAATAAGATTTCAGTAGCTTTGGACTCTTTCAGTGGATCAATCTGTCCTTGTCCTGGCCCTGTCCAAGTAGTTCCGCACCATGCAGCCATTATTGACGGATCGTCAAAAAAGCCATGTGCAACAATTCGACCCATAAGAATTGCTTCAATCAACCAAGCTTCAAATACAGGTTGACAGAATTCAGATGCAAGCCATACTCGACGAATACGATAAAATTTCCAAGCCTCAAGCAATGCAGCTCTTGCGGCACTATAAGAGGATTGAAAATGAAGAATCAACTGTTCATATGGTATATTAGTTGATGCCCCGATCATTTTACAGATACCCATGAAGAATGGCTCAAAATTTTCATTAGGCCTTTTTGGGTCAGCCAACTGTATCTCTTGCCCATCTTTTGCAAGCTCTACAACACTTCCGCTACCCAACTCATAATGATATTCATCTCGTGGATCTTCATCTTCATCAACCTCTGAATCCTCAGGAATATATCCATCAGCCAGACCAGAAGTGGCAGGGTTCGTCTTTACGAATACAGTAAAGAAAGAGTTAATTACAGATGCAGCCAATTCCGCTTCAGTAAGCCGTGATAATTGCTTCATCGCGTCTATCACTGGAGCTAACATTGGTATGCCGCGTCGCTGTCCTGGTCTTAATTTATGATAGAGATGAAGAACATTACGTCTTCCAGACTCTGCACCAAAAGCGGGTATAGGCACGAAATCATCAAAGGTTGTACTGCCCAGAGTTGCATTGTCCATTCTGAGCTTTTTGAAGTAATATTTAACGGGGGCACCATATTCATCAACCTCTACTCCACCTGCGACTTTATTATTGTCAATAATGCTCGGAGGGTTACAGACCATGTCCGCTTCTAATACAGAGATTGAAAGATCATAAACCTTGCCTGGTCTTTTGATATATGGCAATAATGCAAAGACATCTCCGGAAAGTGATGTATTGTACATAATGTGACCTTGCATTTCAAAGAAGTTCAAGGTTCTTGCTGCATCACAATCTTTTGATTTTGCCCAGACATTGAACTCACGTTCGGTATTTCGTTCCCATTCTTCTGCTTCGTCGTCACTCATGCCCAGCAATTCACGATCAATTCTACTCTGCAAAATCAATCCCCATCCTACTGCATTCGTCCATTCTCTGTTGAGAGGAGCGTTTGCAATAGGTGAATTCATTGTGAGATCTCTGCAACCTCTTCGAATGTCTTCAAGTTTTGGAATAGAATCTCGATCAGCTGTATCACTTGTGGGATGCCAAGCTCGAACAGTTTTCTTATTCGAACCAGGAACTACATAGCCAGAATCTTCTAAAAAATTAAGCGCGGCACGAGCCTTCAGACGACTCAAACCGCGCTCAGGGGATATCGAATTTATGATTCGGTCGAAGAAAGTGGTCTTAACTGAAAATTTTTTCGTGGCGCCCATGATGTTAATATATTACTATACTGCATCATGTGCAATAAAAAAATTATCAACCCTTTATATCGTTGTCAATCTCTGGGAACAATTCTTCTTACTCTCATGCCTCCGTGTTCAATTTGTGCAATCTCACTCTCCAACAATTCACGTCCTCTTCTGATTGCACTCAGGTCCGCTCTGGTGTACGTCCGATCTTTAATAGTGTACGATTGATTTTTCAATGCAGCTTTTTCAGCCTTGATGTACTCTTGCAATAAACCACGTTTCTCAGCGAGAGTCGCCATTTGTATCCTCCTTTGTTGGATCAATGAATCTATAAGAACGATCCCATTTCGTTCCTCTTATAACTCTTTTTCTGTGTTCTGCATCCATCCAGGGAAAGCAATTCTGTAGAGTGATGTCTAAGATTTCTCTTTCCAATTTCCTTACTTCTCTCTCCCATCGCCATCTTTTAAACAGATAAACAAATAACTTTATCATCTTAGTATCCTGTTGAATGAACTCTAACTTTTTTCTTTTTGACTCGTTTATTGATACCTGAAAACGGTCCGTGGTCTGCAAGTTTGTCCAAGTCCACTCCTAAAATATAACGAGCGCCATAGGCATATGCACGACAATCCAAAGGCTCATTACGTTTTCCTTCAGGTAATACCCATTTGAGTTGAGGCCGAGCGCCTTTAGAAAGAGTCATTCTTTCCGCTGTCAACCCCATGAAATAGCCTTTATCAAACGGTTCTTTCAGCGGAAAATGACAGTATCCAGGACCAGGTTCAGCTATTCCCAGTTGAGAATATACTTTCGATTTCAACTCATCCACCATTAAATGATAAAGCCATATACCTTTCAAGCGTTTCTTTGGCCTGGTGATATATCCTTTACCCCAACCGTCTTGACCTTTGATTGGAAAGATTCGTCGAAATTCTCTTGGTTTGCAGAAATTATACACGACCTCAGCTCGGTGTCCTGAGTCAATAGCCGCGCAAGCTATCTTCATGTCTATGCCTGATTCATGATGGTAAGTCTTCATTAGATGTTGGTCAAGAATTTCCCAGACACTCTCTCGTTCTGTATCACCGACCATAACATTGTATTCTATTGACCAGGATTCTTCATGCTTCCCTAAACCAAGCACTTCCATCTCAATACGGTCATCTTGAACGTCAGCACCTGCAACCAAAAGGACTGCTCCTTGAGGAACCTCAGCCTTATACTCTTCTCTTCTCTTCAGCAATCCTCGTGATTCAATTGTTCTTTGCGTCTCAGACCACGTCTCACCTAATACTGTATTGATAAAAACTTTTAATTTTCCTCTGTTAAGAGTAGTCTCCGCCTCAACAAAAAGGTCCACTGCATCTTTCCATGAATAAAAACCTAATGGTGAATACAATGCTGATAAATGGAATGATGCAATTTCACGTCCTGGGTATTTCTTCCGCCACTCTCCTGCTTCAAGCATTGCAGTCTTATGAAGTTCTTCAATCCCTTGTTTGCAATTTTGACATTCCATGCGAACGCTACTTGCATCCCCTTCATCCCATTTTATGTTCCGCCAGGAGATAACTTGAGGATATCCACAAAAAGGACATGGCACATAATAGTATCTCTGATCTCCAGAATGGAACAGTGGTTCAATGACTGACGTTTCTTTTATAGTTGGCGTTGAGAGTCTAAAGATTTTTCTACGAGGAAAGTTCGCGGTACGCCGAATAGCAAGATCAGAGGGACTTCCTTCTTCTTGGATGTCATGCTCGTAGCTGTCCTCTTCATCCAGTATAAGATTCTGAATTGGCATAGATCTTAAACTGGCTGCACTATTTGCACCACCCATAATTATGACACCACCCGGAAAATTTTTCATCCGAATAGTGTTGGCACTGCTTCTACTAACTGCCGGAGCAATAATATCTCGTACATGAGGCATTACTTCCAGCGAAGCCGTGAACCTCTGTTTACTAAATTTCTCAACCGCGTCTATAGTCTTTTGAACATAAAGCATCGGTGCCGGATATCTGTGTATAGTACAAAACATCCAATTTAGTGCAATCTCCGTAAACCCGGTCTGTGAACCTTTCATCACAACCACCTGCCTTGTAGGGCTCTGTGTTGAAAGTTCATACATTGGCTCCTTCAGATACGGAAAACGACTTGTCCGCCATGGCCCATGTTCGCTGGAGGAAACTTGTGGAAGTATTCTAAATTCGTCAGCCCACTCCCACAGCAACACATCTTCAGGAGGTATAACACCATCACAATAAGCATCAACCAGCTTTTGTATCTTTTCGTCATTACTCAGCGTTATTATTGGCTTCTCGTTCTGTGTAATCTTCAATTTCAACCTCGTCTTGTTCTTGTTCTTTTAATAAGACATCTCTTAAATTCTGTGACAATGTCTGCAATGCATGAGTCAGCTCTTCTGTAAGCATGCGATGACATTTATGCTGATCTCTTTCACCTGCCATCACTGGAGCTAATCTATCGGGTATCGTCATCACTGCCTGTCTTGTCTGAATTGCAATCGTTTTCCAAACCCGAACCATACTTTGAAGATCTACAAGATTTCCTTCACGTTCTGCCGCGTCCAGTTCTGCTTTCCTCGCCAGTGCTCTCTCTTTTCTTGCCTTGCTCACAGCAAGACCCTCTCCAACCGTTTGTGCAGGTGTTGCGTCAGACATTACTGCTTCAAGTAGATCATCTTTTTGCTGTTTCTTTTCATCCAGTTTTCTCTTGTTTTCAAGAATTGCTTGAACAGCTTTTGGGTGGTAGCTGAGAAAAGGTGCTCTTTGCGATTCAGCATCTATCATCAACCTTCCTTGGGGTGTTCTTGTAGAGGAGATCTGTCCTTCTTTTATAGCTTGATAAACAAGATCTACACTTATGGGGATCTCCTTTGCAAATTGTATCACCGAAACCCATCTTCTCTTAGTTGTTACTCCTGCCATTTTATCTATATCTCCTTTTGATTCTGATTGATCTTAGAGGGTTTAAAAAATCTGAGAACTAATCAATAGATGGTCCCTTCGAGTTACC
>Ga0172381_10000537_pt1 | contig 45775 bp, 46 predicted proteins | sample Leawel6488metaG_FD_119754 | JGI IMG/M metagenome (GOLD analysis project Ga0172381, IMG submission 119754) | Leachate microbial communities from a municipal landfill in Southern Ontario, Canada - Leachate well 64-88 metaG | ecosystem: Engineered > Solid waste > Landfill > Unclassified | place... | reverse complement strand
GCCAAGCCTGGTATGGCGCAGGTTTGCTAAACCTGTGTCCCCTTGGGACTCGAGGGTTCAAATCCCTCCCTCAGCGCTTCAAAGAGACAATCTCAAAATCGAGGGGATTGGATGGCACAGGAACAAGAAATAAAATACTTTGTACGGATTGGCACAACCGATCTGGATGGCACGAAGTCGGTGCGGGTAGCACTGACCGGCATCACTGGTGTCGGCAGGCATACCGCTATGGTAATCTCCCGCATGGCCGAAGTTGACGAGTACGCAAAGCTCGGCCTCATGGACGAAGTGTCAGTCAATCGGATCCGAGCCGCAGTTGAGAAATACTCCGGGAACATCCCGATGTGGATGGCAAACCGGCCCAAGGACCTCTACACCGGTGAGACCAAGCATCTCGTTGGCGGTGACGTTGCGCTCGCTCGCGACGAAGACGTCAACACGATGCGGAAGATCCGCTGCTACAAGGGCATCCGGCACGAAACCGGCCAGAAAGTCCGCGGGCAGCGCACCAAGTCAACCGGCAGGACCGGTATGACGGTCGGTGTCAAGAAGACCAAGGAAGGAGGCCAGTAAGCCATGGGATACCCAGGGAAGAACCACAAGTCTTACCAGACGCCGAAAAGGCCGTGGGAGAAGACCCGGATCGAGGAAGAGACCCGGCTTGTCATCGAATACGGCCTGCGCAACAAGCGCGAGGTCTGGAAGGCACAGAGCCACTTAAGGAAGTACCGCAAGGCTGCCCGTGAACTGCTCGCTCTCATGTCTAACGCCGCCGATCAGGCGGTTTTTGACGCAAAAAAGACAGAGCTCATCAGCCACATGCAGCGTGTCGGCCTTCTCGGTCCTGATGCGGACGTCGATGACGTTCTCGCGCTCAAGGTCCCGGCCCATCTCGAACGCCGGCTCCAGACCCTTGTCTACCGGAAAGGACTTGCCCGCTCACCGAAGCAGGCACGCCAGCTCGTCACGCACGGCCATATCGCAATCGCCGGCCGGCGTGTCACCATCCCGGGATACCTTGTACACCGTGGTGAAGAGAACGATATCGCCTACTACGGCAAGTCGCCGTTCGTGGATGCCTCTCACGCAGAGCGCACCCGGATCACCAAGCCTGCCGGTGCTGCAGGTTCAGGAGTGAACTAAGATGGCGGCAAACGACAAGGAAAAGTGGGGCATCGCACACATCTTTGCCTCATTTAACAACACGATTATCACCGTCACTGACCTCTCCGGTGCAGAGACCATCACCAAGAGCAGCGGTGGCATGGTCGTCAAGCAGGACCGGAACGAGAGTTCCCCGTACGCGGCCATGCAGATGGCCTCGAACGTCGCCGCCATTGCCCGCGAAAAGGGCATCGTCGGTGTCCATGTGAAGGTGCGTGCACCCGGCCAGGCGAAACAGCGCAGCCCCGGCCCCGGTGCACAGGCAGCAATCCGTGCGCTTGCCCGGGCTGGCATGCGTATCGGACGGATCGAAGACGTCACACCAGTCCCGCACGACTCATGCCGTCCAAAGGGTGGCAGACGGGGAAGGAGAGTGTGATGGAGATCGAATTCGCGAGTCTGGACGACAACCTAGCACGATTCACGCTCTCAGGAGCGAAGCCCGGCTTTGCAAACTCGTTTCGGCGGGCAATGATCGGCGAGGTGCCGACTCTTGCCATCGAGGACGTGCGCATCTACGACAACACGAGCGCACTTTTCGACGAAATGCTGGCGCACCGCTTAGGGCTTATACCCATCAGGACCGATCTCTCCAGTTATTCGACTCAGGAAGAATGTACATGCGGAGGGGCAGGCTGCCCGTCATGCACGTCAACCTACACGCTCAGTGTTGAGGGCCCCCGGCTGGTCACTTCAAGCGACCTCATCCCGCAGGACCCCAAGGCTGCACCCGTGTACGATAACATCCCCATCGTGAAGCTCACGAAGGGACAGAAACTGGTTATCGAAGCGCGTGCCGTCCTCAACAAGGGCAAAGTACACGCAAAATGGCAGCCGACCCTCGTGTGCGGGTACAAGAACCACCCGGAAATCACGATCAATGCAGTCTGCGACGCGTGTGGGAACTGCGTGGACGAATGCCCCCGCAGCATCCTTGCCGTCAAAGGCAAGAAGGTCGAGGTTATCGACGGCAAGCTTCCCAGCTGCTCCATGTGCAAGCTCTGTGAAAAGGCCTGCATTGCGAGCGGTATCGGGGACGAGCCCGCGATCAAAATTACCGCCTCACCCGACCGGTATATTTTCGTGGTTGAGGGCGACGGGTCGCTACCAACAAAAGAGATCATGGTCCAGGCGCTTTCCTTCATAAAAGGGCAGGCAAACGAGCTGGAGATACAGACAAGCGAACTTTCAGGGGAGGAAAAGAAATGACACGACTAGTGGAGAAGACGAACCCCCGTCTTACCAACCTCATCTTACTCTTAAAGAACACGTCACGAGAGAATGAGGCAAAGATCTGGCGCGAAATTGCAGGCAGGCTGGAGACCCCCAACCGGAATTACGCCGAGGTCAACCTGTCCAAGATCAACCGCTACGCCCACAACGGCGAGACAATTCTCGTCCCGGGAAAGGTACTGGGCAGCGGCATGCTGGAGCAGTCCGTGAAGATTGCAGCGCTGAATTTTTCCGAATCAGCAACGAGTAAGATCAGGGACGCAAACGGGCAGTGCATGACGATCGAGCAACTCTTAAAGGACAACCCCAAGGGAAGCGGTGTCCGGATCCTGAGGTGAACTAGACTATGGTTACCGTAATCAATGGAGACGGGCTCATCCTTGGCAGGCTTGCAAGCATTACAGCACAGCGTGCTCTTGCCGGTGAAGAGATCGCGATCGTGAACGTCGAGAAGACCATCATCTCCGGCAGTCGCGCACGCGTTCTTGCCAACTACTACCACAAGCGTGTCCGCGGCGCCTCCGGTGACCGCTGGGGACCGTTCGTCCCGCGCCGGCCGGATCATCTCATGAAGCGGACTATCCGTGGTATGCTCCCCTACAAGCGCCCCCGTGGCGTCGATGCGTTCAAGCGCATTAAATGCTACGTCGGTGTCCCGGTCGAGTTTGCCAGCGCAAAGATGGAAGTTCCTGAGGAAGTCCACATGGACCGGCTCCACAACCCGCAGTTTATCACGCTTGCAGCGGTCTGCACGGCCCTCGGAGCCAAGTTCTAAGGTGGTCACCATGGCAAAGATCATAAACACAAGCGGAAAACGCAAGACGGCAATCGCACGGGCGACAATAAAGGCCGGGAAAGGCGTGATCCGGGTCAACTCCGTGCCGTTAGAGAAGTACGGCACCGAGACCACCCGGATGAAGATCGCCGAGCCGCTCCTCCTTGTCCCCAGCGCGACGAGCGAAATTGACGTGACCATCGACGTCTCCGGCGGCGGGGTCATGGGACAGGCCGAGGCAGTGCGCACAGCGCTCGCCCGGGGTATCTTAGAGTGGACAAACGATCCCGCGATAAAGGATATCTACCTGGCATACGACAGAACACTCCTTGTAAACGATTCACGGCAGAAAGAATCCAAGAAACCACACGGCCGTGGCGCACGCAAGAAGTTCCAAAAGTCTTATCGTTAAACAACCAATATATGAGAGGTCAAAAATCTTGATACCCGTACGATGTTTCACCTGTGGAAAACCAATTTCCACAGCGTGGGAAGAATTTAAGGCGCGGCGGGAGAAAGGCGAGGATCCTAAAAAGATCCTCGACGATCTCGGTATCACCCGATACTGCTGCCGGCGTATGCTTCTGACTCATAAAGAGATCATCGATGAGCTCAACCCGTACCAGTAACTGACATAAGAGCGCGGGGTCGTAGGGTAGCCTGGTCTATCCTATTGCGTTCGGGACGCAGTGACCTGAGTTCAAATCTCAGCGACCCCATTTTCCAATTGTATACAATGGAACAATTTTCGAGGACAAGGAATGCAGACGCAGGTTTACACCCGGTATGAACGGGCGAGGATTATTGGAGCAAGGGCTCTGCAGATATCAATGGGTGCTCCCTTACTTATCACTACTTCCCGTATCGATCCCCTTGAGATCGCTATAGAGGAATTCAACGCGAACAATATCCCCATTACCGTAAAGAGAAAGTGAGAGGAATGGCTTTATGACGATCATTGAGGCAATCGAGCTGCGGACGATCCTTGACAGCCGGGGAAACCCGACCGTCGAAGCCGAGATCTCCACAGCTGGCGGTTTTGGCCGGTCGGCAGCGCCGAGCGGCGCAAGCACCGGTGCGGCAGAAGCAAAAGTCCTGCCCCCGAGGGAGGCCATCGACAACGCCATCCAGAACCTGATCCCTGCCCTTATCGGGATGGACGCGGCCGACCAGGAGTGTTTTGACGCCCAGCTCCGTGATATCGACGGAACGGCCGATTTCTCCGGGATCGGAGCAAACGTGGCAGTTGCACTCTCCCTTGCAAATGCAAAGGCCGCCGCGTCGGCGCTCGGCCTCCCGCTCTTCAGGTACCTGGGCGGGGCGTTTGTCAATGAGATGCCGCTCCCGCTCGGTAACGTTATCGGCGGCGGTGCGCACGCGGCAAACGCGACCGAGATCCAGGAATTCCTGATTGTCCCCGGGGGCGCGGCGGATGTCGAGGAGGCAGTCTTCGCGAACGCCGCCGTCCACAAGACCGTCAAGGATCTCCTGAAGAAAAAGGGAATTGCCGCCGGCAAGGGTGATGAGGGTGCATGGGCACCGCAGATTGACGATGCCCTCGCATTTGAGCTCATTGCCGAGGCAACCGGACGTGTGGCCGACGAGATGAATGTCTCGGTCGATATGGGTATCGATGTTGCATCGAGCCAGATGTGGAACGGCACGGGATACAAGTACCGCGACCGCGTCCGCTCGACCGAGGACCAGATCGCGTATATCGCCGAGATCGTCGACAAATACAACCTTGTCTATGTCGAAGATCCTCTCCATGAAGACGACTTCGATGCGTTTGCAGAACTCAACCGCCAGGTTGGCGACCGGTGCCTGGTGTGCGGGGACGACCTCTTTGTTACCCAGGTCGACCGTATCGAGAAGGGCATCGAGACCGGTTCTGCAAACTGCGTCCTCATCAAGCCAAACCAGGTCGGGACATTATCCGACACTTTCGAGGCCATTCGCCTTGCTCATGCCCATGGTCTGGACACGGTGATGAGTCACCGGTCCGGCGAGACCACGGATACCACCATTACACACCTCGCCACTGCGTTTTCCTGCGTATTCTTAAAATGCGGAGTGGTGGGCGGCGAACGCATTGCCAAATTAAACGAACTCATTCGCATAGAGGAACAATTATGACCCCAGTAAACGAGATGGAAATCGAATTAAAGGAACCGCTCGTCCCCGTCGAGGAGTACCTGGCGGCCGGTATCCACATCGGCACCCAGCAGAAAAGCGAGGACATGAAGAAGTTCATCTACCGCGTCCGCGGCGATGGGCTCTATATCCTTGATATCCGCGAGACAGACGCCCGGATCAAGACCGTTGCAAAATTCTTAAACCAGTACGAGGCACCCGATGTCCTCGTCGTCACCTCCCGGCAGTACGGCCAGTACCCGGCAAAGAAGTTTGCCGACACTATCGGCGCGATGTCCGCAACCGGCCGGTTCATCCCGGGCCTTCTGACAAACCCGGTGCTTGACGGCTATATCGAGCCGAAGGTCATTGTCGTGACTGACCCGATCGGCGACGCACAGGTCATTAACGAGGCCGTCCAGTGCGGTATCCCGGTGGTCGCGCTCTGCGACACGAACAACATGACCCGGTTCGTCGATCTCGTGATCCCGACAAACAACAAGGGCCGGAAAGCGCTCTCGATGGTATACTTCCTCATGAGCCGTGAAATGCTCCGCCTGCGCGGGATATCGACGGCACTTACCCTGGAAGATTTCGAATCCGAGATCTGATGCGATCCCCGTCGATCCCCTTTTTGGATCGATCGTTACATATAACAGTACGACCAGAGGGTTGATCCGATGAAGACGCGTTCATGCGCAGTTGCAGGCATGTTCTATCCCAAGGATCCCTCCCATCTCGGGCAGCTGCTGGAAAGTTTCTTTTCCAGAACCGCCCCCCCGGAAGGGAATTCCCTGGGAATTGTCTGCCCGCATGCCGGGTACGTCTATTCCGGGCAGATCGCTGCCCACGCGTTTTCCACCATCACCCCTGATTTTTCCGGTACGTTTGTTGTGATCGGTCCATCCCATCACGGGTATCTCACCAGCGTCTCTGCGATCCCGTGGGAGACCCCTCTCGGGATTGTCGATACCGACACGGAGTTTATCGGGGCGCTGGATATCGGGATCGATGAGGCCTCTCACGTGGAGGAGCACTCGATCGAGGTGCAGATGCCGTTTATCAAGTACCGGTTCCCGAGATCAAAGGTCGTGCCCGTGATGATGGGGGAGCAGGATCCCGCCCATGCAGCGGCCGTCACGGAAAAGATTGTCGCTGCAGTACGGCTGACAAAACGGGATGTACGGATCATCGCGTCCAGCGATTTCTCGCATTACGTGCCCGAGGCACAGGCAAAGGATGGCGATCTCTACGCGATCGATGCGCTGACAACGCTTGACGTGAAGGAATTCTACCGGCGGATCCGGGAAAAAAGGGTCACGGCCTGCGGGTACGGCCCGATCAGCACCATGGTATCCTCCTGCATGTGCATGGGAGCACGGGCAGGGCGTTTGATCCGCTACGGGACCAGCGGCGATGTTTCGGGCGACCATAACCAGGTCGTGGGGTACGCAGCCATTGCGGTGATGTAGGTTGGCAACGTGGAGTGCGCCGGGCAAGGTATTTCTGTTCGGCGAGCATGCCGTGGTGTACGGAAAGCCCGGCATTGCCATGGCAATCAAGCCCCGTGTCTTTGTGACGGTCAGGAAGACCCGGCGCCCCCAGCGGGCAAAATCCCCCTATATCGACGGGTGCTTTGACGCAATGGGCGTCATCGGAAGTGTGTACATCAACTCGCAGATCCCCAGTTCATCCGGCCTCGGGTCATCTGCGGCGGTAACCGTCGCAACGCTGTCGGCCATAAACGATGAGTTTAGCGTCGGCAAAAGCCGGGAAGATATTGCAAACATGGCATTTGAGATCGAAAAAACGGTGCAGAAAGGGCGGGCGAGCCCCACGGATACGACGGTTTCCGCATTCGGGGGGATCGTGCTTATCACCGGCGGATCGCGCCGGCGCCTCCCTCCCCAGAGCCTGCATCTGGTGATCGGCGATTCGATGGTATCGCACAGTACGTCAAAGATGGTCGAGCAGGTAGCGGACCTCAAAAAGAGCAATCCGAAGATTGTCGACCCGATCCTGGACGCGATAGAGGGAGTGAGCTTAGCTGCCATCCACCACCTGAGTAACCCGAAGGAACTGGGCAGGTACATGAACATGAACCACGCGCTGCTTGATGCGCTGGGCGTCGGGAACCCGCAGCTCTCCCGGCTTGTGCTCGCTGCCCGTTCGGCCGGGGCGTTTGGTGCAAAGATCACAGGTGCCGGCGGCGGGGGCTGCATGGTTGCACTCTGCGCAAAGCCGATCCTGCACCGTGTTGCCCACGCGATCCAGGCCTGCGATGCACGGGCGATCGTGACTGGTATCGATACCGAGGGAGTACGGAAGGAGAAAAATGTCTGATCTTATCATCCTCAAGCTGGGTGGCAGCGTGATCACGGACAAGGGTACTGACTGTACCGTCAACCGGGCAGCGCTTGCCGGGATTGCAGCGGCCATTGCCGGGGCACACGCGGCCCGGATTGTCGTTGTGCACGGCGCCGGTTCCTGCGGGCATCCCGAGGCCCACCGGTATCACCTGGACAAGGGTGCAACGGCCGGCGAGACCGATGGGATCTATGTCACCCACCGTGCCGTCAGCGCCTTAAACGAGGCGGTTGTCAGCGCTCTGCGGGAAGCAGGCGTGCCGGCGCTTGGCGTCCACCCGCTTCACACAGGAGTCGCTGACAATGGCAGGCTTGTCATGTTCGAGAGCAGACACCTCGAACAGATGCTCGCACTCGGGATGGTCCCTGTGATCCACGGCGACGTGGTGATGGACCTTTCACGCGGAGCCTGCATCGTATCGGGCGACCAGCTCGTGCGGTATCTCGCGGTTGCACTGAAGTGTACCCGCGTGGGACTCGCCACCGATGTACCGGGAGTGCTGGATGGGGGACGCGTTGTTCCGGAGATTACTCCGAAATCAGCGCACACCCTCCAGATCGGCAACTCGTCACATACCGATGTAACCGGTGGAATGAAAGGGAAAATTGACGAACTGCTCGGGCTTGCCAGGGAAGGCATCGGGGCAGATATATTCCAGGTCTCGCGCCTTGGGGATTTCCTTGCCGGAAACGACCATGGCGGGACAAAAGTAAGGGGAGAGTAAGGGGTATGGCCGATAAGAAACGGTTCACGTCATCGCGCAAGCTCGACCACCTGCGCATCTGCGCGGAAAAGGCAGTCGAGTCCGGTGACACAGGGTTTGGGGATGTCAGGCTGGTTCATAATGCGCTGCCGGAATGTGACATGCGCTCGATCGACCTGTCCACCCGGTTTCTGGGCCACACCCTCTCGTCCCCCCTCTTTATCTCGGCAATGACCGGTGGTCACCCGGGAACAAAAGAGACAAATGCCCGCCTTGCCCGGATAGCCGAACGATTCGGCCTCGGGATGGGTGTCGGCTCTCAAAGAGCAGCGCTAGAGAATCCCAAACTTGCGGATACATTTTCGGTGGTTCGCGATGAGGCGCCTCATGCGTTTCTTGTCGCGAACCTCGGCGCCGTTCAGCTCCGCGATCACGGGACGGAGTGGGCCAGAGAGGCCGTGGAGATGATCGGGGCGGATGCGATCGCGATCCACCTCAATTTCCTGCAGGAGGCCATTCAGCCGGAAGGCGATCATAATGCAACCGGCTGTCTTGCGGCGATAACGGAACTCTGTGCAGAGACGAAGACCCCGGTGATCGTAAAGGAGACCGGGTGCGGGATCTCCCGTGAGGTCGCCCGCCAGTGCTGGGGTGCAGGTGCCCGGGCCATCGATATCGGCGGTTGGGGTGGAACCTCGTGGGCAGCGGTCGAAAGCGTCCGCGCCGGTGAGAGCAGGAATGCACAGGACCGGCCTCTCAAATCGCTTGGCGAGGATTTTGCAGACTGGGGTATCCCTATGGTCGTGAGCCTTGCTGAAGTTGTCGGTACCGGAAGCCCGGTCATTGCATCGGGCGGTATAAGGACGGGTATTGACTTGGCAAAGAGCCTTGCACTCGGTGCTGATCTCTGCGGTATGGCGCTTCCGCTCTTAAAGCCGGCGCTTGAAAGTGACGAGGCGCTTGCCGACCGCATCGGGACGATCCACCGGGAACTGGTGGGTTCGATGTTCCTGTGCGGCACGTCACGGATTGCCGATCTGCGCGCGGCCCGTCTCTATATAACAGGGAAGACCCGGCAGATGCTCAAAGGGGCTAAAACCGCATAATCCCGGAAACGATCTCGAAAGGGAAAACAACAGCAGGTTTTTACCAGAAATGCCTGCATGAAGAAGAAATCAGGAGAAAAAACATGGATATAGAAATTATTGCAGTGGGCGGATACAACGAGGTCGGGCGAAATATGACCGCTGTCCGCTGCGGAAAAGAAATTGTCATTTTTGACATGGGACTCCGCCTGGACCAGATGATGATCCACGAGGATGCAGAACTAGAGAATATGCATTCCCTCGACCTGATCAAGATCGGGGCGATACCTGACGATACGATGATGAACTCGGTCGAGGGGACCGTAAAAGCGATCGTCTGCTCCCACGGGCATCTCGACCATATCGGGGCGATCCCGAAACTCGCGCACCGGTACAATGCGCCGATCATTGCCGCGCCCTACGCGGCGGAGCTGATCCGTCAGCAGATCTCGGGCGAACAGAAGTTCGGGGTCAACAACAAGATCTTCCCGCTTAAACCCGGGCAGCGGTACACGATCTCGCAGCACTTGGTGCTCGAATTTGTCCGGACCCAGCACTCGATCATCGATACCGTGACGCCAGTGCTCCACACCCCCCACGGTGCGATTGTCTACGCCTGCGATTTCAAGCTCGACCGGACCCCGGTCATCGGCGAACCCCCGGACTTTGCCCGGTTCCGCCAGATCGGAAAGGAAGGCGTGCTCGCCCTTATCGTGGAGAGCACGTATATCGACCGGCCCGGCCGGTGCCCGAGCGAGCGGACCGCACGGGACCTTGTCCGGGATGTCATGACCAGTTACGAGGACGATAAGAATGCCATGGTCGTCTCGACCTTTTCGTCCCATATCGCACGGGTCAAGACGATTGCAGAGTGTGCGCACGAGATCGGCCGCAAGCCGGTGCTTCTCGGCCGCTCGATGGAGAAGTACTCGGTCACGGCCGAGCAGATGAAACTCGTCTCGTTCCCCCAGGACACGAGCGTTTTTGGGAACCGGCGGACGGTCGACCGGACCCTGCGCCGGATGATGAAGGCAGGAAAAGAGAAGTTCCTCCCCATCATCACCGGCCACCAGGGAGAACCGGGATCCATCCTGACCCGGATTGCCCTTGGCGACACCCCGTACCAGCTTGCAAAGGGCGACAAGGTGCTCTTCTCAGCGAATGTGATCCCGAACCCGATGAACTTCGGGCAGCGGTACATGGTCGAGGCGCACCTGAAGATGGCCGGCGCCCGGCTCTTTGAGGATCTCCACGTAAGCGGGCACGCATTCCGCGAGGATCACTACGAGTTTGTCAGCCTCTTGAACCCGCAGCATATCATCCCGGCCCACGGGAACGTCAGGATGACTGCTTCATACGCGGAGTTTACCGGGGAGCTTGGGTACACGCTGGGTAACGATGTGCATATCATGCAGAATGGCCAGCGGCTCAAGTTAAATTAAAACAGAGGAATCACGATGTCGGAACTTTCACCGTACCTGAAATCGGTTGCACACCAGATTGACGGCATGATTGACAAGAATTTCAATCATGCACCCGGGGAACTTGACAAGGCGTCTGCTCACCTGCTCAATGCGGGCGGGAAACGCCTCCGGCCCGCGGTGGTTATGCTCTCGGCAGAAGCGGTAAGACACGGGAGTTCCACCGATATTATGCCCGCAGCGCTCGCGCTCGAAGTGACTCATACGTTCACCCTCATCCATGACGATATCATGGACGGTGACTCGCTGCGGCGCGGGGTGCCCACGGTCCATACGAAGTGGGACATGCCGACCGGGATCCTTGCAGGAGATGTCCTGTACGCCCGGGCGTTTGAGTTCATCAGCCAGGCAAAGGCCGGCGATGCAGCAAAGGTGCGGGCGACCGCGCTCCTTGCCCGCGCCTGTGCCGATATCTGCGAAGGCCAGCACATGGACATGTCCTTTGAGCACCGGACCGATGTGACCGAAGAAGAGTACATGAAGATGGTCGAGATGAAGACCGGCGTGCTCTACGCGGCGGCAGCGGCCATTGGCGGCACCCTTGCCGGCGGCAGTGAAGAGCAGGTGAAGTCTCTTTACCAGTTCGGTCTCAATACCGGCATCGCGTTCCAGATCCAGGACGATCTCATCGATCTCCTGACACCCCCCGAGCAGAGCGGTAAGGATCAGGGTTCCGACCTTCGGGAAGGCAAGCAGACGCTTATCATGATTACCGCCCGGAAAAAAGGTGTCGATCTCCTGAAATACCGGCGCGAGCTCTCGCCTGCCGATATTAAAGCCGCGATTAAGGAGCTCACCGATTCAGGCGTCATTGACGCGGTAAAAAAGAAGGCAGCCGGGCTTGTCGCGGACAGCAACCGGCTGCTCATGGTGCTCCCGGCATCAAAGGAACGTCAGCTTCTCATGGATGTCGGCGAATTTTTTGTGACACGGAGCTTCTAGGATGGCAGGGGACGAGATCAAGTCCGCCCTGTTTTTGTGCGCACTCCAGAATGCCGTAAAGCATGGCGGCGTGCCGCAGGCAGGGGCGGTGATGGGGATGGTGATGGGTGCGCACCCCGAGATGCGCAAACAGGCAAAGGAAGTGGCCGCTGCCGCAAAGGAAGCGATTGCCGATGTGGCCGCGCTCTCGCCCGAGGAACGGGTGACAAAACTCCAGTCCCTTTCCCCCGAGATGTTTGCTGCGCTCCACGAGAAGCACGAGCACAAGAAGGTGCTCCCCGAACTTGAAGGCGCAGAACACGGCGTGGTCATGCGGTTTGCGCCAAACCCCTCGGGACCACTCCATATCGGGCACGCCCGGGCGGCAGCGCTCAACGACGCCTACGTGAAGCAGTACGGCGGGCGGTACATCCTCCGTATCGAGGACACCGACCCAAAAAGGGTCGACCCCGAAGCCTACGAGATGGTTAAAGAGGACATCAAGTGGCTGGGTCTCGGGATCACCGAGACGGTCACCCAGAGCGAGCGGTTCCCTCTCTATTACGATCTCTGCAAACAGCTCATCGAGCGCGGCGGGGCATACGTCTGCACATGCGAGAACGAGCATTTCAAGGCGCTCAAGGACAAGAAGATGGCCTGCCCCTGCCGCGACCAGTCCGTTGAGACGGCACTATCCCTCTGGGAGAAGATGCTTGACGGCGGGTTTAAAGAGGGCGAGGTCTCGGTCCGGGTCAAGACCGATCTTCTTCATCCTGACCCGGCGATGCGTGACTACCCGATCTTCCGGATCCTTGACGCCCCGCGTCATCCGAAAGTGGGGGATGCCCGGGTCTACCCGCTCATGAACTTCTCGGTCGTTGCTGACGACCACCTGCTTGGTGTTACGCATGTGATCCGGGGAAAAGATCATATCGCAAACACCCGGCGCCAGCGCTACATTTACGACCATTTCGGCTGGAAGGTGCCGGTATACCGTCACTACGGCCGGATGGGGATCGAAGGTGTCGTGCTCTCCACGTCCCAGATGCATCTTGGGATAAACGAGGGAAAGTACACCTGCTGGGACGACATCCACCTTGGCACGCTCCGGGCGCTTGCCCGGCGGGGAATCAGCCCCGACGCGGTGAAGAATGCGATGATTGCGATAGGCATCGGCGACGTGGACATCTCATTCTCGTGGGACAACCTGTACGCGGAGAACAAGAAGCTTATCGACCCGGTTGCAAACCGGTACTTCTTTGTCCCGGACCCGGTCACTGCCTCCGTGGAAGGTGCCCCGCGCCGCATGGCGCATGCGATGCTCCATCCCGGCGATGCGTCGAAAGGGAACCGGGAACTCCCGTTTGAAGGGACCGCCCTGCTGCCGAAAAGCGAGATCGTGCCGGGTGCAGCGATGGTGCGCCTGAAGGATCTCTTTAACGTGAAGATCGCGTGGGACGGGGAGACACCATCGTTCTCCTACGGCGGGGATTCGCTTGCCGATGCCCGCGCAGCAAAAGCGCACATCATCCAGTGGCTGCCGGCAGAGCAGGCCCTGCCCTGCACGCTCCTTACAATGGATGGCGAGAAAAAGGGCGTGTGCGAACCTGCCGTGGCAAAAGAACCGGGAAAGGTTGTCCAGTTTGAGCGGATCGGGTTTGTCCGGATCGATACGGTCAATGAATCCGGCGTCCTCGCGTATTTCACGCACACGTAATTTTTTTTAAAAGAGAAATCCCGGAGAAAATCCACAACCGGGCTTTATAATTATCTCCGAGCCTGTCGGGTGTAAAAACCAAAACAGCGTCTTGGTAGAAGGTCTTCCCGTTGACGGACCGGATTTTTTTGGTATGGATTTCCGACAGAGCTCCCGATCCACTCCTTCTTGTACTTGGGCATCCTATAGATCTGGATGGATTCTTTTTTTATCCGCTCTGAAATCCCTGCAGATATCCCCGCCATATTTGACGTTAATCTCCAGGCATTCGGCCAGGATGGCGAAGCCCGGCTTGTCCGCGCCCTCCGGAATGACGGGGACTATATCCCCGATCTCTCTCTCGTTGCCGTGTATAATGACAAGATTATCGGGCATATTTTCTTTGCCCCGATATCGATTGATTCTGAAGATGCCCACGTACCTGCTGTTGCCCTTGCACCGCTTTCCGTATGCCTGGAACACCAGTGCCAGGGTGTTGGATCGATCCTTGTCGAGGAAGGGCTCAAAGCCTGCCGGCAGCTGGGGCACCGGATTGTTATCGTCGTCGGGCACCCTACCTATTACCCCCGGTTCGGGTTCACCACGGCACCGACACTCGGGATCAATGCGCCGTTTCCCTGCAGGAATGAGGTGTTCATGGTCTGCCCCCTTGTTCCCGGGGCGCTTGACGGCATCCATGGCACCGTTCGGTATCCCCCGGCGTTCGAAGCGGAAGGGGCACACGCCGGTTAATCTTTCTTGTCATTGTCGTAAAAATATGAAAGAACAGAGCATATTACCCGGCCTCACCCAACGTTTTAGTATGGAGGTACCATTGACGACACCCGACCGGGACGGCAAAAATCTCGACAGGTACCTGAAGATGTTTTCAGGTCCGGCCGGTCAGGCAACTATTGTGGATACGGTAGAAAACGGCATGGCCTCTCTGCCCCGATACATTAACGAGTTCTGGACGTCCCGCCAGCGTCAGGCTTCATCCCTCCAAGAGATCTCCTATCGCGCCTGCTTCAAGCCGCAGCTGCCCCGGTTTTTTATTGATCTCCTGACACGGACAGGTGATGTCGTGTATGATCCCTTCAGCGGACGGGGAACGACTGCGATCGAGGCCGGGCTTCGCGGCCGTCAGGTGATCGCAAACGACGCAAACCCGCTCTCCCGGATCCTTGCCGAACCACGGTTCTTCCCGCCAACCGCAGAGGAGGTTGCTGCACGGCTCGCGGCCATCCCCTGCGATGGCGACCGGGCAGATCTCGATCTCTCTATGTTCTATCATCCCGATACCGAACGCGAGATCGTCGCCCTGCGCCGTTACCTCCTGGGAAAAAAAGAGGATGGCACTGCCGACGCAGTTGATCGCTGGATCGGGATGGTGGCGACCAACCGGCTGACCGGGCACTCAAACGGGTTTTTCTCGGTATACACTCTTCCTCCCAACCAGGCAGTATCCCAAAAAAGCCAGGAACGGATCAACCTCAAACGTCATCAGGTGCCGGAATACCGGGATACCCACAAGCTCATCCTGCGCAAAACAAAGAGCCTGATTTCCGACGTGTCCTCTGCTGAAAGGGCAATCCTGAACCGCGCCGGTGCAGGTGCCCGTTTTTTTACCGGCGACGCCCGGGCGACACCCGGGATTGTATCCAATACGGTACAACTTACTGTTACGTCGCCACCGTTTCTGGATATCGTCCAGTACCGGGAGGACAACTGGCTCCGTTGCTGGTTCTGCGGTCTTGACGGGGACGCCATCAGCCACAGCATCACAATGTCACGAACGGTTGCGGGGTGGGAAGCGGTGATGGGGGCGGTATTCCGGGAACTGTTCCGGATCACCGCCCCTGGGGGTTACGTTGCATTCGAGGTGGGTGAGGTGCGGAAAAAGACCGTCCGGCTTGAAGAACATGTTGTCCCTCTTGGTCTGGCGGCCGGGTTTACCTGTGAGGGTATCATCATAAACCAACAGGTCTTTTCAAAAACCTCCAATATATGGGGGATAGGAAATAACGAGTCCGGTACCAACACGAACCGGATTGTGGTCTTTTCCAGGACTTAAGTGAGTGTAACTCATTTTTTGCAGTATCAACTGTCTTCAGTCGTTTTGCGGCTCATATTTCCTGCACAGGTGGGTCGATAGTGATCAGAAAAAGCCAGAGTTAAGTATCCCCAGTGCCAAACTATATCCATGGTCACCCGTATCCGGCGGTATGCGCAGATCATCGATATTCTGTGGAAGTACGGTTTTGGTATTGCATTGGAGAAGGCATTCCCGAGCAAGGTACGGTTCCGTCTTCCGGGAACAGAACACGCACCGGATCAGTCCACCACGTACGAGAGGGTGCGGCTTGCCCTCGAAGAACTCGGGCCCACGTTTGTGAAGTTCGGGCAGATCATGAGTACGAGGACGGAGATGTTCCCCCCGGAACTGATCGCGGAGCTAAAAAAACTCCAGGATCACGCAAAACCGCTGCCGTTCTCCGAAGTTCTCGGGGTGCTCCACGAGACCTGCCCGAACCTGGAAGAGTGGTTCGCGGAGATCGATGAGTCCCCGGTTGCATCAGCCTCGATCGGGCAGGTTCACCGGGCCGTCCTCCGTGACGGAACCGTCGTGGCTGTCAAGGTCCAGCGCCCCGGGATCCCGGAACAGATCGAGAACGATCTGGCCATCCTTATGTCCATGGCAGAGAGGATCGAGGCGGTCTTCCCTGAGAGCCGGATGTACAACCCGTCCGGTCTCGTGCAGGATTTTGCGACCCAGATAAGAAAGGAACTTGATTTCACCCGCGACGGCAGGAATATGGAGCGGATGGCCCGCAACTTCCGGGACGTGCCCGGGATCCACTTCCCGAAAGTCTACTGGGAATTTACCTCCACCCATCTTCTTGTCATGGAATTTGTCCGGGGTGTCAGGGTCGACAATGTTGATGCGATCCTGGCGCAGGGCAGCAACCCTCACGATATTGCAGTCCGGGGTTTCAACGCGTACCTGAAGATGATCTTCGAGGACGGGTTCTTCCATGGCGACCCCCACCCGGGGAACCTCCTTGTATCCGATACCGGGGACCTGGTGTTCCTGGACTTTGGTATTGTCGGGGTGTTGCGGCCGGAGAAAAAGCAGATCTTTATCAACCTGCTCTTTGCCCTGACAACCGACGATGTCGATATGATTCTCAAGGCGCTTGAGGGCTTTGGGATCGTTGTTGCCGAGGAGAACCGTGAGGCGCTGAGAGACGACCTCTATATCATGATGCACGATTTCGGCGGCGGGGACGAGATCCTCCAGTTCAATTTCGGCCTCATGATAAACGAGCTCACAGAAGTGATGCGTCGGTACAACCTCAAGGTGCCCATGAGCCTGATGCTCCTGTTAAAAACGCTCGTGATGGTCCTGGATGTTGCCGTCCGGCTCGACCCGAAATTCAGTTTCGGCTCTGAAATCACTCCCTACCTGCGGAAACTTTCCGATTCAAATGTCCTCTCGGCCGCATACGCAAAACGGGCCACGAACTCCCTTTTAGAAGCGGTGGATGCTGCATTTGACCTGCCGCGCAATGTCAATCTCATGTTAAAACGCCTCTCGACCGGGACGATCCGGCTTGAAGTGGTCGATACCGATTTAAAGAAACTCCAGATGGCGCTTGACCGGGCAAGCGACAAGATGATGATCGGCCTTGTGGTCGCGGCGCTCGTGGTAGGGTCGTCCCTGGTGCTGCAGGCCTCGCCAATTAGCATGCCAAAGGAAGTTATGTGGATCGCTATACTCGGGTACACCGCTGCGGTGCTCTGCGGGTTCTATGCGATCTACCACGTCATCTTCCTGAAACTGCGGCTTGAGCGGTAAGACCCGCAGTGATTATTTTCCCTTTTTTACGGGGTGTTCCATGTGCAGATGCATGCCCATTGCCGTGCTTTTTCTGCAAGTGACATGCGGGCATATGCAGGGCTTGTCGATGGCAGGATTGTACCGGGAACGTGAGGCATCATCCGGGCATAGTAACGGCCGGCAGTGTTCCCGTTGAGTGCAATACACCGGATCGTCGGGTGAGAAGCGAGAAATCCCCGTATATCGTTTGGAACCGGGTTCCTGATCGAGATATCCGCGCTTCCGTCACGCGCACAGGTAGCAAGGACGTCCCAGAGGGCGATCCGGTGCTCTACAAGCCGGGAGGTGCGGACGGTATAGGGCAGGATGCGGTCGATCCCAAAAATTATCTCAACAATTTTCCAGAACTGGTTCTGCGGGTTGCCATAATACTCGCCCTTAAGAAGCGACTGGCAACTGGGAAAACTGCCGAGAATGAGAACCTCCGGATCCGTACCGGCGATCGGTGCCAGACCGGGTGGCTCTCGCGGGTTGCGTACCGTCGTGGTCATACGGGGCGTGGTTAAAAAGGGGATTTCTTTTAGGGTTTTTTATAATAGAGCAGGCAGTGACAGTGCCCGTCTTTTGCAATCTCATCCTTGTGGTAGATGCACGGGCACTCGATGGCGCGGTCCTTTTCCTCGTCGCCGCTCCGCAGGCGGCAGGGGCAGTAGGGTCTCCCGAACTTGTCCTTGTTCCGGACCAGCCCCCGGATCACAATACTCAGGTGGTCTTCATCGGGGTTGAGTACCCATCCGTTCTTACGGGCGATCCCCTGAGCCCATTTGAGCATGTCCGCTTCAGCCTGCGTGTCCTGTGCCATGGTAGTCCGCCAAATGTTACGTGGTACGAATATTTTTTTTGGATATGTTATGTTTTGTGGAGGGATTTTTCACCGGGTCCGCTTTACGACTTTCTTTTTTGGTGCTGCTGCCTTCTTTTTTGCGGCACCGGCCTTTTGCGTTGTCGTGATCCGTGCGGCCACCCGGTTGTAGGTCGCCATCACGTCGCCCTTGTTGAACCGGTACACATCCTTATCGAGAGATTCACCAGTCTTTTTGTCCCAGAGGCGCATCGAATCCATGCTGATCTCGTCGCCAAGATAGATCGGTTTTCCCTGCCTGCCAAACTCCATCTTGAAGTCCACGAGTGTAATACCCTGTTTTGCGAGCAGACCCGAGAGGAGCGTATTGACCTTAAGCGCGATCGTTTTAATTTTCTTAAGTTCCGCCGGTGTTGCAATACTGAGCGCAATGATGAGATCGTCGTTGAGCATCGGGTCGTGCCGGGAATCATCCTTGTAGTCGATCACGATCACCGGTGGTTTTAACGGGGTGCCCTCTTTGAACGGGTAGTTCCTGACGATCGAGCCGGCCGCGAGGTTTCTCACGATCACTTCGAGCGGGATCATGGAGAGTTCGCGGACTGCCATCCTTTTCTCGTCAAGCATCTCCAGGAAATGCGTCTTTACGCCGTTCTTTTCGAGATAGGAAAAGACAAATGCGGAAACGCCGGCATTGTAACTGCCCTTGTTCATGAGTGTGTCTTTCTTGCCGCCGTCAAACGCGGTGATATCATCGCGGAACTCGACGATCAGTTCTCCTTTCACATCGGTACGGAAGACCGATTTGGCCTTGCCGGTATACAGGAGTTTTTTCTGCTTCACGGTTCCCTGCTCCCTGTGGTAATACGTTGATCGAGCCAGTTTATTAGGGGTTGCAGGCCGGGGTCATACCAGCCCATGCGGATAAACCTGGGGTAGATGCAGAGACGTTCATGCAGCGTCGTGTTACCGGCGATATTTTTGAGTTCCGCGATCGCCGGCCAGGGATGCTCCGGGTTCACGTAGTCGATGGTGACCGGGGATACGCCGCCGAGGTCGTCGACCCCGCACCCGATGAGCCGGGACGCGTCGATGAGGTTTGGGGCGATCTGGATTGCGATCTCCGCTGGCAGGATCCGGCGCGCCATACGGATCGTGTCTGCCACCTCTTTTGTCCCCGGCACCCGGAACGCGGCCATAGGGGTGCTGTCCTTCGGGCAGAAGTTCTGGAGGATAATCTCCTGGATGTGCCCGTACTTCCGGTGGATGTCCCGGATCGCGACAAGCGACTCCTCGCGGTCCGCCACGGTCTCGCCGATGCCAAGGAGCAGGCCGGTGGTAAACGGGATTTTGAGTTTTCCTGCGTCCTCCATCATGGCAAGGCGCACCTCCGGTTCCTTTCCCTTCGAGCCGTTGTGCGCCGGGATCCGTGCGGTGGTTTCGAGCATCAGGCCCATGCTCGCGTTAACCCTGCGGAGGCGTTTCATTTCGTCGCAGGCGAGGATGCCGGCATTCGTGTGCGGGAGGATCCCGTACTCAATGCTTAAGTGGCACATCGCCTCACAGTAATCGAGAATAGTATCGTAACCGGTTTTTTTGAGATACACGGAAAACCCGGGCTCTTCTTCCGGGTGCTCGCCAAAAGTAAAGAGCGCCTCAGTGCACCCGAACTCTTTTCCCCGCATAAGGATCCTCTCAACCTCGTCCGGCAGCATGACGCACCCATCCTGCACCGGGGTGCGGAATGAGCAGTACCCGCACCGGTTCCGGCAGACGCTGGTGAGCGGAAGAAAGACGTTTTTTGAGAAGGTGATCACCCGTGGCTCCATAAAGTACCGTTCTTTTTTGTACATGTTAAATTCTGGCGGCTGAAGTGGCGGGCAGTAAGCGTTGGTACTTCGTTGAATGGCCTTTATACGATCCGGAGGAATAGAATGATACTGGGAAACGAAAGCCCCTTGTGATACGGTATGATCCCTCTCATTGTTATCGATGCAAAGACAGACCGCTGTACCGCGCTCGGACGATACCTTACCGGTGCCGGTGCCTACCGTGTGATGGCCTCCGCATCACCTGAGGTGACCTTTAGCCGGAACCTGATTGAATCGCCGGCGGTTGTTATTGCTGTGCATGAAGTAGATCAGAACGGTCTTTTGTTTTTAAAGAAACTGCGGGAACGGGAGATCAATCTCCCGGTGATTATTCTTGCCGCAGCGTATGATCCGGACGTTTTCCGCGATGCTGTGGCAAACCGCGCGGAGTACCTGGTCATGGCAGGGCCCGGGGATTCATGGTACCCGGTACTCCTGCAGCTCATTGAGAAGGTATCGGCAATCCGGCGGTCAAAGGATGACGTTGCATTTCTCAACAAGAAACTCAACCTTGTGGGGAGTGTCACCCGCCATGATGTGCTCAACCAGCTTACGGCAGTCAGTGGCTATACCGAACTGCTGGAAATGGTCATCGAAGACCCTCAGCAGAAATCGTATATAGAAAAAGAGCGGTTTGCCCTGGATAAAATCCGTCGGCAGTTCCAGTTTGCAAAAGACTACCAGAACCTTGCGACAGAACCTCCAACATGGCAGATGCTTGCGTCCGTAATCCGCCGTGCGAACGATGCAGTTGCCTTACAGGGGGTTAAAATTGCGGAGACCTGCGGGAACGCCGCTGTATACGCCGACCTGATGCTTGAAAAGGCCGTGGCCCAGATGCTGGATAACGCGATCCGCCACGGCAAGAATGTCTCTTCTGTCAGCATCTCCGTTCATGACGATGAGAACGGCGCGGTGCTCATCGTTGAGGATAACGGCACGGGTATTCCTGCTGAAAACAAAGAGCGGATATTCGAGCGCGGGTTTGGCAAACATACTGGCTGGGGGCTCTTTCTGGTTCGCGAGATCCTTAAGATCACCGGCATGACAATTACTGAAACCGGGGAACCGGGGAAGGGCGCACGGTTCGAGATCCAGATCCCCGCTGAGGCGTACAGAAAAGAGGGTGCCGGTAAAACATCTTCGGCTCCCTGATTTTTCGCAAATAAACTCCGATCAGGAAACGGGAACCCACTCACACGTCCCGTATGCCCACGTAGATATCCACTTCGGGATTCTTCTTGTCGGTAAACCTGGCGTCGTATACTTCGAAGTCACACAGGTACGTACGGGGCATGTCGGATCCCCAGATCCCGGCCCAGACGCCGACCACTGCGTCCGGCATCGGTCCCTGTGCCCTGAAATGTGCATACGTCTGGGCCGGGATGTGCCGGGCCACAAGGCCTTTTGGGAGTTTATCCGCTTTTGTTACGCTGCAGCCGAGGAGGTACGAGTATTCCCCGGTCCAGTCAGTCTCATAATCAGAATAGATGGCGTACATTACCGTAGGCTTGGCCCGGTTGGGGGTACGTGCTACCGCTTTTGTCGAAAGATACTCCTGCCAGCAGGCAGGGATATCCTGAAGGCTCCGCCCGTCGGCATTACAGGTGCGCCGTTCGATCCCGACCGCGATCCGCTCCGGGATCTTCTCTACCGTGTACGGAAGATCGTCCATTACTTATTTTGTTTGCCGGTCACCCATGTTAAACCCTGTTTCTTTCGTGCTGCCATAAAAAAGAGAAATCAGTACCTTTTTTAAAATTGTCCTCCCAATGAGCGTATCACATGTGTCCCCATGCACTGATTCCCTTTAAGCCCGCGAGTCCCAAGAGCCGGCTTGCCGGGATACTTTCCCTCAAAGAACGTGAGGCGTTTGCCCGGGCAATGCTTGAGGACGTGATCGCTGCTGCAAAGGATGCGAACTGCAGCCCGGTGATCGTCGCAACCGAACTCTTCGATTCCGAGGACATCCAGATCACCATCCCCGATAAGGACTTAAGCGGCACCTTAAACGAGGTGCTTGAGCAATCGGTGGGGTCGATCCTGATCATCATGGCCGATCTCCCGCTTGCGACCGGCGCTGCCATAAAACGGGTGATCTCTAGCAAAAGCGACATGGCGATTGTACCCGGCCGGGGCGGGGGAACGAACGTGATCTTCCTCAAAGAACCGGCAAAGTACCATGTCGATTATTACGGGATGAGTTTCTTGAAGCACATGAAGATCGCAGAGGAAGCCGGGCTCTCCTGCGAAGTGATCGACTCGTTTGTGCTCCACACGGATATCGATGAGAAAGACGACCTCGTGGAACTCCTCACCCACGGGACCGGAAAGAGCAGGAAATACATCGAAGACCTGAACTTTTATCTCAGTGCGGAGAACGGGCGGGTCGGGGTGGAGCGTAAAAGCGGTGCGCCCACTCCCCCGGCCTGATTTTTTTCTTGACGAACGTGAGGGTGCCGCCCTCAGGGATCCGGATGGCCCTCTTCTTGGTACCGACACCGGTTCAAGCCTCACGAGAGCAGAGCAGGCTGCTGCAAAAGGGGCACTGGAACATCTGACACCCCCCTGAATTACCTCATAATTTCAGGGCCAAACGTGGGGGGGTCGTACCTTTTTTAGTGCGACCCCCCTGTTTTTCAGTATACTAATCCGGGACTGTTTACCAGATCCCGATCTGCTTTTTCGACCGGTTCCGATCCGGCCTACTTCTCCCATTTTACGAAGAAAAATCGACCCGGATCTAACTGAACCAGTGATCATCCGGCCCGTGAAAATTGCATGAGCCGGACACGAACGAAAAACTGGTACGACCCCCCCACTCACTTTTTTGATTTTTCATGCGTTTCCTGCAGCATTTTATGACGTGAAAATTAAGGTTTTTCCAACTCAAATCCGGTATGGTGCAAAGGGGGGGTCGTGCCATTTCCGGTACGACCCCCCCGGATTGGTGACACCGTATGGCTGATGAATGTCTGCCCTCCGTCATGACACTGTGCCCGGTGATACTATAGGCTAAAATGCATAGTGTTTCCTATAAATGAAGTAACGGAAGAAATACTCCTGAATATCCCATGATCCGGTGAAAATCTTGGACACACCAGCACAACCCGTACCCGTATCCCCCGCACCTGCCGGCGAACCGGCAGCCCCGGCCCATGATCCCGGTTACAAGTGGGTCGCGCTCTCGAACACGACCATTGCGACCTTTATGGCAACGGTCAACGGGAGTATTATCCTCATCTCCCTTCCCGCCATCTTCAACGGCATCAACATCGACCCGCTCACGTCCTTCCAGTACCTCCTCTGGATCCTGATGGGGTACGGGATAGTGACTGCCACCCTTCTCCTCAGTTTCGGGCGGCTCTCGGATATTTATGGCCGGGTCCGGCTCTACAACATCGGCTTTGCCATCTTCACGGCCGGTTCCATTCTCCTTTTCCTGACCCCCGATACCGGCGATGCCGGTGCTATCGAACTTATCATCTTCCGGCTCATCCAGGCGGTCGGCGCAGCGTTTATCTTCTCCAACAGTGCCGCAATCCTCACCGATGCATTCCCGCCCGATGAACGGGGCAAGGCGCTCGGCCTCAACTCGGTCGCGGCGCTCTCGGGCCAGTTTGTCGGTCTCATCATCGGCGGGATCCTTGCTGCATTCCACTGGCGGTATGTCTTTTTGATCAGCGTACCGTTCGGGGTGATCGGGACCATCTGGGCGTTTATGAAGCTCAAAGAGCCGGCCTACCCGAAACGGGCCCAGAAGATCGACATCTGGGGGAACCTCTCCTTTATCGGTGGCCTGACGCTCTTTCTGGTCGGCATCACCTACGCCCTGCTCCCGTACGGCAGCTCCCCCATGGGCTGGGAAGATCCGTGGGTCATCGCCGCGCTCGTGAGTGGTTTTCTGCTCCTTGTCGCATTCCCCGTTATTGAGACAAAGGTGAAGGACCCGATGTTCCGCATGGATCTCTTCAAGATCCGCAACTTTGCCTTCGGGAACGGGGCCGGCTTCCTCTCCGCTCTTGCCCGGGGAGGGGTGATGATCATCTTAATCATCCTGCTCCAGGGGGTCTGGCTGCCCCTGCACGGCTACAGTTTCGAGTCGACACCGTTCTGGGCCGGGGTCTACATGCTGCCGCTCACCATCGGCTTTGTGATCATGGGCCCGCTCTCGGGCATCATCTCCGACAAGTACGGCGCCCGGTGGATCAGTACGCTCGGGATGGTGCTCGTCGGGGTCTCGTTTTTGATCCTCGCCTTACTCCCCTACAACTTCGACTACCTGCCCTTCGCGCTCGCGCTCCTGATTATGGGGCTTGGGAACGGGATGTTCTCCTCGCCCAATGCGGCGGCGATCATGAACTCGGTGCCGGCTGAAGAGCGCGGTGTCTCCTCCGGCATGATGTCGACCCTGATGAACTCCGGGTTTGTCCTATCCATGGGGATGTTCTTTACGATCATCGTCGTGGGGCTTACGAGTGCGTTTCCCCCTGAGCTCTCGGCGGCATTGTCCGCTGCCAATGCGACGCAGCTCATCCCCGCGATGAGCGCGATCCCGCCGACCGGCGCACTTTTCGCAGCGTTCCTTGGTTACAACCCGGTCCAGATGATCCTTACCGGGCTCTCCCCGGCTTTGCTTGCCACGGTTGCGCCTGCGGCAATAACTACCATCACCGGCGGGATCTGGTTCCCGACGACACTCGCCGCGGCGTTCATGCCCTCGCTTGCCCTCTCGTTCTATATCGGGGCAGCCATCTCCTTTATCGCCGCCCTGCTCTGTGCGATGCGGGGCGATAAGTATGTCGAGGAGATTGACGGGGCCGGCCGGAGTGGCGGGAACAGTACCGATCCGCAACAGGTATCTGGCGGGGACAGAAAGTAAGGAATATTAAAAAAAGGTAAACCGGGAGGAATCGTACGATGGCAGAGGTAGTGCTTGGCAGGATCCTGATCGCAACGGACGGCTCGGAGAAGAACCGGGCCGCCCTTGATGAGGGAATTAAAATCGCCCGCGCGTTTAAATCAGACCTGTATGCGGTGTATGTGATCGACATAGGAACGTTCGCATCGATGTCCGGGGACATCCCGGTTGGTGATACCTACCAGATGTTCCATGCCGAGGCAGAGCAGGCATTTTCCCGGATAAAATCCCTGGCCGGCGACGTGAAGGTCGAGACCGCAATCCTTGAGGGGCATCCTGCGGCCGAGATCGTGAAGTTTACCATGTCAAAAAAGATCGACATGATCGTGATCGGGACTCAGGGGAAGAAGGGGCTGGAACGCCTGCTTCTCGGGAGCGTGGCAGAAGAGATCATCCGCTCTGCGCCCTGCAAAGTGCTTGTAGTGAAGTAGTGAAGTAATCCGGCACTCGTTTTTTGCCGCCGTTTTGTTTTTATCCTTATTTTACAGGAGCGTTCTCTCGATCTTTCCCGCTCTGATATTCTCATCCCTGTGATGTTTTATTTTAACGAGACCCGATTATACGAATAATGGGATATCGGGGGGAGACTATATGCCACCGGATAAAAACAAAAGAATTTTCGTGTCCTGCATATTATAAAATATACTCGGCAAAGCGATCGATGGCATTTTCCGACGTTCCGGGTTTTTATGCCCTGCGCCCCGGTACCCCTAATCATGTGATCCGGACTGCATGCCAGTAACATGAGACAGGGAGGTGTGCGGTGATTCTTTTTACGGTTCTGGTGTTTACCTGCCTCGTATCTGCGTTCATATCCTGTTCACTTGGCTTTTTTGTCCTTGCAAAAAACTCATCATCCGCAGTCAACCGCCTCTTTTTTGCCATGATGATCGGTGCGGCCTACTGGGCACTTGGAGAATACCTCATCTGGACTGCGGGCGGACCCGACGGCATGCGTTTCTGGCTCAAGGCCAGTGCGTTCTGGCCGGTCGTCGCCGCCATAGCCGTCCACTTTATCATTACCTTTACCGGACGTCCGCTCGTACGGGGAAAACACCCGATGCTTCCGCTCGCCCTCCTGTACATCCCCGCGCTGGTGTTCTCCCTTCTTGGGATATTTACCGATGCTATCTACTCGGTGAGTTACGTTCCTGCCGTCGGGTGGGTGTACCTGCCGGCCGTGCAGAGCCCCCTCTATCTGGCGTTGGCGATCTATATTATTGCAATAATGCTCTGGGCCACCAGTGAGACGATCGCATCCTGGCACCGCGCTAAAGAGGAGAAGATCCGTCGCCAGAACCGTCTGGTGAGTATCGGGCTTGCCCTTGTTCTTGCATTCGGGTGTCTCTCGGGAGTACTATACCCCTTCTTTGGAATCTATGTCCCCAATGAGGTTTTTATCGGGATTGTATTCTTTTCGCTTATCCTTGTGTACACGATCCGGCGGTACGGTCTCTTTACCCTGAGCCCGGAGACCGCGGTCCCGGATATCATGCGGACGATGCCGGATGGCGTCATCCTGATGGCTCCTGACGGGCGGATCCTTGTTGCAAATGTTGCCGCAGCAAAGATCCTGACCGTTCCCGAAGGTGACCTGCCCGGACAACCGATCCGGAATTTTGTTCCTGAAACGGCGTGTGCAGCGATACGGACTGCATTCTCTGCACAGGGCACGATTTCAGATCTCGAGGCGGTCCTGACAAAGGGAGAATACTGCGTGGTCAGCATCGCCGGGACTCCGGTACGGGCCCCCTCCGGGGAAACAGCAGGTTTTGTCCTGCTTCTCCATGACATCACCGACCGCAAGACCTCGGAAACCGCCCTGCGGGTGGCAAATGAAAAGATTTCGATCCTTTCCCAGATGACCCGGCACGATGTTAATAACCTAGTGACCGCTCTTTCCGGTTACCTGGATCTGCTCAAAGAACAAACGAGCGATCCCAAAAGTCTAGCCTACCTGAATTCCTGCACCGGGATTGTGGAAAAGATCACGCGGCATCTCCAGTTCTCGCGGGAATACCAGGAGATCGGTGTCCACCATCCGGCCTGGCAGCAGCTGGACCGGCTGATCGAGAGCGGAATCGGGGCGTTTCCCCATGAAGGGATCGAGGTCTCCACCCGGATTGCACCTGTTGAGATCTACACCGATCCGCTTGCGTTCAAAGTCCTGTATAATCTGTTCGAGAACGCGGTGCGGCATGGCGGGCACATCAGCCGGTTTGATGTGTCGACCCGGGAAGAGCCCGACGGGACACTCCTGGTACTCTTCGAAGACGACGGAGTGGGGGTAAAAGACGGTGATAAGCAGCGGATATTCGAGTACGGGTTTGGCAGCCACACCGGGATCGGTCTCTCCCTCTCCCGCGATATCCTGCTGATGACCGGTATCCGGATTGCCGAGACCGGGACGGCCGGAAAAGGTGCCCGGTTCGAGATCAGTGTGCCGCCCGGTGCATGGAGGGCGGCCCGGGTGAGAACCTGGTAATTTCTTCTGTATCGCTTTTTTTCTGAAGTCACCTTCCTTTTTTGCGGCCGGCTTTTCGTACCTGATATTTTTCAGTCCTGATTTTAGCAGGGATCTGCGGTATGCAGCGCACCCCTTTAACGTGCGGCGTCAATTCAGTACGTGATGACCCTTTCTGCGTGGTATACGCCGATTCTTATCGGGATTGATGTGCTCGTCGTGATCTACGGGCTCCGGGTAGCCTTCACCGAGAATAAGATCTATGGCTGGTTCCTTGCCCTTGCGTTCTTTTTGTTTGGTTTAAAAGAGGTGCTGCCGTATAACGGGATAACCATCTCCTCTACCGTCGCGCTGATCCTTTCCGTGGCCGGTCTTGCATCCGCGCTCTGCGCCTTTTACCTGCTTGCCAAGTCACTGCCGTCATAAGGGAGCCTTCCTGTTTTCTGGTAGTAGCAGGTCCGTCCCTCCACGTTTTAAATCACTGTAAAGCGGTCGTAAAAAAAAGGAATGAAAGCAGTCGTCGGGTTTCCCCGGCTCTGCATGTAAAATCAAGCGGGATAAAAAGGAAATGCCGGTTAATGATGAAGGCAGGGCGTCGAAATGGTCGAACGCTTTTTGCAGTGCCGGCATGAGGAATCCCGGGCGGCCTTGAAAAACTCGGCCGGAGTCCTGTTGATGATCACATTTTCCGAATAACATTCGGGACAGGTCCACCGGATAACGTAACCGGAGCGTGTTCCCATGATAACCGATTTTAAGGATTGTTTAGCCATTGTTTCATTCTTTGATATGCTGGTACACCAGAACGGACGATACCGGTTTCTGGTTTTTACTGGTTCGATACTACAAAAATGGTTTTTTTAGAGGGAGGTGAAGGATCGCCCTGACTCCAGATCAAGAGCGGGAGCGATCATATGTATGCCCAAAACCGTTTGTGTATTAGATATTGGTTGTCAAGCGTATATTAGGATGGTGTGACTTTAGCCGTTCCGGAGCAGGATGTGGTTGTGCACCGGGAACTCCGGTTGGGCTGGAAAACACCCGGTTGAAACGATCCTGAAACCGGTCTATTCGTCTTTTATCAGGTCCGGGTGTGCGTTCCGGAACCGGATCAGCCCGTCGCAGAACTCACCCAGGTACTCGTCCATCGAGAGGCTCCCCTCCTGGAACCGGCACTCCTCTTCCTCGATCACCCGGTTGATCATATCTTTTGTCGGCAGGAGCAGGTCGATGGGTACCCCGGATTTCTCCGAGCCCCGGATCAGGGCTTCGCGGAAGAGGCCGATGCAGTACGCGATCCGGTAGGTGTACACGTGCCGGGTCTTCTCCAGGTACCCTGCGACCCGGCCGGTCTCTATGGTGAGGAAATCTTCCTTTACCTTGTCATCGTTGCACTTCCCGAGCATGTACTTGTAGTGGGCATAGGGGTACATCGTTTCGAGTTCGGAGGGAACGATCCCGCAGGTGCCAAAGATGACAATGTGGTACTGCGATTCGTCGAGCACCTGCGAGATGATCATCCTGATGAGCTGGTGGCTCGGGCTCGTGCTGTAGGGTTTTTTCATCGCGCAGGGCATGAAGATCGCAATATTCTTTGGCTGCACCGCGTATTCGTCGATGATGTACCGGTAGGACTCCTCGAACTCTTTGAGGTAAAAGGGGGGATCGGTGAGAAAAGGTCTCGTCTCGTCTTTTTGCGGTCCTGGTGCGCCCATGGTTCTTCCCTAACCGGATTGTCCACGAACTCTATGAAACCGCCGGTCACCGGTCTGCTCTGCGGGATCGTTCCCGTACATACCCGAGCGTTCCTTCTTCCAGACCCTCTCCGGGTGCCGTGGGGCCGGAACAGGCAAAACTGTTTTTCTCAAGGACTCTGATGGAAGCCTTCAGTTCCGGGTAGGTTGTCGCCATGATCCGGGATATGCGCCGATCCTGGAAGATCACCGGGATCATAGCGCCGACCGCTTCGGTTGCATAGCCGTTTCCCTGGAATTCATCAAGCACGGAATACCCGATCAGCACCGTGCCGGGTGAGTCTACAGTCGACCCGATCCCCCCGCACCCGACAAGGATTCGGTACTCTGGCACCGGGGCATCCCGCACCCAGTACCAGCAGGCAAAGACTGGATCTGACTGTTCCGATGCCATACGGATAAATTCGGTGAGCACCTCATCGTTCATCTCGCCGGGCGGCCAGGCAGCCGGCACCGTGGCATCCAGCAGCCGGGCGAGTGCAGTATGGTCGTGGAGATCGCTTTTTAAGATCTCCACGGTTGCCGGGATCAGGTCGAGGTGTCGGGTATGGATACGCTGGATGGTCATCGGAACGTCCCTGATTCAGGTATAGTCCCCGGCCGGGGCGGGTAGTACGGGTAATCCATCTGTTTCTGGATCTTCGCCCTGGCCTCCTCCCCGGCGATCTTCTCGCAAAGGTACAGGCCCATGTCGATGGCCGCGGTTACCCCTCCTGCGGTGATGACTCGGTTATCTTCAACGATCCGAGCACTTGAAACCTCTCGGGCGAACCGTTTGAGGATCTCCTGCATTGCCGGGTGGGTGGTCGCCCGCCGGGTGTGCAGCATCCCTGCCGCCCCGATCAGGAGTGCACCCCCGCAGACGGCGGCAATGACGGTCTTTTCCGGGGGAATGGTAAGCCAGGATAAAAATGCCCGGTCCTGCATGAGGCCGGCGATCCCATTACCCCCGGGAACGACCACATAATCGTAGGCCGAAAGGTCGGGGTTGATGGTGTCGGCAGAGATCGTGACGCCTTCAAACGACCTGACGGTTCCCGCCCGGGCGCAGATATCGTATTCAAGGTCAGGCACGAATCCCATGGTTTTGAGCCGGGTGAGTGGATCGTATGCCCCGGCAAAATCAAGCAGCGTGACACCGTCATAGACGACAAACGCGATCTTCATGGCATGACCCCGTATGCAAAACAGTTGGGTTTCATAGTCATTATGCATACTGCCCCGCGCCCATCGTTTGCTTTTTTTGTGCCGGAAAGGAAACAGTATACCAATAATTTCATGGAGATCAAGGGGCCGGACATGATGCGGGGCTGCTGGTGGATTGTCATTGTGGTATTAGCACTCCTGCTTGCCGCAGGGTGCGTTTCCCGGGCCCCGAACACTGCCATCACGGTCACGAGCGACAATCTTGACGATTTTACCCCGGTTAATACCGGTTCAGTTGATTTCTACACCGTCGACTTCCGGATTGAGAACCCTACCAACCGGACGTTTGAGAATGTCGAGGTGCAGGTCACCTTAAACCCGGTGGTGGCGTTCTGCCATATCCAGTCTGCGACATTTGAGATCCCGTCCCTTGCCCCCCGGGAAAAGAAGGCCGAGCAGATCGCCTTCTCCGAGTTTTCAGATCTTGACTGTGCGTACAACTTCACCTCTTCGGTGACCTCGGATCAGGGCTGGTAGCCGGCCGGTTTTTCAGATCCCCCGGATTCTGAATTTACCTTACAGGAATAGCGGGGCCGTTGCTCTTTCAGTTGTTTAAAAAAAAGTGTGGCGGCCTGTTTACGACTGCCTGATATTGTTATATCTGGCTCTTCCGGAACACGCCCATAAAGAGGCATTCATCGGCATCGATGGTATCGACCCCGATCTGATCCCCGATGGGCATGCCGAGGCCCCGTACGATGACGGCCGGCGTGCACTCATCCGCCTCGCCCATCACGAGTTCGGCGGCGGATGCGATGTTATCCGCGATCGCCCGTTTTGTCACTTCCAGCTTGCGGCCGAAAAGATCGCTCCTGCCCCGGTCATCAATGACCGAGGTGATGCCGGAGCAGCCGATGGCAACCCCGGAACACCCGAGGCGCATCGCATGGGTACGGCTGTCGATGATCAGCACCCCGATTTTTATCCCGCACTGCCCTTCGATCTCGTTTTTAATACGAAGTGCGCTCCCGTTCGGATCGGCTGGCAGGGGGGTGACGCAGCCCGGCGGGGCGTTTGAGGCATCCACGCCGGCATTGGGGAGGAGCGTGCCCTGTTTCATGCAGAGCAAAAATCCCGGGATGCCGCCGACCACCGAATCACTCTCTTTTAAGACAACTTCCACGGTCCGGGGGTCCATGTGGTATTTTTCCGCCAGTTCCCGTGCATGCGGGGACGGGGTGACCGAGTCGAGCCGGACCACGTTTCCCTCTGAGGTCGCGACCGCCGTCTCGGCAAGGACGAGGATATCCCCGTTATGAAAACCGCCGCAGGTTTTCTTTGCCGCATCGATAATCCGGTCCGTAAACGGATCGCGGGGCCTGATGATGCCGGTGGAGAGCCCGATCACGGTAAAAGAGGTATTCATGCGCTCTTCCCCATGCGTTCACAGACCTTCATCACGTCGCGGGTGGCAGCCACATCATGGGCCCGGATGATCGACGCGCCTTTTTCGAGCAGTTTTACCGTCACGGCAAGGGTGCCCGGGAGCCGTTCTTCCGGCACCCGGTTCAGGAGCATCCCGATAAAGGTCTTCCGGGAAACGGCGCCGAGCACCGGGCGGTCAAAGCGCAGGAACTCGTCGAAGTGCCGGCAGAGTTCCCAGTCGTCATCGACCGAGCGCAGGGGGATCCAGGTGCCGACACCGGGGTCGAGCACGTAGTCGTTTACCCCCGCTGCCTCGCACCGCCGCATCACGCCTTCGAGCGCGGCAAGTGTCGCTTCGACCCCGACCGGGTCTCCGGGCTGGCTGTTTGCTGCCATTACAAACGCGGGGATGCCGGCGTCCGCTACTTTCTCTGCATAGGCCTGGGAGAGGAACCCTGCAATATCGTTAGCCGCGTGGATGTCATGCTTCAGGCAGATGTCGAGCACACCCGGGTGGATGGTATCGACAGAGAGGGTAATCCCGCTCCCGTCCAGTTCCGTTAATGCGGCATCGATCCGTTCCGCCTCGGTTTTCCCGCTGATCGCCTGAACGTTTGGCGCCGTGCTCCGTGCACCGATATCGATCATGTCGGCGCCCTGCTCGATCATCGCGACCGCCGTCGCACGCACTTCTTCGAGGGGCACATAGGAGCCGGAATAAAAAGACTCGTTGCTCACGTTGATGACGCCCATCAGCCGGACCGGGGCATCTCCCCCAATCTCCAATTTGTTCACCCGGCAGGACTTCATTCCATCCTCGTTGCTGCGGCAAAGGTATTCTCCATGAGCGTTGCAATGGTCATGGGGCCGACGCCGCCGGGGACCGGGGTGATGGCCGATGCAATCTCTTTTACCGCGTCAAAGTCCACGTCGCCGACCAGTTTGCCGTTCAGCTGGTTGATACCGACATCGATCACGACCGCGCCGGGTTTTACCATATCTGCTGTAATGAAGTGCGCTTTCCCGATAGCCGAGACAATGATATCTGCCCGTTTTAATTCGGCAGGCAGATCCTTTGTCCTGCTGTGGCAGACGGTCACCGTCGCATCCGCGTTTGTGAGCAGTGCTGCCATCGGCCGCCCGACATCGATGCTCCGTCCTGCAACTACTGCCAGGGCACCGGCGACCGGTATCTTGTATTCCCTGAGGATCGTCATGATGCCCGTGGGGGTACAGGGGGTAAACCCGGGCTTCCCGCTCATCAGCAGGCCAAGACTGGTCGGGTGGAACCCGTCTACATCCTTTTCGATCCGGACTGCTGAGACTATCCTGTCGGTATCGATCTGCTTCGGGAGCGGGAGCTGGACGAGGATGCCGTTGATATCTGCATCACCGTTGAGCCGGGTTATGGTCTCCAGCACCTTCTGCGTGGTGGCGTTGCCCGGGCACTCAATCCCGACCGATCCGATGCCCACCCGCTCGCAGGCCCGGTGCTTCATCCGGACATACATCTGCGAGGCCGGGTCGCCTCCCACGATCACGGTGGCAAGCCGGGGGTACAGGCCGGATTCACTGATGTCCTCCTTGAGGAGTTCGAGCCGCTTTTCCGATACCGCTTTCCCGTCAAGAATGGTGACCATTGCCAAAATCCCCCTGTAAATAGAAAATGAGAAAAGAGATTATTATACTGTCGGGTAAATCGGGAACTTCCCTGCCATCGCAGTGACTTCCCGGTTGACCTTCTGGATCAGCGTCTCGTTCTTGATATCCTTGACGATCGAAGAGATCCAGTTCCCGATCAGGCGCATCTCGGCCTCTTTCATGCCCCGTGAGGTAACGGCCGGCGTGCCGACCCGGAGACCGCTCGTCACAAACGGGCTCTTGGTCTCGTTCGGGATCGTGTTCTTGTTCACCGTGATGGCGGCTTTACCGAGCGCCACTTCCGCTTCAAGACCGGTGATGTGCTGGTTGGTGAGGTCGATGAGCATCAGGTGGTTGTCCGTGCCGCCCGAGACGAGCCGGATGCCGTTGTTCATTAAGGTCTCTGCGAGTACTTTCGCGTTTTTCACAATCTGCTTGTTGTATTCCTTAAACGAGGGTTTGAGGGCTTCCTCAAAACAGACCGCCTTTGCCGTGATCGTGTGCATCAGGGGACCTCCCTGCATACCCGGGAAGACCGCCTTATCTATCGCCTGTGCATACTCGTTGTTGCACATGATCGCGCCGCCCCGGGGTCCGCGGAGGGTCTTGTGGGTGGTGGTGGTCGTGAAATTGGTCACACCTACCGATGTCGGGTGAATGCCCGATGCGACGAGGCCTGCAATGTGGGCGATATCGGCCATACAGTAAGCACCGACATCATCGGCAATCTCCTGAAATGCCTTGAAATCAATCGTGCGGGGGTAGGCGGATGCACCGCAGACGATGATCTGCGGTTTCTCCTTCTTTGCCATCTCTCCTACCGCACCGTAATCAAGCGTTTCGGTTTTGGGGTCGACGCCGTACTGGGCAACCTGGTAGAACTTGCCGGTAAAGCTGACTGGAGACCCGTGCGAGAGGTGACCGCCCTGGTTGAGTTTCATGGAGAGGATCTTCTCTCCCAGCTTCATGTACGCAAAATAAACCGCCATGTTCGCCTGGGTGCCCGAGTGAGGCTGGACGTTTGCATGTTCTGCACCGAAGAGTTTTTTCAACCGGTCGCGTGCAAGGTTCTCGGCCATATCATGGAACTCGCAACCGCCATAGTACCGCTTTCCCGGGTAACCCTCAGCATACTTGTTGGTCATGATCGACCCCATTGCCTCGAGCACCGCACGGCTGACGATATTCTCGGACGCGATAAGTTCGAGACCGTTTGTCTGGCGGAGCCGTTCCTTCTCAATGATATCTGCTATTTCTGGATCAGTTTGGGAAAGATACGACATATGCGGGAAAGGTTGGCTTGGATTAGGTAATACCTTTTCTTAAGATGAGCGCAGAGGGATAATGAAAAACTGGTTTCGGCAGGCAGAAATGCTGTTTATCGTGGCAATACGACGTGCCGCAGAACGCATGTAGGGCCCGGACCGGATAGGTTACACGGATCCTGCACCCGATTTTTAGTGAAAAAGAAGCACAAACCCTTTTTTCCTCATCTGCAGATCACTACTGTTATTAATAAGGAGTGCGCCGCACCAGTATATATCACAAGGTCTTATACAGGTATGGCATGGTGCAACCGGATGCAAAGATCAGGTACTTAGAGTTCGAACTTGATGAAAAGGAGAGAATGATCAAAATGATGGAAAGTTCAGGAAGCGGTGCAGGCGAGGACCGTGTTGCAGCGCTCGAAAAGAAGGTCAACGAGATGGAAGCGCTCGTCAAGGGGCTCACCCAGGAGCTCCTCGACCTCAAGTCTATTGCGATGAAGATGTCTAAGCAGACCGAGGAACGCAGCCGTCAGGAACTCAAACGCATGCAGCCAATCGTTCAGGGATCGCAGGTGCCCGGCTCAGTTGCCGGCAGTGCGGCACCTCAACAGGGTGGAAGCACGGTTGTCATCCGCAAAGGCTCCCGGGCTGCGGATGCTGAACCGGAGGCCCCGGCAGAGCCTGCGATGGATATGATCATGCAGACCGACGGGACGATGAAGCTTGAACCCCGGCGCGGGGAAAAGGATTACATCGTCGCCTCGGCAGGCTACGGGCGGAACAAGAAGGGTATATCTGTCAAGCAGCCCAAGCAGAGCGATCTCATCTACGCTGTTGAAGAAGACAAGTCCAAGTCATCTGATCCTGCAAAGAAGTAAGCTGTATCAGGAGCCGGATCTTTGCACATCACAGAGCTGGAGATAGACAATTTCAAGTCTTTTTCAAAAAAGACAAAAATTCCCTTTTTAGAGGGTTTCACTGTAATATCCGGCCCGAACGGCTCCGGGAAGAGTAACATTATCGATTCGATCCTTTTTGTCCTCGCACTTTCGAGTTCACGCAACCTGCGGGCAGAGAAACTCACCGATCTCATCAACCTCAACTCCGGGAAGAACACCGCTGAGGTCGCAATCGCGTTTTCTGACGGGACCAGGATCCGCCGTCGGATCAAACGGACGGGAAACGGCTATTACAGCTACAATTACCTGAATGACCGGCTCTGTAAGCAGAGCGACATTGTCGATCACCTTTCAAAGTTCGGTATCATCCCTCATGGGTACAACGTCGTGATGCAGGGCGATGTGACCCGGATCATGGAGATGAACGACAACGAGCGCCGGAAGATCATCGACGAGATCGCCGGGGTCTCCGAATTCGATACCAAAAAGCAGCAGTCGCTTGCCGAGCTTGACGTGGTAAGGGAGCGCATCGAGCGCGAGGAACTTCTCTTAATCGAACTCACCAAACGGGCAAACGAACTGAAAAAAGAGCGGGAACACGCGCTCGAATACCAGAAGTGGCAGAAAGAGCTCGCCTTCTACCAGGGGTGCCGGTCTGCCGCCCAGCTCCACGACAAGGAGAAGGAACGGGCCACGCTCCTTTCCTCAGCGGAGGAGCAGAAGATCAAGATCTCCCGGGTCGAGGCAGACCGTGGCCTTGAGGAGAATGAACTTGCCTACTTCAAGGCCGATCTCGCGGATGTTGATGAGCTCATCAACCAGAAGAGTGGGCCGGATTACCTGAAACTGATCGCCGATCTCGAAGAGGCGAAAAGCGGGATCAAACTCGCCGAGCAGACGATCAACCGGCTGAAAAAAGACAAGGAAACAAATCTCGAAGGGATGAACCGGGTTTTTGCGGACACGAAAAGGGCCGAGGCCCGGGTCCAGGAACTTTCCGACCAGATCCGCACGCTCACGATCGACCGCACGAATATTGCGATGGAAGTGGCGACCGATAAAGCCCAGCTGGAAAAAGTCGAGACCGAGATCCGGCAGTACTCCTCGGATACGGAGGAGTCACGGCAGCAACTCTTCGCCCTGATGGAGGAGTCGGAGGGAAAGAAAGGCGAGCGGTCCACGATCCTCCACCAGCAGGACATGCTTATCGAGAAGAGCCGGATGCGGACAAGCGAGCTTGAACGCCTCATGGCACTCCAGAAGCAGCTCGACGAGGAGTATGCCCAGAAAAAGGAGCAGCTCGCCGGGAACGAGAAAGAAGTCGCTGCGCTTGCCGGCCAGAAAAAGGAACTCGACCGGAACCTATCGGAGCTGGAGAGCGGCCTCTTTGCCCAGCGTTCATCCCTCGAACGGCTGCGCGGGGAGATGAGGGATGCCGAGCAGGATGCGATCCGGCTCGAAGCCGCCCAGCAGGCCCGGGGCGAGTCCGGAGGAAAGGCGATCGAGGCGGTCAAGGCGATGGAAGGCGTGCACGGTACGATCGCCGACCAGGGCCGGGCCCCCCCGGAGTATGCAACGGCGCTCAATGTCGCTGCGGGGAACAAGCTTCAGTTTGTGATCTGCGACACCGACCAGATCGCAGCCGATGCGATCCGGTACTTAAAAGACGAGCGGCTCGGCCGGGTGACCTTCCTCCCGTTGAACAAGCTCCGGCCGCCCACGCTTCCGCCGGTGAAGGAGCCCGGTGTCGTTGACTATGCGGTCAACCTCCTCGATTACGACCCCATATACGATCGGGCGTTCGCCGTGGCGCTCGGTGCGACGGTTGTGGTCGATACGCTTGAGAGGGCCCGCAAACTGATCGGGAAGTACCGGATGGTCACCCTGGAAGGCGAACTGCTCGAAAAGAGCGGGGCGATGACCGGCGGTTCGGCAAAGAAGCCGGTCCGGGGATTCGGGGCTGCCGTGGACGATGAGATCGTCAGGATCCGGTCGCATCTCGCCGAACTCGCGGGAGAGGCTTCGACCCTTGACGCGGGCGTCAGGCGCATGACCGAAGAGGTCGAGGGCAAGCGGGCGTTACGGAACGAGATCGACCAGAACGTCGCCCGGGCCGGGGCGGTCACCGAGGAGTATACCCGCCGGTTCGAGGCGATCACGGTCGAGAAGCAGACCATCGAGGCGGCAGTCGCCCGGCAAAAAGAGGAGACTGGCAACAGCGCCGCAGAGCTTGGCGCACTCGAAGGGGAACTCGACAAGGTCACCGAAGCGGTGAACGCGATCACGGCAAATATCGACGCGATCAAAAAGAAGCTCGACGACACCAACATCCCGGCGCTCACCGACCAGATTGAGAAGAAGAAGAAAGAGATCGAGGAAGCGGAACGGCGCCTCAGAAACAAGGAGGCGGACATGAACGATGCCTCCCGCGAGCGCCAGCACTTCACGGCCCGGGTCGGAGAGCTGGGTGAGGAACGCGCCCGGCTGGACGAGCGCAACCGGCAGATCGATGCAGAGATCGCCGGGTCAAACGAGCAGATCGCGGCCCACAAGACCGTGATTGGCGCACTCGAAGAGAAACAGAAGGAGTTCTCCGGGGAACTCGAAGGCCTACGGAAGAAACGGGCCGAAGTCTCGGAGAGCATCCACGCCTCGGAAACAAAACTGATGAAGTTCGATAACGACAAGGAACGGTTCACGATCCAGCTTGTTGCCCTTGAGGAGCGGGCAGCTGCGCTCGCCGCCGAGATTGCGGCACTCATTGCCATTGTCGGCGAGGTCAAGACCGAGCTTTCGCTCACCGAGATCGAGGGGAAGATCGCGGACGCCGAACTTGCCATCCATAAGATCGGGGCCGTGAACATGCTCGCCATCGAGGAGTACGAGAAGATCGAGCGGCAGGTCGGGGAGCGGACGGAGAGAAAGGACACTCTCTCAAAGGAGCGGGCGAGCCTGATCGAGCGCATCGGGCAGTACGAGAAGATGAAGTTCGAGGCGTTCATGACCGCCTTTAAGGCAATCGACACCAACTTCCGGGAGATCTTCGCCCGGCTCACGAGCGGGAGCGGGAACCTCGTCCTTGAAAACGAGGAGGACCCGTTCACCGGAGGGCTCACGTTCGCGGTCAAGCCCCGGGACAAGAAAGTCCACCTCCTCTCCTCCCTCTCGGGCGGAGAGAAGTCGCTGACCACGCTCGCGTTTATCTTCTCCATCCAGCACCACATCCCGGCGCCTTTCTACGCGTTTGACGAAGTGGATATGTCACTTGACGGCGCGAACGTGGAACGGATCGCGGCGATGATCACCGATCTTGCCCCCTCGTCCCAGTTTGTCATCGTCTCGCTGCGTAAGCCGATGATCGAGGCGGCGCAGAGGATCATGGGCGTGACGAGCCGGCCGGACAAGAGCACGCTTGTTACCGGAGTCAAGGTCCATGGCTGAACCGGACAAGAACGGGAAGCGCCGGTCGGGTAAGGGGGTAAAGGCCGGAAGGGCCGGCGAACCCGTCCCGAAAGAGGCCCCGGACGGGGAGCAGCCCGGGACGGAAAATACCGGCGCTGCCGTGCCCGCCGAAAATCCTGATACCGCCCAGACCGTTGCACCTCCTGCGGCAGCAGACGCTCCCAAAGAACCGGAGCCGGGGGTCGTTGAGGACCCGGTCGAGATCCTCGTCGGGCTTGCAGAACGGGGCGAGATTGACCCGTGGAACATCGACATCATCGAAGTGACCGACCGGTTCCTCTCCGAGCTGGAGCGGTGCCGGCAGCTCAACCTCCAGATCTCGGGGCGCACGCTCTTTTTTGCAGCGACCCTTCTCCGGATGAAATCCGAGCAGCTGGACATCCCGACCGATGATGAGGGTGGCGAAGGCGACGAGAGCGGGGACTTCGACCTCGCGGGCGACCTTGATTTCGAGGACGAGGGTCGCCTCGGCCCCATCGAACTGCTGGAGCGTGAGATCCAGCGCCGACTCGACAGGAAAAGCCTGCGGAAGAGCCCGGTCACGCTCTTCGAGCTGATCATCGAGCTCAAGAACCTTGAAAAAGAGGAGCGGAGGCGCCGCCGGCTTCCCCCGGCTGATGACGATTACCTAGTCGAAGCTGACGATGTCGTCAGTATCGCGCACGAGGAAGGGTACCAGGACTCGGCCCGGCAGGTCATCGAAGAGTGCCTCGCGAACGCCGACCCGGACACCGAGATCACGCTCGCCGAGCTCTGTAAGGATCTCGGCTGGCAGCTTCCTGATGTATACATCCCGCTGCTCTTTTTGGCGCTGGACGGGCAGTGCAACATCCGGCAGGAGGAGTTCTTCGGGGATATCTGGGTGCATGTGGTGAAGGCGGACGAGGAAGAGGACCGGTCCGGCACTCTGGTTGAATAACTGCTCATTACTTTAAAATTCGTTTATCAGGAAGCCGCGTACCGGATTGCGATGGATGCCGCCGCCCCCGAATGGGCGCCCCCGTGGCGGTTCAATTTCCAGTTTTGAGCAATCAGGTAATCTGCCCGGCTGTGTGTCCGGGATCGCTCGTAACTCGTGGTGTTTTCCCCTCTAATTCCTATCCCTATCAATACCTTCAATACCTCCGGCACGAATATCGGATCAATCAAAAACCAGCCGATACCGATATGCCACAAACTGACACTCATCTCATGGAATGGATCGAGAAGAAACGTGAGCGCCTTGATGCACTGCGCCCGCTTGACCGGGATCTGGTCGAAAAACTGCACGAAGAGATGCGGCTCCTGCATACCTACAACTCCAATGCCATCGAGGGAAACACCCTCACCCTGTCCGAAACAAAACTTGTTCTTGACGAAGGCATCACGATCGGGGGGAAAACGCTCCGTGAACACCTGGAAGCGACCAACAATGCGGAGGGGTACGATCTGATTGTCCGGCTGGCCCGCGAACAGGCACCGATCAACCATGTCACAGTTCAGCAGATCCATGAAATGGTGACACGGGGCATTCTTGAGAGTGCCGGGCGTTACCGGACCCGCAACGTGCGTATCACCGGGGCGGTTCGTTCCCCGGCTGACTGGTCGCATATCCTCCACGAGATGGATGACCTGATTGCGGAGGTTGCAAAAAAGGATTGCCCGGTCGTTGAGATGACGGCATATCTCCATCACCGGTTCGTTGCGATACATCCCTTTGTTGACGGCAATGGCCGGGTTGCCCGGCTGCTCGGGAACCTCTACCTGATGAGGAACGGTTATCCCCCGATCGTTCTCGACCAGAAGAACCGGCAGCAGTATTACCGGGCGCTCCGCGAAGCGGATAACGGGGATCTTACTGCGTTTACCCGTTTCATTGCACGGGCCGAGAACGAATCGCTCTCCCATTATCTCGCCATTGCCGGGGGCAGGGAAACGCTCATCCCCCTCCGCGAGCTTGCGAAGATCTCGCCGTACTCGCAGGAATACCTGAGCCTTGCGGCCCGCAAGGGACTTCTCGACGCGACCAAGATCGATGACAGCTGGCACGCGACCCGGCTGGCGCTGGAGGAGTACTGTAAAGAGCATGGGAGGAAGTGAGGGGGAGATCCGTATCCGGATGTGAATCCGTCCGTTCCGGCACGTAATACCAGAATTTCATTCACGTGTGTATACCTTGGGCGATGCAACTATCCATTTAGTCAGTCGTATACCCACCCCGTCACATGGCAGGTCGGCGGGCTGTTCTAGGGCCTCATGTCGTTATCCATGCGCCACGAAAAGAGGCCGGCAAGGTTGTGCTCTTTTAGACAGGCGCATTTCGCCGCAACCGTAGCTTGTGTATCCGGGGCACTCGTCAGTACGGGTAGAAGACAAAGAAGAGCAGGCAGAGCACAAAGAGCGCCCAGCAGGCCGGTTGGATCTCCCGGAATTTCCCTCTCACAATCGCAAAGAGCGGCCAGAGTACAAAGCCGGCGCACATACCGACACCGATATTGTAGGTGAAACTCATCATCGCGATTACGGTAAATGCGGGGATCACTTCTGCATAATCTGAGAAGTCGAGCCTCGTTACCGGCTGGAGCATCATGAGGCCGACTAGGATCAGCACCGGGCCGGTCGCAAGCGCCGGAATTGCCGAGAAGAGCGGGGCAAAAAAGAGGGCGAGCAGCAGGAGGCCGCCCACGACAATTGCAACGAGTCCGGTCCGGCCGCCCTGCTCGATCCCGGCAGCCGATTCCACAAAGACCCCGTTGGTCGTGGTCCCGAGAAGCCCTCCCGCAGTGGTCGCGAGAGCGTCGGCCAGGAAAGGCTTCTCGATCTCGGGCACGTTGCCGGTCTCATCGAGGAACCCGGCCCGGGCTCCCATACCGATCAGCGTCCCCATGGTGTCAAGAAACATCATCGTAAAAAGGGTCAGGACCACCGGGAACATCCCGAGCGTGAACACCCCGGCAAGATCGAGCTGGAGGAAGGTTGGGGAGATGTCCGGCGGCAGGGAGACGATGCCGGTAGGAAGGGGTGCGATCCCGAAGGCAAAGGCTGCCGCAGCTGTTGCAAGGATGCCGGCGAGGATCGCGGCAGGGACCTTTTTTACCATGAGGATCCCCGTCAGGACAAAGCAGGCGATCGCGAGCAGGACGGCCGGCGTGTGGAGGTTGCCGATCTCTACCGGGACACTTCCGCTCCCGAGGACGACAATGCCGGAGTCGATCAATCCGACAAAGGCCAGGAAGAGCCCGATCCCGACAGAAAAACTGAGTTTTAATGAGGTGGGGACAGCATCGCTCATGATCGACCGCCAGCCCGACAGGGTCAGGAGGACAAGGAGGATGCCGCTTACAAAGACCGCCCCGAGGGCCGTCTGCCACGGGTAATGGAGGACACCGACCACGGTATACGCGACAAAGGCGTTCTCGCCCATGTAGGTCGCGACGGCAAACGGGCGGTTGGCATACGCGCCCATAATAATGCAGCCGAACGCGGCGGTAACGATCGTTGCCGCCACGCAGGCCTCGTACGGGATCCCTGATGCCCGCAGGATGCCCGGGTTGACGATGATAATGTAGACGATCGCGACAAAAGTTACGAGGCCGGCCACGATCTCCCGCCGGATCGTGGAACCCCGCTCCGTTACATGAAAGAACTTGTCTATCTGCGTAACAGTCATGCTCTACGGAGATATTCGGGCAGGGTGCACAAGAATTTACCTAAACCGTTTGTCCGGCAGGGGTCGTCAGCGCGACCCCCCTGTGTATAAAAGTGGCAATTCAACCAATCTGCGTTTGAACAAGGAAGGTCCCGCGCCACAGAGGAGCAGATAACCGGGAGATCGGGTGTCCTTCAAATCATCCCGGGCACCGTATCCGCCCACGTCTCAACCTTCTTACGGATCGCGTCGTCCGTATAGGATGCGACTGTCATGCGGTCGCGGGCGACGCTCACAAAAAAGAGCCCTCCGTTTGGATCGTGGCATTTCAGGAGGACAAAAAAGTGATCTGCCATCTGGATGTGCCGGACCTTCCCCCGGTGTGCTGCAATGTTTGCCATGTTGGAGATCATGGCAGCGACGCCCAGCTCGTACCCGTCAACGGAGTCATACATCTCCTGCCCGGTCCCGATCTGCTTCCCTTTGTCATTGATGTACTGGAATTTTGCCGTGTACATCTCCCGCACGATCTCCAGGGGAGGATGGTACTTTTTTACCCCCCGGTAGGCCGTGCAGCCGAGAGGGTTCGTAAGGATGAGTCCCCGCACGACCCGGGTAAATGCCGTAATGTCGGCAAACGGCGTATTCAGGATACGGACAGCACTCTTTGTTCCCGGTTTGGGCTTGAAATATCTCACAGGACACCACGCGAAAGCTCAGTTGCAGGGTTCGATGTAAATCCGCTCAAACATCCTGCATCGGTTATAACCGTCGTGCATGTTCTCCTGCACGGGCGGAAATTTCTGCAGATCTTAAAAGAAAGAATGTACGGGACAAAGAAAACCTTGTTGGTTAAAATGGGGGTCTCAGGTGAAAATCAGTATGTATTTTCCATTGGGGAATCCTGCTTAATTTCCCCCACAGACCCCCCAAAATTACTATCTCAATAAATTCTTAATCTGTATCCATATTCACGCATATTTCACTTCTTAAATATGCATATAACCCGGATTATTCTTCAGTTAAAATATCAAGGGGGGTCTTTGGGGGAAAAGAGATTCCCGGTGCATTACCACATTTTTATAAGGCGTGCTCCAGTATCGTATACTATGGATTATGGCACGCTCGTTTCAGACTCAATAGGGTACACAAAGGCAGCCCTTGCAGGGAACTGGGTTACATGGCTCATCTTCATCATTTGCAGCCTGCCCATCGCCTTCATCAATTTCGTGTTCGATCCAAAGAAGATCTTCACCGGGACAACGATTCACTGGGAACTTATCCCGTGGTCCCAGGTCATCGCGCTCTTCCTTGCAGGGATACTCCTTTCGTTTATCGTATCGGGGTACCTCGTCCGGGTCTACCGTGGGATAACGCCCCCTCCAAAATTTGATGCATGGTGTTCCCTGTACCTCGACGGGATAAAGATCGCCATTGTCGGGTTTGTCTGGTTTGTCCCGGCCCTTGTCATCTTTGTCATCGCGGTTGCCCTCATGATAGTTGGCGCTCTGGGCAGTGCGTCCATGGGCCCGATGGTGGGCGCCGGTCTCATCGTCCTCCTAATCGGTCTTATCGTACTCGTGATCACCTGCCTCTACGCGGTTCTTGGCAGTGTGCGTTTTGCCCGCACCGGCAGCATGAGGGAAGGGCTCCGTTTCTCTGCGATCACCGGCACGATCCAGTCGATCGGCTGGGGGGCGTATATCCTCGCCCTCATTATCATGCTGGTGCTCGTTATTCTCTTCAGTCTCATCATTGCCCTGCTTGCGCTGATCCCGTATGCCGGGTGGGTGATCCAGCTGGTCCTCACACCGATTATCTCGGTCTTCACGGCCCGGTACATCAGCCGGGTCTATGATCACAGCGTCCCGCAGGCACCGGCACCTGAACCGGCCGCATAAGATAACCGCGGCGGCCCTGGCTCCTTTTTTTAAAATTTTTTAGGTTTTTATACCGGATGCTTCAGCTGTGGCCGGGATTTCGGATTGTGGACAATCCATGATATCGACTGGTACAGGGCAGAGGGATCATGAGCTGCGTGCGGCACCTCCGGCATTTCCGCGTCCCGGCCCGGAAAACCATGCGCGATTGCGGGTGCCCGGGACCTGTATCCTCCTTCGCCCCAGCGGTCCCGGCATCCTTTGAGTACGGATGTGATACGTGCGGCCGGGTAGGGCCGGGTGCTATGTGTTTCCTGCGCGACCACGTACGACAGGTTGTTGTGCTGGGACATGTTCCTGCCCGATTGACCCTTGTTTTGGAATTTCGGGAGCAATCTCCTAATCTATAATGGTAAGCCGGAAAATCCCTCATGTGGACGCGGCTCTCCATTTGTCATACCCGGACCTTTTTATCCAAAATCAGGGAATCTGAATCCCGAATACGGTTCGTGAAGATTTTACAAAGTATCTGTTCCGCGAATATTTGTCTTGACAATATATCGCAACCGGAAACCGGGGGACAAAAGGGGCAACCTTTAAATGGTAGTCTGAGGAATAATGTGATCCACAATTTCTGATGAAGACCCGAAGAAAACCGTCCTGCAAAGGCGGTGTCGGGTCCGAAGTTTGGGCAACAATGAAGGCAAGAAGGTATAAATACCCTCGAAACCTACATTGTAAGCCCGTGTTTAATCTAAAAACACGACGAAGGGCGTGTGATAAAGAACCAACAAAACCGGTGAATTCCGGGGTTGGTTCCGAATACAAAACACTGCATGTAACAAGGTATAAATATCCTTGAAACATACATTATGAGCCCGTGTTCAAGTGAACAAACACGACGAACACAAGCAATCTTTGATGGAGATCCAACAATACCCGGCTTGACCGGAGTTGGTTCTGACGTTGATACTGGCAATGCGGAAATTTGTTTAGTAACCGCTAATTCCTCGAAATTAAGGTTCAGATATAAGTGTGCGTACAGATGTACAATTTGAATTCTGGTTGATCCTGCCAGAGGCCACTGCTATCGGAGTTCGATTAAGCCATGCGAGTCGAGAGGTGTAAGACCTCGGCATACTGCTCAGTAACACG